>Ga0209373_10002755_pt1 | contig 17035 bp, 14 predicted proteins | sample Higcelweek5metaG_FD_187173 | JGI IMG/M metagenome (GOLD analysis project Ga0209373, IMG submission 187173) | Freshwater pond sediment microbial communities from the University of Edinburgh, under environmental carbon perturbations - High... | ecosystem: Environmental > Aquatic > Freshwater >... | reverse complement strand
CTTTTTACCGCAACCGATAATAAGAACTGGGTAGAATTTACTACTGAGGACAATCGGAAACTCTATCTGTATCTCAAAGATTTTTCGATGGTCTCTTCTGATGGAGAAGATAGAGATGCCACAGAAATATTTGATCAACTGATTATTGCAGATTAGATACATTATTCATTCTGTTGATTCACACTAATAGGAAGCCTCTAATCCTTCGAAAAGAGGCTTCCTATGTTATAATATTGATCTAACAAAAAACCTTAATTATGGTTTAAATCTTTTACACTATCGCGCTCTACAAATTGCGTACATACTTGAATTTTTAACTTTGACTCACCACCAGTTGTGATAAGCTCCTTCATTCTTTTAACTGCCACCTGTCCCATTTCCTGTTTAGAGACTCGGATTGTAGTTAATCTCGGTGATGCAATTTCACAGAATGGCAAATCATCAAACCCAATGATAGAAATATCATCTGGTATACGAATTCCTTTTTCACTCATAGCCTTCATTGCGCCAAGGGCAATCATATCATTATCTGCAAAAAATGCAGTAGGAAGATCCGACTCTTTAGAAAGATACTCTAGCATGTCTTTGTATGCACCATCCATATTAGTAGAAAGGGTTATTGTATATTTTCTTTCTAATGAAAGATTTGCTTTATTCATGCCCACTTGGAAACCAACAGCTCGTGATCGGAAAGCCTTAATCCGAAAGTTTCCTCGCAAATAGCCAATCTTTTTATGACCTTTATCTACTAGATACTCAATAGCCATACGTGCGGAATCCGCATTATTAATAAGAACTCCATTGAAAGACATATCTGAAGACCAATAATCCAAAATTAGAAATGGACACTTTGCAGCACGATATATCTCCAAATCCTCCTCTGCAAGCTCTGTTCCCAAAAGAATAACACCTGCAGACTTATCGTTAATCAGCCAGCGCACCTGCTCCTCATAATCCGCATCTCTCTGATCCAGATTATACAAAGACATTTCATACCCGCAGGCACGGCACTCCTTTTCCACTCCATCAATCATCAATGGAAAAAATGGAGTATCTTCGATGATAGAACCTCTTTTCTTGTATATAACAAATTTAATTTTTGTAATACGATTCTCTTCGATATACCCCAATTCCTTGGCTACCTTAAGCACCAACGCTGAAGTGTCTTTATTAACACCTTTTTTATAATTTAGCGCATTGGAAACAGTTGCGGGTGAAAATCCAGTTACTTCACTAATCTTTTTTATGCTAACCTTCATGTAAAACCTCCATTTATATAAATATTTACATAATACTTTATATTTTGCAAGTCTTTTTTATTTTCTCCAAGGTTTGCATTCTTTAAACAACATCTATCTTTTTTAGTTTAATAAAAACAAGACTTAAGCAGGAAAAGCAACGCCAGCTCGTAATATAATATTCGGATACGGTGTGAATTCCCCTGTCCTGATTGCAAACTTAACCTCCCTTGTAAATATTTTAAAATCAACATGAGGCATCATTTCATTTTTTACATCTGGCATTACTTCTTTTATATAATTTAATAGTCTTGGATTCTTTTCCCTTATCTCTTTTGCAAGAAAATAGTACTCTACTTCTGTTTCTTGAAGTACTGCATCTAGTACCTGTTCAAACGTTGGTACTCCACCTGTAACTGCAAGATCTACAATTGAAACTCCTGCCGGAATTGGCATCCCTGCATCTCCAATTAGAAATATATCCTTATGTCCAAGAGCTGCTATATAGCCAGCTAGCTGTGCATTCAAAATACCTGTTTTTTTCATTTTTATCTTACCTCCCTCTATTTACTGCGCTCCTAGTTTGAAGTGCCATTTTCGCCTGCATATTTCGCTGGAACTGATCAATAATAACTGCAAATACAATAACAAGTCCTTTAATAACCATTTGCCAGAATTCTGATACACCACACATAACCATACCATCATTGATAACGCCAATAACAAAAGCACCTACAATCGTTCCCCCTATTGTTCCAATTCCACCAGCCATGGATGTACCGCCGAGCACTGCTGCCGCAATGGCATTCATTTCCCATGATTCCCCAGATGCTGGATGAGCTGCAACAAGCTGTGCAGTATTTATGATGCCTACCATTGCAGCGCAGCCTCCCGAAAACATATATACTAGAATTTTGACTCTATTTGCCTTTACCCCTGATAACTTAGCAGCTCTTTCATTTCCCCCAATTGAAAACACATGCCAACCAAATGCTGTCTTCTTTAAAAGAATAGTAGCCACAATTGCAATAGCAGCAAAGAACAGTACGCCTACTGGTATACCTGCAACTGTAGAGCCTAGAAGCTCAAATCCTGTATTTCCCAATGCTTCGTTTCCTCTAAGATTCGGGTAGGTGGCACCATTTGAACGGAGATTAGAAAATCCTCTGGCAACATACATCATTCCTAATGTGGCAATAAAAGGTGCTACATTAAATTTTGTGATAATAATACCATTAATCCACCCAATCAATGCGCCTAGGAGCACTGATATTAAAATTACCATTGGAACACTAAAGTATATGGTATAACCAAAAGGTGTCACGATACCTTCCTGTAAAAGTCCACCAGCAATCATACCTGCTAATCCTACAATAGAACCTACTGACAAATCAATTCCACCCGTAATGATAACATATGTCATACCAATCGCAAGTATTCCATAAAGTGCAACATGCTTCGCAATTAGCAGCATAGTGCTAAATTGCATAAACGCAGGTGCCGCAGCACTAAAAAATATCATTAAAATAATCAATACAATAAATGTTCTTCCTTTTAGCAAAGTCAGGGCTAAAGAATTAGCACCTATCTTATTCATTTTATTCATTGTTATCCTCTCCTTCATTATATGCATTCGATTTATAGGCATGATGTCCTTTGTATGAAGCTAGCACCAAGCTGTCCTCTGTAATTTCACTATCTAAAAATTCTCCCGTCTTCTTTCCATTTGAAAGGACAACTACACGGTCTGCAATCGCCACTATTTCCTTCAATTCTGAAGAGATAACCAAAATAGAAAGTCCCTTCTCCGCATATTGATGGATAATATCAAATACCTCTGTTTTTGCTCCAATATCAATGCCTCTACTTGGCTCATCCAACAACAGTATTTTCGGATTGGTCAAAATACCTTTCCCGATTACTACTTTCTGCTGATTCCCTCCTGAAAGAGAGAGTATTGGTAGGGTTTTATTAGCTACCTTGATATGTATATCTTTAATCTGTGCATCAACACACTTCTCTTCCCTTTTCTTATCTACAAAGCCTGCTTTTAAATATTTCTTCAGACTAGAAAGAGAAATATTTTTTTCGATATTCATTGTCTGTATCAAACCCTCCCGCTGCCTATCTTCCGGCACCAGTGCTAATCCCCTATCAATTTGTTGAGAAATACTATCTATCTCTATAACCTCACCGTCAAGCAGAATTTTTCCTGTATGCTCTGGGCGTAAGCCCATGATACACTCAAACACCTCTGTCCTACCGGCTCCTAAAAGTCCGTAGATTCCTAGCACTTCGCCCTTTTTTAATCCCAAATCCACGTGGTCTAACAAAAATCCGCCACCCTTTTTGGGAAGTGTTAGCTCCTGTATTTCTAGTACCGTTTCTCTCTCTTCCCAGTTTACATTTCTAATCTTCTTCTGGTATCCTTTGTCTGAGCCAACCATGTTCCTTATAATCCATGGAACATCAATTAAGTTTGCTTCTGAATGCGCTACCCGCTCTCCATCCCTAAAAATAGTTACATTATCTCCAATCCTAAGTATCTCTTCTAACCGATGAGAAATATAAACAATGGAAATACCCTGTGATGTAAGCTCGCTCATAATTCTAAACAAAACCTCTACTTCTGATTCACTCAATGAAGACGTTGGCTCATCCATAATCAGTATTTTCAGATTATCCTGTACTAGATTCCTTGCAATTTCTATCATCTGCTGTTGCCCCACTCTCAAATCCCCTACAATAGTATGAGGATCAATAGGGTACTCAAGGCGATCCAGTATCTCAATGGTTTTTTCGATATGCATCTTATTATCAAGAGAAAGACCTTTTCTTTTTTCATTTGCCATAAACATATTTTGATATACCATCAAATTAGGAAAAAGACTTAATTCTTGATGAATAATTCCTATCCCGTGTGCTCTGGCCTCGGACGTATTCTTAAACTTTACTTCTTCCCCATCCATGAACATCTTTCCTGCAGAAGGCTGCTCAATTCCGGCTATGATTTTCATTAATGTGGATTTTCCCGCGCCGTTTTCCCCAATAAGAACATTTACCTTACCCTTAATCACATCAAAAGACACATCGTTCAATGCTTTTGTCCCCGGATAAATCTTATCGATACTTTCGGCATGTAAAACAATATTATTCATGCTTTTTTCCTCCGCTCTATTCGACGCTTATCTCCGTCGGGGTAATTAGAATTTCATTTGGCTCTTTCACCGTAAAAGCACCTAGGAATTTCAGCGTCTTTCCAGTTTCAAGTGCATTATACCCAACAGCATCAATCACATTTGTCTGAATTAAAGCATTGATACTTTGAGATACTTCTGCCCACTCTATTTGATTTGTATAATCATTAAAGTCAATAAAATTTAGTGAATCACGGACAGAAGTCCCTTTGAACACTGGTCCTACCTGAATTTTAATGACTTCTGAACCTGTATAACCATCTAAAGAGACAACTACATATCCGGCCTTCTTATCAGTTACTACTTCTGTTATTTTTCCAGTTCCTTTAACTGTATAAGTCAGTTCTCCTTCATCACCCATTGAGTATTTTGCATAATCTTCAGACGAAAGCTTTGTTAAATCGCCAGCCGAATTTGTAAGAACCTCACTTAATTCACATGCTTTCTCCTGCATTTCTGGTAATGCAGTGATTTCCCAGAATTTAGCAACATCATCGCCAGCATTAAATTCAATAGCCCCTGTTAGTGCAGCCTCTTCGCCTGTTTTTACAATTTTCATACAGCCAGTCAGTGTGACCGCTAACAAAGCCGCCACAAGCACCATAATACACCCTTTCTTTTTCATCTTCATGTCTCCTTTCCCATATCTCATTTTTATCTATATAAATTTTTCTTTTTTTCTCAATTATACTATTTTATTCTATATTTCTATTTCGTATAAAGCAACAAAACAGTTTCTTTTTTTACATATATTTTCGAATCAAATAATAAATCTTTTATTTTTTATTATTTGGGGTGTCCAAAGTTTTCTCCAGACACCCCTTTTTTATATCTGTTTCATTTTCATCCTTTTACATCTTTTCATCAGATATTCTAGTTTTTTCTAATTACTCAGAAAACACAAAATTGTTTAATTTATCTGCATTTTCTTTTGTAATAGCGAGACAGTCTACTAACTGCTTTTCCTCTAAAACCAGTTGTACCCTTTTTCAAATATCATCTGCCTGTTGTACTGCCATTTCAGAGATTAAAGCTGCCTGCTGAAGTGCTGTACCTGTCATTTTACCTGCCTTGATTGCATCTCTTGCATCGTTAGAACCATCAACACCGATTACACAAACATCTGACATTCCCGCTGCTTCTAAAGCTGCGATAGCACCCAAAGCCATGGTATCATTTCCACAGATAACACCTTTCAAATCAGGATTAGACTGAATGATAGTTTCCATTTTCTCAAATCCTTCTGTCTGCTCCCAGTTAGCTGTTTCTGTTGCAACTAATTCTAATGTATCATACTGATCAATAACTTCATGGAACGCAGAGGAACGAACACCTGCATTTGTATCAGATTCTTTTCCCATAAGCTCTGCATATTTGCCTTCTTCACCCATAGCTTCTACAAATACTTCGGCAATCGCTTTTGCTCCCTGATAATTGTTTGCTACGATTTGTGCCATTGCAATACCTTCTTGGTTAATTTCTCTGTCGATAAGGAATGTTGGGATTCCTGCATCATAAGCTTTTTGAACTGCTTCAATTGTTGCATCTGCTCCTGCATTGTCACAAATAATTGCTGCTGCTCCATCTGCAATTGCGCTTTCAAATAATTCCATTTGTTTTGCTGCATCATCATCATGTGAAACTGCTTTTACTTCATATCCTAACTCTTTTGCTTTTGCTGATGCTGCATCTGATTCTGTTCCAAAAAATGGGTTTGAGACAGATGGCGTGATAACATAAATGATATTAGATCCGCCACCTGGCAACGCTTCTGCTGCTGGTGCTACTTCTTCTGTTGCTGGTGCTTCTTCTGCTGCTGGTGCTGCTTCTTCTGCTGCTGGTGCTGCTTCTTCTGCTACTGGTGCTACTTCTTCTGCTGCTGGTGCTGCTTTGCTACCACATCCTGCCACCATAGTTACTACCATTGCCGCGCAAAGAATTGTGCTTAATAACTTCTTCTTCATTTCATTTCCTCCTGATTCATGATTAATTAGTAGTATATCAGATTTACGAAGCCTTGGCTTCGGTAATCCCTCTTTTGCTGGTACTATTTTGTAAATACCATTGCTACCGCTGATTTCCACCCATTATACTTTTTCTTCTGGATATCTTTCTCCATCGTTGGTACAAAACATTTTCTTTCCATTCTTAAAAAAAGCTTATCCTTCTCATAAATTCCCATTGCCAACCCTGCAGCATAGGAAACACCAATTCCCGATAGCTCCTCAGCTTTTGGTACCTGTACAGGAATCTTAAGCATATCGCTCTGAAACTGCATCAAATAGCTGTTCCTAGTTGGCCCGCCGTCTACTCTAAGCTCTTCCATTTCTACTCCTGCTGCCTTGCCCATTAGAATAACAATATCTGTGATCTGATAAGCGATGCATTCTAGCCCCGCCTTTACTACTTCTGCCCGTCCAGTGGTTCTTGTCATGCCTACTATAGAAGCTTTCGCATCGCTGTCCCAATAAGGTGCACCTAATCCACTAAATGCTGGGACGAGATATGTTTTATCAGACGGATTTGCTTGTAATGCTAATTTCTCTGTTTCTGAAGCATTGAAAATAAGCTTCATATCCTTCTGGAGCCATGTAATGACTGCCCCTGCATAGTTAATATTTCCTTCTAATACATAGTTCACTTTTCCGCCTATTTTCCAGGCCAGAGAAGTTACTACTCCATCTTGGCTAAAAACTGGTTTCTCTCCTATATTCATCATGATAGAAGATCCCGTCCCATAAGTCGCCTTAGTCATTCCCGCTGTTAGGCATCCTTGCCCAAATAGTGCCCCATGTGAATCACCCATCGCCGAATGGATTGGAATGCTATTCTTTAGAAATTCTCCTATATTGGTCATTCCAAACAATGAATCCGAATCACACACCATCGGTAAGCAATCTACATTTATTCCAAATAAGTCGCACACTGTCTTATCCCATTCTAGAGTACTGACATTAAACATCTGTGTCCTTGATGCATTGGAATAATCAGTCTTAAATTCTTTTCCCCCTGTCAGCTTATATATTAACCAGCTGTCTATTGTCCCTATGCAGAGACTCCCAGAAGCATTCTTCTCTTTTACACCTTCAACATTCCGAATAACCCATGAGATTTTTGCTGCTGAAAAATAGGGCGAAAGTTGAAGTCCTGTACGCTTCCTTATTTCTCTACCATAGCCCTTTGTCTCTAGTTCTTTGCAAATTGATTCTCCTCTAGCACATTGCCAAACAATTGCATTGTAAATAGGTTCTCCTGTTTTTCTATCCCAGACTACTGCTGTCTCTCGTTGATTACTAATTCCTATTCCCTTGATATCATTCTGAGAAACTTTGCTTTTTTTCACGACATCTCGTATTACCTTCAATGTATTGGAATATATCTCCATTGGATCGTGTTCTACAAAACCTTGGTCATTTACTATTTGTTTATGAGATAAATCTGTCCGGCAAATCATATCTCCATTTTCATCGAAAAGAAGCGCCTTTGTTCCTTGTGTACTTTGATCTATTCCCAATAAATACTTTGACATCATCTCACCAGCTCTGCTGCTTTTTCTGCAATTCCTTCTGCACTCAGCCCATAATAATCAAATACTTCCTTCGAGCTTCCTGTTATGACAGGGCTGTCAGGTAATGCCATATTAATAACTTTTTTAGGACACTCACTTCCAATAATCTGCGAAACCATAGAACCCAATCCCCCAAAAGGTGAATGTTCCTCAACAGTAACGACTGCTTTGACACTTTGTGCTGCTTTTAGTATCGCCTCTTTATCCAATGGCTTTATACAGTACATATCAATAACATATGCCGATATTCCCTTTTCTTCTAATATCTTTGCTGCATCAACAGCTGGTTTTACCATTTCTCCACAAGCAATTATTGCTATATCGCTTCCTTCTCTAATAATTGTCGCTTTATTCATTACAAAATCTATATTGCTTTCTTCATAAATATCTTCGACCGGATTACGTCCTACCCGCACATAAGCTGGCTTTTCATCCTGTAAAAGTGCCTCAATCAAACATTTCGTCTGGTGTCTGTCACTTGGCAGATATACTCTCATATTAGGTATGGAAGACATAGCAGCTATATCCTGTGCCGAATGATGACTCATTCCTAATGCTCCATAGCTAATTCCACCGCTAATTCCAATTAAAGTTACATTTGTATTTGAATATGCGACATCTACTTTTGCCTGCTCATAACTTCTTGTTGAAAGAAAGCATGCCGGTGATGCAGCAAAAGGTTTTTTTCCACATTTCGCAAGACCAGCAGATATACTAACCAAATTCTGTTCGGCAATCCCTATTTCTCGAAATTGTTCTGGAAAGGTATCTGCAAAAGGTGTCAAGGAAGCACTTCCTCTAGAATCACTACATAAAACCACAATTTCTTTATCTGTCTTCGCCTTTTCAATTAGTACTTCACAAATTGCTTGTCTATTTGGTATTTTATTCATGAAGAGCAGCCTCCCCTCTTTCCGTAAGGTCCTTCATAATTTGCTCATATTCATCTGCTTTTGGTACCCTGTGATGCCAATCTGCTTTATTTTCCATAATAGGTGAACCACAACCCTTCGTCGTATTTGCTATAACTACGGTAGGTTTTCCTTTTGTCTCTTTCGCTTCTTGAAATGCTTTGTGTAGTTCATGCACATCATTTCCTTTAACACTTACTACATGCCATCCAAACCCTGTAAAACGTGCCACTAAATTATCGTGCCCCATTACATCTTCTGTGCATCCTGATATTTGTAATCTGTTTCTATCTACTACTGCACAAAGATTATCTAACTTATATTGAGTGGCTGCCATTATGCCTTCCCATACAGAGCCTTCTGCTAATTCCCCATCACCCATTACAGTGTAAACACGATAATCTTTCTGATCCATCTTCCCTGCCATTGCCATTCCTACCGAAACTGGGAGACCATGTCCCAAAGATCCAGAATTCATCTCAATCCCTGGAAGTTTATTATTTGGATGCCCAATGAACTGGCTCCCAAATTTAGAAAATTCCTTGATTACCTGCTCTATCGGGAAAAATCCCTTTGCTGCCAATACCGAATATAGTGCTTCCACGCAATGTCCCTTGCTCATTATAAAACGATCTCTGTCAGAATCATTCATATTTTTAGGACTGATATTCATTTCTTTAAAATAAAGGGTAACAAGGATTTCCATTACACTCATATCGCCACCGATATGTCCACCTTTTCCTTCTACAATCATATCTATTACATTTTTACGTAACTCATATGACTTTGCACTTAAATTTTCCATCTTACTCCCCTCTCAAATATGCCTTTACATCCTCTTCAATTGGATCATAGAAATCTGGCTTTACTCCAATATATTTGCACGCCTCGTAAAGTACAGGGACTACATCTTTATGAATTCCTACACAATGATGTATATAAGGTCCCTCAACAATTTTTGCTTCTAGTCTTTTTAGGTTCTCAACCTCAACCCATACATAGGTCCCCTTTGTATAAGGTCCTTCGATTCCTATTGCATTTCCAAGCAAGAGGGAATACTCTCCATTATCTCCATCAAATCTGCACAGTGTCATTTTTCCATGCTTTGCCTCTGCTTCTATTGCCCCCGGATGATTAAATGCCAAAGGATATCCAATAGTAGGTTTTTCTTTTGCTACCGAAAGCGGCCATGGTCCACAATGCTGTAGAAGTTCACCATTTTCATTATCTGGATGTCTTACTGTCCAATCGGCAAAGAACCCTCTCGCTTCATCCATGCCTGCCGCTTCTATCATAACTGCTGTAATCGCACCGTGTATGTCTGTCTCGCATACAACCGGAATTCCCTCTTCATTTAATAGTGAATTTGCCGCACAAGGCATAATACCAATTTCTGCTTGAAGCGCATTCCAGCATTGAATTGCAACAGCATTACACCCAAATCGATCTGCTAATCTCTTCATAGCTACTTTTAATGCAGCAACATTTTCTAACTCTTCTTCTTTAATCTTAATGCACATCTTATCTTTACAATGAGCAACTACCTCTTTTACTTGTGCCGCCTCTTCCTTAACCTTTTTTATTTCAGCGGTAAGTTCTGGCATAGGTATCGGTGAAATCTGAATATTAAATCTTTCTAGGAGTTCTCCTTCGTTGCACATGGTTGTCCAGAAATCAAATGGCCTTGGTGCTATCTGCAAAATACGAGTGTTTTTAAACACCTTCACTATATTACATACTGTTAGAAAATCTTTTATTCCTCTTTCAAACTCCATATCCTCTAAACGACAATTTGTCATATAGGTAAATGGTACTTGAAATCTTCGGAGCACCTTACCTGTTGCAAATAGTCCACACTGACTATCTCTTAAACGAATGCCATTTTCATCTGGTCTTTCATCTCTTGGACCCCAAAGCAAAACTGGTACTCCAAGCTTTTTTGCAAGTCTAGCGCATACATATTCTGTACCAAAATTACAGTGGGGCAAAAAAAGTCCATCAATTTTCTCAGTCTGAAATTTTTCTACAATTTTTTCCAAATCATTATCATCATATAAAAGCCCTTCCACATTAATATCATCAATATCTACATAGTCAATATTCAGTGCATTTAGCTTTTCTCTAGTAAGTCCTGCATACTTAATTGCATCTGGTGCGCTGAAAATACTTCTTCTAGTTGGGGCAAATCCAATTTTTATCTTCTTCATACTTTTTTCCTCTAAACAGTTTTTTTTCAATCAATTTATTTTTTAATTCTTCTTTTCTGTTAATATCATATAAAATGTATATATAAAATTCAATACATTATTTTATTAAATGTTTCTTTATGTTAATATTTCATGAGTTTTATTGCTCTAATTTAGTATATTTTACTAGTTTATTGTGCTATATTGCATATTTTTCTCATATTTCTGTTTTTATCTATATAAATTTTTATATAAATCTTTATGTATAAAATTTATATCTTGCAAAATGATTTTTTTTTAGTAATAATCATTTTGTAAATATATATTAATGTTACAAAGCCGTTTGGAATTCGGGAACTGAGACATATCAATACCTATTTCGGAGATGATAGTGCTTGCACTATCATCTTTAACACCCAGAATGGTACAGAGGAACTGGATAGCATTTTTAAATTCAGTATTGTAAGAAATAAATTTATCTGAGAATCTATATCTTGAATTTCAGCTGTGAGATAATCCATATGTGCACGGACGAGGTGCATACGATATTTTGGGGCGTCAGTCATCTGATCTTCTTCAATGGATTCTATAGCAGCAGATTCTTTTTCTTTCAGTTTTTTAGGAGTTTAAATGCGATTTCTTGGTGGTTGATCGAATTGCCAGACTGTTCAAGTAGGGAATCAATAATGAATGTGGATGACTTCACAAAGATATCGGATATTACAGTGTCTAATGCAACATTACATACAGATGTCGCGATATTCATTTTCAATCAGCCACTGTTTGAATTCAAGAATAGAATTGTTAAAAGTAGAAAATCGTTTCTTCTGATAAGTAGGTTCAACACCAGAAGTTGTTTTAATGACTGTGACAACGAGAAAGCATTTACAACTCCTCCTCCCGTGCTTTGTAGTGTAGCTTCTTGAAGTTAGTATTTTACAGAAGTAAAGGTTTGTGAATACTTTCATTATTATTTGTGCCGCCGCTTGGCGGCGGAATGGAGATTTTTATGAAAAATAAAGGGACAGTACTCATGGTAGTGGGATTTTTTGGTGTATTTGTGTGCGGTGTATATTTTTTAGACAGTAATAATATCGGAGTTAAGGTTATGGAATTGGTAGTGGTATTGGGTATTACCGTCATTTCATTGAATGCGATTTTGATGGCATCAAAACAATCGAAGAATACATCACTAGAGTTTCTTGCTAAGATGATCAAGGAAGGAAAACTAGAAGAAGCTTCCAAGAATCAAGAATTGATTAAGAACGAGCAAGCACAGTATCTACTGGATGAGTTCTCCGATATTGTTAAGAAGACCAAAGAATTCGGTCAGCATATCGCTGATGTGTCTACAACAACGGGAGATACGGCAAGAGAGATTATTCAGATTTCCGAGTTAATACACAATGTGAATGATGCAGTTTCAAAAGGCGCGGGAGAACAAGCTGAGGATACCGATACTTGTCTGAAGATGACAGCGAATCTTTCTGATTCGTTTGATGATGTTATGGCGCTGTTGCAGGACTTTGAGGAAGAGATAAGGGTCTTGATGGAGACACGAAGAGTAGGATTAGAATGTATCTCGGAAGCAGTAGAGAAGAGTAATGAAACAAAAAATGAATTTGGTTATGTTGTGAGTAAAGTAGAGACTCTTCAAAAGAATGCAAAGAATGTAACTACAATTACAAATACAATCACTAAAATAGCAAATCAAACAAACCTTCTTTCCCTAAATGCTTCAATTGAAGCAGCACGGGCAGGAGAACTGGGCAGAGGATTTAACGTGGTGGCAGAGGAAATTCGTAAATTGGCTGAGCAAAGCTACTCTTCGTCTAAAAATATTTCTACAATCGTGAATGCCATTACTACGGATATATCAGAAGTGATACAAGTATTTGGTGAAACTTCACAAAAACTGGAGTCACAGGACAAATCAATTGGTGAAGCATCTAATGCATTTGCAGAGATTGACAAAACTATCAAGGACTTTATTCAGCAGATTCTTGTATTTAAGGAAACGATGGGAGATTTAGATCAATCTAAGAATAAAATAGTCGATTCGATGACGAATATTGCTGCAATTTCGGAAGAAACGGCAGCTTCTACGGAGGAGGCCGTATCTCTAAGTATTAATCATGCTCAGTCAAATGCGGTTTTGAATGATCTTGCAGAAAGATTGAAAAATTCAGCAGATCTGGTTAATAACTACATTAATAAGTATGATGTAACGATTGAAGTTGCAAAGGCAAAAAAGGTTGCGTTGATTCATATTTGTTCTCAAGATGCACCTATTATCGCAGGTATGCTGGAGAATGCTAAGCGAACAGCGAAGAAGTATGGTTATGAATTCTTGATAAACTGCCCAAAGAATATGAGCTTTGATGAGCAGAAAGAGATAATTGATGATTTTATGAAACAAGGAATTGACTATCTTATCTTTACCCCTGGGGATGGCGACAGAGCTGTTTCGATAATCAATGAATTGGATAGAAAGGGCGTCAAGACAGTATGTGTCGATTGTGATTCTGTGAAGAGCAACAGGCTTTGCTTTATAGGCACGGACAACTATGCATCTGGCACCAATTCGGGAAATATGATTGTTAAGAATCTTGGATGTAAAGGAAAAGTTGTTATTAGTATGATGAGCAGAACGATGTTAAATATGAGTCAGCGTCTGCAAGGTGTAATGGATGTGCTGAATAAGTACAAAGAGATTGAGGTTGTTGCAATATTAGATTCCAATGAGGATGCTGCAGAACGAAGTAGGGGGATAGAAAAGATTTTTTCTACAAACCCTAATATTAATCTGGTAGTTGGTCTAGATGCACCATATGCTGAAGTAGTCAAAATTTTACATGCAAAAAGTGAATTTGACGGAGTTATTTGGGCGGGATTTGACAACATTACGGATAATGTTAATATGATAAAGAGCGGTGTGATGAATGGTGTTATCGCTCAAAGAATTGAGATGTTTGCAGATTTGGCACTTAAGAAAATATATGATTATGAGAATGGGAAGATGCCAGAGAAGATTCAATATATGGATACTTATGAAATCAATAAAACAAATGTTTCTGTTATTAAATAGTGTCTACTGATTAACTGGCTTCCGACTGAAAATCAGCATCTATGTTCCGAAAAATTTGTATCAACAAAAAAGGAGGTTCAAAATGAAAGTTATGAATTTAGGGTCGCTGAACTACGACTATGTGTACTCCGTGGATCACATTTTAGCTCCCGGCGAAACGATTTCTTCTACGCAAACAACTACATTTTTCGGTGGCAAAGGATTAAATCAATCCATTGCCTTATCAAAGGCGGGGGTTCCTGTATATCACGCAGGGCAGGTAGGCGAAGACGGCGATGCTCTTATGGATATTTGTTTGGAAAACAAGGTGAACAGCCGCTGGATTCGAAAGGTATCTGGCAAAAGCGGTCATACTATTATTCAGGTAGACAAAAATGGTCAGAATAGTATTTTGTTGTATGGTGGCAGTAACCGCTGTCTTACAAAGGAGTATATCGACGAAGTTTTATCTTTTTTAGAAAAAGGAGATATTCTCTTACTTCAAAATGAAGTAAATTACATAGATTATATTATTAATCAGGCATATGCGTGTGGACTGCAAATATTTCTCAACCCCTCTCCATTTGATGACAACATGAAAAAATGTGATATGAATAAAGTCAGTCTTTTTTTGCTAAATGAGATTGAAGGAGAACAGATAACTGGCGAAAAAAATACCGAAGATATTCTCAATGCATTTTCTAAAATTTACCCCACTGCAAAAGTGATTCTTACTATGGGTTCTGAAGGTTCTATTTATCAGGATTGTCAGACTCGTTTTTATCAGGGAATATTTCAAGTTTCTGTTGTCGATACCACTGCAGCTGGCGATACTTTTACGGGCTTTTTTATCTCTTCTTTCATTAACGGAAAATCAATTCCAGACTGTTTGAGAATTGCAGCAAAGGCTGCCTCTATTGCCGTATCTCGAAAGGGCGCGACTTCTTCAATTCCCTTTTTAAAGGAAGTACTATGATATGTATGTTCATTTCTGACAGCGCAGATGGCAATCTTTTTCAGGTGTACTTTTAAGAATAAATGGGCACGATATGAATTATCATATAATGCCCATTTAAATTTATATTTCTTATCAACCGACTGATTCATTATTATATAGTCACGGCCTTATCTTCCACTGTAATGGCAAAAGTCCAACTGCGTATTATACACACCATAGTTCCATTTCCCTTTTCACAATTTACTTGTATAATCAGCTTCCATAGCACATCCTGATCTATGCATTTCCATATCACGATACCACATAATTTTCGGGTCGATGATAAAAGTAGGCCGTAGCAAAAATCCCTAGTAGCAACAATAGAATGCATAGCACGAAAGGTAGTATTCTAGAAGTTTCACTCAGTAATCCTGCTATATATCCAAAAGGTACGCTCACCATCATAACAGTCGTCTGAAGCAATGCCATAATCCCAGAACGCTCCTGCGCATCAATATGGATTGCAACTAATGACTCTCGTAACGTACTTAAAATCGCGCTCCCCATTGCCTCTAAAATCAAAGAAATTGACAATAAAACATACCACCCCGCTCCGACATCCGTAATGGTAATCAAAATAATATAACTAAAAATGGAACACAAAAATCCAATAAAAAGTGGCCATTTCAGTCTGGTCTGCCTGATTTTGGCAATCACTGTGAAAAACAGAAAAATAGAAATAACACTACGTGCCATAGGGAAAATGGGCAATAATGTATCTGGGATACCAATACGACGAGATGCAATAATCTGCCAGAAAATCATACCAATCATTGACACTATCTCTACTAAAATACTGATTACGATTGAAAACAATGTTCCTCTGGATGCCATAATCTTCCGAACTGCAGTTTTATATCCAGATAACATCAGGACCATAGGTATCTTCTGAGCCGCTTCACGCCTGATTGTTCCTACCGCTGTTTCTGAAGAGAGCTTATACAGGATTAATAACTTTGCTGTCATGATAATAAAGGCATTGATATATAGAATCCTAATCGCTGGCGTCAATGTCAACTTAGCAACTAAAACAGATGCAATTGGAGCAAATAACGCAGAGAGGTTTCCAGCTATCATTACCCATGAATAAATATGCGTGATTTTATCTTTTGGTGCATCCTCTACTAATAAGCAATCCCATGAGACTGTTGTAATCTTCATCATACCGTTAAGCAGAGCAGCCACAACGAAGAACCAAAATCCTTGGCTAAATGCCCAAATAAGGCAGGGAACACTCCATGCTAGAAAATCAAATATTGCAGTACTACTCCTGCGTCCCATCTTATCTACTATAACACCCGATAAAAACGCAAAAATCATTTGTGAAAACATATAAATTGATGTTATAATCCCTATCTCCAAATCGCTTATCCCAAAAGTCAGCATATATACTGTCGCATAAGGCAGACATAAATTCATGGAAAGTCCCCACATAGGTTCTGTATAAACACAAGCTCTAGAGTTTCCCTTTAGTTCAAAAAGAGTCTTTAGTAATGTGTGCTTTTGTAAAAAATTCCTCATTTTATCCATCTTTTCTTATTGATTTTTATATTCCTTTTTCGCTCATAAAATCATTTAACAGATTCATACAGACTGCTTTTCTATATTCCGCAGAAACACGACCTTTCGTGAGAAATAGCTTTTCCGAATAAGCTCCTAAAACATCATTTCTGATTTCTTTTGCTTCGACAATTGTTTTACCAACCAGCATTTTTTCTAAATCCTTAAATCTGAGAACGGTATCCGCGACTGCTCCAAAAGCTGCTGCAAAGGATACGATTTTCTGATCGGTTATCTGAATGATACCTGCAAATGCAACACGAGATATCGCCAATGCGTTTCTACCACCGACTTTTTTATAATAATAGTTT
>Ga0209373_10002754_pt1 | contig 17036 bp, 15 predicted proteins | sample Higcelweek5metaG_FD_187173 | JGI IMG/M metagenome (GOLD analysis project Ga0209373, IMG submission 187173) | Freshwater pond sediment microbial communities from the University of Edinburgh, under environmental carbon perturbations - High... | ecosystem: Environmental > Aquatic > Freshwater >... | reverse complement strand
ACTTTCCCTGAGCGAGCTGTCGGCTTCAACCATCAATGATACATCTCTCCAAATAGTTGCAAGGGTATTGTCGGTTGTTGAATAGATCAGAACATCGAAAAAACTATCGAGCATTTGAATGAACAGCCGGTCTTGTTGTGGCTCATTGGTTATGGCCGTTAACATTAGCAACGAGTGAAACTGTTGAAATATTGATGATTGCAACGAAAGTTTCTTATTTACGATGTCGTTCTTTTGCAGTTTGAATTTCGATTCAAAGGTTGGGTTAACATCTTTGTAGATATAGTCGATAATGTTGCCCTCGTTGTCTTTAATCGTTTCGAATACAATGAAAACATCGGTCAGATTGTTATAAAGGCTTCGGTATAACTTTTCGTTTTTTGTAATCGCTTCAATTTTGTAGTGAGTTTCTGTTTCGTCAATAATGATTCCTGTTAGGTTAATGGGTTTAAATTTCGCATCTCTATCAACCAGTGTGTTAATAGCTATATATCTGATACTCCCATCGTTAATTCTGATTCTGGTTTTTATACTGAAATAGTTTTCGGTCGAAATTTTTTCTGACCACTGTTTCATAAAAGCATCTTTATCGTCTTGATAAAAGAACTTGAAAAAATCGTCGAGACTAAGCGAGTTAATTGTGTTTGGAATTTCTAAAAACTTTTTTGCCTCTTGCGAAAACGTAAAGGTTTGATGCTTAATAGAAAAGCTCCAATAAGCGAAATTTGAAATTGTTTTTGCTTTCTCGAAAACATCATTATCTCCATGCAAATTTTTAATCAGGGTTAGCTCCTCAACTTGTTTTTTCAGTCTTAGGTTTTCTTCCTTTAGCGTTTCAATGCTGATGTTTTCTGTGCTATTTAGGTTTTCGCTCATGTGTACAAACTGTTTTATAGGTAAAAGGTACGATTTTTTTATTTTTTCATTCATATTGAAGCTACGAAAAGCCCTTAAACCCTAACTCGGCAAGCATATTTTTATATTTTTTAACATACCACATTGTAATATCAGATGCTTTGTTCCTACAAATTAGTAAAAATAAGGCAGGCATTGAAATAATAACTATTTCACTAAGAGGCTAAGTTATGCTTCAATGAATGATTCTGCTATATTTGTAGTTCTTTATTAAAGGATAATATATTATGAATATTGCTTTAGTTGGATACGGTAGAATGGGCAAAGAAATTGAACAAATTGCACTTTCTCGTGGACACAAAATTGTACTTACAATTGATGTTACAAATTTAGAAGATTTTACTTCTGAAAATCTGAAAAAGGCCGATGTTGCCATTGCTTTTACAATTCCAGAATCGGCAGTCGATAATTATTTCAAATGTTTTGACTGCGGAATACCAGTTGTTAGTGGTACAACCGGGTGGCTCAACCGTTGGAACGAAGTTGTAAACTACTGTAACGAAAAGAAATCGGCATTTTTCTATGCTTCGAATTTCAGTGTTGGAGTAAACATCTTTTTTGAGTTGAATAAACAGCTGGCCCGTATGATGAAGTCGTTCGACCAGTACAAACCAGAAATGACCGAAGTGCACCACACCCGAAAGCTCGACTCTCCAAGTGGAACTGCTATTTCTTTGGCCGAAGATTTAATTGCCGAAAACGATAAGTTAAATGGCTGGGTAAATGAACCGTCTCGAGACGATCAAAAGCTTCCGATTATTTCACTACGCGAAGGCGATGTGCCTGGTATTCACACTATAAAATATGATTCAGAAGTCGATTTTATAGAAATTACGCACAGCGCATATAGTCGTGCCGGTTTTGCAATGGGAGCTGTTGTTGCTGCTGAGTTTCTGGTTGGCAAACAAGGAATCTACTCGATGAAAGATTTGATGAAACTGTAATGTTTGCTTGTAAAACAGATACTAATTGATAAATTGTTGATAATAAATCAAAAAAAAATATGAAGAAGTTCAGTCTTAATAAATGGGCAAAATTCTCAATATGGGGTGGTTTGTACCTATTGTGGGTTATTTGGTTTGGAAACTATTGGTTCTTACTTGGTCTTGCCATCATTTTCGACATTTATGTTACAAAAAAGGTTCACTGGGCTTTTTGGAAAAAGAAGAATCCGCCCGAAGGAAAACAGACTAAAACTGTTGAATGGATAGATGCAATCATTTTTGCGGTGGTTGCCGCGTCGTTTATTCGCTTATTCTTTTTCGAAGCCTATGTAATTCCAACGTCATCAATGGAAAAATCGATGATGGTAGGCGATTACCTTTTTGTTAGCAAAGTTGCTTATGGCCCTAAAATGCCAAATACACCTTTGTCATTCCCTTTTGTTCATCAGTCGATGCCAATGACCAATTATAAGGTGAATTCCTATGTCGAGTGGATCAAAAACCCTTATCGTCGTATTGCCGGTTTAGGAAAAGTAAAGAACGACGATGTGGTTGTATTTAATTTCCCCGAAGGAGACACTGTTGCTCTTAACTTTGCGAGTCAGAACTATTATGAACTTTGTAGGTTGTATGGTCGTGACAGAGTTAATTCAGACGAGCGTTCGTTTGGTAAAATTGTTTCTCGTCCAGTCGATAAAAAAGAGAATTATATAAAACGTTGTATTGGTATTCCTGGCGATAAACTTGAGATCAAAGAGGGCGAAGTTTATATAAATGGCAAATCGCAAAAAAATATTGCCAACAAGCAATACAATTATATTGTCACAACCGATGGTTCAATGATCAACTCTAAAGTTCTCGACAAACTCAAAGTTCCAAACGATGATCGCGAAGTAATATCTGGAGGAAACTATTTTCTTCCGCTTACACAGCAGCAAGTTGCAGAATTCAAAAAACTTAGCTATGTAAAATCGATTACTCGCTATGTTGATACCCCGGGGAAATACGATCCTGCAATTTTTCCTCATTCTCCCGATTTTCAGTGGAATGTAGATAATTTTGGACCGTTAGAGATTCCTAAAAAAGGAACTACCGTGAAGTTAACTAAGACAAACCTTCCTATTTACGAAAGGATTATTGATGTGTATGAGGAAAACGACCTTAAAGTTTCTGGCGATCAAATATTCATTAATGGAAACCTTGCTACTGAATACACATTCAAACTTGATTACTATTGGATGATGGGCGATAACCGCCATCAATCGGCCGATTCAAGGTATTGGGGTTTTGTTCCAATTGACCACATCGTGGGTAAAGCTTCATTAATTTGGATGTCGCTCGACAAGGATAAGAGTTTCTTGAGCAAAATCAGATTTAATAGGTTGATGAAAATTGTGAAATAAGAATAAAAAACAGATATTTTTGGGGGGCGCAAAACGCTCCCTTTTTTTTGACTTTTATTATGAAACAAGCAGTATTACCGTTAGCCTATTTGGCTCCTGTTGAATATTTTTCCATTCTGGCTGGTTGCGACAGTGTTTTAATTGAGCAATACGATAGTTACCACAAACAAACGTATCGAAATCGGTGCCGTATTTTAGGTGCAAATGGACCGCAAGATCTTATCATTCCTGTGGTAAAGAATAGCGGAGTAAAAACGCTCGTTAAAGATGTGGAAATCGATTATTCAACCCGTTGGCAGGCAAACCACTGGAGATCTTTATTCTCGGCTTACAACTCTTCGCCTTTCTTTGAGTTTTATACCGATGAATTTTGCCTGTTTTATGAGAAGAAGTGGCGTTTTCTTGCCGACTTCAATATGCAGTTTCTGGAATTGATTTGTGAGTTGACAGGAATTGAAAGTAAAATTGAACTCACAACAGATTTTATTGCCAACTACAACGAAATTCCAGATTACAGGTTCACAATTACTCCCAAAAACATTATTTCAGAACAAGTTAGTGACATTAGATTTGAACGTTACCAACAGACTTTTGGTGATAAATTTGGGTTTGTTCCGAATCTGAGTATTGCCGATTTGCTTTTTAATGAAGGCCCGCGATCGGAAACAGTTATTAAAAAAGCGAACAAATAGAGAATTTTAAGAGAACGAACAGAGTGGGGAAGTACTTCTTTACTTATAAACCACACCAAGACTATCTAATTCTTTGGTAGAGATGCTTGGTGTTTTACCTTTTTTCATTTTCGCAACAACCAGTTCTCCACATTTTCGGGCATCGGCTTCAGATGCGAATCGTTGTGAAATTCCGGGAATACAATCTTGATAGATAAATCGTTTCGAATTAACAACTATCTCATAGCACCAGAAAGCACCTTCCTTATTCTGAAACACATTAACATCAACCGATGGCTCAGCATTAACAAAAGAAGTCCCGGATTTTTTATCTCCGGGACTCTTAGTATTACACGAAATTGATGTAAATATTGTTGCAACCAAAAGTACTCCGAAAAGGAAAATACTCTGTTTTGGTTTAATTATCATCTTCTTCTTTTTCAACAGATGGTTGGAATAGGTAGAAATCGGCTAAAGGAGTGCTGCCAGCTTCTCCGCCAACAATATAAGCCATATCGTTGATTACAAAAGAACCTGCACCCATACGAGAATAGCCAGTTTCGAGGCTAGTTTTCTGAATCCATTCAAGAGTTTGAGGGTTCCATTCAAAAATCGTCGATAATGTAGCACCATTTGATCCTCCAAAGAGGTATATTTTACCTTCTACAGAGAATGCGTTTCCATAAGCTCTGTTAATACCTGCAAGGCCACCTTCTTCAACATCATCTAAATCTTCAAATTTAAACCACTCATTAGTTTCCGGATCAAATCTCCAGAAATCATTCAGCATTCGGCTGCGATGCCCACTAATAAGATAAGCTTTACCATCCATTACGCAAGTATTTGCGCCTTCACGTTTATCTCCTGGAAATTGCTTAGCGATTGTCCATTCACCATTTTCATACTTGTAAAAGTCGTTGAAATAAGTTTTATCTAAGCCATTATATCCAGTTCCTGCATAAATTGCAGAACCAATAGCAAATGCCGTTGCTTTGCGTCTTTTCCCTCCAGGAAAATCAGCTAGCTGAGTCCATTTTCCAGCTAATTTAGCTGTATCACTTTCATTCTGATTTGGGTCAAACTCCCAAAAGTCTTGTAAGTCATATTTCTCATCGTATCCGGTACCAATATAACCTTTCGAGCCATTAGCAACACTAAAGTTGTACGCACGTAAAGTTCCAGGAAAACTGGCTACCTGAGTCCATGAATCTTGAGATGGATCATATCTCCACATATCATTAACGTAGTCGTTGTCTTTATCTCGCCCCATGCCATAGTATCCAAATCCGTTTAACTCGAAACATGTTCCGTACGAACGTTCAATACCTCCATAATAGGCTTTGGTAACCCAGTTGCCAAGCTTGTCATTTTGTCCGTCGTCTTCGCTTTCATCAAAACAGGACACGAACAATGTTGCAAAGAGAGCAATAAGAATTAGTGAATGTCTAAATTTCATTGTATAATTTTTTGTATTGTAATTTTAAGGTAACAACTGTAAATAGATCAAAGAAAATAATATTCCTTTGTGGTCGACAAATATAGAAATTTTCGCAATAACTGTTTCAGCCATTAAGTATTTTTATCATGTTATGTTAATGCTTGTTAAATGGACATTTATCGTGGTGTAAAAGTATCCCCAATTCTAATTTATTTTTACTTTTGTCCGCTATTGTAAATTATAAGTATATTACCCTGCTTATAGGTCAACTTTTGTGTTGAGAAAAAGCAAGAGTGCATATTCAGACATTTAAAGAACAATTTATAAACAACAGATGAAGCTGAGGAATTTTTTTATAATTATTTTGATGGTTGTTTTTGCATCGTGCGAGTTTGATGATTCTACATACCGATACAATATGGGTACTGATTTTGTCACTGATCCAGCGGTATTGAGAATGACTGATACACTTACTCTTAGAAGTTATACTGTTTCAGTCGATTCTTTAGCAACATCGAGAGGTGACAGATTTTTAGCTGGTCGTTTTGAAAATAAATACGGCATTCAAACAGAGTGCGAAACCTATTTCAGAATTGATCCGTGTGGCCCGTTCGATTTGCCCGACTCAACCAGATATGATTCTGCTTGTTTTGTTCTGAAATGGGATGGTTACTATTTTGGAGACTCAACACAATTGTGCGAATTTGAAATTTGCCAACTTACCGACGATATGAAAGTTGATGTTGAAACACAATATATTTACAACAATCAACGGTTTCCGCATGAAACAACACCAATTGGGCGCTTTACATTAAACCTTTCCGAAGACAAATCATTCGATTATGATGATTTAGACTCTGTTTCTTTTCGTCTTGATGACGCTTTAGGGAAAACTTTATACGATTATATATATGATGAAGACCCAATTTTGGAAGATCCCGAAGAGTTTAAAGAATTATATAAAGGATTTATGATTAAACCTGCCGACAATAATGTTTCGAGTGTTGTTGGTTTTGTTGGTCATCCCGATTCTCTTTTTTCTCCACGAATCAGAATCTATTACAGCGATAAAACGCTTGATGATGAAATGTATATGGAATATAGTTTGGAAACATTAGGTACTTCGACCGAAGCTACTGATACAAATTATTTTGCATCGAATTATATTTCAAACAATTACAGCAAATTCTTTGTTTCCCAAATGCCCGAAGAAGAAGAAAAACTTTCGAGTGAGCTAACTGGCGATGTAACAATTATTCAAGGAGGGTTGAGCCTGATGACTCGTGTTGAAATTCCGTATGTCGATAAAATCAGGCAACTTGGTTCTGGTTCTGTTTTTAGGGCAATATTGTTTTTCGAACCAATTGAAGGAACTTATGCCGAAGAAGAAGATTTACCAAGATACCTAGAGGTTTATATGGCCAACAACAACAATGAATTCTATAGTCAGCTTTATAAAGCAGGTTCTTCCGATCCTACTTATGCTATTTTGAATATGAAAAGCAATGACGTAAGTTACGATACTTACTATGACAATAAGACCTATTATTCTGTAGATATCACACAATATCTTGTTAATGAATATGTTGATTTGGCTGATCCTAAGTATTTTCTCTTGCTCTCGTTGCCGCAGGCTAGTATGAGCAACAATGTAGAACAGTTAATTATTGGAAGTCCGAACCATTCGACACAGAACATGAGGCTTAAACTTTATTTTACTAATTATACCGATATAGATTAGCACTTTATGAAACGAGCATTAGAAATATCTTCTCTGATTTTTACATTATTAATATGCACTCTCTTTGCAGGTGCTCAAAACAACACATCTTCTCCGTATTCTGTTTTTGGAATGGGTGAATTATCCAGTGTTGGTTATGGGCGTAACCTTGCCATTGGAGGTACAGGTTTTGGTGTACGGGATAACAATCAGCTTAACCTAAAAAACCCAGCATCATTAACCTCAATCGATTCGCTAAATTTTCTTTTTGAGATGGGTGTTAATTGCTCTTATACTCAATTTCTTATTGCATCTGACGACGACAAACAAAAATCGTGGGGAGGAAACCTTTCACATATAACATTTGGGCATCGATATACCAATTGGATAATGGGTGCTTATGGTATAGCTCCATACAGCAATATTGGGTACACACTTCTAACAATGAAATCGCTCGAAGGCGAAGATAGTTTTGTCTTTACTGCTTGGCATGGTACGGGTGGGTTGACTAAATACTTTTATAATGTAGGTATTAAAGTGTTTAATAATTTTTCGCTTGGTGGCGAAGTTGCTTATTTGTATGGGCCGTTTAATGAAACCCGTAAAACTTGGGCTGCTATCCAATCCGATAATCCTACTTACTTTACAACAAATACACGATATCGTACATTCACCTATAAAGGAGCGTTCCAGTATTCTCAAAATTTAGGAAAGAAGGGCACCAATGTTACAATTGGAGGTACTGTTTCTCCTCAGCAAGAATTGAGAGGCTGGAGATATCAAAATGTTGAACAACAATATGGTTCAACAACAATCGACTCGATTTACTACAATAGTATGCCCGCTACGCCTTTACTTATTCCTTTAACTTATGGTGGTGGTATTGGACTTACTTGGAGAGGACAATTTCTTTTAACTGCCGACTACGAAAAATCGAACTGGAGTGTTAATACCGAACGTCTTTATACCGATCAAACTATTCTTTCATTTGGTTTTGAGCGCCTTCCTCAAAAAAGTTTAGATTATATCGATCGTTGTTCATTTAGAGCAGGGTTTCGTTATGACTCGGGATATGTGAGGGCAAAAGGCTATATGATTGACGATACCCGGGTTACTGTTGGGCTTGGGTTACCGGTATTGAAATCGGGATCTATGATCAATCTGACTTTTGAAAAGGGGTTCAGGGGAACAACAAAAAGGAACTTAATTCTTGAGCGATACAATAAACTTTCGGTTGCTTTTTCGATGCAGGATTTGTGGTTTGGAAAGCGTAAGTTGAATTAAAGCGTAAGGAAATAGCTCTTCACTATATCTGGGCAGTGGCGTATTGTTGAAAGAATTTATCAATTATTTGCTGATGATCGAAGGCTAATTCTGGCAGCTCTTTTATGCTGAACCAGTTTGCCTTTGCTGCGTCGTCGCCCGGGGTATACTCAATTCGATGGTCAATTTCGGCCCAATACACAACCGAGATTGTTCTTCCTCTGGGATCACGATCAACTTTTCCGGCAGTATAAAACTGCTTTATGTCGATATTTGCGATTCCAGTCTCCTCTTTTAGTTCACGTAAGCAGGCAGTATCAAGGTCTTCGTCCATTTCAACAAAACCACCGGGGAGTGCCCAGTGCCCTTGAAAAGGATCAAATTTCCTCTCTATCAACAGGATGTAACTGCAATTCTTTTCTTTCGCAATCAAAATAATGTCGGTGGTTACTGCTGGACGTGGATATTGATATGTATAAGGCATTTGTGGTATTTTAGATTTCAGGAACAATCCTTTTCATCAGTCTGAGTTGGTGTGTGTAACGGTGAGTTTCGGTGTTATATATTCCGGCGTGGTCAATGTTATCGATTCTTACTTTTCCCGATGAGTGTATAATTTTGTGCTTCTCCCAGATAATTCCAACATGAACAATGTCGCCATTTTCATTATCGAAAAATGCAAGATCGCCAGGCAGTGCTTCTTCAACAAACGAGAAATGCTCGCCAAGGGTTGCTTGTTGCGACGCGTCGCGTGGAATTGGTATCCCCGCAATTTTATAGGCAATCTGTGTTAGCCCTGAACAGTCGATTCCCAACGGAGTACGACCGCCCCAGAGGTAAGGTGCATTAAAATATTTGAGTGCGGCACTAATTATTTTATTCCTTAAATCGCTTGTTTTATAAGTATTTACAGAGTTTCCTTCAATGTGGTATTCAACACCCCCAATTCTGAAAGTCGACTGGCGGCTGTTATAATGGGGAAGAGTACTTCCCGAAACAATCAGAAAATTGCGGTAGTGGTTTACCTGTTGTACAATGTTGAAGATATCGGTTGAGACTGGTTGCAATTTGTTCGACAAGAGTTTATATTCTTTCGCTGTAATTGGAGTAACCATTTTTCGGTCAATCCAACCTTCGTACCCATCGCATTGGAGCTTAATTTTGCACCATTTAGCCTCTTCTTCAATTATTTGAAAGTGTTCGCCCAATAAAATTTGAGTACACATCTCGCTTTTTTCGGCAGGATCGGTTCTTACAGGAATTGAGCTTAAATCAGAAATACCGTACATCTTTAATTAAATTGCAGTCTAAAATAGGTTAACTCCTCAAATATACAACATTATAAGTGGGGCAAAAATAATTGGTATTGAAAGAAGCCTTATATTGACTTTTTTTTATTAACCAATTGTTTGTTTCGTGAGTGTGGCAGGTGCTTTCAATGTAAATATTTCCTATTTTTAAACTTCGAACTTCTTCTATAATTAAAAGTTTATGAAATGATTATCAAAAAATATAAGCTGCTGAAGCTTTATAACCAAACCTACCATGTACTTTTTTTCATTGTAATATTTTGCCTTATCTACATTCTTTATCCCAAACAGGCAAAATTTAAGTACGAATTTCAAAAAGGCAGTCCATGGAAACATGAAGACTTAATCTCACCATTCGATTTTCCAATACTAAAAGAAAAGGAAGTATATGACACTGAAAAAGATAGTTTATTAAAGCAGTTTGTTCCCTATTTTATAAAAGACATTGAGGTTGAAAATCGTCAGATAGCTTTCTTGAAAGATGATCTGGATCAGATATTTCCAAAAGGAGGATCGAATTCGCAGGAGGTTGCTAAAAGTCAGGTATTAAGCATTTATTCCTCGCTCTATGCGAATGGAATTCTTGACAATTCGGTCGACATGTATGAGCCGTTAATTGGAAAGAAACATCTGAATATTGTAGCCGATAATGTGGCCGAAATGACTGATGTTTCGGTTGTTCAGTCGCTTAAAGGTGCATATTTCTTGGTAAATGAGCATATAAAGAAACTGTCGGTTCAAAACCAACAAATGCAGCTGTTGCTGGGCAAACTCGATTTGAATAAATACTTGGAACCCAACCTTGAGTACGATAAAAACTCGAGCGAAGCACGCCTTAATGAATTGCTTGAAAGCTTATCAACAACCCGGGGTATTGTGCAGTCGGGGGTTCGTATTATTTCCAGAGGCGATATTGTTAATAGCGAAAACTATATGCAGCTCGAGTCGTTGAAAAATGCTTATGTGAAGACTCGAATTTATGGCGGCTGGATTTCATACAACATTGCCGGGCGCATGCTCATAATTCTAGCTCTGTTTCTTACCTTGATTTTTTACCTGAAGTACTTCAATGGAAAATTGTTTTGGAAGAAGCGAAATTTCACGCTCATTTTTTCAACTATTTTTCTGACTTTCTTGTCGGCCAGATTGCTGTATAACGACGATTACTGGAACTTTTACCTTTTACCTGTCTGCATTCTTCCAATCATTATCCGCACTTTTATAGGGTCAAAACCTGCAATTATTGTTCATCTGATTACTATTTTACTTATTGGAGCCATGGCGCCCAATAGCTACGAATATATTTTGATTCAAACTGTTGCAGGCATTGTAACCATTATCAGCCTTTACCGCATGCAGCGCAGAGGTCATCTTGTTATTACCGCTCTTTTAATTATCGGTATTTATTGTGTCCTTTACTTTGGATTTGAATTAGTTAAGGAAGGCGACATTCGTTCTATTGACTGGAGCCAGTTCAGATGGTTTGTTGTAAATGGATTACTAATTCTTATAACCTATCCACTTAACTTCATCTTTGAGAAATTGTTTGGTTTTATTTCAGATGTAACATTGATGGAACTTTCGGATACGAACCACCCATTACTTAGGAAGATGGCCGAAGAAGCACCTGGAACTTTCCAGCATTCAATGCAGGTTGCAAATCTTGCCGAGGCTGCTGTTCTCAAAATTGGAGGTAACCCAATGTTGGTGCGAACGGGGGCGCTTTATCACGATGTAGGAAAAATTGTCAACTCAAATTACTTTATCGAGAATCTGATGGCAGGGCAGAATCCCCACGAAAGTCTTTCATATTCCGAAAGTGCTGAGAAAATCATCAATCATGTACAACAAGGTGTGGTATTTGCGGCAAAACACAAAATACCTGCTCAAATCATTGATTTCATTAAAACACATCACGGAACCAGCATGGCCGGTTTTTTCTATGTGAAATATAAGCAGGAACATCCTGATGAAAAGGATGTTGATATGCGAAAATTTACTTATCCTGGACCCAACCCTATAACTCGTGAAACCGCAATTGTAATGCTTGCTGATGGGGTAGAAGCGGCTAGCCGTAGTTTGCCAGTGAAGAACGAAGAGACGATTAAAGAGATAATAGATAAAATTATTGATGCGAAACTCCGCAACCATGAGCTTGACGAGGCACCCCTTACTTTCAGAAATATTCGAGAGATTAAATCAATCTTTCTTGAAAAACTAAAGAATATTTACCATATCAGAATTCAATATCCAACCGAGAAAAAGTAGTATTTTGGGACTTCGAACAATGATAGATTTTTTTGTAACTAAGACGCAGATAATTATTGATTTGCGAAATTTGATAAAACCTTAAAAAGTATAATAGTGGCAACAATTATTTTAATGGCTTGTGCCTGTTCTCAATCGGCACAGGAAAATAAGGCTGGACTTTCGAAAGCAGCTTTCGAAAAAATAGTCGACGGGAAAAACGTTTCGTTATGGACGTTGACCAATAAAAATGGAATGGAAATGACTGTCACCAATTACGGCGGTAAAGTTGTTTCGCTTTTGGTTCCCGATAAAAACGGAAAGTTTATCGATGTAGTTACCGGTTACAAAGATATTGATGGGTATCTCGATTCAGGAGAAATTTATTTTGGTGCAACAATTGGCCGTTATGGCAATCGCATTGCTAACGGAAAGTTTTCTCTCGACGGTGTTGAATATAAATTAGAGCAGAACAACGGACCGAATAACCTGCACGGAGGTGTGAAAGGTTTTCATGCCGTAGTCTGGGATTGTAAGCAGCTTAACGACAGTACTCTTGAACTCTCATATACTGCAAAAGATATGGAAGAGGGATTTCCCGGAAATCTCAGTATAAAAGTGGTTTACAAATTGAACGACAATAATGAATTTCAAATTGAATACTACGGCCAGACTGATAAAAAGACCGTTTGCAACCTAACCAACCACACCTATTTTAATCTAAGTGGCGAAGGATGCGAAACTGCTCTCGATCATATTCTTTCTATCAATGCCGATGGTTATACTCCAACAAATGCCGATTTGATCCCTCTTGGGCAAATAGCTCAGGTTGAAGGAACTCCTCTCGATTTCAGAACGCCAACGGTTATTGGTCAGCGTATCGAATCTGATTTTGAAGCATTGAAGCTTGGCAATGGCTACGACCACAACTATGTGATTAATAAAAAGGCCGGCGAAGTTGGACTTGCAGCAACTGCTGTTTCACCTGTTACTGGTATCAAAATGGATGTTTTTACCGATCAGCCTGGAGTTCAACTCTATTCGGGTAACTGGATGAACGGTTCGCAGATTGGAAAATTGGGCAAGGCATATTTGCGCCGTGCTGCATTCTGTCTCGAAACTCAGTGTTTCCCCGATTCTCCAAATCAACCACAGTTTCCAAGCGTAACCCTGTCTCCCGGGCAAACTTACCGTCATACCTGCATACATAAGTTTTCAGTCGAAAAGTAATTTAACTACAATAAGTTAATCAAGACCACTTTCTGATTTCAGGAGGTGGTCTTTTTTTGTCTAATCGTAGGCTGGCGTAGAACTAATTTAACAGCTTCTCTTTTTCACTTGAGAGCTTTTTATCTGACTTTAATGATTAATCAGCAAGAAGGCATTAAGCTTCATTTCTTGTTCAATAAAGAGATAAAAACAGTTTTGCTTCAGTCAATTTCAGCAAGAATAGCCACCTTTCGTAAGCCACTCAATTGTTTCTTTTTGTGTTGAATTTAAACTTGTTATTTACAACATACGAAGGATTAAGAATACATGTTGCTACAATCTCGTACCACCGGAACCCGTTTTTGCTCATCTCGATAGTTGCAAGGTGACTGGCTTCTCCTAGCAGTATCCCTCCAATTGGAGTAACAATCAGATCTTGAACGCTTGGTTGTTCTACACTTGCTTCCCATCCATATTCCCACAGCAACGAACGGCCCAAACTAAAAAGAGACGATTGAAGCACTGTTGCACCCTGACATCTTATTGTATTATAGTAGAATCCACCTTGATACGGATGTCCAATGTAGTTTGTCATCCATAAATCATGATCGACAACTGGTGGTGTAGTGAAGGCTTGTTTGTATTGATTCATGATAGACGAAAACTTGAATTTCTCTTCTTTATTCTCCCATTTACTGAACGATTCGGGTGCGAAAACCAACCCCGAGAGGATGATTGTATTGTAAGTAATGGAATATAAACTAGCTCTGATTATTTTGTTTCCCAATGATTTATCTCGATAGTTCATCTCTGAATTGAAGAGATAAGGTCTATCTTTTTTTATCAGGAACGATTTTAATGTGTCTTGATAAAAGACAGTGTTGACAGATGAATCTGGCAAGGAATTAGAATTTATATTCTGGCCATTAGCAAATGAATAGAATAAAATGAGAGTCAAAAAGGCAAGATTTTTTTTCACTATTATTTTTTCTTTTTATAAACCATAAAATTATACAAGTAATTCAAATTTAAGAAATATTGATATAGCTGAGATTTAAGAAATAACTGAAAAGTAAAAAAAGTATTGTATGAACAGGTTAATTAAACAATCGGGTATATGTTTAAATAGATTTGCACTATTTTTTTGGGAAAAGTTGGGTTGGTTCATTGGCGATTGTTCAGAGTTTAATTCTCTATAAAATAAGAAGAATTGCAATACTTATGCCGGTGCATAAAAAGCGATCAATCGGATTATTTAGAATGTGCATTAAAATATTTATACCCGATAGGGTTTATTTTTTTGCTTTTTTGAATTATATCATACCTTAAAGGGTATAAATTGAGTTATTTTCAATGTAATAACACCCGAAAGGGTATATTTGTTACGAATGTTGTTATATTTACACCTTAAAGGGTATAAAATGGATTTGGCAAATTTTGTAAAGAAAAAGCGAAAAGCAGTGGGCCTGACTCAGCCAGAGTTGGCTGAAAAGGCCGGTGTTGGATTGCGTTTTATTAGAGAATTAGAACAAGGTAAGCAGAGTCTGCGATTGGATAAAGTAAATCAGGTGCTGCAACTTTTTGGTTATGAAGTTGGTTCTGTTGTTAAAGCACAAACACCCGATTCCTAATTTATATTGATAAAATGCGAAAAGCAATTATAAAAATAGACACAACAATTGCAGGATGGCTCACGCAGGATGAGCTTGGTTATCATTTTGTCTACGATAAAGCATATTCATCCATGCCAGATGCTCGTCCGGTAAGCTTGACATTGCCAGTACAGGAAGCAACTTTTACTTCTAATGTATTATTCCCATTTTTTGATGGTTTGATACCTGAAGGCTGGTTATTGGATATCGCACAAACGAACTGGAAAATAAATCCCCGAGATCGAATGGGTTTGTTGCTGGTATGTTGTAGAGATTGCATAGGGGCGGTGAGTGTAGAAGAAATAAAGGAGGATAGCTTATGAGTAAGTGTTTATTTTGTTATCAGCCATTAGAAAATGAAGGTGTTGATTTTCATCCTGCCTGTTCAAAAAAGATATTTGGACAGTTCAATCCTCCTGCATTGCCCTATTCAGAATCCGACTTAGAGTCGTTGGCAAAAGAAGTTATCAAAAGCCAAACTGCGGTAGCTGGCGTGCAAGCTAAATTGTCATTACATATCACGGGTAACAATCTGGATTCTGAAGGTCGAAGGTTTACGATAGTTGGGTTGTGGGGGGGATATATACTTAAACCACCAAATGTATGGTATTCTCAGTTGCCCGAGGTGGAAGATTTAACAATGCATTTGGCTCAATTAGTAAAGATTAAAACAGCTCCACATAGTCTAGTTCGTTTAGCATCTGGCAATTTGGCATATATAACCCAAAGGGTAGATCGAACTAAAAACGGAAAATTTGCAATGGAAGATATGTGCCAACTAACCGAGCGGCTAACAGAAGATAAGTACCACGGCAGCTATGAGCAAATAGCAAAATCGATACAGAAGTATTCTGCAACACCAGGATTAGATATTATTAATTTCTTTGAACTTGTGCTTTTCTCTTTCATAACCGGGAATGCCGATATGCATCTAAAAAATTTCTCTTTACTGTATCATCCTGGCTTGGGAATGACTTTATCGCCGGCTTATGATCTTGTTAATACTGTTCTGGTAAACCCTGCCGATACAGAAGAGCTGGCTTTAACTCTGAATGGGCGTAGAAGAAAAATAAAAGTACAGGATTTTGTCATTGCCATGAATACGTTTAAAATAGATGAAAAGCAGCAACAAAACATTTTCAATAAGATGAAAAGGGCAATGCCCAAGTGGATGGAATTAATCGATAAAAGTTTCTTAAATGACGAATTTAAGGCTCGATATAGAACAATTGTAAATGAAAGGATGAATAGGATTAACTAATGTCAGAAACATTCATCAGTCAAAAAAAGAATGTAAAGCGTAAACGATGGGAAAAAGAATGGTGATTTGATATAAAAACAAAAAAGAGAGCAGTTGCTCTCTTTTTTGTGACCCATAATAGATTTCCTCTAGTAAATGATTAATGCAAATCCGATGTCTGTAAACACTGATCCTTTATTCATAGGATTCTATAGGGTTTAACTGGCTTCTGCCTTAGAAGTGGAACTAAATTAGCCTTGACTAACCAACGCATTCTGCTATTAATTCAGGTTGGTTGTCCATCATGAAATATTTAAGCAGGATTATGCTGTATTGCCATTGGAGACGGTTTTACCTGTATAAATAAGAAAACCACTGAAATGGATTTAAATTGGCAAGGTGCTATTCTTCAACAGAAACAAAGTTCTACAATGAAGTATTTAGTTCCTTGCTGATTTTGCTTGAAATAGCTACTGTAAAAAATGTTCTTCATAGCCTCAATTCTCTCCATATTTGATTTTCACATGCTTTGTTTATGTGCAAATTGCTTTGGATTAGTTCCTTGTTTATTATTCTCATATCGGTATTTGTTGCAACACCAATTTAGGTGAAAATACTTTAGCTGTAAAACTCTATTTAATAAAGTTTTTTTCAACAATTACTTGCGGATTCTAGGTGCAATCTGGCGGCAGCGAGGGGTACGCGATGTACTTCAGTACGCACCAGCCGCCGTTGTCATCATTCTGTAAATCCCGACTAGCTAAGGCGCGAGGTTGAAAGGCTTATCGAATTCTGCAACCTCGATGTGATAAATTCAGTTGGTTACCTGTGAAGTCGGTTCAGGGCATACAGTCTCAAACAAAAGGATATAAACAGCTTCATAAAGAACAAAACAAACAGCTATGTAAAAATTTTGTTTGAGCTTATTAAACTAATAAATAATGAGGCGTAATTAAAATATTTATATAATTTTGGAAACATAATTAGTATTTGCACCTAAATTTATAATTATGAAACTTTCCCA
>Ga0209373_10002753_pt1 | contig 17040 bp, 10 predicted proteins | sample Higcelweek5metaG_FD_187173 | JGI IMG/M metagenome (GOLD analysis project Ga0209373, IMG submission 187173) | Freshwater pond sediment microbial communities from the University of Edinburgh, under environmental carbon perturbations - High... | ecosystem: Environmental > Aquatic > Freshwater >... | reverse complement strand
GGCCGCGGCGGCGGGATCGGCGAAGAGCGCGGTGGCGGCGGCCGGATCGCGGTAGGGCGTATCGAAGAGGCCGAGCCAGTATTTCACGCGGAGGATGTCGCGCACGCGGGCGTCGATCGTGGCCATCGGCAGCTTGCCGTCGCGCACGAGCTGGCGGAGCGGTTCGCCGTAGGCCTCGGGCGGGGTGAAGTTCGTGCGGATGTTCAGCCCGGCGTCGACGGACTGGCGGATCGCCTCGGCGGGCGTGGCGGCGACGCGGTGCTTGGTATGGATGAACTCGACGGCGGCGCTGTCGGACACGACGTAGCCCTTGAACCCGTACTCGCCGCGGAGGATCTCGGTGAGGAAGAGCCGGCTGCCCTCGACGGGCACGCCGTCGTAGTCGTTGTACGAGGCCATCACGCCCAGCGCGCCGGCATCGCGCACGGCGGCGCGGAACGGCGCGAGGTAGAGTTCCTGGATCTCGCGCCAGGTCGCCTGCGGATCGGTGCGCGCCTCGCCGTCGCGCCCGCCCTTCGGGATGCTGTACACGGCGAAGTGCTTGAGCGTGGAGACGACGTGCTCGCTCTGGATGCCGCGCACCTGCGCGAGGCCGTACTGGGTGACGTGGTACGGGTCCTCGCCGTAGGCCTCGGTGGTGCGGCCCCAGCGCGGGTCGCGCGCGAGATCGAGCACGGGCGAGTAGACGTTGGTGTAGCCGAGGGCGCGCGCCTCGCGGCCGGTGATGCGGCCGATCTCGGCGACGAGCGGCACGTCGAAGGTGGCGCCGACGGCGAGCTGTGCCGGGAAACTGGTTGCCTTCGAATGGAGCAGGCCGCGGATGCCCTCGTTGGTGAAGTCGACCGGGATGCCGAGGCGCGTCTGCTCGACGAACCAGCGCTGCACCTCGTTGATCGCCTGCGTGTGGAGCGACCACGGCAGATCGTGGACGGGGTCGGCGAAGTTGCGCTTCCAGCCCTCGTTGCCGTTCATGTGCTCGTCGATGTTGCCGATGCCGTCCTTCCAGAACGCGGCCTTCCACGCCGCGGTCGGCAGCTCGTCCTTCAGCACGCGCGGGAAGCCGTAGAGCGTGGTCATCTGCGCGGTCTTCTCCTCGAGCGTCATGCGCGCGAGGAGGTCGTCGATGCGGGCGTCGACGGGCAGCGACGGGTCTTCATACGGGTCGCGCGCGCCGTTCTTGTTCAGGTCGATCCAGCCGTCGCGGTAGAGCGTGGCCGCGGGCGCGGCGTCGGGGACGAAGTATCCGGCCGGCGGTGGTGCGGCGAAGAGGGCGGCGGCGGAACAGGAGAGCGCGGCGAGGAGGATGCGGGAGGGGGACATGGGAGTTGGGGCGAGGAGGAGTGCGGACGCGGTGCGATACGCCGCCGTTTACCGTGTCGGGGGCTGCCGTTTTGGCCAGATGTCGAAATGCTGACTGTCGGAGCCCGGTTGCAACGGCGAGCGTAGGATCTCCGACTGTATGACTTCTCGCCATTTGCGGCACCGTGCGGAGCCCATTGGGATGCGGCGAACGCTTTACCCCTTTATGCGACACCACCTGCTGACTGTTTCGATCGGAGCGGCTCTGACCGTCTTCGCCCCTGCGCTCTCCGCCGCGCCCTCGCCCGCCCGGATAGTGGAGACGATGGAGAAGGCCGCGGACTGGCAGCTTGCGCAGGAGTCCCGCTTTCGCCCCGACGATTGGGTGAACGGCGCGTTCTACACCGGGCTGCTGGCGCTGGCGGATGTCTCGGCCAGCCCGCGTTTCCACGATGCGATGCTGGCGATCGCCGAGCGAAACCGCTGGCGCCTCGGTTCCCGGACCTATTTCGCCGACGACCACTGCGTGGGCCAGGCCTACGCCGAGCTCTACCTGAAGCATCGCGAGCCGCGGATGATCGCGCCGATGCGCGACCAGTTCGACTTCATCCTCAAGCACCCGAAGGACGACGACCTCACGTTCGCCGCCGAGGAGAGGAATCCGACGAGCCTGCCGCCGAACTTCGATGTGCTCGACAAGTGGTCCTGGTGCGACTCGCTGTTCATGGCGCCGCCGGCGTGGGTGCGGCTCTGGGCCGCCACGGGCGAGCGCGCCTACCTCGATTTCGCCGTCGCCAAATGGTGGGTAACATCGGACCTGCTCTACGACCGCGAGGAGCGTATCTATTTCCGGGACACGCGTTTCTTCGGCCGGAAGGAGGCGAACGGCCGGAAGGTCTTCTGGGCGCGCGGCAACGGCTGGGTGATGGGCGGACTCGTGCGCGTGTTGCAGCACCTGCCGAAGGATCATCCGGCGCGCCCGCGCTTCGAGACGCAGTTCCGCGAGATGGCCGAACGCGTCATCGGGCTGCAGCGGGAGGACGGTCTCTGGAGCTCCGGCCTGCTCGATCCGGCGAGCTACACCGCCAAGGAGACGAGCGGGTCGGGATTCTTCTGCTACGCATTCGCCTGGGGCGTGAACAACGGCCTGCTCGACCGCGCGAAATACGAGCTGGCGATCTGGCGCGCGTGGGAGGCGCTGGCCGCCTGCGTGCAGGGCGACGGCAAGCTGATCCACGTGCAGCCGATCGGCGCGAGTCCGAAGCAGTTTCCGCCCGATGCGACGGAGGCCTACGGCGTGGGCGCGTTGCTCCTCGCCGGCAGCGAGGCCTACCGCTTGGCCGGCGGCACGGCCCCGGCCTCACCCACCGCAGCGCTTGGTGCGGGCGCGGCGCAGCGGGCGCAGTGGTGCGCGTATGCGACGAAGCTCGCCTCGCCGATCCTGCTCGCGTTGGAGAAACGGCAGCTGAAGGCCACGATGCCGGTGGAGGCGCAGGACCCGAAGGGGCGGGCGCAGTCCACGCACCTCGAGGCGCTCGGCCGCCTGCTCGCCGGGCTGGCCCCGTGGCTCGAGCTGGGCGACGACGGCACGCCGGAAGGCGCGGAGCGGGCGCGGCTCGCCCGGCTCGCACGCACCGCGATCGATGCGGCGACGTCGCCGGAGTCACCTGACAAGATGAACTTCACCGAAGGCCGCCAGCCGCTGGTCGACGCCGCCTTCTTGGCGCAGGCGATTCAGCGGGCGCCGCGCGAGCTCGGGGAGAAACTGGAGCCGCGGGTGAGGGCGAACCTGGTCGCCGCGCTGAAATCCACACGGGCGATCACACCGCCCGAGAACAACTGGGTGCTCTTCGCGGCGATGGTCGAGGTGGCGCTCGGCCGGCTGGGCGAGCCCCGCGATCAGGCGCGACTTCTCGGCGCCGTGGAACGATTGCAGAAATGGTATCTTGGCGACGGCGTTTACGGCGACGGACCGGAGTTCCACTGGGACTACTACAATGCCTTCGTGATCCATCCCATGCTGCTCGACATCCTTGACGCCGTCGGCGACGAGACGCCGGAGCTGCGGCAGGTCGGCACCGAGGTCCGCCGGCGCGCGCAACGCTACGCCGTCATCCAGGAGCGGCTGGTGGCGCCGGACGGCAGCTTCCCGGTCGTCGGCCGCTCGATCGTGTACCGCGCCGGGGCGCTGCACTGCCTGGCGGCCGTCGCGTTGCGACACGAGTTGCCCGTCACGGTCGTGCCCGCGCAGGCTCGCGAGGCGCTCGCTCGGGCGATCCGGCGTACGCTTGAGGCCGCGGATACATTCGACGGAGGCGGCTGGCTGCGGATCGGGCTGGCTGGGCACCAGCCGGCGCTGGCCGAGCCGTACATCTCCACCGGCAGCCTCTACCTGTGCGCGACCGCGCTGCTGCCGCTGGGGCTGCCCGCCACGGACCCGTTCTGGACCGGCGCGCCCGAGCCGACGACCTGGGAGAAGGCCTGGGGCGGCGCCGATCTCGCAGCGGACCATGCGCTGAAGAACGCGCGTTGAGCGACGAAGGCCTTGTGGGGCGAGAGCTTGTGGGCAATTCCGGCACCGGGGTCCCTGGCAGTAGGACTCCAACTCGTAGATACCGATTGCGCCGCGCCGACTGGCTCCACGGCCCCGACGCCGACACCGGTGGCGGAGGCCGCCAAGCTTCCGCCCGGTGGGTCGTCGAAATTCCGGTGCGCTCCGCAGATAACCGGCACTGCTGCGAGCGGGTGCGGGACCGAGGCCGGAGTCATGGTCGCCAGCAGCTCCGTGCTTGGCCCCCCCCCGGATGGGCGGAGGGCGAAACCTGCGCGTCGGCTGCGCCGGTGATCGCACACATGGATAGGGTCAGCAGAAGAGCGAGCTTGGTCTTGTGGCGGACATCGGATCGTCCTCAGGCAGAATAGACATCGGTCCTCTATTGTATATGTGAGATTCTGCGGACAATTCTCGTCCTCCAGAAATTCGCTGAGAATATCCAGGGCCGTGTTTTGCACGGCAAATTTGGCGCTATTCGAGGATGTCGACTCCATTGGCCCCGAGCTGGAGTTTATCGCTCCAGATTTTGCCGGAGAGGATGCCCTTCTTCTGGCCTTCGATGTCGATCTCGACGGGCTTGCGGTTCGTGTTGACGTAGAGGGTGCGGCCGTCGACGACGCGGGCATAGACGCCTTCCGGTGTTACCGGGCCGCGCTTGATGTCGAGATCCTGATAGAGCAGGCGATACAGGGGCTGAAGGACGGACGGCTGGGCCTGGGTGGCGACGTAGATCGCCTTGCCTTTGCCGAAGCGGTTGACCGTGACGACTGGGGGAGAACCCTCGATATTGGAGAAACGCGCCAAGACTTCCGCCGTGGACGGCTCGAGCAGTTCGTAGAAATTGATGGAGGTCTTGAACGAGACGCCGTTGATGACGCCGGTCAGCGGGTCCAAGTTCTTGTCGAACGCGTGGGTTTTAAGGCCGAAAACGTCGGTGAGGTTTCCCGGTAGGGACGTGTTGTGCCACTGGTTGTTTTCGTTAACCTTGGCCGACGAAGCCGACATGACGACCGTGCCGCCGTCGCTGACGTATTTACGCACCGCAGCGGTAGAAGCTTTGTCCAAAAGATACTCGCCGGCGATGACGATTAGCTTGTACCGGCTCAGGTCCTCATGCGCGAGGTGGATAACCGCCGTGTCGATATTGTCTTGGTAGAGCGGGTCGAAGGCATTGCGCTTCTGTTTCACATACGGTGTCGTGTAGTAATCCTTCACCCGTTCCGTCGCCACCATCGATTCCCATGAACTGGAGAGGGCGATCTCGGGTTTCGGCTCACGCGGAAAACCGAGTTTCTGCATGGTCTTGAACTCCCTCGCGAGCTTGCTCCATTCATCAAGTTTCCAAGACGGAGTGTTGTCGTGGTCGAGGAGGCCGAACAGGATCTGCTCCTCACCGCCAAGATGGCTGTTCCAAGTCCAGGCCAGCACGCCTTGTCCGCCGTTCAGAAGGCCGAGATAAGCGAGCATCGGCGAGCGGCCCTTTTCGCCATAATACCCCTCACGACCCGCTTGGAACTCATTGAACCAAACTGGCGCGCCCATACCTGCCCTCGCTTCGATGGTCGAATAGGCGCCATCGAGTACGTCGTTGGCGTAGTATCCGAACGCACCATGCGTGGCGTATTGGCGGTAGGTGGCCAGCCAATCGAAGCCCAGACGCGGCCCGTCGGGCCAAAGGTTCGAGAGTGCTGCTTTCTTCGGCGCGTACTTTTTGCGGACCGACTCAAGGTCCTTCAGCACATCGACCGCTGCGTCGGACCAGAACCGCCGCATGTCGAGATAGCGCTCGGCCGGGCTGGACGCATCAGGTAGGCGGATCTGATCCCAATTGCTGATGGCACGCGACCAGCGCTGCGCCGCCCAGGCCTTATTGAGGGCCGCCAGATCGCCGTACTTTTCCCTCAGCCAGCCGATGAAACGTTGGCGGTCGGCCTCCGAGAAAGACCTGTAACCGTTGCCCATTTCGTTGTTGTAGCCGATGGCGATAACAGCGGGGTGGTTGCCGTAGCGGCCGATAACGGCATCGGCGAGACGAGCCTGTAAACGGCGGTAGTCCGGATCGGAAATATCGACCATATACCGCCTGGACGGGTACTGTCTCGTGCCGTCCTCTTTGACGAGCGTTGCGCCCGGGTACTCATAGTGCAGCCAACTGGGTGCGATCGAACCGCTCGTATCGAGGACGACCTTGATTCCCGCCGCGTGCATCTGATCCATGACGGAATCGAAGGCCTCGAATGTGAACTTTCCATTCTCCGGCTCGAAATAGTCCCACGCCAGCTCGCCCATGCGCACGACCTGTAGCCCAGCCTTCTTCATTAGGGAAATGTCGAGTTTGACCTCGTCTGGTGAGCGATCAACCGGCTGATAGTTAACTCCGACAAACAGCTGCCCTTGGCCCGCCCAGTCCGCACGGCTTTTTGCCTCTTGTGCCACAACGGGCATCGCCGTGGATAACAGCGCCAACGAGAGCAATGCCGACTTCGCCAGACTATATGCACTGAGTTTCATGATCGTTTATAGTTATAGAGAACAAGTGATGAACAGAGGATTTACGCCGCGTCTGTCTAGATATGGCGAGCCGAGGTCGTACCAAGACGCTTTTCCGCAGGCGGACGGCTTTCGAGGGATGCCCTCGACTTGAGTTTTCGGCGTCACATTCCGGGGCAATCAGGGCCGATGCACCATCGGATAACCGTGCGTGGGGAGAACATGTATGGTCATCTGCCCGATGTCGTTTTCGAAAGGTCCAGGGTCGCGATATATTCAGGCGTGAATGACGGCTCATTGACCTTGAGGTAACTCTTCTGCCCTTCGGCGAAGGCAGGAATGAGCGTCGCCGGGATATTGATGAGGTAGGGCGCGCCTTTTCGCATCGGCTGGAAGACGAAGACCATTTCGTTTTTCCCTTTCAGCAGACGCGGTAGGAACCGCTTGAGGCCGATTTCCCACGGATGGGAGTTATACAGTTTGTCATCGATCAGTTCGCCGTTGATGAAGACCATGCAGGAGTCGCCGACAAAGTTGACCCGCATATACAGCTCGTTGAGCGAGCCGAGGTCGCGGTCGAAGCATGCGGCATAGCGGCGAGTCGCGATTTTCCGCCATTTGACCGAGTAATCTACGGGCGCGAAGCGGAGGCGGAAGGCGGACATCGAGCTGACGAGCGGCGCGGACTTATCGATGGTTGCGCCGGTGGCGGCGGGCAATCCTGCGAGTGCGGGATAAACATTCAGATCGACGGAGGTTTCGCCGACCGAAAGCAACGCCAGCTTGGAACCATCGGTGGTGATCATCCCGTTTGCGAAGGCAAGGCGTCCGTCCTCGAGGGGCGTGGCTTGCAGGGCGATGCGCCGCGGAACGACCAGCACGGGCTTGCCGTCGATTCTGAATGCGAAGCTCTTGCCGGCGGGGCCGGTGACGATGGTCGCGTCGTTGGTGCGGGCGATCTGGCAGTTCTCGGCATCGGTGATCGTGCCGGAGTCGAACACCAGTTCAGGCGCGAGTCCGTCGATGGAGAAAAAGAGGAAATGGGTTTTCTCGCCGTGGTGCAGAACGCTCAGCGGCTGGACCGTGGCGGAGCGCAGGGGAGTGCCCGCCAGATCGAGATTGATCGGAAGAATCGCGGTTGCGCCGTTTTTCAGCGTGAAGGTGCCGCTGCTCGGCAGGGAGATCGCGCGTTTGCCGTCCTGAATGTCGATGCGGAGGTTGACGAGATCCTTGGTCGGCGCGTGATCCTGGAAGTTCAGCAGGAAGATGAAGCCGGAGCCGTTTGCGGCGCGGGCGGCGTAGCGCAGGGTTTCGGTGGTGTCGGGTTTGATGTCCTTGTTGTTCGCCGGCAGAATCGACGCCATCGGGGCCAGCATTTCGCCGTAGCCGTTCAGGAACAGATGCAGGAGGCGGAGGCTCTTGTAGTGACTGCGCATCTGGCTGTATTGACCGATCGGAGCCTGGAAGTCGTAATTGATCTTGGAGCTCCCGTAGGCCTCCTCGTTGTAGTTCTTTCCGTCGAGCACCGGGTTGGAGCCGCCGTGATACATGTAGTAGCCGAGGCCGTTGGCTCCGCTACCCAGCATGCGGACCATCAGCGGCTCGATGCTCTCCTCGGGGATGAGGGGGCGACGCTCGTAATTCGGATCCATGCCCACGCCCGCTTCAGCCGGGATCGACGGATACAGGGTGGCCTCATAGCTCACCGGCCCGTAGTCGGGGAACGCGTGCATGTCTTTGAAAATATAGAGCGGCGACGGTGTGACCTCCGTGGTCCACGCGGGATAGGCGTAGGCCGACGTCACCGGGATGGATCCCTTCTGCACGATGGCCGCATTGCCCCAGCCAGTCGCCGTGTAGAGGGGGGCACGATCCCGTTCTTTCGGGCGATGAGCTTGAGGTTGGCCATGTGGTCGCTGCCGTAGCTGGCGTTGGAGTTTTTCTCCGTGCTCGAGGCCACCCCGCGATACGTCACCTTCACGTCGCGCTCCGCCGCGGTCCATTCGATGGGCGAGCCGACGTAACGAATATCCCAGGGAGACGCCGCGTGCTGGAATTCGTTCTCCAACTGGACACCGATGATGGGGCCGCCGTCCTTGAAGAACAAGCCCTGCAATTGCTTACCAATGGCGGCGTAGAGTATGTCGGTATAGCCGAGGTACTGGGGATCGTTGGATCGGATCTGAAACTCGCGGCCGTAGATCCAGTCCGGCAGGCCGCCGTTGCGAATCTCGCCGTGGGCGAAGGGACCGATACGCACGATCACATCCAAGCCGGCTTTCTGTGCCGCCTTTACGAAGCGGCGGAGATCGAGGTTCCCGGACCAGTCAAAATGACCTTCGCGGCGCTCGTGAAGATTCCAGAAAACGTAGGTCGCCACGATGTTGAGCCCGCCCGACTTCATCTTGCGCAGCTCGTCCTCCCACGCCTCGGCCGGGTAGCGCGAATAGTGAAACTCGCCGATAATGGGCATGAACGGTTTTCCGTTCTTCTCGATGTAGTAGCTGTTCACGGCAATTGAAGTGCCGTCCGGCCCGGTGCCTCCGAGATCGAGGTGCCCTCGGGTGAGGGGCTTCGGCGGCGCGTCGAGGTCGATTGGGTAACTTTGGGGCGTGGCGTGGATGTCGGCACCGACCAGCACCGCAGCGATGGCGGCGGATTGGAGCGCGTGGGCGTGGAAGGATAAACGGGATTTCATGGGCCGCATCTGAGATGACTATTCCAGCACGTACTGCACGATGTAGGCGCCGTCGTGCGGCTGGCTGAAGCGGAATGGCGTGCCGCGAACAAACGAGCGACCGGCCGCGAGGGAGAAGCGGCCGAGGTTTCTGGATTCGATGAGCTTCCCGTCCCGGCTGAGCAGTTGCGCGGTCAGCGAGACGGTCCGCGCATCGCCGAGGTTGAAGACGACCGGCGTGATGTCGTCTGCCGGCCCGTAGACGGTATCGACGTTGTCGCTGCCCGCGAAGGTGTTCTGGAAAACCATGCCGTGAGCGTAGAACGCGAGCTTGGCGACGCCCTCGTAATCGGTGAGCGATTTTTGGTACGTGGCCATGTTTGAGCCGCCACGCAGGCAGCACCAGCTGAAGCCGTCGTAGTCCATCAGCCGCATCTTCTTGATCGACTCGTAGCTGACCAGCGCCTGCCACGCCTGGCTGATATCCCATTCGTCGAAGGTGAGCGGGCGTCCGATGCTGCCCACATCGTAATCGGCCTCATAGCTGGCGACGTGGTAGTAGGGCTGCCCCTTGATCAGCGACCAATTCGGCTGACCAATGGATTCGTCATGCTCGAAATTGAAATACGCACGGACTGGGCTTTCGAGGAAGGTGCGCGCAAAGGGCTTCGGCTCGAAGTAGATTGGCATCTCGTCTTTATCTAGGTCGGGCCACTTACGTAGCGCCGTCCACGAGTTCCCGTAGCCGCAGATGTAGTCCATGTTCCCCCGGGTGATCAGCGGCGCGGTCCAGATGGGATCGGCCTTCATAGGCCGCCCCTTGGCGTCGAGCGTGCCGTCGTCGTTGGTCGGATCGAGGAAACGGAAATCCGCACTGGGGGAAATCAGCCGTGTCCGGTCCCAACGGGTGATGGCGTCGTATATGCGGCGGTAGGCCACCATCGCGTTGTCCCAGCCGGACCATTTGGGGTGATTGGCGGGCTGCCAGATCACGATGGAGGGATGATTGCGCACCAAGTGCACGTCGTCGCTCAACAGATCGACATCCATCCGGAATATGTTGTCCTCGCGAAGCCAGGCCGAGGTCTGCCAGATGAGCATCAAGCCCATCTGGTCGGCGATTTCCGCGATGCGGGGGTCGTTGATGCCGCCGCTCTTCCCATCGTGAACGCTCAGGCGCACGCCGTTGCCGTTCATGCGCCGGATCATCATCAGTTCCTGCACGAGATGCTCCAGCGGTGCGCACTTGTCCCACTTGGCGATGTACTCCAACGGGGCGCGGCAGCCGAACAGCAGCGGCGCGCGCAGGATCTCGGGCCGGTCGTTGATGCGGAAGGTTCCGCCCTCCTGCGAAATGGTGCGGATTCCCGTGGTGACGGGCCAATCGTCGATTACGATGCCGGCTTCATCGAGGAGCTCGACCTTGGCCAAATACAGACTGGGTGATTCCGAGGTCCACAGGGCAGGTTTGGGAACCTGCAAACGATATGCCACCCGATTCTGAATCGTGGGTATCGAGGAGATCGGGAACTCCTGCACCACGACCGGCTTCTCTTCGCGGGGAAGCCATGGCGCGAGGCTGATCCGCAGTTTTCCCGAGATCGGTTTGGCCCGGTCGCTATGCCAAGCGACCTCGACGTCCTCCTCCGCGTAATCGGACGAGACCGAAGACGTGAACACATGGACGTCGTCGAGGGCCTCGGATCTCAAGAGGTCGAGATGGATACGACCTGCAAACCAGCCGGTGTTTCTGTCCGTGGACGTATGCGTCATGATCTCCGCGTCCGGGATGGAGTAGCTGTCGATCCGAAGGGCGATGACGTTCATGCCAGGCTTCAGGGCGCGGAGAATGTCGAGCTGCCGGGGCTTGGGAGAGCGGAGAACCTCAAATGGTTTTCCGTTCACGTAGAGCGTGCCGGACGGCACGACGGTTTCCAGATTCAGCAGCGCCTGCGACCAGGCCGCCGGATTTTCGACAACGAAAACTTTACGGAGAAGAAGATCTTCGCCCGCGTAACGTTCGCCGCCGTGCACGATGGGAAGAGCGGAGCGCGCCCAGTTGGAGTCCTTGTAGTCGGTGCGTTCCCATCCCTCAATCGGTACGACTGTATCGAAACTATCATCGAGGAAAGTTTTCACCGCGTAAGGATAATGCGGGTCGGCGTCCAGCTTGAGAAAGGCGGCGCCGTAGAGTTCGTCGAGGACTAGGCCGGCCGCGCCATGGATTTCGAGCTGCGCGAAGGAGGACGCCTGGGGATCGGAAAACGGCACGTAGTCCGCGACCAGGCGGTCGTTCACTCGCACGTTGAAATGCCGCGTCGTGAAATCCACGTCGATCGCCAACGCGACCGAACCCGGATCGAGGGTGAGATCGGGGAAAACGCGTTCTTGCGCCGTAACGTAGAAAAACCGACGGCGGGCATCGAAACCGACTACGACACCGTCGTCCAAGGCGACGGTGCTTTCCGCCTGTGTCTTGCGGACATCCAAGTGGAGCTGGAGACGTCCGCGCCAGTCGAGAGCTGGTGCTATCGGGTAAGCGGCTTTCCCGGTTTGAGCGAAGATCAGACGCCCGTCTATGATGCTTACGGCCGGTGAGTTGAGCCAGCTTTCCCGTGAAGCGGCTTTATGCGCGGTACGTGCGGAGGGCAGACCGTGCCACGCCCACTCGTCGTCAAGCAGTCGGACGCGTACCTGCGGACGGGGTTGCGGCTTGATGTTCCGGGTCACTGCGCGCCCATCGGCCAAGGAGAAAACCTCCTTGTCGAGTCGCGCGTCATGCCAAAAAATCCGGCCGTAGTCCGCATAGGCGCGCAGGAAATCGACACGCTGCTCGGTGGTCAGAAATTCCGTTTTCCCTTTGAAATCCGTTTCGCCGTTTGCCGCGGGATTCTGAGTGAAATAGCGCACTTCAAACGCTTGCGCAGGGGAATCGGCGCCGACGGTCTGCGCCAGCAGAAAAAGTCCGTACAGACCAGCCACGCGAGCTCGAGGGGAAGATGAGATCCTCATATAAGGGCTGAGTTGAGTTTGGCTGCCGCGATGCTCATGGACGATCGTCCGTCGGTTCGAGCTACGGCAAATGCCTTTTGCGCTATTACAGTCATCGCCATTAGCGATAAGACTATATAACGCGACTCCGCATTCGCACACATTAAGGCCTTTGGCTTTTGGTGGCTATCGAACACAACACCTTAGGATTTCATTTATAGCGGTAGAGTTTTACGCGCAGGATACCAAACCTCTCCGGTGGCAGACGCAGGTACCGGCCCTGGCCGCTTTCGTCGCCATTGAGCCAGCGACCACCGACCCATTCGCCATCGACAAATTCTCCTTCGACAATCTGTTCGATGCCGACTCGGTAGCTAGAATTGGCGGCTGCATCCGCGAACCTGATGATTACGCCTCTGCCGGCGGCCAGAAACTCATCCCTCCCGGTCTGAATGATCAGGCCGCCGTGAGCCGCGATATCCTGCGTGTCTTTCGGGGTCCGGGAGTCGACCATGGAAACCGTGAGTGTGTATCCGCCAATATCATATTTGCGCGGAGTCTCGTCCAGCACGCCTTCATAACTCAGCGGGGCCCTGAAGCCACGCATGGTGCCCTTGCCCTGATTGGCGTGAATGAGCGGCGTGATCTGGTGCAGCACCCGAAAAGCGTCCGTCAGGGGATGGGTTGAAGGATTGGGCAATGTTTCGATGTGAAAGGGAGCAAACCCGATGCCCTCCAGTTCGCCCAGCGTGTAGAACGCATTGCCGCCGGCGTCGGTCCTGCCGGCTCGATTGGCTTCCGGAACGAAGACGGGATTGTCGGGCCGTTTGAACTGGTCGGCCCAGTAGACGTAGTTCGGGAAATAGGCGTCGAGGCCGATTAGGTCGATGTCAGGACCTCCGGCTTTCCAGATGTCGAACACATGGGGAATGGGGCCAGCGCTGGGGTACTGGCCGGGCTTTTGGTCGGGACGATTTAGCGCCCCATTGACGTACATCGGCAAGTTGTAGGCCGCCTTGCCCGCTTTGGTCAGATCATTGGCGAAGACCGAAAAGCCCCAGGCCTGAAAGATCTCCTGAGCTTCGACACTGTCGCCAAAGACCTCTGCCCATGTCCCTGCGGTTCTATTGCCCTTGGCGGCCCAGACGTCGCGGACAAACGGATGGAGGTTCGCTTTGTTCTTTTGAAGATAGTCTGTCAGTGCCTTGGGAACTTGGCCCAGGAAGGCCGCCTGCGCTTGAGGGCAGCAGTCGCGCACGACCGGCAACATGCCGATCTCGTTTTCCACCTGCACCATGACGACGGTGTGATTACTATCGAAGGACTTCAGATGGGACATCAATGCGCCGAACGCGCGTTGGTCAGCCTTCAATGTATCGGGATCGTAGGGGCTCAGGATGTCCTGCGGCACGCCCTTATCGTCTTGAGCCCGGGCATAGGTTTTATAGTCGTGCTTGATATAGGGCGGCGCATAGCTGGACATCGAGTTCTTCCACGCCCCGAACCACAACAAGACGATCTTCATCCTATTGGCCTCGGCCTGCTGGATCAGACCTTCGAGCGGGGCGAAATCATAGACCCCTTCCGTGGGCTCGATCTGGTCCCATTCGACCGGGGCAATAACGGTATTCAGGCCGATGGTCTTCAGCGTCCCCCAATGGGTGCTCAGATATTTGAGGTCCGACGCCGTGGAGTTGCCAAGCTCACCGCCCAGAATCAAGAACGGCTTGTCATCGACGATCAGTTGCGTGGCCGTACCCCGCTTTTCCAGATGCGGCGCGTCCGCGGCGACGGCGCCGAGGGGAGCGGCAACGACAAGCGCGGCAAACAGGGTGATCCATTGGTTGCATCTCATGCGGTTCTGCCCGGCCAATGTGGATGGCTGCTGGGTGTTTTTCTCGATTTTCATGCGAGGAGATATGCTCTGTGAGCTGATCGAATTGCGGAGTTCCTACTGCGATGACTCCCAACACAACGTGGGGAGTGCAGACGTGCAACGACCGGAAATATGGACAGTCTAGACTCGACGGCTTTCGATCGGAGGGTATGAGGTGATGCATGGCCACATCCCGCCCTACCGTCCGCAGCATCGCTGCCGAACTTGATCTCTCGCGTGCCACGGTTTCAAACGCACTGCGTGGGTATGCTGGAGTGAGTGCCAAGACTCGGCAACGTGTTCAAGTGGAAGCTGCCAAGATGGGCTACGTTGCTCACCCGTTTGCCGCACAGGTAATGTCGCAAATCCGCCGCAGCGCTCCGAATAAGGAGATGGGAACGCTTGCTGTGGTAGAGTTGCATGAGCCTAGTCGTCCTTTCGGCGCGGCCCATTTTCACGCCGAATTGCTTGCTGGAATTAAGCAGCGCGCCGCCGCCTTGGGCTTTGCCATTAGTCATTGGACAATCGGTCCGAGCAGCGACGTATCGCTTAATAGGCTGAACCACATCTTGCATTGCCGGAGTGTGCGGGGCCTTGTCCTGCTGCCCACCTGGAGCGAACCGGATTTCCATGAACTAGATTGGTCATGGTTTACCGGAGTTTACGTGGATTATCTGGTCCAGCGTCCCGCATTGCATACCGTATGCTGCGACCACGGTCTCACAGTCTTCAATGCGTTGGAGATAGCGCGTGAACGCGGCTACCAGAAACCCGGACTCGCCATTGCTCACCGCACAAACGCCCGGTTGCATGGTCGCTGGGTCGGTGCCTATCTGGCTTATTTGAATGAGCATCCCGAGCTGACGCCGGTCTCCCCACTAGTGGCTGATGAGTCTGATGAGTTGAGCCCGGTGAACTTTCTTCCTTGGTTTAAGAAGCAGCGACCCGATGTCGTTTTGACCCATTGGATCGGAGCGCTGGATCAGATGAAGCGGGCAGGCGCCGAAGTGCCCCGTACTCACGGCTATATCTGTCTCAATCTACAAGTCGCTCCCGCACATTTCAGTGGATTTTTTCAACAACCCAAAGAACTTGGGGGACGGGCTGCGGAATTAGTGATTGGCCAACTGGCACATGGCGAGTGCGGGCCACCCGCGCTTCCTTCCACAACAATGTTGCCTTCGAAGTGGAGAGAAGGGGCTACTATTCGAGCGTCGCTATAGAAGGGCCCAAGGCCCATCGGAAGGCCATTTCAAGATCGTTCGATTGCTGGAGATACTTTGGCCGGACGTTGCTCGCGCTGCTCGTTTCCTTCGAACGACTGCCAGTCGTTGGTTTCGTCATTCTGCACCTAGTGTAGTGTCCCATAAACAGGTCGTCATAAGCGCGGAGCGGGCAGGATGGCTGGATGTCGCGCGCAAAAGTTTGCGGTTGTGCTGGCGGAGGCCGAGGTACTCCGTCTGGAAGAATGGAAACGAGCGGGTTCGACTCCGCAGCAGGTGGTGTTGCGTGCGCGGATCGTTCGCGAGGCTGCGCGGGGATCGACCGACCAAGCGACGGCGGCCGCGTTGGGCATCCGTCGGGAGACGGCGGCGTTGTGACGCCGGCGCGTCCGCGAGCAAGGCATCGGTTGCGTGTGGGAGATTGCGGCGGGCCGCGGGCGCAAGCTGGAGTACGACTCCGCCCGCGTCGCGCAGTTGGTCGAAGCGACGCTACAGACCAAGCCCACCGGGGCCACGCATTGGAGCACGCGGACGATGGCCCGCGCGCAGGGCGTGAGCAAAAACACGATCCACCGCGTCTGGCAGGACCACGGGCTCAAGCCGCACCTGACGAAGAGTTTCAAACTCTCCCGCGATCCGCAGTTCTTGGAGAAGCTCGCCGATGTCGTTGGCGTCTATCTGACGCCGCCACAAAACGCGGTGGTGCTCTGCGTCGATGAGAAAGAGCCAGATCCAGGCGCTGGATCGCACCCAATCCGGGCTGCCGCTCAAACCCGGCCGCTGCGGCACCTTCACCCATGACTACGTTCGGCACGGCACCACCACGTTGTTCGCCGCGCTCCAAGTGGTCGAAGGGCGAGTGATCGGCCAGTGCTACCAACGCCACCGCCATCAGGAGTTCCTCAAGTTCCTGCGCAAACTCGACACCGAGTTTGCCGGCGGGAAAACCCTGCACCTGATCCTCGACAACTACGGCACCCACGCTCACGCGACCGTCCGGCTCTGGCTGTCGCGGCACCCGCGGTTCGTGCTGCACTTCATCCCGACCAGTTCGAGCTGGCTCAACCTGATCGAATGCTGGTTCGCCGAACTCAGCCAGAAGTCCGTGCGCCGCGGCGCCTTCCGCAGCGTGCGCGATCTGCAACGCTGCATCGACGAGTTCCTCGCCGCGTGGAACACCAACCCGACGCCATTCGTCTGGACCGCCAGCGTCGCGCGCATCCTCGAGAAGATCGCTCGCGCTCGTCAGCGCCTCGAACGGACCACCCCGGGCTGTTCCCAACCGAAACACCGTTTACCGCGCTTATGACGACCTATTTGTGGGACACTACACTAGTACCACATGCCAGCTAAAGTTTCGGATAAAGGCGGGTGAGCTTGATGCGGGCGTCATCGGTGGTGAAGCGCCAGTTCACTGGGGCGCCACGGGTATTGCGAGTGGCCTGCCAAGCGGCCACTTCGGCGCGCATGAGTGGAAGCGTCGGGATGCGGCGATTGAGGCACTGGCTGTTGAGGGCGCTCAGTTCGATCTCGGCGATATTGAGCCAACTGCCGTGCTTGGGCGTGTAGTGGATATCCAGTCGCTCGGCCAGTCGTCGTGCCTCCGCTGGCGGGAAGGTTTCGTAGAGCGAAGCCACGCCATGGGTGTTGAGGTTGTCCATCACCAAGCGAACCTTCTCGGCCTGAGGGTAGCGCTCGTCGAGCATGCCCTTGATGAACCGAGCCCAGTCCTGGCGGGTGCGCCGTTCAGTAATATCGACATGGCGACGACCGGCCAGGGGCTCGACCTCCACGAAGATCTCGGCGACGCCGTTGCGAACATACTCGTAATCGATCAAGCAGCCGTGGCCGCGGGACGCAGGGATCGGCGCATGCACTTCGCCGATGAGCTGCTTGCTCGACTCGTCCATGCAGACCACCGGTCGCCGCG
>Ga0209373_10002752_pt1 | contig 17045 bp, 8 predicted proteins | sample Higcelweek5metaG_FD_187173 | JGI IMG/M metagenome (GOLD analysis project Ga0209373, IMG submission 187173) | Freshwater pond sediment microbial communities from the University of Edinburgh, under environmental carbon perturbations - High... | ecosystem: Environmental > Aquatic > Freshwater >... | reverse complement strand
GCGGTAGAGGTACACGCCGTTTGCCAGCCGGTCGCCGAAATCGTCGGTGCCGTCCCAGGCCAGCTGCGTAATGTTGCGGCCGATGTGTATCGATCCCAGGTCGCTTATCACGATCTGTTTCACCAGTTTTCCCGTGATGGTGAATATTTGCAGGCGCAAATCGGTGGGTATCTCGGACCCCGTGACCGTGTACACAAACTTGGTGGCCGTGGTGAACGGGTTAGGGTAATTAATGATGTTCGTTATCGTCGATTTCAAGATCACTTCGAAACTGATGGTGTAATCGTTGTCGCCGCTCTCGTTGCCCGTCGCATCGTGGCCATTCACCCGGAGCTGGTACACGCCGTCTTTCGTAAACGTTGGCTTGTAGGTGATCGAGGCCTTGTTGTTCTTCGATGTCCCGGCCGAGAAGGTCATCGATCCATCGCTCCCGTTGTCGGTGAATTGCACCCTCGTCTCGGTGCCCGTTCCCATATCTTTCAAGTACACTTCCACGTCCGAGGTATCGTCGAGGATGAAGTACGAATTCTCGTCGGTTAAACTGATCGAGATCGTTGGTTTTGCCGAGATGATGTCGCCGTTGAGGATGTGAACGCCGTCGAACGTGACGTCAACGAGCGGGTTGCGCTTGTCTTTTTCAACGTAGAAGTACTTTTGTGCGAGGTTGTTGAAGTGGTATTGTTCCAGCTGGTCGTACGTGCCCTTGAGTGCGTTGAACGAGTTGAACTCCGCCACCACCGAATTGCTGCCCGCCATGTTCTTCGTGTTCACGCTGATAGAATCCGTGGCAACCTGCGCCGCCTTGAGGGGGGCAAGCCGGTGCGTGATGTCTTTGAGCACCTCGTTCTTCTCGTTCTTCACGTTGAAATTCACCAGTATGCTATCCATATCTATGGCGCTCACGTTTCTATACGAGATGACGAGCTTCATGTCGTCACCTTCCTGGAGCGTGTCGGCATGGAATTTATAAGAATTAGTGATATCTATTGCTCCCTCGGGTTCTTCGTCGTAGAACACGCGCCAGGCCTTCAGCTGGCCGGGGCTGTGGCTCGTCTTGTCGGCCGTGTACATCTGGAGGTTGAGGAAGGGGAATGCCGTGGCCGAGACCTTGGAATCGAGCCCCGTTATCTCGGTCAAGATGGAATCTTCAACGACAATTTCCTCGCTCTTGGCAGTGATTGCGCCGATGGAGAAAAGGTTGATATCGGCCGTTTGGTCGGCTGGTTGCGCGTTGAAAGTGGCCGATTCCCATCGTTTCGACGGGCCTATCGTGGGTGAAGACACGTATCCTGACACATAATTTATGGCGATATCCTGGTACATATCTATCTGGCTATACGCAGTGGCACCTATCACCTCGCGGGCGGTTGCGGGCGATCCTTTTTTCGCGAAGAAGATGTAGGGCAAATCGTTTGATGCTCCCCTCACCATCTTGGCCCCCAGGCGCTCGAAGGCGTTGATGATCTTCTCTTCCCAGCTGGCGAACGACGGGGAGATGAAGCTGAAGAAAACCAGGTAGTCGCCGTTGGGCACGGTGTCGTTCAGGAAGTTGGCCAGGTTGTTGCGGGCCGTGGCATCGCCAGACGAGAAGGCGAAGAACGAGTTGACGCTCCCGTTGAGGCAGGTCGGGTAGTTGCGGTGACCGTAATTCCCGCGGTTTGTCTGCCAGAAATCGAGCGTCGTGGAATCCATGACGAACACGTTGATGGCAGGGTACGCCATGCATGACGACCAGCCCTCGAGGCTACCGTCGAGCGTGAACTCGGTGAGGGGCCACTGCGCCTGGGTGGGCGAGCCGACGTTGCGCACGTGGATCTGCCGGGGCGTCTTGATGAATGAAAAGTCCTTGCCCGACTCGTTCCAGTCGATGTACTTGTATTCGTCGTCGGCAAACTGGTTGAACTCGGCTTGCGACCATCCCGTTTTCCCGGGGATGTACTCGAACGAGCTGGTGTTCCACTTCATGGTGCCGCTGCCATCGTCAACGCCCACGCGCCAGTAGTACACCTGGTTGGCGGTGAAGGCAGACGGGTAGCTGAAGCTGATGTTGCCGCCCTTGAATTCCTTGACGGAAGTAAAAAGTTCACCACTGTTGAAATAGGCCGTTTTATCGAGCTGGAAGGTAACGTTCTTCGTCTCGGTGAATGGGTCGGGCGACGAGGCCACGAATTCCGTGGTATTATTCGGGATGATGGCAAATTTGTATGGCAACACGGGGATGATATCGTTGGAGTTGACCATGAAGGTCACCGTGGCCGTGTTGTTCTGCTCGTTGAGCTCGGAGATCTTGTTGCCGTAATCGAGCGTCAGTTCAAGCGTGTTCTGGCCAGCTGCATCTGTGCCGCCCACGGGCAACGTCACCGAAATGGTGTCTTTGTACAACGCGCCCTTAATGCCTATTGACTTTGTGAAGGATTTGCCGTTGGGGAAGCTGCGTTTCAACTGGACGATGAAGCTGTCTTTGAACGCCCGGCCGATGTTCGTCACCACGATGTTCACCAGGAACGAGTCGATATTGTTGGTTATCCTCGTGGGGTTGAACGAGATGAAAGATGGGGAGGCGTAGAGGTCGGGCTTCTCGAAACCGTTGATCTTGATGGCCGGGTCGCCGTGGAGTCCCATGCTGACGGCCGTTAAACTCATATAGTTGTTGTCTCCGAATTGCAGCTCGTTTTGCCTGATGGCATCTTTGATGGAAAGTCCCACGGGCTTGTTGTAGAAGCGGTAGCAGATGCCCTTTACCAGCTCGGAAGAGAAATTGTTGAGGTAATACGCGTATCCCGACTCGGCGCTGGCAAGGAACCCTATCGCCCCCTTGTTTTTCGTCAAGATCCAGCTCTCGCTCAAGCCCCTGGTCCCGGGGGTATGGTAATCACCCGAGTAGCACGAGTTTGCTATCAAGAAAGGGTATTTCCCCTTGTTGTCGTAGGTCGATGGCAGGTCGATGTTCTGGTCGAAACCCGTTGCTGCGGCGTGTCCGAAGAAGTTCATGACACTCACCCCGTTGTTTATCTTCTGCTTCACGATGTCCGATTGCGATGTCTCGATAGGTTCGCTGGAATTCTTGTAGATGGCCTGCACGTTTCCGCCGAAGAGCGTGTCTTTCCACGTGGCCTCGTAGCCTTGCAGGAAGCTCTTGATTAATGTTTGCTCGTAGGTATCCTTGCCCCCGCCAAACTGCAGCACGTTCTTCATCCACTCGGCAGGCGTGTTGCTCTCGTAATCCTTAACCTTGTCGAGGTAGAGCTCCACCTCGCTGTTGTCGAGGGCAACGAGGCGACCCGTCGCGAGCGCGGGGGCGTACGACGAACTGTTCAAACGCCACGTGAGGAGCTGGTCCGACGAGGGTTGGCCGGCCGAGGGAACCTTGCACTCTTCGTAATACGACTTGTTGGAACGCATACTACTCGAGTGTATCGACTTGCCCACCAGGAACAAGTACTCTGGTCTCGTGCTGCTCCTTTTCATCAAGTAAGCGCAGAAGTTGCGGATGGCTCCCGGGTGTTTACGGGTGCCGTACCCGAACTGGTCGTACAGTTCCTCGATGTCTACAAGAACGGTGCTGAATCCGCTGAGGGTACGGTACGTGCTGTAATCTTGGGCTTTATCCCAGATTTCGGCGTGCGATACGATAATGTAATTTGCTTTTGTCCCCGAGAAATCAGTGAAATATCCCTCGGCAGAGTTTTTCGATTTCACGGGTTGGATGCTTGATATTTGCTTCACGTCAGTTCCCGATACCAGCACGCATCGTGGACTGTTGCCGGAGCTCGTGAGCAACACCTTGAAGGTGTTGTTGTCAACGGTGACGTTCACGCGCCGGTGGTTCGTCAAATCGAGCAAGACGGTTGATGCGTCGCCGTTGAATGAGCTGATTTCCAGGCGGTATTTTGCCACCGTTGCCGGCGGTAGCGTGAACTCGAAGGTGCTGGCATTCTCGAAGTTGAGCGTGTGAGGGTAACGTATTTCGACCCATGCGAAAGAATTCTTATCGGTCGTAGAACCCGTTTCCTGGATAGAGGCGGCGTTCACCGAAGTGCTTGACGTTAAGGGATTCCCCGTATTAAATGATTTAACAATTGTCGGGTATGACGAGTACGCCGTGTCGAACGAGAATCCCGGTCCGCTAACCTTGATGTGGTGGGTAAGCGAGTTTGCCCCGACGATGCAGAACGAGACGCTCGTTTGCTCGCCCACCGACGCGTAGTTGGGCGTCGAGAGCGTTTTGTTGCCCTGGCTCGAGTTGTAGTCGAAGTACGAATCTACCCAGCCCTCGCCGTCGTTGAAGTACGGCCCATCCTCGCCGCTGTTGTAGTAGGTCGTGAAATCCTGGCGAACCGTCTTGAAGCAGTAGTTTTGTGTGTTATAGTTGGAGAAATCGGTCGCCGTTTCCACGGTCATGCGGCGGTTTGCCCACGAGTTGTTCCACGTGAGGAAGTAGCTCGACGTGTCGGTGTAGAGGCTGAAGTTCGGGTTGACCTGCATCTTGGGGTTGAGGTAGAACGCCGTGTCGAACAAGCCCGTGTTGCGCTCGCCGTAGAACTCGAGGAAATCGCTGTTGTTGAAGATGCCGTCGCCCTCGCCGCTGATGTAGATGTATTGCTCCTGCCCGTCGTGAAACAGCTGGAGGTTGCGGGGGTCGATGCCGCCGAGCGGTATACCGGCGTTGGTCAAATCGCTGTACGACAGATGGTAGATGCCGTTAGCGGTTACCGTTATCCTGAAATATTTCTGCGAGAAATTGATCCACTCGTTGCCCGTTATTTGCGAGAAAACTTGTGAAGATATCGTGGCGAGTATGAAAAGTAAGCATCTCTTCATAGGCGGCTATTGTTTCTTGTCGAAGGCGAAGGCGAGGGAGAAAATGTTGGAATACATCGAGTTTGAGTTGTCGCCCATGATTGATAAGGCGTAGTCTACCGTCAGCTGCTTGAACTTGAAGCCCGCGCCCACGTTGGGTTGTATGTCGGTGCGAACCTTGTTGTCGAAATCGGGGATCTTCTGGATGTTGTTCACCCCGCAGCGTGCGAAGAGCATCTTCTTGTAGCTGAATTCCAGGCCTGCCCTCGGGTCGATGCTGAAGATGTCGGTCTTGATGGGGACGTTGCGCTTGCCGTCGGTCGTGATGTCGAGGTCTATCTCGCTGAGCAGGTTGAATTTCTTCCCTATCTTGAAATCGTAGGCTGCGCCCAGCAGGAGCCGGGGCATCGTTATTTCCACCGAGTTCTTCGGTATCTCGTTGCCGGTGAGGAGGAATGTTTCTTCGAACGTCGAGGTGTTGAATTTCCACGCGTTGTAAGTGGTGGTGGCGTCGCGAAGCGTTGCACCGAAGAGGAAATTCTTGATGTGGTATTGAGCCGAGATGTCAACGCCAAATCCCCACGCCGAGGCGAAATCGCCCACGATTCGCCTGATTATTTTGGCGTTGCCGCCGAAAGAAAGCCCCTCGATCTTTGACTTGTGGGCGTAGGAGATGAAGAACGCGTAGTCGGTAACAGAAAAGGTGGTGATGAGGTCGTACCTCACGTTGCCGTTCTCGTCAATCAGGTCCAGCGTGTTGGGGATATCGTCCACGCCGTTGCGCATGAGCGAGAATCCGAAAGCGCTGTTGCCGCCCTTGTTGACCATGAAACCGAGGTAATCGAACTTGGTGACACCGCCGAAGTTCTCGTTGTGCATGGCTCCCGCCTGTGCCGCGGAGGCCATACCCAGCATACCGCAGGGATTCCAGTAGGTTGAATACACGTCGGATGTTGATGCTTGAACGGCTCCGGCCATGGCCAACTGCCGCGCGCCAACGCCAATGGAAAGGAACTCGTTGCTGTACTTAACGGTCTGGGATTCTGCGGCTAACGCCAGCACTCCCAAAGCTGCAATCAGGACATTTCTTTTAAACATCGGGATATTATAGAATTTCACAAAGTTAATTATTTAACGATATATTTGGTGAAATATGATTTCAAAACGAAAAAAGGCTGTTCTAAAAGTTGTCTCCAATCTTTTCGAACAGCCTTCTCGCTGCATTATATGTCATTAAAACTATGCGATGTTGAAGGATTTCTTCAGTGCATCAACATAATCAAGTTTTTCCCAGGTGAAGAATTCGATTTCTTTCTTCGTTTCCTTGCCGTTTTGATCGAACACGGTGACCGATTCCTTGTATGGCTGGCGGCCGAAGTGACCGTAGGCAGCCGTTGGGAGGAAGATCGGGTTCTTCAGCCCGAAACGCTCGACGATCATTGCCGGGCGGAGGTCGAACAATTCTGCAACCTTGCTCGCTATCTCGACGTCAGAGACGCGTTCGTTCTTCTCGTTGCGGGCCTTGCATGTGCCGTACGTGTTGACGTACAAGCCCAGGGGTTTCGCCACGCCGATAGCGTAGGCTACCTGTACGAGGCATTCCTTGCAGATGCCCGATGCCACGACGTTCTTCGCGATGTGGCGAGCGGCGTAAGCGGCCGAGCGGTCTACCTTCGAAGAGTCTTTCCCCGAGAATGCACCACCACCGTGAGCACCCTTGCCACCGTAAGTATCGACGATGATCTTGCGGCCGGTTAATCCCGTGTCGCCGTGAGGTCCACCGATGACGAAGTTACCTGTTGGGTTGACGTACAGTTCGTATTTCACGCCGTTCTGAACATCGAACAGCTTGCGAAGCCTCTTTGGTAGTATCTTGCGGACGCGGGGGATCAGGTATTTCTCAACGTCAGACTTGATTTTCTCCTGCATTTCCTTCTCGGCTTTCTTCTTGGCCTCGTTAGAATCGTTTTGTGGTTTCACGAAGTCATCGTGTTGCGTCGAGATAACGATGGTCGTGATCTGGCGTGGCTTGCCGGTGCGGTCGTCGTAGTCGATGGTGACTTGCGACTTGGCATCGGGGCGGAGGTAGCGCATCCTCGTTTTCTCGCGGCGTATCTTCGCGAGCTCGGTGAGAAGCATGTGCGAGATGTCGAGCGTCAACGGCATGAAGTTGTCGCTCTCGTTGGTGGCGTAGCCGAACATCATGCCCTGGTCGCCGGCGCCCTGCTCTTCTTTCTTGGCACGCTCAACGCCCTGGTTGATGTCTTGCGACTGGCCGTGGATGGTGTTCACCACGCCGCATGATTCGGCGTCGAACTTGTACTCGGCCTTGGTGTAACCGATTTTTGCGATCACGTCGCGTGCAACCTGCTGCGCGTCGATGTAGCAGTTGGTTTTCACTTCGCCGGCAAGCACTGCGAGGCCTGTTGTTACTAGCGTTTCGCACGCTACTTTCGACTCGGGGTCGCGGCGTAAAAACTCGTCGAGTAACGCATCCGAGATTTGGTCAGCAACTTTATCCGGATGTCCTTCTGAAACTGATTCAGATGTAAATAAGTATCCCATTTTGTAAAAAAATTAATGAATGTAACGTAATTTAACGGGGGAAAACTCTTGTCGATGCTGCAAACTAATACGGTGGTATCTGTATCGCTTTAGCATTTTTTCCTGTGGTTGCAATCAACACAAATTTTTCCACGTTTCCTTGGCAAATGTATTGTTTTTTGCGAATAAAAAAAATTTCGTCGCATTATTTGTGGGGTTAACGCGTAAAAAAACCGTTTCCACCTCCGCTCGCTCGGACGACATATCCGAGCGCAAACACGAGGCTAAAACTTTCCTAAAACGCGGGGCTCGCGCGGGCATGTTACCCGTGAAAAACCCAAACCTCGTACCCGGCACGAATTCCGAAAATCTGTGCCAAGAGCCCCGTTATTCCTTCGTTCCTGCACAAAAAGATAGCCCGGAACGCTATGTCCGAGCTATCTTTTATCGTATGTTCGCACCCTGACTGCAAGTCCGCACGAGCTGGCGTATACAACGATTATCCGCTGATCCTCTGTGCCGCTGCACAATAGTTCGGTAAAAAACAATGTGATGACGACAATCCCCTAATCATTGCCACGCTCTATTCCTTCGCCACGGCTTTTTCCGATTGATCGTCTTGCCCGTTCGCTTTCTTGCTGTGGTGGCGGCCTTTTATCTTGCGCACATCGAACCATCCATCGATGAAGGTCTGGTTGTCGATGAGACCCTCGAAGGCATCGTCGAGCTGGTCGAGGATCACGCGGGCATCGGCGATGTATTGCTTTATCATCTTCGTGGCCGTCTTGTGCTCGCTGTTCACCGTCGATATGTCGGCAGGTAGTTTCTTTATTGCCGATACTTCTGCTTCTATGGAATTGAGCCCCTCCTCCGTAACGCCGTATGGTGCAAGGGCTGCAAAGTACTCGCGACCGCGCTTCACGAGAAGCGTGCATGCCTTGAGCAAGTCGCTATCGCTCAATTTCAGCAAGTTTGTCTCGGTTATATCCACGTCGTTCAGCAAGATGGTGTTTCCCGCTTGCTTGGCGTAGAGCGATATCTTGCGGTTCATCTTGTAGGCATCTTTCGCCAGGTTCTGCACCAGCTTGTTCTTGTTCGTCACGTGTCCCGTCTTGTTCGACTCGTTCTGTTTCTCGATCGCGTTATCAATCTTTTCGGTGTTATCGAGTAAAGATTTGATAAGCTTACTGATAATGGGGTTCGATTGCCAAACAACCGTGTTTGCTTGCGCATAGCTGATGCAATTGTGTTCCATTGCGATGAATGTTTTATCCAATGTATTCATAAAGAGAGATATTGATGAGTTAATAATTACTAAGTTGTTTTCATGCACGTGATAGTAGCACGAATTTATAAATAATACTAATTCGTTGCATCAATCTTGGTGGAAATTTGTCATAAATATTGGATAATATCTAACGAAGGGGGATTGATCGGTGCTTAGAAAAGGAAAATCCTTGCCTTTCCGATACACCTGATGGCGATGATATGCTTCGATGTAGCATAACTTCATTTTCTCGGGCTTGTTCTTCGCTATTTTTTGCCCCGGAGGTCTCCGATGCAGCTATTCTTCATTTATACCTGGCTATGATTTGTTGTTACATACCTCCGATGGTCTTCGATCATGGAATGATTTGCTTTGACCTGACGATGATTTGCTATTTCTTGTTCCGAACGTCTTCATCATGCGAATTCTTCGTTTACACGTGGCAGAGATCTTGTGATTTTTACTCCCGAAGGGCTTCGAATATCTTTTTCCCTTTAAGCATGATGGTTTAGGGCTAGAGATTACAAGCTGAGGGCAAACATCGTTGGAGGCATTGAAACATCATTGCCATCGAATGTGCCATCGGATATGAGGAACTTGGTAGAATCTTACCAGAACAAGGCTTCCGTTACGATTAATGACATTATCGACTTCCATTTTCACTTTGAACAGATCCATCCTTTCCAGGACGGGAATGGCAGGGTAGGTAGATTGATAATTTTCAAGGAATGCTTGGCCAAGGGTTTTACTCCTTTTATCATCGAGGATGATTACAAGTTTTTTTATTACAGGGGTTTAAGCGAATATCTGAAGACAAAAAGTTACTTGATAGATACTTGTCTCTCGTCGCAAGATAATTACCAGAAATTGGTTGATTATTTTTTACACGGGTAGGAATGTGATGAAATATGAAAATTAAACCATCGCTAATATGCCAAATCTAATTTACAGATGTGAAAATTTCAACATCATGATTTGAATACTTGGCAAAATCAGAATCGTCGGTAACGAATTTGTATTTACCTAGTTTAGCCAGTTCTAAATAATAGCTATCGTTGAAGTCGATGCTAAGGAAATGTGTGAAAACTTGTTTCAATTCTATTGCATTGAAATTATCAGATGTTTTTTCGCAGAATTTCATGATATTGTTTACGCTTGCTTTAATTTCCTCAACGGTATCTTTGTAACGCTGGGTGCCGACGTAATCTTTTTTGTATTCGACATTATGATTACCTGTCTTTTTTTTCCAAAGATCGAAATCCATCCGAAGACAACGGTTCGAGAACTCTGATAATATCATAGAACTGATAAATATGGTGCTGCGTGATGTTTCTATTTTCTGTAGAAAAGTTGAATAGAACTTTTGCTTGTTCTTATTGTAATCACCAAGTGGACAGAATAAGTACATCCACACATTGTTGTCGAAAAAGAATATGTCGCTTGATTTCGGGGAGTATGATGTGATGTCGATGAGTTTAGCCGCCATAAATTGCATTGTTAGCTGAGTCTTCGAAACCTTTTTTATTTGCCTGATACTGTTTTGCCCGATCTATTACTTTTTTAAACATAACACGATCTTCTTCGGCAACGTTTTTAAGTTTCAATGTTTCATTGAGCTCATCACTAGTATAACGACTGTATAATTGACCTATCGCGGAGTTTAAAAAAGCTGTTGTCATCAAAGTAATTCCATCGAAATCTAATGAAATAGTTCGCTTTTTTGTAAGTTCCGCTAGAATGTTATTGTATACTACATCACCATCATCGGACGAAACAGCTGTTGCCCTGCTTATCACGTCCTTTACTACAATATTTGTCATTTCGCTCATGCGGTAAATTTATTTAAAAAATATCATCCAGTGAAATTTCCTCGATGAGTTTGTAATAATCCCTGTCGTCGAGATTAAACTCGATATTAACGATTGTGCCTGGAAAAGAATCTTGAAAAAGCTCACTGATAGTGTTGTTTTCATTGTATTCCCAATACCCATCGGAAGAAATAATTTGAACTTTCCCTTTGTTTAATTTAATGAACTCGAAAATAATATTTAACCCCAACCCTCCGGGAACATCTTCTGTCTTAGTTGTGTGACCTTCGACTAACGCCCATTGAATAGCCTCGCTCCCTGACTTGTTACTTCGTAAATATTCGTTTACGTTTGATTTAATGGTTCGCCCCATATCGACAATTGTCATATCCAACCGTTTGATTGCATCATTGGGGTAATATTGTCCACAAGTATGGATGTATTTGCAGTGTCCATGGGTGCGTGCATTTTCAAATATTTCGAAAATACTTTCGTTGATCTTTTTCCCAAGCAGCTTGCTGTGTTTCGGGAAATCAGGTTTTGAGAGGAGTTCATTCAAGATGTAATCCATGAACTCAATATCCTTGTACGGAGTAAATTTTTGAAAAGTAATAATTGTTTCTTTTGCATCGGGCAGATTACTTTCTGAATCGCTCAAAAACTTGTTTCGAATCAGAACTTTTTGGAGATCAACCCCCATATTTTTGAGGACTACAGTCTTCTTTTGATCCTCTGCGCTTGAACGTATTGCTCCTAAAATTGCAAATAAATTAGCCTCGAACCAGGTGTTGTTTTTGAAATTAAGAACCACTTCTCTGTCGTTACTATTCATTACAGAATGATTGAGTTTTATGAGGCTTTGATAGCCTTCATAATTGCTCATCACTCTATTTTGAATTAGTATTTCCATATTATTGTATGTCAACTAGCGAATCTATGCAAAACTAATGATTTTTTTTGCGAACTATTTCATAAATAAAACCGCAAGCCCTCTTTCAATTACCTGCAAATTGATGATTCTTCCCTCATCTTCTTATCTAAGCTTCTCCCCCAGGTATTTACCCGTGTGCGATTCCTTGCATTTGGCAAGATCCTCGGGCGTCCCGGCGAAGACGAGCGAGCCGCCCTTGTCTCCCCCCTCGGGACCGAGGTCGATGATCCAGTCGGCGGTTTTTATCACGTCCATGTTGTGTTCTATCACTATCACGGTGTGTCCCTTGATGATGAGCTCGTTGAAGGCCTTCAGCAGCTTCTTTATATCGTGGAAGTGGAGCCCGGTGGTGGGCTCGTCGAAGATGAAGAGCGTTGGCTTGAGGCTGTTCTCGCCCGAGAGGAACGACGCCAGCTTGATGCGCTGCGACTCGCCGCCCGAGAGCGTGCTGGAGGGTTGCCCGAGCTTCACGTAGCCGAGGCCGACATCTTGCATCGGTTTCAGTTTCTCCACGATACGTTTGTCGACACCCGACTTTGAAATGCCGAAGAATTCGATGCCCTCGTCGATGGAGAGTTCCAGTATGTCGTGTATGTTTTTGCCCTGGTAGGTAACTTCCAGCACCTCGTCCTTGAAGCGGCGGCCGTTGCACGACTCGCACACCAGCTCGATGTCGGACATAAACTGCATCTCTACCTTTATGACGCCCTCGCCCTCGCATTCCTCGCAGCGACCGCCGTCGATGTTGAACGAGAAGTGGCTCGCCGTGAAGCCGTTGATCTTCGATAGTTGCTGGTCGGCGAAGAGCTTGCGTATGTCGTCGTAGGCCTTGCTATACGTCACGGGGTTAGACCGCGTTGATTTGCCCAAGGGGTCTTGATCGACGAACTCGACGTGCTGCACAAGGTTCATGTCGCCTTCGAGGGTGTCGAACTCGCCCGTTTTCTCGCCGTACTCGCCCGTGAGCTTCACCATCGAGGGGAACAATATCCTCTTGATGAGCGACGACTTGCCCGAGCCGCTGACACCCGTCACCACGGTGAACACGTTGAGCGGGAAGGTAACGGTAATGTCCTTGAGGTTGTTCTCCCGGGCACCCTTCACGGTGATGGAGTTGTTCCACTGCTTGCGCCGCGCGGGGACCTCTATCTTCTCCCGTCCGGTGAGGTACTTGGCTGTCCAGCTATTCCCCGCGGTCTTCATCTGCTCGTGGGTCCCCTGGAAAACGACTTCGCCCCCGTTGACACCGGCATCGGGTCCGATGTCGATGATCTGGTCGGCGGCCATCATCATCTCCTCGTCATGTTCCACCACCATCACGGTGTTGCCAAGCTTCTGCAATTTCTTCAGCACGTCGATGAGGAGATGCGTGTCGCAGGAGTGGAGGCCGATGCTCGGCTCGTCCAGGATGTAGAGCGAGCCAACGAGGCTGCTACCGAGCGACGTCACCAGGTTGATGCGTTGCGACTCGCCACCCGAGAGCGTCGACGAGAGCCTGTTCAACGTCAGGTAATGCAACCCGACATTCAGGAGGAAGTCTATACGTAGTTGTATCTCTACCAGCAAGCGTTTGGACACTTCCCTCTCTTGTTCGCTGAGCGTTAAGTTGTCGAAGAAGGCTTTCAACTCGGTGATGGGGAGATCTACCAGCTCGGTGATGGGTTTCCCGCCCACCTTGACGTACGTGGCGGGCGTCTTCAACCGTTTCCCCCCGCAATGCGGGCAAGTAGTTTTGCCCCTGAACCGGGAGAGGATCACGCGGAACTGTATCTTGTAGAGGTTCTCCTCCACCATCTTGAAGAACTGGTCGATGCCGGGGAAGTGCTCGTTGCCCGTCCACAGCAGCTTCTTCTGCTCGTCGGTGAGCTGGTAGTAGGGCCGGTGGATGGGGAAGCCGAACTTCTCTGCCGCGTACACCAGCTGGTCTTTCCACTCGCCCAGCTTCTCTCCCTTCCAGCAGGCAACGGCATCCTGGAACACCGAGAGGTTCTTGTTGGGGATAACGAGGTCGGGGTCGATGCCCATCACCTTCCCGAAGCCTTCGCACGCGGGGCAAGCGCCCAGCGGGTTGTTGAAACTAAACATGTGGGGCGTCGGATCCTCGAACTTGATGCCGTCGGCCTCGAAGCGGATGGAGAAGTCGTAGACCGACGGTTTACCCGCATCTTTCAGCACCACGACGCTGCAATCGCCCTCGCCCTCGTTAAAGGCCGTTAGCACGCTGTCGGCCACGCGCCCTTCAATATCCTCGTCTTTCGACACCTTGATGCGATCGATGAGCAACCGAACCTTCTCGCGGGCCGGTAACTTCTTCTGGGTGATGAACTCGTCGATGTTCTTCAGTTCATCTGACACGAAAATCCTGGAGAAACCTTGTTTCTGGAGCAGCTCCAGCTCGTCGCGCAGCTCGTTGTCGCGGTTGCGCAAGGGGCTCACGATCATGACGCGCTCGCCCCCGGGCAACCCCATAATGAAATCGACGACGTCTGACGTTGAGTGGCGCGTGACTTCCTTCCCCGACACGGGCGAGATGGTGCGGCCGACGCGTGCGTATAGTAACTTGATGTAATCGTAAACCTCGGTGCTCGTCCCCACCGTCGAACGGGGGTTGCGGGTGCTCACCTTCTGCTCTATGGCTATCGCCGGGGGAATGCCCTTGATGAAATCTACCTCGGGCTTGTGTATCTTGCCGAGGAACTGCCGCGCGTAAGACGAGAGGCTCTCCACGTAGCGCCGCTGGCCCTCGGCGTAGAGCGTGTCGAACGCCAGGGACGATTTCCCCGACCCCGACAAGCCCGTCACCACCACGAAGGTGTTGCGGTCTACGCACAGGTCGATGTTCTTCAGGTTGTGCACCCTGGCACCTTTTATCTCGATTTGTTTCTTTGGTTTGCCGTTGGTAGGAATAGTGTTCATCGTTCTAGTAGTGATTGCCGTTAGCTTCCCGTGAATATAGCCGCGAAAGTACGAAAAAAGGAGATTGGGTTGGGGGATGAAAAGGCTTTAAAGAAACGGTAATTGCTACAACTCGGGGAATCATAGTTCGCGAATGATTCCATGACGGGACTCTGTTTTCATCACGTTAATCCCAGGGGACAATCCAGGGATTTCGCTTTTAAATCCAAACATCTCTCTAAAATCTCCCTTCAAAGGGAGACTTTAGCCTCATACAAGGTTCAATGATCAGCTACTAGAGGTTACATCAACGCGAAAATCCTCTCTTGATAAGGGATCAAGTGTTTGATCCGGAATTGTTAAAAGCGAAATCCCTGCGGGGACAATCGCTGCAGGAAAAACATATAAGATTAAGTTTAGGTTAAGTTTTCAAATACTGTTTTTTTTGTGTTTAAGTTGAATAAATTCGAGTGCCGTAATTTAAAGTGAAAAATACTTGTATGAGAACAACCTCCTTTTTCAAGAACCTCAGTATCAGCAGGCGTTTGCAGCTGGTATTCTCGATCATCCTGATTGTGATGGTATTAATAGGAACGTACGTTTACGTTACCTTCAACAACATCAAATCGCTCAAAAAAATATCTTCCGACGTTTCTGATATAAACATACTGGCGTTATCGATGAGGAAGAACGAGAAAGATTTTATGCTCAGGGACGTGTACCGCGAAGAGTTTTTCAAGACGAAGAGGAGCAAGTACATCGATGATAACGCGGGGAAGATAAAAACAGTCGTCAGGATGCTCGATAGCCTGAAGAAGGATCCAAGGGTAGTTGGCTATGAAATGTCGCTCACGCTCGATTCTTTACGGGTGATATTCACCGCGTACGAGGCAAAAGTAAATGATTACGTGAACATCACCCATACCAAGGGATTCCTCAACTACGGGCTTTCTGGTCAATTCAGGGAAAGCGCCCGCGACGCTGAAGCCCTGATTAAGCAGACCAACAACCCGGGACTGATGGTTCACCTCCTCCTCCTCCGCAGGCACGAAAAAGATTACCAGCTGAGGAAGGATACCACGTACGTCGACAATTACGAGAAGGAGTTTTCCGCGATGCAAAAGGCCGCCAGGCAATCGGGATCGTCAAGCTCCGTCAAGCTCCGTCAGGCTCTCGATGCGTACAGGGACAACTTCATTGCTTATGTAGAGATGGACAAGAAGCTGGGATTGAACGAAGACCAGGGAGTGACAGGAGAACTGCGAAACGCCGCCCACGAAATTATCCCGATGGCCACCTCGCTGGGGACGCGGCTGAAGGAGCATTGCGACAAGGAGATAAATAGCTCGACGAGAGGCATCATCATCGTCATCGTTGCTTGCGTGTTGTTCGTTTTCATCGTGTTGTTAACCATACATCTCTCGATCGTTCGTTCGATTAAGAAAGCACAGGAAGCAGTTTCGAAGATCGTCGGCGGCGACCTGACAGTCACCATAACGGACATTCCTGGCGATGAGATGGGGCACTTGCTGCAGGATCTGCTCCAGATGACCGAGAAGCTGCGTTCCACGATAACCAACATCAACGCGTCGACCGTGAGGATTTACAACGCCAGCAATATGTTCAGCAACCTGTCGGGCGAAGTGGCCAGTGGTGCCAACGAGCAGGCGGCTTCCACCGAGGAAATATCCTCGTCGATGGAAGAAATGGCGGCGGGCATCGAACAAAACGCGCAGAACGCGATAGAAACCGAAGACATTGCCAGGAAAGCATCCGGCGAGATAGAAAAGGTTTACCAGTCGATAGCCTCCACGGCCAGCGACCTGGTGAAAGTGTACGAGAAGACCAACGTGATCAACAAGATTGCGGAAAGAACCGACATCCTGGCCATAAATGCGGCCATCGAGGCATCCCATGCCGAGGTGTACGGCAAGGGGTTCTCCGTCGTGGCCAGCGAGGTGAGGAAGCTGGCCGAAAACACCCAGCAGGCAGCCTTCGAGATCAACAACATACTGGAGAAAAGCAAGCTCGACGCACAAACGTCGACCAACTTGCTTCGCGAGATCCTGCCCGACATTCTTAAAACAGCCAACCTGGTGGAAGAGATCATGGCGGCGAGCAAGGAGCAGACCTCGGGAGCAAATCAGATCAACGAAGCTATACTGCAGCTATCATCCGTGGTCCAGGACAACTCCAACACGGCCGAGCAGCTCGCCACCATCGCCACCGACATGAAGAATGAATCGGTAACGCTGAAAAAACTTGTCTCGTTTTTCAAGATTTAAGCCTTATCCGGTGCATCCTCGTCAAACATTTATGACAACGGGTTTCACCCCGCAATACTGCTCATTCACGTACAACGGGACGTCAAAATCACTCTCGGGAAAGAGTGATTTTGACGGATTATATTCAGTATTATAGCCCGAAGCCGTAGTAGTACGTCACCCGCTGGTTCTCGTACCGGCACTCGAGCAGCACGCCACCCTGCTTGTTGCGCACCAGATCGAGGAACTGGTCTTTGCTTGTCACCTGCTGGCGATCCACCTTCACGATGATGCAACCGGCCTTCATATCGGTAGATTTGCTGATGATGCCGGGCCGGATCTCCGTGACCTTGACACCGCCCTGCAACCCGAGCTTTTTAATGGCTTCTGCCGGTGCGTCATCAACAGAGATGCCGAGTTTTGCCATGATATCGGTGTCGTCGCGCTTCACGAGTTCCGTCTTGCCCGTTTGCGTGGTGAGAGTCACGGGTATTATGATGCTGGCGTTATCGCGGCTCACCGTGATCTTCACCACG
>Ga0209373_10002751_pt1 | contig 17045 bp, 14 predicted proteins | sample Higcelweek5metaG_FD_187173 | JGI IMG/M metagenome (GOLD analysis project Ga0209373, IMG submission 187173) | Freshwater pond sediment microbial communities from the University of Edinburgh, under environmental carbon perturbations - High... | ecosystem: Environmental > Aquatic > Freshwater >... | reverse complement strand
TGGGCCCCGGCCCCATCCGATTTTGCCCTTTGGCGGAACCTGGAACACGCACCCATGACGGATCAGAAGAACCTTGTCCTGACCATCGTGATTTCGATCGCGATCCTGTTCGGGTTCCATTTCTTCTATGAACGGCCACGCCAACTGGCCGCTCAAGCGGAATTCCAGCGCCAGCAGGCGCTGCAGGCCGATACCACGCCGCAGCCGGCCACCACGCCCGGTGCGATTCCCGGCAGCGGCGGGGATGCCGCGATGGTGCGCGACCGCACCGCCGTGCTGGCCGATAATGGCCGCGTCGCCCTGTCCACGCCCAGCCTGCATGGTTCCATCAGCCTGCGCGGCGGCCGGATCGACGATCTGACGCTGGCCAAGTACAAGACCACCACGGACAAGAACAGCCCGGAAGTGGTGCTGCTGTCGCCGTTGGGTGCGTCAGACCCCTATTTTGCCGAATTCGGCTGGGTGCCGGCCAGCGGCCAGAACGTGGCCCTGCCCAAGGGTGACAGTGTCTGGACCGCCAGCACCGACAAGCTGGCCCCCGGCCAGCCGGTGACGCTGAGCTTTGACAATGGTCAGGGTCTGGTGTTCGAACGCACCATCGCGGTTGACGAAAACTATATGTTCACCGTCACGGAACGGGTGCGCAACCAGACCGGTGAGCCGGTCAGCCTCTACCCCTATGGTTTCGTGCAGCGCCGTGGCACCCCGCATGAATCCGGCATGTATATCCTGCATGAAGGCCCGCTGGGCGTGCTGAACGGCACGTTGAAGGAATTCAAGTACAAGGATCTGAAGGAAGACGGCAAGACCGAAACCGTGTCGTCGACCGGCGGCTGGATCGGCATCACCGACAAATATTGGCTGGTCAGTCTGATCCCCGACCAGAAGACGGATATTGAAGCGCGCGTGCTGCATCAGCGCGCGGGTGCCGATCTCTATCAGGTGGATTTCCGTGGCACCCAGGCACTGACCGTGGCCCCCGGCACCACGGCTGAGGCCACCCACCGGCTGTTCGCCGGCGCCAAGGTGGTCAGCCTGCTGGATGAGTATAGCGACAAGCTGGGCATTGCCGATCTTAATTATGCCATCGACTGGGGCTGGTTCTATTTCCTGACCATTCCCTTCTTCCACGCGCTGGATTTCCTGGGCGGCTTCCTGGGCAATTTCGGTCTGGCCATCCTGGCTTTCACCGTCGTGCTGCGTCTGGCTTTCTTCCCGATCGCCAACAAGCAGTACGAAGCCTTTGCCAAGATGAAAAAGCTCCAACCCAAGATGGAGGAGCTGAAGAAGAAGCACGGGGAGAACCGCGAAGCGCTGTCCATGGCGATGATGGCGCTGTATCGGGAGGAAAAGGCCAATCCGCTGGCCGGCTGCCTGCCGATCCTGTTGCAGATCCCCGTGTTCTTCGCGCTGTACAAGGTTCTGTATGTCACCATTGAAATGCGCCATGCGCCGTTCTATGGCTGGGTGCATGACCTGTCGGCACCCGATCCGACCACCCTGTTCAACCTGTTCGGCCTGATCCCCTGGGATCCGCCCAGCTTTCTGCATATCGGCATCTGGCCGCTGCTGATGGGTGTGACCATGTACCTGCAGCAGAAACTGAACCCGTCCAACCCGGACCCGATCCAGCAGAAAGTGTTCATGCTGCTGCCCTTCATCTTCACCTATATGATGGCCAGCTTCCCCGCCGGTCTGGTGATCTACTGGACCTGGTCCAACCTGCTGTCGATCCTGCAGCAGTGGGTCATCATGCGCCGCATGGGTGTGAAGGCATCCTGAGGCAGGCACAATTCAAACGTTGCTCCCGGTGGAAGCCGGGAGGACGGAAAAATGCCGCCGCCCGGCGCTTGAGGGATAAGCGAAATCTCCCTTGATCGGTCACGATCAAGGGAGATTGGTGCAAGAATCCCCGCCCCGGTCCCGTACCGGGGGTCTTTATTTTGCCAAGCGCCGCTGTTCCCCAGCGTGAAGGAGTATTCCCCCATGGCCAAGCCGCTGACCATCACCCCCAGCCTGATGGGCGACCTGTCGGAAGCCGAGATCGAGGCGGGCCGCCTGCTGTTCGCACGGGAATGCGATTTCTTCTGGGGGGCCGAGGCCGCCACCACCCTGCCGGAAGCGGTGCTGCCGGAAGTCTGTTTTGCCGGGCGGTCCAATGTCGGCAAGTCATCGCTGGTGAATGCCCTGACCGGTCGCAAGACGCTGGCCCGCACCAGCCAGACGCCGGGGCGGACCCAGCAGCTGAATTTCTTCAATCTGGACAGCCGGCTGGTGTTGGTGGATATGCCGGGTTACGGCTATGCCCAGGTATCCAAGGAGCGATCGGCCGCCTGGACCGACTTCATCCGCGCCTATCTGCGCGGTCGCGTCACGCTGAAACGCGCCCTGGTGCTGGTGGATGCCCGCCACGGGCTGAAACCGCATGACGTGGACATGATGAAGATGATGGATGAAACGGCGGTGGCCTATCAGATCGTACTGACCAAGGCCGACACGCTGAAGACGGGCGGGGTGGAACGAATCCGCGAACAGGTGGCCGTGGCGCTGAAGAAACATGGTGCAGCCCACCCGGAGGTGCTGGCCACCTCAGCCGAAACCGGACTGGGCATCCCCGAACTGCGCGGCTTCCTGACGCGGATGGCGGAACCGGCTGCGGGGTGAGGTTCCCACCAGTTTCCCCGTCACCCCGGCCGCAGCATGGGTGACGGAAGAGCTATATCAGAGCCATCGTCGGGTAAACCAGGCTACCCGCTCACGCCCCCAGATAGTCATGCATATAGACCATCAACCGGTCTGCAATCCGGCGCAGCATGGCGGCATCGTCGGGCTGTAGCGCTTCCAACCGGGCGGCTTCGGCCTGCAATTCATCGGCTTTCAGCACGATGTCGTGCCGCAATCCTTCCAGATCCAACCGCTTCAACCCGGCGCCCATCGCCTGCTCCACCTGCTGCTGGAAACGACCCATCAACGCTGTAGGCCGAGATGATGAATTTCACCTTAAGGTCTAATGACTGCTATGGAATGTCGATCCGCACAAAGGGATAGGTGCTGATGGTACGGGGATCAGCCCTGGCCGTCTGCCTCTTCCATCTCTTCGCGGATGCGGCGTTCCAGCGCATCCACCTTGGCTTTCAGGGCATCGATGCGGGCCAGCAGGTCCGGCAGGCCGGCGGCCCCCACGCTGGAGAGCGCGGACAGGCTGGCCTGCAGGTCTTCGGCCACCCCGGCCAGATCAGGGGCCGGCTGGTCCGCCGGCGGGGCCTTATCCGCCGGCATGATAGGTGAACAAAGCGATGCTGGCCGCCACGGTAGCGTTCAACGATTCAACCGCACCCGTGGTGCCGATGGTCAGGCGCGTGGCCGGCAGGTCCGCCGGCACCCCCTGCCCTTCCTCCCCCAGCACCAGCCGCGCATTCTGGGGCCAGGGATATGTCACCAGATCTTCCCCGCCCGCATCCAGCGCCAGCAGCGGGCCGGCAGCCTGGGCCAAATCCGCCCAGCGCCCACCACGGGAAAGATTCAGGCTGAACACGCCATTGCTGGCGGCGCGCAGGCATTTCGGGTGGAACGGATGGGCCGATTCCTCCAGCAGGATCACCCGGGTCGCCCCAAAGGCAGCGGCGGAGCGCAGCAGCGCCCCCAGATTGGCCGGATCGCCCAGGGCACAGACCAGTTCCAGCCCTTCCGGCGGCAGGCTCAAATCCGCCGGCGGCATCTCCGGCACCTGCCCCACCAGGATCGGGTAATCGGTGCCCGAGACATCCAGTTCCCGGAACAGGGGACCGGCCAGCACCACCGGCTGCACATTTTCGGGCAGCGGCCAATCAGCGATCCATTCCGGGTGGCGGATCAGGATACGGCTGAACAGGTCCGGCCAGCGGGTCAGCGCCTCCGGCACGGTCTTCAGGCCGGCCAGCAGGAACTGGCCCTGCTTGCGGATGCCACGGCTTTCCAACAGCCCGGCCCAGGCCTTGAACTGCGGGTTTTGCGGGCTGTCGATCTGATGGAACATGGGCACCACGGAAAAACAGAACGCGCCCATCGCGGGACGGGCGCGTTCAAGATCATCATGTTGGCAGCGGAATGACAATCCGCCACCGGCCAAACACCTCACCCCTGACGGTAGTTCGGCGCTTCATTGGTGATGGTGATGTCGTGGACATGGCTTTCGCGCAGGCCCGCGTTGGTGATGCGCACGAATTGCGGCTTGGTCCGCATCTCCGCGATGGTGGCGCAGCCGGTATAGCCCATGGAGGCGCGCAGGCCGCCGATCAACTGGTGGATCACCGAGGAGATCGGCCCCTTATAGGGCACGCGGCCTTCCACACCCTCCGGCACCAGCTTCAGCGTGTTGGACACTTCGGCCTGGAAGTAACGGTCAGCCGAACCCCGGGCCATGGCGCCGACGGAGCCCATGCCGCGATAGCCCTTGTAGGAACGGCCCTGGAACAGGATCACCTCACCGGGGCTTTCATCCGTACCGGCGAACAGGCCACCCATCATGGCGCAGGAGGCACCGGCGGCAATGGCCTTTGCCAGATCGCCGGAATATTTGATGCCGCCATCGGCGATGACGGGAACGCCATGCTTGTTGCAGGCTTCCACCACATCCAGCACGGCGGTCAGCTGCGGCACGCCCACACCGGCCACGATGCGGGTGGTGCAGATGGAGCCGGGGCCGATACCGACCTTGATGGCATCGGCACCAGCATCGATCAGGGCCAGGGCGGCATCAGCCGTGGCGACGTTGCCGGCAATGATCTGGGTATAGTTGCGCAAGGCACGCGCGGCGCGCACCTGATCGGCCACCTTCCGGGAATGGCCGTGCGCGGTGTCGATCACCAGCACGTCAACCCCGGCGTCGAACAACGCCTCTGCGCGGGCCAGCCCGTCCGGGCCGGTGCCGGTGGCAGCGGCGGCGCGCAGGCGGCCATCGGCATCCTTGGCGGCGTTGGGGTGCAGTTGCGCCTTCTCAATATCCTTCACGGTGATCAGGCCGATGCAGCGGAAGGCATCATCCACGACCACCAGCTTTTCGATGCGGTGGCTGTGCAGCAGGCGCTTGGCCTCATCCTTGCCGACGCCGGGCTTGACGGTGATCAACCCCTCATGGGTCATCAGCTCGGAAACCGGCTGGTTGGGGTTGGTGGCGAAACGCACATCACGGTTGGTCAGGATGCCGACCAGCTTGCCGCTTTCCGCCGTCACCGGAATGCCGGAGATGCGGTGGCGGGCCATCAGCGCCAGCGCATCGGCGAGCGTGGCATCCGGGCGGATGGTGATGGGGTTCACCACCATGCCGCTTTCAAACCGCTTCACGGCGCGCACTTCGTCGGCCTGACGCTCAATATCCATATTACGGTGGATCACGCCGATGCCGCCGGCCTGGGCCATGGCGATGGCCAGTGCCGATTCCGTCACCGTGTCCATCGCCGCCGACAGCAGCGGAATGCCCAGTTCGATCTTGCCCGTCAGCTTGGTGCGGGTATCGACCTCCGCCGGCATTACCGAGCTTTCGGCGGGCACCAGCAGGACGTCATCGAAGGTGAGCGCTTCGCGGAAACGGTCGGCGTAGGACATGAACCTGATCTCCCAAGGGCGGCCGGGCTGGGAACCGCCAGATACAGCTTATGGGATGCCGTTCCGGCGCTGGACGCGCGCAGCGCCCAAAGCCAGGATCAACATCCCAAATCAAAAGGTTCGCCGTACTATACACAGGGATAAGCGATTGGAAAGCCACCAGGGTTAGCGGACCTGGGTTGCTTTTCCAGCAAGGAGGACCGGGCTGCCCCCCGTTCCCCACCGCCCGGCCCGCCTGCGCAAAGCGCACGCCACAGGGCTGGGTGGATCGGTTATGCATGAGGGAACAGCAATTGGCATCCGCCCTTTACCGCTGGCGGCCCACCAAACCGGACCCCCTTGATGAAACCCATCCATATGCTGATGGCCCTGGCCGTCATGGCCATCTGGGGCACCAATTTCGCCGTCTCGCGGCTGGCCGTGCAGGAGATGCAGCCGTTGCTGCTGATGGCGGTGCGGTTCTCCTTGGTGGCGATGGTGCTGGTTCCGTTTGTGAAACCGCCACCCCGGTCGCAGATGCGCGCGGTGCTGTTCTATTCCATCACCCTGGGCGGCGTGCATTTCCCGTTGATCCTGACCGGCATCACCGGTGTCACCGCCTCCATCGCCAGTCTGGTGATCCAACTGCAAGTGCCGTTTGCCAGCCTGCTGGCCGCCATTTTTTTCAAGGACAAGCTGGGGTGGCGCCGGGCGCTGGGCATGGCCATATCGTTCGGCGGGGTGGCGGTGATCGCCGGTGAAAGCCAGGGCCAGGGCGACCTGTTCCATATGGCCCTGGTGGCCGGCGCCGCACTGGCCTTCGCCTTCTCTTCCATCCAATTGAAATGGATGGGCACGATCGAGCCGTTCCAGCTGAATGCCTATATGGCGCTGTTCGCCGCTCCGCAGCTGGCCCTGCTCAGCCTTGCGATGGAAGAGAACCAGATCCAGCAGATCATGCAGGCCAGTTGGCAGACCTGGGGCTGCCTTGCCTATATGGCACTGATGTCCACCATCGTCGCCTATGTGTTCTGGCAGCCGCTGGTGAAGCAGTATGAGGTGAACCAAACCATGCCCTTCCTGATGCTGGTGCCGGTGTTTGGCGTCGGGGCTGGCGTCATCTGGCTGGGCGAGCCGCTGCATTGGAGCCTGATCGCCGGCGGGCTGCTGGTGGTGGCCGGCATCGGCATCATCATCATCCGCCGCCCGCGCTTCATGTTCGGGCGAACCACGGTATAGTGGCGGCCACCTTGTCCGGGAAAGACAGCACAAAGCCCATGCCCCTGCCCATCATCGACCATCCCAGCCCAAACCATGGTCCGCGCGTCGGCGGGCCACCGGACATGCTGGTGCTGCATTACACGGGCATGCCGGACGGGCAGTCGGCCCTTGCCCGGTTGTGCGACCCGGCTTCCCAGGTCAGCGCCCATTATCTGGTGGGAGAGGATGGGACGATATGGAACCTGGTGCCGGAGGATCGTCGCGCCTGGCACGCCGGCAAATCATTCTGGCGCGGGGAACGCGACATTAACAGCCGCTCCATCGGCATTGAACTGGTCAATCCCGGCCATGAATGGGGCTATCGCCCCTTCCCCCGCGCCCAGATGGAGGCGCTGATCGCACTCTGCCGGGATATCATGGGACGGCACACCATTTCCCCGCTGCGTGTGCTGGGCCATTCCGATGTCGCCCCTGACCGCAAGCAGGATCCGGGGGAAAGGTTCGACTGGTTGGCTCTGGCCGCTGCCGGCATCGGCGCCTGGCCAGACCCGTTGCCCGCCGATCATCACCCGGCAGAGCGGGGGGAAGTAGGGCGGCTTTTGACCAGTTTGGGCTATGAAGGCCCGTTTACGCCCCTCCTGGATGGGATTTCATGGGAAAAAGGCCCACAATCGGATTCAGGTGGGATTTCATGGGAAAAGACGGGCAAAAATGGCCTTAAAAGCGCCCTGACTGCTTTTCAGCGCCATTGGGCGCCGGAAAGCCTGGGTCAGGGGGCGGATCGGCAGAGCGTGGCAGCTTTGCGCGCCCTGGTCCGGCTTTCCGCCGAAGCCGATCTTGCATTCCCTGGCCCAGACGCCTAGAACCCCCAGGCCAGACGGCTGGATGGTCGCTCCCGTGCAATGGGGAAACCCGCACGGGGGAGGAAAGTCCGGGCTCCACGGAAGTACGGTGCCGGATAACGTCCGGCGGGGGCGACCCCAGGGAAAGTGCCACAGAGAGCAGACCGCCGACGCATTGGAATCCTTGAGATTCCAGGGTTTCGGTAAGGGTGAAAGGGTGCGGTAAGAGCGCACCGCGCGCCTGGCGACAGGGGCGGCATGGTAAACCCCACCGGGAGCAAAACCGAATAGGGACGGCATGGGCGGGCAACCGCCCAGGCGCACTTCCGCGTCGCTGTCCGGGTGGGTTGCGTGAGGCGTCCGGTAACGGACGTCCCAGAGGAATGACCATCCCCCGGATACCATCCACATGTGGGATATGGTCCGGCGGACAGAACCCGGCTTACAGGCCGTCTGGCACTTTATCTATGTTAACCGCAGGTGAATATTTCGTAGGTCGGACACGATCTGTGCCAGCACGATTCCGCCCAGCTTTCACAACTCTTCTTCGGCGATGCAACATGACTCGGAACCCCGAAACGTCACACCATATATATGGGCATAAATTAATTTTAGACCCCACATATAGATGCCCCTCATAAGAAAACGGGACATAATTTCGGATTTAAATCTATTTTTCAAAAAAATTCTATCTGAATCCCGTTCAAGCCAAGGTACGCCAATAGGAAAAATAAAGTATCCAAAAGAAAAAATGAATAAAACGACCCCATTCTTTAGGGGTAATCCTGAGTTCCAAAAAGATATAAACAAAATAAAAATCTAATAAAGCCTGATGTTAAATCCCCAAATCAATTGAACCCGACCATTGGGGCGGCGATTATCCACAGACACCCCATGGAACTGGGGATAATTCTTACAAAAGGATAGATTCTATTGGGCGGCCATTGACCTCCCAATTCATCCCATGGTATCCCAAGAAAACCCAAACAAAGGGATCACTGGTCCATTCCCGCCCAACCCGACCCGCATATGCGGTCTCCGGTACAGGCGGAAAGAAAGCCCGTGGTGAAGTGCGGATGAGGGGATCGGCACCGTCGGTGCCATAAATGGGGCGTGATAGGAATGTTCCTGTCAACACATACCAACAAGGTCGACAAGAAAGGACGGGTCTCGATTCCCGCCTCCTTTCGCACGACCCTGTATGGTGGCCCCGTTCCGCCGGGCACGACCATCGACATGGTGATTTTCCCTTCGCTGAAGGCACCGGCCCTGGATGTGGCGCCGCGCGCCTATCTGACCACCCTGTCCGAAGCGCTGGATAACCCGAACATGCCGGAAGACCAGCGCGACCTGATCGAAACCGCCGTATTCGGGCGTTCGGTCGAACTCAGCACCGATTCCGAGGGCCGTATCATCCTGCCCGCCAAGCTGCTGGATTACGCCGGCATCACCGAGAACATCGCCTTTGTCGGCCTGCGCAAGATTTTCCAGATCTGGGATCCGGTGAAGTTCGAAGCGCACGAGAAGGCGACCGAGGCATTGGCACGCGCCAATTCCGTCTCTCTCTCCACCATTGTGGCCAAGGCGACAGCCTTGGCGAAGGGGGCATGATGACGGCAAGCCCGGTTCATATTCCTGTTCTGCTGGCCGAGGTGCTGCACGAGATGGCGCCGCGCGAAGGTGAGGTGCTGGTGGATGGCACCTTTGGTGCCGGCGGCTACAGCCGCGCCCTGCTGGACAGTGCCGCCTGCACCGTCTGGGGCATCGATCGCGACCCGGCCGCCCTGGAACGCGCCCGCCCGCTGGAGGCCACCTATGCCGGTCGCCTGCGCGTGCTGGAAGGTCGGTTCGGCGATATGGCCCACCTGCTGGCCGCCCAGGGTGTGGCGCAGGTGGACGCGATCGTGCTGGATATCGGCGTCTCCTCCCCCCAGATCGATACACCGGAACGCGGCTTCAGCTTCCGCTTCGACGGTCCGCTGGATATGCGCATGGGGGCCGATGGGCCCACTGCCGCCGATGTGGTGAACAGCACCGAAGAAGATGATCTGGCCAATATCCTTTATCACTATGGGGAGGAACGGCTGTCCCGCCGCGTGGCCCGCGCCATCGTGGCCCGCCGCGCCATCCAGCCCTTCACCCGCACGGCCGATCTGGCCGATGTGATCCGGTCCTGCGTACCGAAATCCAAGGACGGGATTGACCCGGCCACCCGCAGCTTCCAGGGCCTGCGCATCCATGTGAATGATGAGTTGGGGGAGTTGGAACGCGCGCTGGTGGCTGCCGAGGGTCTGCTGGCCCCCGGTGGGCGGCTCTGCGTCGTCACCTTCCACTCGCTGGAAGACCGGGTGGTGAAGGAATTCATGCGCCAGCGTTCGGGCAATCTGCCCGGTCCGTCCCGCCATGTGCCGGGGCCGGTGGCCGTCGCCCCCACCCCCACCTTCCGCCTGCTCTCCAAATCGGGGACCGCCCCCGGCACGGCGGAGCAGGCTGCCAATCCGCGCGCGCGGTCTGCCCGGCTGCGCACCGCCATACGCACCCAGGCCCCCGCCTGGTCGACGGGAGAACCCGTATGATCGGCAAATCCACCATCATCTGGATCGGCACCATCTGTGCTGCATCCGGCATCCTGTACCAGACCAGCTACAAGGCGCAGGAGCAGGAGCGTGAGTTGGCGCGCCTGACCCGCACCATCCAGCAGGAACGGGAGTCCATCCAGGTGTTGAAGGCGGAGTGGGCATCGCTGAACGACCCAACCACGCTGGAACGGCTGGCGCGCGAACATCTGGTGTTGGCCCCCACCACGGCGCAGCAGATCGCCGTGCTGACCGACATCCCGGAAAAGCAGCCGGATACGCCGCCGCAACGTCTCACCCCCATTCCCGGTCGCAAGCCGGGGGCACCCAAGCCGCCACCCGCCGCCACCCCGTCCCATGAACCCGCCATCGCCGCACGGCCCGACGCCCCGGTGGTGATGGTGAATTATGGAGTCGCCCGATGACCGACGTGAATTACAGCCTCACCGGTTTCGACCTCGCCGGCAGTGACCGGACGGGCGGCAGCCGGGCTGAGCCGCGCGTGCGCCTGCACAGCCCGGCGCAGAACGCGCTGGAACAGGGCCGCTCGCGGTTGATGGTGCTGATGGCCGTCTTCACGCTCGGTTTCGGGGCGCTGGGTGTCAAGCTGGTGGGCGCCACGGTGGATTTCGGCAGCGGCGATGGCAAGGCTGCCACGGCCAAGACTGCGACCCGCCATGGCACGGGTGTGCGCGCCGATATCGTGGACCGCAATGGCGTGCTGCTGGCCACCTCGCTGCACACCGCCTCCCTGTTCGCCGATCCCAAGCTGATCCTGGATGCCGACGAAGCGGCGGGACGGATCGCCAGCGTGCTGCCGGAACTGGACGTGCGGCAGTTGAAACAGGAATTGAAGTCCGACAAGCGCTTTGTCTGGATCAAGCGTAACCTGACCCCACGTCAACAGCAGGAAATCTTCCGCCTGGGCATCCCTGGCATCGATTTCCAGCGCGAAGAACGGCGCGTCTATCCCCAGGGGATGCTGGCCGCCCATGTCGTCGGCTTCAGCGGCATCGACAATAACGGCCTGATGGGCATCGAACAGGCGTTCGATACCCGCCTGAAGGAGAGCGATGAACCGCTGCGCCTGTCGCTGGACGTGCGTCTGCAACATGTGCTGCGCCGCGAACTGTTGAACACGATGGAAGAATTCAGGGCCATCGGTGCCGCCGGCATGGTGATGGATGTGCGCACCGGCGAGGTGTTGGGCATGGTCAGCGTGCCCGATTTCGACCCACATTCCCCACCGCCGCCGACGGAGGAACAGGATACCGACCCCCGTTTCAACCGCAACACGCTGGGCGTGTATGAAATGGGCTCCACCTTCAAGATCTTCAACACGGCCATGGCGCTGGAATCCGGCCGTGTGCACATGAACGACATGTTCGATGCCACACGCCCGATCCGCATCGGTCGCTTCACCATCAGCGACTTCCATCCGGAAAATAAATGGATGGATGTGCCGGAAATCTTCAAGGTCTCCTCCAACATCGGCTCGGTGAAGATGGCGATGGAGGTGGGGCCGACCGCGCAGAAGGACTTCATGACCAAGCTGGGCTTCATGAAGCCTGCGCATCTGGAACTGCCGGAAATGGGTTGGCCGATGGTGCCCAACCCCTGGCGTGAAGTGAACATGATGACCATCAGCTTCGGCCATGGCATGTCGGTCAGCCCGGTGCATCTGGTCTCTGCCGTGTCCGGCGTCGTCAATGGCGGCATCATGCATCCGGCCACCCTGCTGAAGCCGAACAATCCGGCGGCTATTCCCGGCACCCGAATCATTTCGGAAAAAACTTCCGACACGATGCGCAAGCTGATGCGGTTGGTGGTGACGGAAGGCACGGCATCAAAGGCGGATACGCCCGGCTATGTGGTGGGTGGCAAGACCGGCACGGCGGATAAGGTGAAGGGCCGGAGTTATGCGCGCGGGGCCCGCGTCTCCTCCATGGTGGCGGCATTCCCCATCAACGATCCGCGCTACGTCGTCTATGTGATGGTGGATGAACCCAAAGGCACCAAGAAGACCTATGGGTACGCCACCGCCGGCTGGGTGGCGGCGCCGGCCATCGGTTCCATCGTGGCACAGATCGGGCCGCTGCTGGGCGTGAGGCCGCAGGACAATAACTCCCCGCAGATCATGCAGGCCCTGTCGGTGCGGCCCTATCATCCGCCGACGGTGGGGGCACAGGTGGCCTCCCTGCCGGTCTCCAGCCCGGCGGCGGGGGATGAGGAATGACGAAAAGGCTGTCGGACATCATGGCGTCGCGCACGGAAATCGCGGTATCGGCCCTGGCGCTGGAACGCGACCCACCCATCACCGGCCTGACGGCGGATAGCCGCAAGGTGGTGCCCGGAACGCTGTTCGCAGCGTTGCCGGGCACTGTGCGTGATGGACGGGATTTCATTCCCCAGGCCATCGCATCCGGTGCCGTGGCCATCCTGGCACCTAAGGGCACCCGTCTGCCCGCGGGGGCCGGCGATGTGGCCCTGATCGAAGATACCAATCCGCGCCGCCGGCTGGCCCTGCTGGCCGCCGCCTTCCATGGCGAGCAGCCGGCCCATATCGCCGCCGTCACCGGCACCAATGGCAAGACCAGCACGGCCCAGTTCACCCGCCAGCTTTGGCAGGCTTTGGGCCACAAATCCGGTGCCATGGGCACGCTGGGGCTGGTGGCCGACGGCTTCCCGGAAACGCCCAGCCTGACCACGCCGGACCCGGTGGCCCTGCACGCCACGCTGACCGATGTGGCGCGCGGCGGCGTCACCCATCTGGCGATGGAGGCATCGTCGCACGGGCTGGACCAGTTCCGCCTGGATGGGGTGGTGGTGGAGGCGGCCGGCTTCACCAACCTGACCCGTGACCATCTGGATTATCACGGCACGATGGCGGCCTATCTTCAGGCCAAGCTGGCCCTGTTCGACCGGGTGATGCCCAAGGGCGCCACGGCGGTGATCAATGCCGACATCCCGGAATTTGAACAGATCGCCAGCGCCGCCCATGCCCGCAAGCAGACGGTCATCGGCTTCGGCATGGCGGGCCAGGAACTGCGCGTCATCGACGCCACCCCCCTGCCCCATGGCCAGCGGCTGGAGCTGGAACTGTTCGGCAAGCGCCGCACGCTGGAACTGCCACTGGTGGGCCGCTTCCAGGTCTGGAACGCGCTCTGTGCCCTGGGGCTGGTGATCGGTACCGGTACGGATGCGGAACGGGCGGCGGATTGCCTTGTCAACCTGACGGGTGTGCGGGGCCGGCTTGAGATGGTGGCAACCCTGCCAAACGGTGCGGCGGTCTATGTGGACTATGCCCACACGCCCGATGGGTTGGAAACGGTGCTGCGGTCGGTACGCCCGCATACACATGGCCGGCTGTCGGTGGTGTTCGGCTGCGGCGGCGACCGCGACAAGGGCAAGCGCCCGATGATGGGCCGCATCGCCGCCGAACTGGCCGACCGGGTGATCGTCACCGACGACAACCCGCGCAGCGAGGTGCCGGCCACGATCCGGGCTGAGGTGATGGCTGGCTGCCCCACCGCGACCGAGGTGGATGACCGCGCCAGGGCCATTGCCCTGGCGGTGGGGGAACTGGGCCCCGGTGATGTGCTGGTGCTGGCCGGCAAGGGGCATGAACAGGGACAGATCATCGGTAACGAGGTGCGTCCCTTTGATGATGCAACGGTGGCGCGGGCCGCCGTGGCAGCGCTTTGATTTTGGTGTGACGGGGGGCCGGGATGGGCGTCCCGGCTGGTGTTGGAAGTGGGGACGGGGAAATGGCTGAAGTCCTGTGGACAGCGGATGATGTGGCGGCGGCCTGCAATGGCCGGCGGGCCGGCGCCGCTGCCTGGGCAGCATCCGGCATTTCCATCGACAGCCGCACCGTGGCAGCGGGTGACCTGTTCATCCCGCTGAAAGGCCCGAATTTCGATGGCCATGCCTTCGTCACCCAGGCGCTGGAACAGGGTGCTGCCGGTGCCATCGTCGCCGACATTCCCGCCGGGCTGGAACATGATGCCCGTCTGGTGAAGGTGGAAGACACCATGGCGGCGCTGGAGGATCTGGGCCGCATGGGCCGGCTGAACGCCTGTGGCAAGGTGATTGCCGTCACCGGCTCCGTCGGCAAGACCGGCACCAAGGAGGCCCTGAAGGTCGCGCTGGAAAGCCAGGGCAAGACCTTCGCCACCGTGGGCAGCCTGAACAACCATTGGGGCGTGCCGTTGTCACTGTCCCGCTTCCCCGCCGACAGCCGTTTCGGCGTGTTTGAGCTGGGGATGAACCATGCCGGTGAGATCGGCCCGCTGTCGCGCATGGTGCGCCCGGACGTGGCCATCATCACCAGTGTGGAAGCCGTGCATATCGAGTTCTTCCCCTCGGTGGAGGCGATTGCCGACGCCAAGGCGGAGATTTTCGAGGGCATGGGGCCGGGCGGCACCGCCGTGCTGCCGCGGGACAATCCGCATTACAGCCGCCTGCTGGCCGCCGCCCGCACCCAGGGGCTGCATGTCCTGTCCTTCGGGGCCGATGCTTCTGCCGACGGTCGGCTGGTGGCGCTGGACTTGCTGCCCGACAGCAGCCATGTGCAGGCCCGCATCGACGGGGTGGATGTGGCCTACACCATGCCGCTGCCGGGCCGGCACCATGCCATCAACAGCCTGGCCGTGCTGCTGGCCGTGAAGGCGGCGGGTGGCGATGTGGCACAGGCCGCCGCGTCGCTGGCCAACCTGTCCCCCATCAAGGGGCGGGGCCAGCGCAGCGCCATCGCCCTGCCCGGTGGCACGATAACCCTGATCGATGAAAGCTATAATGCCAGCCCGGTTTCGGTGAAGGCCGCCGCCGGCGTGCTGGGGCAGGTGCCGCCGGGTGCCGGTGGCCGCCGCATCGCCGTGCTGGGCGACATGCGGGAGTTGGGCGAACAATCGCCGGAACTGCATGCCAGCGTGGCACCCGCCCTGGTGGCTGGCCAATGCAACCTGTTGTACTGCTGCGGCCCCAACATGCGCCACCTGTTGGACGCCGTGCCGGTCGCCATGCGTGGTGCCCACGCGGCGGACAGTGCCGCCCTGGCTCCGCTGGTGGTGGCAGCATTGCGGCCCGGTGATGTGGTGATGGTGAAGGGGTCTGCCGGCAGCCGTATGGCCACCGTCGTGGATGCCGTGAAGACCATCGGCAGTAAAATTGACAAATCCGACCCGCAGGGGACAGCCGCCACGGTGAATGGCGGGGAACCGAGAGACGACAATGCTGTATAATCTGCTTTATCCCCTGGCGGATCAGTTCCAGATTTTCAACCTGTTCCGGTATCTGACCTTCCGGACGGGCGGGGCGATCATGACCGCGCTGATCATCAGCTTCGTCATCGGCCCGCGCGTCATCCGCTGGTTGAAATCCAAGCAGGGGGAAGGCCAGCCGATCCGCACCGACGGGCCGGAAACGCACCTGAAGAAGAAGGGCACGCCCACCATGGGCGGCCTGATGATCATGATCGCCGTCATCATCTCCACCCTGCTCTGGGTGGATTTGACCAATACCTATACCTGGATCGTGCTGCTGGTGACGGTCGGTTTCGGGCTGGTCGGGTTCGGCGATGATTATCTGAAGCTGACCAAGCGCAACACCAAGGGCCTGTCCTCCAAGCTGAAACTGGTGGCAACCCTGGTGGTCGCCCTGGTGGCCACCGGCTGGTATCTGCTGGTCACGCCCTGGGATCTGGGCAGCGGCCTGGCCCTGCCCTTCTTCAAGGATCTGTTGATCCATCTGGGCTGGTTCTATGTGCCGTTTGCCGTGGTCGTCATCATCGGTTCTTCCCATGCCGTCAACCTGACGGATGGGCTGGACGGGCTGGCCACCGTGCCGATCATGATCGCCGCCGCCTGCTTCGGGCTGATCGCGTACCTGTCGGGCAATGCCATCTTCTCCAACTATCTGGGCATCATCCATGTGCCGGGTACGGGTGAATTGGCGGTGTTCTGCGGCGCGCTGGTCGGTGCCGGGTTGGGCTTCCTGTGGTTCAACGCGCCGCCGGCCATGGTGTTCATGGGCGATACCGGTTCCCTGTCCGTCGGTGGGGCACTGGGTGCCATCTCCGTCATCACCAAGCATGAACTGGTGCTGGCCATCATCGGCGGCCTGTTCGTGCTGGAAACCCTGTCGGTGATGATCCAGGTCGCCAGCTTCAAACTGACCGGCAAGCGCGTGTTCCGCATGGCCCCGATCCATCATCATTTCGAAAAAAAGGGCTGGTCGGAGCCCACCGTCGTCATCCGTTTCTGGATCATCGCCGTCATCCTGGCGCTGATCGGCCTGTCCACCCTTAAACTGCGCTGATAGGGCACCATGATCGATCTCGGCATCCTGAAGGGGCGTAAAATCGCGGTGATGGGTCTGGCGCGCTCGGGCCTTACCGCCGCGCGCGCCGCGCTGGATGCCGGGGCCGAAGTGCTGGCCTGGGATGATGGGGCCGCCGGGCAGCAGGCGGCCCTTGCCGCCGGCATCGAACTGACCGATCTGAACAGCGCCGATCTGGCGGGGGTGGAAATGCTGGTGCTGTCGCCCGGCATCCCGCACAGCTTCCCCAAACCCAACAATGTCGCCGCCCGCGCCAAGGCCGCAGGTATTCCGCTGATCAGCGATATCGAGCTGCTGGCCCGCGCCGTGCCGACCCCGTTCTATGTCGGCATCACCGGCACCAACGGCAAATCCACCACCACCGCGCTGACCGGCCATATCTTCGCCGGGGCCAACCGGCCCACCCGCATCGGCGGCAATTTCGGCATCCCGGCACTCAGCCTGGATGGGTTGGGCAGGAACGGCGTCTATGTGCTGGAACTGTCCAGCTATCAGCTGGAACTGA
>Ga0209373_10002750_pt1 | contig 17047 bp, 15 predicted proteins | sample Higcelweek5metaG_FD_187173 | JGI IMG/M metagenome (GOLD analysis project Ga0209373, IMG submission 187173) | Freshwater pond sediment microbial communities from the University of Edinburgh, under environmental carbon perturbations - High... | ecosystem: Environmental > Aquatic > Freshwater >... | reverse complement strand
TCCGGCTGAGGTATATTTCAAAGGGCTACTTGAACAGGCTGATCTTTCAAAGAACAAGGACGTTTAAACGGGGCGAAACCAAACTTAATTTCTTCACTTTTCTGTCTTGACAACCGTCAGTACCTTATGAAGCCTTGTTTTTTTACTCAAAATTCTTAAAAACTCACGACGCTGAAAATTTTACACGCCACTGCCATCTTGGTCTCACTCTGGCCAAAAAACATCACTACAGGTTCTTGCAGTACCGCTTCGAGCAGCTTCTTCATCCAAATGAATTACCCTATGATCATCGCAACTACTCGCTGCCAGACAATGAAGACTTTACCGAATATATCAATTTATTAATCAATAATAACAATAAACAAACAGTCAAAAAGCTGTGACGTGTTTTGGAATAAAATCTGTGATACTTGAGCAGTATGGAAAAACCAGGGACACTTCCCGGTTTTTACGCGAAAGTATGCCGTCATTTCCTCCCTTGATAACCACTTCTCACTGAGATGTTTACTTGTAATCCAGGTCATGTGACCGTATCCTACGGTGTTGCGGGGCCGCTCGCAGCGAAATCATGATCAAAGAAGATACTGTGACAAGGCTGCTTGATAAAGAAACCGAGAGAGGGGAGCTTACCCCCGAATTTTGTGAGGGTACAGCATGAAACAAGACGATAACGCGATTGTCCTCTATCAGGCTCCTGACGGGTCATCTTCCCTTCAGGTTTACCTCGACCATGACACCGTCTGGCTGACACAGGCTCAGCTGGCGCAACTGTTTGCCGTCAAGATCCCGGCCATTAACAAGCATTTGAAAAACATCTTCAAAAGCGGGGAGCTTACCGAAACGGCAGTTATTTCCATTTTGGAAACAACTGCTGCTGACGGCAAAATGTATAGCACCAGGCATTACAGCCTTGATGCAATTATTGCCGTCGGCTACCGCGTGAACAGCTTTCAGGCAACCCGCTTCCGCCAGTGGGCAACGCAGGTTCTGCGCGACCATATCGTCACAGGGTATACGATCAACGAGCAGCGGTTGCGGGAGGAGAGCGCCAAGCTTCAGGCGATGCAGCAGACTGTAACCTTGCTGGCGCGAACCCTGACCAATCAGGAGCTGGTCTGTGATACCGGCAGGGACGTGCTGCGTGTCATCGATGATTACGCCTATGCTCTGGCAACCCTTGACCGCTACGACCACGGGACGCTGGCCATCGAGGGAATTACCCGTCAGGCGCTGCACATCATCGGTTACGACGAGGGGATTCGCATCGTCAACGCCATGAAGGGGGATTTCAATGGTCTGTTCGGTCTGGAAAAGGATCAGGGATTCAAGAGCGCACTCGGTGCCATCTACCAGACCTTCGGCGGTGAGGAACTCTATCCGAGCGTGGAGGAAAAGGGAGCGAATCTCCTGTACTTTGTCGTCAAGAACCACGCATTCAGCGACGGCAACAAGCGGATAGCCGCTGCCCTGTTCATCTACTTCCTGGGCATGAACGGCATTCTCTACCATGCCGATTGTTCAAAGAGACTGGCGGACAACGCCCTGGTGGCACTGACCCTGCTCATCGCCGAGAGCCGTCCGGAAGAGAAAGAGACTATCGTCAAGGTGATCGTTAACCTGATCAACCAGAATAACTGACTGCTCGCGCCTGAATCATGATCAAAGAAGATACGGTGACAAGGCTGCTTGATAACGAAACCGAGAGCGGGGAGCTTACCCGAAAGGCCGTTACGCTTTTGGCCGAGGTCGGCGCAGTGCAGGGAACGCTGCATCTGCCCGGCGTGCGCGATGCGTATCGCTGGCGGCTGGAGCAGGTTGTGCTGCTGGCCGGACAGGCGCTGGAAGGTGCGGGGGAGAGCCGCGAGGCGGCGCTGCTGCATTGGGTGCTGGTGCAGGCTTGCGCGGCTCGGGCAGAGGATGCGCGCTACGGCGTCGGGCAGCTTTCTCGAGGTGCTCAGCGGGCGCCCACGCTGGAGGATTGCGACGACGGCTGGCAGCGGGTAGAGCAGATTGCCAGTACTGCCGAAGAGGCTGCAGTGGCGGCCGCAGGTTTTGCCCAGCGACTGAATACGGACAAAGCAGGAGCGATGGCTCTTAGAGCTGAAGTTGCCGCAAAGTCTGCCAGAAAAACCGTCCAGGAACGCAACCGCGCCTATACGTTCCATGCCGATCCCGGCTTTTCGTTTGGCGAAGGCTGGTACCTGGCTGCGGCGGCACTGTTTGCCGGTCTTTCCATCCAGATCAGACCCGGTGCTGCCCAGGAAGTGCAGGCCAGACGATTCCTTTTCGATGCCGGGTTGGAGGAAGCCCTTTGCCCCTATCGGTCTCGTCCGGCCAGCCCTAAGCATCTGACACATATCATTGCCGAGGCTTTTCGGGCTGATGCACAACAGGCACAGGGCACTCTGCGCTCCGCTTTTCTGGGGGACGAACCAGCGTCGGCTCCCTTGCGATCATGGATCGATGCAAAAGTGGGAGGGATGCCGGAACAGAAGGTGCTGCTGTGGGTCCGAACAGGTGACCACCATGTCCAGCGCAATACCTGTTTCGATGAGTTGCGTCAGCTTTCTGAACTGGTAGTGAATACAGGGTTATCCCCCATTTTTTTCGGCGATAACGTTCCTCTGGAGCTTGTCCCGCCAGGGGCGGTCAACCTGACCCTCTGCTGGAAAGAACCGCTCTTCCAGGGACCGGAGATGCGCCGGGCACAGCTTCACCTGTTTGAAGAGTTGAGATGCCGACACGGCCTGCTGGGCCAGATTGGCGTGACCACCGCCGGTATGGACGGACCGGCACTTATGGGGTTGCCCACCCTCTATCTCACCCGGGAACGCAACGTCCGGCTGGGCAAGTGGGTGGGAGCCGTTCCGGGATATCAGGAGGTGGTGCGGGAACCGGGCTATTTAGAAATCATCCGTACCACCCTGCATCAGTGGCAGCAGTACCCCCAGAGGCGAGGCCATTACCATTGAGGCCCGCAAGGTGGTGACGTTTAAGCCCAGCAGTGTGCTGAAAAGCGCACTTAACGGTGAAGCCGCGTAATTGCACGAGTATCGCTATTCCCTCAACTGACCTGGCCACCCTGTAGCGGAATTTGATGCCTGTATAAAATTGCATTTATTTGTTTTTAAGTATGTGCAATATTATACATGCTATGACTACCGCAGAAACAACTGCCATACAAAAAATAAAGGAGCTGGGCGGTACATTCCGCTCCAGCGAACTGCTGCAGCAAGGGGTCTCCCCCCGGACCCTGTACGCTCTGCGGGATAGCGGTCTGCTTGAACAGCTCTCACGAGGAACCTATCGTCTGGTTGAGCAGGGTGCTCTTTCAAACCCTGATCTGGTAACAGCAGCCCTACGGGTTCCCCAGGGAGTGATCTGCCTTGTCTCTGCACTTTCTTTTTATGGCCTTACAACACAGATACCCCATGCTGTTTCCATAGCCATTACCAAAACCATGCGTAATCCGGCTATCAGCTATCCACCACTTAATGTATATCGCTACGATGAGAGCAGTTACCGGGCTGGTATCGAAAAACACCTGATAGATGGTGTTTCTATCAGTGTTTATTGTCCGGAAAAGACGCTGGCCGACTGTTTCAAATTCCGAAATAAAATAGGTATGGATCTGGTACTTGAAGCACTTAAGCGATATAGGGAGAAACGCGCTCTCAAGATCGCGGAGCTGATGAAGTATGCAGAGATCTGCCGTGTAGCCAATATTATGAGGCCCTATCTGGAGAGTCTGCTGTGAGCAGAGATAATATTACCAACGTTGCTGCTTCTGTCCGCCAGAAACTGCTGAATCTGGCCAGGAGAGACCGTCGCCCCTTTAACGAGTTGCTCCAGTATTATGCCATGGAGCGGTTTCTCTACCGTCTTTCCTGTTCTGAACATGCCGACCTGTTCATCCTGAAAGGGGCCATGATGCTGCGCATATGGCACTCTGATGAGTACCGGCCAACCATGGACATCGACATGCTGGGCAGGACCAGCAATGATCCTGATGCAATAGAACAGCAGATACGGCAGATCATCAACACAGCAGTACAGCCTGACGGTTTACTGTTTCAGCCTGATACCATCTCTTGTGAAAGCATCACAGAAGATGCCGACTACAAAGGAGTCAGGGTTCGGTTTCAGGGGACTCTTGATACAGCACGAATAGGGATGCAGCTTGATATAGGGTTTGGAGATACTGTCTATCCGGCACCGGAAACCCATACCTTACCGACGTTTCTTGACCAGCCAGCACCCAAACTGCTCTGTTACAGCAGAGAAAGCGCTATTGCTGAGAAGTTTGAAGCGATGCTCAGCTTGCGGGAACTTAATAGCAGGATGAAGGACTTCTACGACATCTGGCAGCTTTCCCGGCAGGCTGACTTTGACGGTGTGCGATTGTCACAGGCAATTAAGGAAACCCTGACACGTCGAAACACGGGAATAGATCTTGACTTCCTTTTATTTTCTGAATCATTCAGCAAAAATAGGCAGCCACACTGGAAGGCATTTGTAACCCGGCTAAAGCAGGAACATATGCCAACACAGTTTGAAGAGGTGCTTGCGCAAATCCGTTTATTCCTTATACCAATAGCTGAAGCCAGCGTCAGCAAGCATGAGTTTACTGGCAGATGGGCAGCTCCTGGACCATGGACGGAAGAATAACTCAAGTAAATGGAACCTGATTCTCTAGATATGGCTCACCCCTTTGGCTAGCGTGTACGCAGCCTGTCTGGTGTGCGTTTTTTAAGTCCTGCCCATACGTCCGGCCCATTTCTCCCCTTCCAGTAACAGAAACACCGCTACTGCCGGTAACAGCACCAACCCAAGCTGTTCCCAGGTAAGGGCAGTGGTGCGGAAAAAGCCCTGCAACTGGGGCAGATAGACCGCCATCCCCTGTAACAGCACAACGCTAACCGCCATTGCCAACAGCAACGGATTGCCAAACAGCCCCATGCTGATGAACGAATTGCGGAAGGAACGCAGCGCCATGGCCTGGGCCACCTGTGCCAGGGCCAATGAGGCAAACAGTACCGTTTGCCAGGGACCGCCCGACTGCCAGACCAGCCAGGTAACCCCCATACAGGAGCCACCGATCAGGCTGCCGGTCAGCAAGACGTAACGGATCATACGGGCATCAAAGATCTGGCTGTTCGAGGCGATCGGCGAACGTTTCATCAGATCCGGTTCAGGCCGTTCAACCCCCATCCCCAGCCCCAACAGTCCATCAGTCAAGAGGTTAAGCCACAACAGTTGCAGCGGGGTCAGCGGCATCGCCAGCCCCAGAAATGGCAGGATCAACACCGCCAGAATCTTGCCGGTATTGCCTGCCACAGAAAAGACCACAAACTTGCGGATGTTGTCGTAAATGGTGCGGCCTTCCTCCACTGCCGCTACGATGGTGGCAAAGTTGTCATCCAGCAGCACCATGTCCGAGGCTTCCCGAGCCACATCAGTGCCCACTTTGCCCATGGCCACCCCCACATCAGCCTTTTTCAGGGCCGGGGCATCGTTAACCCCATCGCCGGTCATGGCGGCCACGCCGCCCGCACGCTGGATAGCGTCAACAATCCGCAACTTGTGTTCCGGCGCTACCCTGGCATAGACCGAAACCCGCCCTACGGCAGCATCAAACTGCTCATCGGTCAGCCGATCAAGCTCCTGTCCGGTCAAGGCTCCGGCACTATCGTCAATCCCCACCTGACGGGCAATGGCACGGGCGGTTAAAGGATGATCACCGGTAATCATGACCGGCCTGATACCTGCTGAAAGGCACAACAGTACCGCCGCTCTGGCCTCCTGCCGGGGCGGGTCTGTCAGGGCTGCCAGACCGACCAGGGTAAACTCCTGTTCAAGGACCTCTAGCCGATCATCATCATCCGGCTTGAGGGTCCGCAGAGCCAGCGCCAACACCCGCTGGCCCTCGTTGGACAGGTTATCCGCTGCCTGCTGTATCGCCTGCCGATGCTGTTCAGTCAATGGCTGCGGCGTTCCCTGCTGCAACACTGCACTGCAAAGCCCCAGCACCGTATCCAGCGCACCTTTGGCAGCCAGCAGCTTGCCTGTAGAGGGACAAGGGGCAAGCAGGTGCAAAGGGGTACAATCAGAGATTCCATGTACCGTTATCATCCGCTTGGCAACGGAATCAAAAGGGATCTCGGCAATGCGGGGCAGCGATTGTTCCAGCTCGGCACGGTAGATCCCCAGCCCGGCTGCTGCAGTGATAAACGCCCCTTCTGTGGGGTCGCCCAGTATGGTCTGTTCTCCGTTTTCAACCTTCAGTACGGCATCATTGCAAAGAACAGCCACCACCAGCAAAAGCCGTTCAACCTGCTCCTGCCCCTTGTCCCCAACACCTTCCAGCATCTCATCCGTACCCACCAGGCGGGTCACCGTCATCAGATTCTGGGTCAGGGTGCCGGTCTTGTCAGTGCAGACAACCGTCACCGAGCCAAGCGTCTCCACCGCTGGCAAACGACGGATCAGGGCATGGCGTTTCAACATCCGCTGGGCACCCAATGCCAGCGTAATGGTAACCACAGCGGGCAGTCCTTCCGGTATGGCGGCCACTGCAACGCTCACCGCCAGCAACAGCATCTCTTTCAGCGCTTCACCACGCACCATGCCAACCGCAAAGATAATGCCGGCAACCACAACCGAGACAATCGCCAGCACCTTCCCCAGCTTATCCAGCCGTTTCTGCAGCGGGGTCCACTCCTGGCCCACCTGCTGCAGCAGGGTGGCGATCCTGCCCAGTTCGGTCTGCATCCCGGTGGCAACCACCACGGCAACGGCCCGGCCTGTTGAGACCAGCGTTCCCATAAACAGCAGGTTACGGCGATCACCCAACGGAAGATCCTCGGATGCAATCGGATCGGTCTGTTTCTCCACCGCTTCGGATTCGCCGGTTAACAAGGACTCCTGCACCCGCAAGGCATGGGCCTCCAGCAGACGGCAATCCGCAGGCACCACACTGCCTGCCTCCAGCAATACAAGGTCACCCGGCACCAGTTCCGGGGCAGGCAGATCCAGCACCACCCCGTCACGCCGCACCCGGACCAGCGGCACTGCAAGCTTCTTCAGCGCTGCAATGGCCCGTTCAGCCCGGTAATCCTGAGCAAACCCCAGCAGGGCAAACAGAACCACGATAGCAAGTATGGTGACCGCATCCTTAAATGAGCCGGCCAGACCGGAGATGACTGCAGCGGCAACCAGAATCAGCGCCATGGTGGAGGTACACTGTTCCCAGAGGATCTGCCCGGCAGTACGCCCCCCTTGATCGGTCAGCTCATTACGGCCTGACTCTGCAGCACGGCGGAGCGCCTCAGCGGGAGTCAGCCCAACCAGCGGATCAACGCTCAACTTATCCAGAATCTGCGCTGTTGTCAGGCTATGCCACGGGTATCTATCCATAGTATGTTACCTCATCTGCTCTCAACGCTTGCATTCTCATCCAGCTGCGTTACTATACAGCCATGACCAAATCCGTTGCCTATTTTACCATCTGTTTCACCCTGGCGGTTATGGGCTTCGGCACCTGGCAGCTCTTTACCGGCAATCTTACCGCTGCCTTTTCATCACTGCCGTTTCTGCTGATTATCTATCTGTACGTCATGCAGGCCACACGAAAGAATCAAACAAAAGAGTAACGATCTATTCCGATTAGAAAATTGCAAGCCGTAAGACAGCATGTTTTTGCCCCCCTCCTGTAGTTAAGGAGGGGCTGGGGGTGGTCAGGTTTTGGCTTTCGACTTCGTTTTTATCCTTAAGATTGATGAGATCAAAGGCAACCACCCCTACCCCCTCCTTAAAAGGAAGGAGGGGAACAAAGACAAAAAAAATAAACCGGACAACGCTAAAGAGTAACGGTCTATTCTCCCTTAACCAGTTTTTCCGCCAGTTCCCACGCACCATCCATCAGATACTCCCGCTTGGCCACATTGCTTAGCTCAGAAATTCCGATCCCGCGCAACAACGCCCCTGAGCGGTAACCGTACCACTGAAAGAACTCATTGTAGCGGGGAAAAACATCAGCAAACCGGTTCTCGTCAAGATGTCCCTGGGTCAGGATCATGGCAAACCCCTTGCCCGGCGCAAGGCGACTGCAATCCGGTCGGGCATAGTATTTCGGCTTTAAGAAGCAGAAGGTCCGATCAATAAAGTTTTTCAGCTGACCGGAAACATCACCGTAATAGACCGGAGAGGCCAGTACCAGGGCATCGGCGTTACGCACCTTTTCCAGTACCGCCGTCAGATCATCCTGCAACACGCACTCTTCAGACCCGTTTTTACAGGCATAGCAGCCCTGGCAACCACGGTAGTTCAGCTCATTCAGGCAGATGGTTTCCACCTCTGCTCCCAACTCCGCCATCCTTGACATCAGCCGTGCCGCCACGGTGGCACTGTTCCCGTTCTTTCTGGGCGATCCCAGCAGACAAATACAGTTCATCCCTCCACTCCTTTTCATGTAGATTGATGCTACAAGAGTACCTCAAGCACCGGTTCTTGCAAAGCGCGGTCAATCTCCTTAAAACGGCAGTTAGTCACAGAGAAGCACAGAGAACTACAAGATAAACCTGTTATACGAGCCTCACCCAAAAGGAATCAGGTTGTTTGTTGTATCTTCCTGTTTTTACTTTGAGACCTCTGTGTTCTCTGTGGCAACTGTTTTTTTAGGATCATGTGCAACCAGAGAACCTTTGCCCGTTTCACCGCTGTTGTTTATAATTTGTGTCACTATACAGCATATTCAGGCAACCATTCGTAACCCCACCTGTCCTCCCCTTAACTAAGGGGAGGGACGCTACAATGTAACAGAGAACAGACCTGTAACGGTGTCTGTTTCGTTCCCCCTCCAAAGATAAGAGGGGACAGGGGGAGTTATGAGGCAGTGCAGAATAGTTACAACGTGCGAAGTTTTACAACCGTTGGGAAATTCCCCAAAAAAAAGGAGTATACGTCATGAAGGGTATCATCAAGGGATTCGTTATCTGTCTCTTCATCAGCAATCTGGTAACAACGGCGCAGGCAGCGCTGACAGAGGCAGAAGAAGCAGCCATAAACAGTGGTAATCCCCGTGACTGCTCGCTGTTTGTTGATGCACGGAAGAAGACTGAATGTGCCGACTTCAACAAGGCTTTGATTGAGTGCAGAACAACAGGCTTCCGGGTCGGGAAAGAACTGAAGGCATGCATGGTGAAAAAAGGCCAGATCAGAAGATGATGGGTTAAGATACCCTCACCACTGCCCGAAAGGCAGTTCCAAACCTGAGTTCCTGACCGTCAGTCAGCCCAGCCGGATGATCAGGCAAAAGCCGTTTTCCATCCAGAAACGTGCCGTTGGTGGAGTCAAGATCCGTTACCTGCCAACTGCCGTCTCTATATACAAAGCGGGCATGGTTACGGGATACGGCGGGATATTCCCGAAAGAGTTGCCCCCCTGCCCCGGCACGGCCAGCCGTTTCACCGGAACAGAGATCAATCTGACGACCATCGGGTAATAACAGCCGCAGAAGTGACGATGTTTCCTGTGAGTTCGTAACAGCCGGAGCTGCTGGCGTAACACCGGAAATATCACCAAAGCAGCGCGTACAGAGCAGTTCAGTGGGACTGTTGGCGGTTCCACAGGTGGGGCACTGTTTATACAGTTCCATAACGAAGGTCCTCAAGGTTGGCAGATCGCGGAATACCGATCAAGGTTGCCCCCTCTGTCCGGGGAATGCACTGCAACAGACGGCGACCGGGAATATGATGGGCAAACAGCCGGTAGCGCTGTTGAAGCAGCGGTTGATCAGTCAGGATATGCAGCTGCTGGTTGGCAGAGCCCCGCCAGGGGTTGACTGTCGGCTGATCAGCCATGAACGGACCATCCACCAGCACATCCAGCAGGGCAAGTGCTTCCGGTGCTGTCTGAGCAAGCTGTGCAAGCTGATAGCCGCTGTAGGCCATAATGTCAGTAATGCCCTTTTTGCGCAGTCCCCGTAGCAACGCTGTCAACCCGTCGGGCTGGGCAAACGGTTCGCCGCCGGAGATGGTGACACCATCGGATTCCTGCAGGAAAGGGTGCAGTTCAGCCAGCAACGCAGCAACCGTGGTCTGGCGTCCGCTGGCCCTGTCCTGCCACTCCGGCGCAATGCAGCCTTCACAGCCCAAGGGACAGCCGGAAAACCAGATCCCGGTACGCAGCCCCGGCCCAAGCGACAACAGGGGAAAATGGATCAGACCAATTCTGATGTCTTGGATGCCGTCAGGCTCCACGTCCCCTCCTTTTGTTCCAGCTGCCGGATCAGCAGCCGGTCACCATCCCGTGCCTCAAGCTGGAACATTAACCGGGAGAGCGGGTTAATAAACACCTCCTCCAGCCGGTTGCCGATTCCCCGTCCCCCCATGGCCAGATCATCGCAGCAGACATCAAACAGCTGCTGAACAGCCTCAGGCTCAAAGCCGACGCTGATCCGGTACTGATCACCAAGGGTATACAGCACATTCTGCAGCATCTTTTTGAATATCTCCCGGGCCACCTCGCTGCGGATAAAGTCAAACACCACCACATTCTCTCCGATCCGGTTCAGTATCTCCGGTCGGGAGATCTGGTAGGTAAAGTAGGCACTGACCGCCTCCATTACTCCGGTCCTGATCTCATCATAGGACATGGAGGGGGTGACCCGCTGACGACGCCCCCCCTCCGGGGTGGTCTCAAAGATCCCCAGGTTGCTGGTGAAGATGATCAGGGTTTCAGAGAAGTAGACCGTCTCACCCCGGCCAGAGGTCAGACGGCCATCATCCAGGATCTGCAGAAAGATATCCAGAATGCGGGGATGGGCCTTTTCTATCTCGTCAAACAGCAGCACGGAAAACGGGTTCTGACGCACCGCATTGGTCAGCTGTCCGCCAACATCATAGCCCACATAGCCGGGCGGCGCCCCCACCAGACGCTGGTCGGCATGTTCACGGGCAAATTCGCTCATATCAAAACGGATGCAGTTGGTATCGCTGCCAAACAACAGCTCGGTGATCGCCTTGGCCAGTTCGGTCTTGCCCACCCCGGTGGGGCCAGCCAGAAACAGTACCCCCTTGGGACGCTGTGAATGGCGGGCGTATTGGGCGCCGGAGAGGTTAAAGACCGCCCGTTTCATGATATCAGCCGCTTTACCGGTTGCCTGATACTGCCCTTTGACCCGCTCCCGCAGCAGAGTATCGGCCTGCCCGATCTTTTTCAGATCCAGCTTGGCCCAGGGGTTTTCCGGCACCCCCAGCTTGTACATCCTGATGGCATCGCTGATCCGGGCAAAGGGGATCTGCTCCCGCCGGGCAAGGGAGACAATCGAAACGATCTCTGAGGTCTGCAGCCCGCTGGTCTGGTCCACAAACAGGGTCAGCCCCTTTTCCTGCTGCTCCGGTATCAGCTCATTGAACCCGGCCAGCCCTTTTGAAAGCCCCTGCACCACCGCCTGACGCACCGGAAAATCAGGCATCGGTATCGCCATGCTGCGCACCTTGGGGTTTGCAATGGTGTACCAGGGGGGCAGGTCGTTTTCCTTGTCCAGCAGCCAGATCAGGCTGTGATGCCGTGGCTGCTCCTGTCCTGCCACCAACCGGGGGACCGAAGTCTGGGCATGCCGGAACATCCGGTAGTAAAACTCATGCATATCATTGCCGGTAATGTCCGGGATGCGGGAGGAGAAGTTGAGCACCACAGCAGCGTGGGATTCTGATGAACCGGAAAGCTTTTCCACCAGCTCGGCACAGCGGGTAAGGCTGCAGGGCCAGTTTTCACGGGGTTTAAGCGATTCACCCGACATTTTTTTGCACAACTCGGTATCGCCTGCCTGCAGCGTAAAGCCGTAGACCGGTTCCCAGGAAAGCACCAGCCCGTAGCCCAGACCGGTTAAGGCACGGTTCAGATACTCCTGCAGGCGCAGGGTGGTGACGCCCCCTTCACAGGGAAACGGATAGACGTCATAAATATTACCCCACAGGACAAACTGCGGCTTGACCGGGATAAACCGGCCAAGCTCCCTGGCCCAAAGCGGGGTGATGGTATCGCTCATAGCTGATCCTCCTGATTAAAGTCTCTGCCCAGCACAACATCCACCCGTGCCCGGTAATCGGCCAGAAACCGTTCGCCATCGGTCAGATTTTCAAAAGAGTGCCCCATCCTTGCACCGATCCTGCCGCCCAGCAACAGACCGGTCCAGGCCATCAGAGCAAGGTCAAGCACTGTTTCCGACAGATTATCCACAATGGTACGATAGATGACCGCTCCTCGCGTTGTCTGGGCAACCACTTCAGTTGACACGGTTTGATCACGCAACAGAAAGAGCAGTGTCACCACCACAATCCCGATGCCAACTTCTCTGGAGCGACGCAGCAGCGCGACGACCAACGCCATTATCAGGGTTAGCGCCGGTACACGTACCCCCAGAAACAGCATCGAGCAGGCAAAACAGAGCCCGATCAGAACGCCTGCCAAAGCTCCCCGGTTCATCCAGTCCAGAAGTGGCCCCTTTTCATAGATCCGGTATCCCAGCAGCAGCTCCAGCAGATTATGCCACCAACTGTCAGGCCTCGGGGGCGGTTGCTGTCCCAGCAGTTGCGGAACCGGCACTTTTTTCAGAAAGAGCAGCTCATTCAAGGTCTTTATGGCCCGGCGATCAGGTTCGTCCCAGCGCACGGTGCGGGAGGCCAGGGCGTCAACATACTGTGCAATATCGCGGCAGGGGGTAAAGTGATCAGTCAACGTCTGCTCCTGCAGGGTGCGGGACAGTTTATCCACCAGTGGAGCCAGGGCAGGTATCAACCGGCAGCTGACATCAATGGCCAGCTTTTCATACGCCTGCCTGTCCAACGGCTGCTGGCTGTCTGAATGGACAAGCACCTGTTTCTGAAGCGTAATCCCACTGTCACGGCCATGCTGTTGCAGCCAGGCTGCGGTTTCCTGCTCTTCAAGCAACAGTCCCCGTTTGCGCCAGTCCAGCACCGTTTTCCAGCCTGTAACAGCTGCGGCATACCGGGGACCGTTCAGTGCCTCAATCAGTTCAGGGGGCAGCAGGTAGCGTTTGATCGCGCTTTCAACTGCGCTGCGCTCAGGCAGAATCTCTTCATGCTGCAGGCGATACAGCAGATTGCCACATTTAAGATAATGCTCGACACCCAGCCGTGGGATAGCCTGCAGGGCATCCTGCAGCTCTTTGGGTACCAGATGGCTTGCAAGAAACGCCTGCAACTCTTCTCTGGTTACCAGCAGTTCATGGTTACTGACCAGCAGCTCCACTTCCTGTTGCGGATCGTTACTGATCAGGTCCGGCAGTACCCATCCTTCGGGATACACCAGCAGATCCAGCAGCTTCAGCATATCAGCCGGGTCTCTGGTTATACCGTAATAGAAACGGTTGGAACCGGCCAACTGCCCCAGTGCCTTCAGTGTACGATAAAGCGGGTCAGGTTGTTGATTGGACAGAAACAGGAATTCGCCGTAGTAGGTGGCAAGCCGCCCCTGCATCAGATCATCCAGCAGGGTATGCTCTGCCAGACTGCCCTGTTTACGAACAGTAGCACGGGCGAACAGCAACAGATTATGCAGGGAGATCTGTCTGCCATACAGCACAAAGGGCAGGTCTGGACGGAACTGGTAGATCAGACGGATCAAGGCCAGATCAATATCCTCGCCTGCATCCTGCAGCGCCTTGCGGAGCAGCAAGGCTGCATCCTGATTGCCGGTCTCGGCCAGCCAGCGTTCCAGGTGGCCATGTTCAAGGGAGCTGCGCAGACCGTTCCAGCCCTCTTCTCCGGTCAGACCGACCGCCAGCAGTTCCCCCATCTCACGGTATTCCTTGCCCATAAAGCGAAACGGGGCGCTGCTGGTGATTCCTGAACCAGCCTCTCGATCATAATAAACCGGGATAGTTGTTTCACCTGCCAGAAAACGCCGGACCTGTTCGCTACCCCAGCGCAGGCCGGGCTGGCGGGTCAAGAGCCCCCTCAGCAGGGTGCGGTACGGTTCCGGCAGCTCCTGCCCCAACTCCACCCCTCTGGTGGAAAGGGTAAACATGATCAGCTTGGGGTCCATACCGCTGAACGGGTGCCTGCCCTGCAGCAGTTCCAGCAGGATCATTCCCAGCGACCACCAGTCAGCCTCTGCCCCCACCACACCGGTAAAAGACTCGGGGGACCAGTAGTGGGGCGTACCCTTTACGGTGGTCAGTTTACGGCTTAGCTCAGGATCAAGGATGGAAGAGATACCGAAATCGGCAAGCACAACCTGGACGGGATCTGCCGAACGGACCAGGATGTTGGAAGGTTTCAGATCAAGGTGCAGAACCCGATTGGCATGGAGAGTAGCCAGCATATCGGCCAACTGGGGCAGCAGTACCGGTAGCAGCTCTGCCCCGGCGCCTGCATCCAGCAGCTCTTTCAGTGAACCGCCGTTGATGTACTCAAGCAGCTCATACCAGCGCCGGGTGGCAGGGTCATAGCCAAATTCAAGCACCGGCACAAAACAGTGGGGATAAGCCCGGCCCAGCTCACGCACCCGCTGCATCAGATCTTCGCGGGGGGCGATGCCGAACCGGTACAGCTTCAGCACCTGGGAAGTGCCGTTGCGCCGGATCAGATAGAGATCAGCCTCACCTCCGGCGGTAAGAAAGGGGCGGATAACCGGATTACCCATAAAACTGGACAGTGAAGCGTCGCCTTCCGTGCGGCCCGCCGATGGCTGCGGCGCCGGTGACTCAAGGATGGTGGCAAGTTCTTCTTCCCGCAGGGTGATGGCATCAACAGTGGTCATGGCAACGCCCTGTTGCTGGCTATCCCTGCCGTGGTATCGTGCCCTGAGTGAAGTCGTCGGGCAGGTGCGGCAGCGGCATCCACCAGATACAGTACCTCTTCCTCTTCAGGGGCCTTGCGCAGGTTCACGGCACAGGTTATCCCCTGAAGCTCCATACCGGCAATCAGCTTGTCATAATCGTGGCACCAGCGTCTGGCAACCTCCAGATCCTTCTGTTTCTGATAGGTGCTGACCGTCTTGCGTTCATCCTCAGTGGCAACCAGCCGGACCAGTCGGGTCAGCAGCTCTCCCTGGGGTGAAAGCCGCAACATCACCCGGTAGCCTTCCCAGGGGGTCTCCACAAAAAACACCTCCCCGGCCAGCAGTCCTGCTTCAGTTATGCCATCTTTACCTGCCAGCGTAGCGTAGCCCAGCTGTTCCAGGGTATCCTGCACCCTGGCCAGCAGCGCCTGCTCTTCATGGTAGCGATACAGCAGATCGTGGGCCTGCTGCACCGCCCCGCGATACTCTTCTGCACTGATCAACGGCTGTTCCAGCAGTGATTCCAACAGGGTTGCCAGCTCTGTACCGCCGGGCAACTGACGAACCTGCTCCGGCAGCGTTTGTAACGCCTCGCGATGCATGACACTGGCTGCGGTTGCCTCTTTGACTTCACCGTACGTAAGACGGATGCTGTCCCGCACCAATGCCAGACGTTGCTCATCAACGCTGTCAGCAACCTCCGCAAGCAACGGCAGAAAGGGGGCGGCTACAGCGGCATCAAGGCGGGCAAGCAACAGGTAAAAACGGCGGGCCTCATCACGCAGCGCGTTACGTCGGCGTTCCCGACTGTCCGGTGCCTGCACCAGCGGCGCTGGTTCTTCAACGCCTCCCGCTTTTTGCTGCTCCCCGGCGATCAAGGCATCGGCCCGGTTGCGCAGTTCAGCAATCGCCTGTTCCAGATCAGCGGGATCAGCATCCTGCAAAATCTTCTGCAGGGCAGCACGCAGGGGAAGCAGCGAGGCCAGATCCGCAAAGGTATCCAGATACTGCTGCAGGTGACTGGCCGCATCAAGGGCCGCAGCCGACGGTTCCTGCAGCGTGATCAGCAGCGGCTCCACCCGACGGCGCAATGCTGCGTACTGCCCGTGCAGGGAGGAGATTGCAAGCGGAACAGCACACAGATCATCCTGTGCAATGGCTGTCGTTGCGGCATCCTGAAGCTGCTGCAACTGTGCAAGCTCAGTGTTAAATTGCCCCTGCAGCTCATCGGGCAGGCTTTCAATCCGCTGGCGTATCCGGTAGCAGGCATTGTCCAGATCGCGGGTCAACCGCTGGCGCTGCTCTTCGCGGAGTTCATGCCGGTACTGCAGGTAAAAGGCAGCCCCCACGCCGATCCCCATGGCAAGGCAGGCGCTGCTCATGGCAGCGCTACCGGCAAAGATGGTGCCTTTGGTGACAACTATGGCAACAGTGCTCATGGGGTGGGTCTCCTGAAAGGCTATTTACCTACTGAACTGGTACGAACGTTAGTCCTGGAGGCGGCAAGGCAGAGGGCAGCAAGCAGCAGACAAGCAGAATGGATGCATGGTTTCATGGAACGTGTACGAACTTTCCTTATGGACAAGGTACTCTGTCACAGGTATTACCCGATCATCTTCGCATAATCATCAGGCTTCAGATCAATTTCCCGCAATATCTCACGTAACAAAGGTCTTGCAATCACCCTGCCTGCGTGATGTGGCAGGGTGGTTGTCCTGCCGTCCGGGTGCCGATAAAAAGAATGGCTGCCTTTCTGCCGTATTTTTTCAAATCCCACCAGAAACAACAGCCGTTCAACTGTTTTTGCATCAACAAGTGGTAAACGGCTCATAGTGCAATCTGCATCTGCTGAATGCCGACAAATTCAGGCAGTAACAACCGCTCTTCAGAATCCATTTCTGAAAGGCATAGCTCCACTACCTCACGTAGATTACGGTTCAGCTCATCCAGGCTTTCTGCTTGCGTATGAGCACCGGGAATGCCTGGAACAATGGCAATATAAAGGCCGGTTTCCTGATCTCGTTCAATGTATCCGGTAATGTTCATACAGTATCCCTCTCTGCTTTCCAGCATACTATGCTTTCACCCGTTTGCAAATGTTCGATCACCCGTAGTACGGTTCCTCGCTGTTTCAAGTGGGTAGTTCATTGTGAATTATGCTTACCCGTGGTAATTACCCCGTCATGAGAGATCTTGACCTTTTTCAGTTAGCCTTGGGACTTGAAGTTCCCTGGTCTGT
>Ga0209373_10002749_pt1 | contig 17061 bp, 8 predicted proteins | sample Higcelweek5metaG_FD_187173 | JGI IMG/M metagenome (GOLD analysis project Ga0209373, IMG submission 187173) | Freshwater pond sediment microbial communities from the University of Edinburgh, under environmental carbon perturbations - High... | ecosystem: Environmental > Aquatic > Freshwater >... | reverse complement strand
CGCCATAGACCTTGCTGATGGCATTGGCCGCAATGGTCAGCGTGGCGGGCGTGATGGAAAGATCGGCCCCCGTATAGGTGATGGTGTAATTGGCATTGGCGGTCAGCCCGCCCTGGGTGATGGCGTAGCTGCCCACATCCTCCCCCGCCGCGCGGGAAAGCCCGCCCGACAGCACATCACCCGCCGCATCGCCCCGCTTCAACCCGCTGACGCCATAGGTCAGGCTGGAATCCGCATCGCCATAAATCCGGGTCGCCGCATTGGCGGCAATGGCCAGGGTGGCCGGGGTGATGGAGAGGTTGGCTCCGCTATAGGTGATGGTGTAATTGGCCCCCGCCGTCACACTGCCCTGGTTGATGGCATAAAGGCCGGTATTCTCCCCCACCACCCGCGTCAGGGCACCGCTGATGCTGTCGCCTTCCAGCAGGCCGCTGCTGGTATAGGTGAAGGTGGGATCATCATCGCCATAGATTTTGGTCTGGGCACTGGCACTGATGGTCAGGGCCGCCGGGTTGATGGTCAGGGTGCCATAGGCATTGCCGCTATTGGCAATCCGGTAATTGGCGGCATCGGCCCCCGCCAATGTCAGCACCGCCTGATCATAGCTGCCAACGGAAAGCCGCCCGGTCAGGCTGCTATCGGCCAGCCCCACCGTGCCCGTCGCAATATCCCCATCCAGCAGGCCGGTCAGCGATGCGGCACCATAGGCGACGGTCTGGCCATAGATGGCGCTGGCAGCGGCGACGCTATAGGTCACATCCTTGGCCGCAATCACCAAATTGCCGGCGCTGTTGCCCGTGCTGGCGATGGTGTAATTGGCGGCGTCCACCCCGGTCAGGCCGGTAACGGTCTGGGCATAGGTGCCGGCCCCCAGCCGGGCCGACAGGGTGGCATTGCTGAGCGCCACGGTGCCCGATACCGCATCATCCCCCACCAGCCCGGTCAGGCTGGCCGTGCCCAGGCTGGCCAGCGTACCATAGGTGCCGCTGGCCCCTGTGATGGAATAGGTCAGGGCCTTGGGATCAATGGTCAGCGTGCCGGTGCTGTTGCCGCTGGCCGCCAGGGTATAGTTACCGGCATCCGTGCCGGTCAGCCCGGTGACGGATTGGGTATAGCTGCCGGCATGGGTGGTGGCGGACAGGGTGATGGTGCCGTCGGCATCGCGCGTGCCCACGCTGCCCGCGACCTCCTCGCCTTCGACCAGCCCGGTCAGCGTCACCGTGCCATTGCTGGCCAGGGTGCCATAGGTGCTGGTGGCATTGGCCACCGCCCAACTCAGGGTCTTTGGATCGATGGTCAGCGTGCCGGTGGCAAAGCTGAACTGATAGCCCAGGTCCGACGCCAGCGTGCCCAGCGCCGCACTGATCGTGTAGGTGCCAACATTGGCATTGCCGCCGGACAGGCTGGCGGCACCACTGACCGCCTGGGCCAGCGTGTCATCCCCCACCAACCCGCTGACCGTGTAGGTCAGGGTGGGGATGGCACCGCTATAGGTATGGCTGAAACTATCCACCGTTACGGTCAGCGTGGGTGCATAGCTGTAAACGAAACGGTTGCCGCTGTTGATGATGGCGGTATAGCTGCGCCCGCTGAAATCATAGCTGCGGTTATACAGCGGCAGCGCATCGATCCCGCCCGTGTCCCCTGTCAGCGGGGAGGTGGAGAAGACCAGGAAGCGCCCGCCCCCACTGACGGACAGCGCACCCGCCCCGGCATTGTTGGTGAAGCTGCCATTGGCGGCCAGCACCAGCGCATCGCCTTCACCGCTGGCCGATACGCCGGCCCCGCTGGCAATGGTCAGGTTGCCACCAGCCGTCAGCGTCACCGTGCCGCTGGCGCTGATCCCCGTCGTACCATTCAGGGTGCCAATGGTCAGCGCCCCGCCATTGGCGAAATCCAGGTCGCCCACCATGCCCGCCAGCGTAGTGACATTGTTGCCGCTGGCGGCCAGGGTGAAGTCCCCGCCGCCCAGCAGCAGCAGGGACGTGCCGGTGATGGCCTGGCTCTGCGTCACCGCCCCGGCGCTGGTCAATTGCACGGCCCCGCTGCCGGCATTCAGCCCGGTGATGCCGTTAACCATGCCGATGGCAAAGCCGCCATCATCGCGCAGGCTGATATCATGGCCGCTGGCGCTGATGGCCACGGTGCCCAGGGCGTTGTCGGCATGGGCCAGCGCCACATTCCCCCCGGCGGTGACAGCCAGATTGCTGACCGCCAGCCCCGCAATCTGGCTGACACCGCCGCCGGCCAACAGATACAATGTGCTGACATTGGCCGGGCCGATGGCGGCACTGATACCGATATTGCCGCTGCCCGATGTTTCCACCCGCAGCAGGCTGGCCGTCAGCCGGTCCAGTTCCGCGTCCGACAGCTGCAGGGCGCTGGCGCTGCCGGCGGCCCCCAGATCGATATCACGGCCTGTGCTGCTGGTGGTCAATGTCAGCGTGCCGCTGGCCGACACAGCGCCCGACAGGTCCATCGTGTCGGCCCGCAGGGTGACATTGCCCGCCGAGGCTGTAACCGAACCGGTGGACGTGATCGTCAGATCGGCTGCCCGCAGGGTCAGGTTGCCATTATTGCCGCCGGTCCCGGTGGATAGCGCTCCACTGACGCTGATCGTGCCGCCGGTGGTGATGCTTGTATCATCGCGCAGAGCCAGCGTGCCGATCTCCACCGCCGCCGTGCTGCTGGTGGAACCGATGCTGATGCCGGCGAAACCCGCCTGCAACAGCGTCAGTTCCGTATCGGTCAGGTTCAGCGTGCCGGCCCCGCCGCCCAGCCCGATGGTTGTGGCATCGTCCAGCGGGCGGATCACCAGTTGCCCGGTGCCGCTGATACTGGCCGTACCGCTGCCGGCGGACAGGTCCATCTTGTCGGCCAGCAGCGTGATGGTGCCGGCACCGCCATTGATGCGGGTGCCCATGGCCCCGTCGGCGGCGAATAACAGCCCTTCCCCCGTGCCCTGGTGGCGGGCATTGATGCTGATGCCGCCACTATTGCCCAGGCTGGACCCGTTGCCGATGCGCACACCCGCCGACAGGCTGTTACCGGCCCCGCCGGTGCCATCCAGGCTGATCGTCCCGGTACCGCTGGTGGACAAGGTGGCGGCGGAAAGATCGATACCGATACCGGTGCCGGCATTGCTGGTGGAGGCCGCCCCCTGGCCCCGGATGGTGATAGTGCCGCCCCCGGCATTCAGCGTGGCATTGCTGATGGAAACACCGATGCCGGTGGCGGCATTGCCAACTGCGCTGTCGCTGGTGGGGTCGCCGCCGCCGCCCAGCAGAATGGCCCCGCCCCGGCTGTTCAGGCTGGCATTGCTGATGCTGATGGAACCGGCCCCGGCATTGCCGCTATCGGCATTCAGGGTGATGGCCAGCGCGCCCCAGCCGCTGGCGCTGATATTGGCCGTTACCGACAGGTCGTCGGTGCTGTTCAGGCGCAGGCTGCCTGCACTGGAACCCGTATAGGTGATGACCTGGCCCACCGTCAGGCCCGCCGCAGAGAGGGTGAGATTGCCGCTGGCGGTCAGCCCCGCCACGCCCCCCACCGTGCCGATGGTCAGCGCCTGATCGCTGATCAGGGTGGCGCTGCCCAGATTGCCGGCCAGATTACCGATGCTGTTGGCGCTGTTGGTCAGGGTGAAATTGCCGCTGCCCAGCAGGGACAGGCTGGCAATATCCAGTGCCGTGCTTTGCGTGACATTGCCAGCACTGGCCAGTTCCAGCACCGACAGGCTGCCCGTCACCGGGCTGGCAACCAGGGTGATATTGCCGCCGCTCAGGCTGCCCAGGCGCAGGATGCCGGCATCGATATTATCCAGTTCCGCCGTTGAAAGCTGGAGGGTGCCGCCGTCATCCGTATCATCCGATACGCTGAGGCCCCGCCCGCTGGTCAATTGCTGCAACCAGACGCGCCCGCTGGTCAGTATCTGGATGTTACCAAGATCCATCGTGTCGGCGGAAAGGGTGATGGCACCGGTCTGGTTGGCATCACCCAACTGCCCATCGGGGGTGCCGGTGCGCGGATTGCCGATCCCGCTGCCCCCGGTGCCACCCGTACCGGTGATGCTGATGGCCCCGGAGCCGGATGCGATGCGATAACCGCTATGGATCATCACACCGATATTTTCAGCGCTTTGCGTGGTGCCGCCCGACGTGCCGGTCAGGCTGATATTGCCGCCATTGCTGGTGATGGCAAAGGTGGTGGTGGATCGGCCATGCAGTTCGATGCCGATCGTGTTGGTGCTACCGGAATTGGCATAACCGGCAAGGCTGATGCTGCCGGTGCCGGTGGCGGTCAGGCTGCCATTCAGCACGCGGATGCCGGTATTATAGGTACCGCCAGCGCCCGACCGCACCGTGCCGGTTACACTGATATCGCCATTCACAGTGCTGATGGTCGTGCCGGCATTACCCGACAGGTCCACCCCATAATGCCGGTCGGTCGCTCCGCTGCCCGATGTGCCGGTGATGATGATATTGCCGGTCGTCGTGGCAAGGCTGGTGCCGCCCGTCAGCGATACCCCGCTGGTATTGGTGCTGCTGGTGCCCAGCGGCCCCCAACCGGTGATGGTGACGGAGCCGATGCCGGTGCTGATCTGCACCCCATCCAACCGCACGCCGTAAAGGTCCGTGCTGCTGGCCACACCGTAAAGCGAAAGCGATCCGCCATTGCTGGTGATGGACAGGCCCGATGACAGCACCAGCATGCCGCCCGATGCTGACAGGGAGACATTGCGCCCCGCCGCCAGCGGGGTCTGCACGGCGGCGGCATCCGTCACGCTCAACCCGCCGCTGGCCGATACCGCAACGGTGCCCGCCGTGATGCGGCCGATTTCCGCCGCGCTCAACGCCAACCCGCTGGTGCCATCGCCCAGTTCGGCGGAAACCCCGCTGCTGCGCGTGGCCAGGGTGGTGGTGTAGAAGCCGGTATTGATGCTGCCGGCAATGTCCATGCTGTCCGACCGCAGGGTCAGATCGCCGCCCGTCACGCTCAAGGCCCCGGTCAGCGACAGGTCGCCACCCTGGATAAGGGTGTCGCCCCGGAAGCTGGCCGTGCCGATGCTGACCGCACCCGTGCCATCGCTGCGCCCGATGATCACCTGATCAAAGCCGGACTGGATGGTCGCCACCTCCGCCGCTGTCAGGTTCAGCGTGCCGGCCCCGCCGCCGATGCCGATGCTGGCGGCGGCATCGGCGGGGCGGATGGTCAGCGTGCCGGCATAGCTGGAAAGGCTGGCATTGCTGGCAATATCCAGACTGTTGGTAATCAGCGTCAGGTCTGAATAACCACTGTTGATCACCGCGCCCGACGCAATGGTGATGGAACCCGCCGTCAGGCTGGCCCCACCGGAATAGCTGCCCACACCCAGCGCCCCACCGGTGACCAGCGACAGGCTGTAGGCATTGCCTGACAGGGCGGCGATGCTGTTGGCGCTGTTGGTCAGGCTGACATAGCCGCCCGACAGCACCAGCGAACTGGCGGTGATGGGAGCAGATTGGGTAACGCTGCCCGTGCTGGCAAGCGTCAACTGCCCCGCCGTCACCGCCCCCGTCAGCGCGATGGCAGTGCCGGACAGGCTGACAGTCCCGCCATTGCTGGCGATGCTGCCCTGGATATTGACGCTGCCGCCGGTGCTGGCGAAATCCAGCCCCAACTGGCCGGCGCTGGCGCTGATATCCGCCCCGCTGGCCAGCGTGATGGTCGATCCCGCCCGCAGGGTCAGCGTGGCATTGCCGCCGGCGGATTTGGTGATATCGCTGTTGATGGTGACGTAGTTTGTTGCCGCCAGCGTGACGCTGGTGCCGGTATTCAGCAGGCCTTCCAGCGCGCTGGCGGTGATGATGCTGGTATAGGTGTCGGGGTAATTGCCGGCACTGTCCAGATCACCGGCACCTGTCAGGTCATCGCCGCCGGCACCATCGCCATTGATATCGGCACCACTGCCGGCAATGGTGATGTTGCTGGGGTCCAGCAGCAGCGTGCCGGCCAGCCCCAGCGGGGCAGACAGATCGACCCTACCGGCAAAGTTCAGCCAGCCCTTGCCCGAAACCTCGGCAAAGCCGCCATCACCCGCCCCCGCGCCTGTAGCGGAGATGCGGCCCTGGAAATCCGTTTGCCCGTCCGACCACAGGATCACCCGGCCACCAGCGCCATCCTGCGTGGCATCGGCACGGATGCTGCTGGCCCCGTCCACACGGGTGGTCTCTGCCGTCGCCAGATCGCCCTGGCCCTGATAATCCCCGCCGATGCGGATGGACCCGCCGCCGGCTGCCCCGCTGGCATCCAGGCTGGCCCCTTGCAGGGCCACGTTTTCCCCCGTCACCGTGATGGCCCCACCGGTGCCGCTGGCGGCACTGGCGTCCAGTTGGCCGGTGACGGTGACATCCGCCCCGTCCCCGCCGATGAAAATGCGACCGTCGCGCGCCTCCGCCCGCGTCGCCTCCACCAGCCCGCCGACATTGATGGCGGCCACCGCCCCCGCTGCCGCCCGCGCCGTCACCAGCACCGAACCGCCCTGGGCCGACAGGGTGCCGGCATTGGCCACCTGCGCCGTCGTTTCCGCCGGCAGTTCAAAGCGCAGCAACCCGTCGCCATACAGGTCCAGGGTGAAGGTTTCCGTGCCCGCCAGCACGATGCGGCCCAGTTTGGCCTGCACCACACCGCTGTTGCTGACCGACGCGGCGGCCAGCGCCACATAGCCGCCCGCGGCCACATTGATGGTGCCTTCATTCACCACCGCAGCCCCATTGGCCCCCTTCTGCCCGAAGACCAGCCGCCCGGCGGCGAAATCATCATTGCTGATATTGGCCGTGGTGGCGATGAAGGCGCCGGCATCAATGCGGGCATTGCGCCCGATGATGATGCCGGCCTGATCGATGATCACAACCTGCCCGTTGGCGGTCAGCGACCCATCGATCCGGGTACCGCTGCCGGCCCCCACCCGGTTGACCAGCAGGGAAGCGCTGCCCGGCTGGCTGACCGTTACCTGTTCGCCGGCACCGATGGAAAAGGACCGCCAGTCGATCAGCGCCCGGTCGCTTTGCTGCTGGATCAGGGTCTGGCTGCCGCTGCTGCTGATGCTGGCCTGTCCAACAGCAACGCTTCCCCCCTCCGGCCCGGCCATCGCCGGCAGGGAAGGCAGGGTGAAGACGCTGGCAAGCGCCAATGCCCGCAATCCCATCCGCCGCTTCATGCCCGCCAGCGCCACCATCAGAGCTGCACCGTCAGATCAACAAACAGCCGCGTGCGTTCCCGCGTGGCACCGGGAATGGGCAGGGCCCGCAGGGTGCGGGCCGCCTCCAGCATCAGGCTGGCCTTGCCGCCCAGGCCGATGCGCAGCCCGCCGCCCGCCGATACCAGATGCGTATCGGCGGCGATGCTGTCCCACACCCGACCGCCGTCGATAAAGCCATAGGGCGTGATGCTGTCCACATAGGGGATGCCGGGATCGAAGCGGCGGCGCAGTTCCAGCCCGCCGCCAATGCCGGACGGGCCGGACAGGTCGCCGCCATTATAGCCGCGCCCGAAACGGTTGCCGCCCAGCGCAAATTCCTCCCCCGCCGGCAGCGTGTCGGGGCTGTACTGGCCACCAAACGTCAGGCTGGCACTGATGCCGGCCCCGATCTGGGTGGCATAGCCCAATTCGCCGCTGAATTTGGTGAAGCCGGGCTCCACATCGGGCCGCGATGCCGTGACCGCGCCCTTGTCCGTCGCCCCCAGGATGGCCAGCCCGCGCGTAATGCCCCCCATGGCGAACACATCCCCGCCCAACAGATGCTGACCGGTAAAGAGGACGCGGATATCCACACTGCGCCAGTCATCCCGGCTGAAAGGCGCATTCAGAATTTGCACCGTGGCACGCTGGACGTTCCAGCCCGCCTCCAGCGACAGGTTGCGGGCGCGGCTGCGGATCAGGGGCCAGGACAGGCGCTGGCCGAAGCCATAATTCTCCGTCGCCACAGCAAAGGGTTTCAGTGCCGCACCGGGCCGGCCCCGGCTGTAATTGCCGTTGCTGGTCAGGGTCAGGCCGCTGCCTGACAGCGGCTGCAGCCAGCGCAGGTTGGCAGAACGCTGTTCATCAATCTCCGGCGTGGCGGACAGGGTGGCGCCCAACTGCTCCCCAAAGCCCAACGCATCATTGGCCGCCAGATCAACAAAGCCGGACCAGGGGCCGGCGAAATCCGATCCGCGATTGCCGATGCCAGCCACCAGACCCCAGGGCGACCGCTCCACCCCCACATGCAGTTCAGCGGCACCAAAGGCATCACCGGGGCGGATCAGCCCGGTGACGGTCACGCCCGGCAGATCATCGACCAGCAACAGGCCGCGTTCGATCAGCGGCACCTCTGCCGGGCGGGCTTCCAGGGCGGGGGCCAGCCGTGCCTCCACCCGCGCCCGATCATCGGCAGTGCCGCCTTCCACCCGCACCTTTTCCAGATGTCCTTCGATCACCTTGATGGTGATGGTGCCGTCCTTGATTTCCTGCGCCGGCACGAACACGCGCGTCAGCCCGTAACCGGCGGCTAGGTAACGGGCCTGGATGGCATCGGCCACGGCGGAGACCTCGCCCAGCGTCACCGGACGGCCCAGCAGGCCCGCCAGCGCTTCGGCAAATTCCGCCTCCACCAGGATGGCCTGCGCACCGTCGATCACCACCCGCGACAAGGTGAAGCGCAGATCGGCCGCCGCACCGGCGGGTGCCCCCTTGCGTTGGGCAGGAATGGAAAATTGCAGCTGCGCCTTGGGCGCACGGCGCGCTTCCTCCAGCGGGGCGGGCAGGCTGGGGCGCCCAGGCTCCACACTGCCCGGCAATTGTACAGGCGCTTGCTGCGCCACGGCAGAGCCGGCAGCCAGCATAAGCAGAGCCATGGCAGGAAAAACTGCGCGCATCATTTGTGCGTGTTGGGAAAACGACATCTAAAGGTGTAAGCCGGGCACCGGGGCAAAGGCCAGCATTTTATCTATTCTGTATATAAAGAACAGACTTGACCAGCGATGCAGCCCGATACACTCACCGGCAGTACGTGCGTTATATCGAAAATAACTACAACTTTTGATTAGTGGTGTGCCGATAATTTTTTAGCCCCCTTCCCCGCCCACAAACTGTTCTGCTGATGCCGCAGTGTCGCAACAAGCTTGCCGACAATCACCCTACCACCGTATTTTCAGACGCCTGGAACGCGAAGGGGACAAAGCGTTGGACGAAATCGAAATTGGCCCCGGCAAACTGCTGGTGAAGGAGGGGGACCGGTCCGGAGCCGCCTTTCTGATCGCCGGGGGCCGGGTAGAGGTTTTCCGCGCCGTCAATGGCACCAAGCATCGTTTGGCCGTCCTGGGGCCGGGGGATATTGCCGGGGAAATGGGGTTGCTGGACAATGCCCCCCGTTCGGCCTGCATCGCCACCATGGAAGCGACACGGCTGGTGATGCTTTCCCCCGATCTGGTGGCCCGCCAGATGAAGGCCAGCCCGCCGCTGGTGCGCTTTGTCATGCGTTCCCTGATCCGCACCCTGCGCAATATGAGCGGTATTCCGGCACCGGAAAACGACCCGATGCTGGATGGCGATCCCATCGTCTCTGAACGGACCTACAAGCTGTTGCGGCGGGAAACCTATCCGGCGGGCCGGGTGATCTTTCGCCGGGGGGATCAGGGGCATTATGCCTATCTGGTGCAAAGCGGCATGGTGGAGGTCTGGAAGGAGACGGTGGAGGACGACGTCCAGGTGCTGGCCCGCGTGGGACCGGGCGGGGTGTTCGGCGAAATGGCCCTGCTGCGCAACGCCAACCGCGCCGCCAGCGTCACCGCCGTGGATCATACGGTGTGCGAGGTGATCCCCCGCCACCGGTTCGATGAATTGCTGCGCATGGCCCCGCCGATGATCCGGCAGCTGGTTTTTAGTTATATCAACCGTATAGAGGCCGGACTGTAACAATCCCCCGCTTTCTTACTGTTTCCTGTTGGCACCATCGGCGCAGGTCGGTATTTTATTTTTGACAGCGTTGTCAATGCCTGTCCAACGAGATGGCGGGAAGGAAACAAGGATGCGTTACCGGGCATGGCGGCCCTTGCTGGCCGCCCTCACCTTACTGCTGGCCGGTGCTGGCGTGGCGGCGACAGAGGTGGAAAAGATCGATGCAGTACAGGCGACCGCCATCGCGGGCGATCCTTCCTTCACCTATCGCCCGCAGCGGCTGGTGGATATCCCCGTCCCCGCCGGCCCCACCATCCACCTGTTCAACGGCAAGAATTTGGATGGCTGGGACAGCTGGCTGGGCTATGCCGACCCGGCCGACACCTTCAAGCCCGATCCAGCCCCGACATATGGGCTGAACCAGGACCGGTTCGGCATTTTCAACGTGGTGATGGAAGATGGGGCAGCGGCCCTCTTCATCACCGGCAAAATCTGGGGCGGCATTGTCCACCAGGGCAGCTATGGCGATTACCATCTGCGGCTGGAATATAAATGGGGCCGGGAACGCCATGCCCCGCGCGCCGATAAACCCCAGAATAATGGCTTGCTCTACCATTCCCACGGCGCGCCAGGCGCCGTCTATGGCAGTTGGATGGCGGCGGTGGAGTTCGAAATCATGCTGGGGTCCGTTGGCATGGTGGTGCCGGTGGGTGGCCATGTCGGCATCCGCACCAAGGCGGGGCATGATCCATCCATCATCTATCCCCAACGCCGTTACATGCCGGATGGAAAAGAGGTGACGGTCACCCCGCCCGCCTGGAATGTGGAAGCCGCCATCGATGCCGAAAAGCCGGCGGGCCAGTGGAATGTGCTGGATCTTTATGTGTTGGGTGACCGCGCTATCCATGTGGTGAACGGCGTGCCGGTGATGGAAGTCTGGGGCCTGTCGCGCCGTGATACGGTGGATGGCAAGCCGGTTCCCCTGACGCAAGGGCATATCCAGCTGCAATCGGAAGGGGCGGACACCTATTTCCGCAACATCACCCTGGAACCGATCCGCAGCCTGCCCCGGCTGGTGGCCAAGTGAGGAGACGTAGAGAAATGGGCCTGAAAACAACTCTCACCACCGCCCTGCTGCTGGCCGGCACCCTGGTGCTGCCCGCCGTTGCCGCCCCGCGCGTGGAACCGGACAAACTGGGCCTGCAGCTCTACAGCCTGCATGAAGGGCTGAAATCCGACCTGGATGGCACGCTGGCCAAGGTCCATGCCATGGGGCTGCGGCAGGTAGAGTTGTACCCGATGCCGGGCATGAGCGCGGATGATTGGAACAAGGCGCTGGGCAAGGCGGGCCTGCGCGCCATCGGCAGCCATGTGCAACTGGCCGACCTGAAGACGGACCTGCCCGGCATCATCAACCGTGCCAAAGCGCTGAAACTGTCCTATGTCGGCGTGGCCTGGGTGAAGCCGGGGCCGGAACCGCTGAGTGCGGAATTGATGGATCAAGTGGCCGCCACCTACAACGCCGCCTGCCCGGCGCTGAAGGGGGTCGGCATCGGGCTGATGTACCATATCCACGGCTATGAACTGGCAGGAGCGGACAAGGGCGAAAGCCTGTTCGACCGGCTGATGGCAGCCACCGACCCGGCCTGTGTGACGGTGGAAATGGATGTGTTTTGGGTGGTGCGGGCCGGTGCCGACCCGGCGGCCCTGCTGCACCGCTATCCCGACCGCATCCGCATGCTGCATGTGAAGGATATCAGGCGCGGGGCCGGCACCAGCACCGATGGACGCGCGGACAAGGCGGATTTCGTACCCGTCGGTCAGGGGGCGGTCGATTGGCCGGCCTTGTTCGCCGCCGCCGGTAAGGTGGATTGGTTCGTGCTGGAGGATGAAAGCGCCAACCCGGAAGCCGGGCTGGCACAGTCGCTGGGTTATCTGGGCGTGCAGTAATACACACCCGCCTAAAGGCTGGCCTTTGGCGGATATGTGCTGCCGACTGCCGGCCCGCACCACATGGCGTGCGAGCCAAGGGCGCGTGCGAGCCAAGCCGCCGGATACCAGGGGGCATTGTCTATACCTCCGGTATAAAACAGCTTGATTGATAGCGCTAACTTCCGCATGCTCGCTGGCAAGAAGCGCCATAGGCGCCAATCTGGAAACGCATGTCCGCCTAAACGGACAGGGGGAGGAACATGGCACATTTTGCCGCCGGCGCGCCCGCCGTCGCCGACCATGGTGACGAGCAGACCAATCATGGGCTGATCCTGCTGATCGTCGCGGTGGCGACCATCGGCGGTTTCATGTTCGGCTACGACAGCGGTGTCATCAATGGCACGGTCGATGGCCTGCAAAAGGCGTTCGGGTCCGACAGTGTCGGCACCGGCTTCAACGTCGCCTCCATCCTGCTGGGCTGCGCGGTGGGCGCCTTTGCCGCCGGGCGGCTGGCCGACCGCTGGGGCCGCCGGGCGGTGATGCTGGTTTCCGCCCTGCTGTTCATCGTTACCGCCTGGGGCGCGGGGGCTGCCGACAGTTCCGGCACCTTCGTCATTGCCCGCTTCATCGGCGGGCTGGCGGTGGGTGCTGCGTCGGTACTGGCCCCGGCCTATATCAGTGAGGTGACGCCCGCCGCCATCCGGGGTCGGCTGGCTTCCATCCAGCAGATCATGATCATTTCCGGTCTGACCGGGGCATTCCTGGGCAATTACGTGATTGCCCACGCCGCAGGCGGGTCGACGGAACCGTTCTGGTGGGGCTTTGCCGCCTGGCGCTGGATGTTCTGGGTGCAGGTGATCCCGGCGGGCCTGTTCCTGCTGGCGCTGCTGCTGATCCCGGAAAGCCCGCGCTATCTGGTGGCCAAGGGCCGCTTGGCGGAGGCTGAACAGGTGTTGACCCGCCTGTTCGGGGAACGTGCTGCCCGCCGCAAGGTGGCAGAAATCAGCGCCTCGCTGGCCGGTGACCACCAGCCGCGCCTTTCCGATCTGATCGAGCGGACCAGCAGCGGCAGCCGTATCCGCCCGATCGTCTGGGCCGGGTTGGTGCTGGCGATTTTCCAGCAACTGGTCGGCATCAATGTGGTGTTCTATTACGGGGCCGTGCTGTGGCAGGCCGTGGGCTTCACCGAGGGTGACGCGCTGAAGATCAATGTGCTGTCGGGCGCCCTGTCCATCCTGGCCTGCATCGCCGCCATGGTGGTGATCGACAAGGTGGGGCGCAAGCCGCTGCTGCTGATCGGTTCCGCCGGCATGGCGTTGACCCTGGGCGCCATGGCTGCCGCCTTTTCCACCGGCACGCTGGAAGGCGGCTCCCTGCACCTGTCGGACAATGCCGGCCTGATCGCGCTGATCAGCGCCAATGCCTATGCCGTGCTGTTCAACCTGTCCTGGGGGCCGGTGATGTGGGTGATGCTGGGCGAGATGTTCCCCAACCAGATCCGTGGATCGGGTCTGGCGGTCAGCGGCTTTGCCCAGTGGATCGCCAATTTCGGCATCACCATGAGCTTCCCCGTGCTGCTGGTCAGTGTCGGGCTGACGGGTGCCTATGGTTTTTATGCCGCCTCGGCGCTGGTCTCCTTCTTCTTCGTCCGCGCCCTGGTGAAGGAGACGAAGGGGCGGGAGTTGGAGGATATGCAGGGGTGATGGGGGGTGTTGTCGGAGTTTCTCCGCCGGTACGCTCTTTTTCGTCAATTCTGATGTTCACTGTCTTTACAGCCCTTCAACCGTCATTCCCGCGAAGGCGGGAATCCATGCAACGGCCCTACTGGCTCAGCATCTTCCTGTCGAGATGTAGCTTGGAGTCCCGCCTTCGCGGGAATGACGGTTGGTAAAAGGCCGAAAGTTGGAGAAAATCTTAGGCTCTTGGAAGCGTCACAGGGCCAACGCCCCTCCCTTCCCTCCCCCACCCAACAATGGTAGCGTTATCAACGCTGACACCTGCCAAACAGAGAAATCACCATGGGAAACGCCGTCGCAAATTCCGTTGATCTGCTGCCTGCCGATGCGGCGGCGGGGATTTTTGTCGGTCGCTTGCAACTGGATGCCGGCCCCACCCCGGTGATCATCCGCCAGGGCATGGTGGAGGATGTGTCGGAAGCCGCCGCCACCGTGGCCGACCTGCTGGCGTTGGACAATCCGGCGGACGTGAAAGGCCGACCGCTGTTCGATGCAACCGAACTGGCGGCACGCGCGGCGGCACAGGATTCCCGTTCCCCCTTCATCCTGGCCCCGATCGACCTGCAGGTGGTGAAGGCCGCCGGCGTCACCTTCGCCATTTCCGCCATCGAACGGGTGATTGAGGAGCGGGTGCGCGGCGATGCCAATGCGGCGGCTGCCGTCCGCGCCTCCATCGAATCCCGCATCGGCGGCGGCATCCGCTCGGTCGTTCCCGGTTCCGAGGAAGCCGCGAAGCTGAAGCAGGTGCTGATCAATGACGGCATGTGGTCGCAATATCTGGAAGTCGCCATCGGCCCGGATGCGGAGATTTTCACCAAATGCGCCGTGCTGGCGTCGGTTGGTTGGGGGGCGGAAATCGGCGTACGCTCGGATTCCAGCTGGAACAATCCGGAGCCGGAGGTGGTGCTGGCGGTGGATGCCAAGGGCCGCATCCTGGGTGCCACGCTTGGCAATGATGTGAACCTGCGCGACTTTGAAGGCCGCAGCGCGCTGCTGCTGTCCAAGGCGAAGGATAACAACGCGTCCTGCTCCATCGGGCCGTTCATCCGCCTGTTCGATGCCGGGTTCACCCTGGATGATGTGCGCCATGCCGTGGTCGATCTGCGGATCGACGGACCGGAAGGCTATGTGCTGACCGGGCGCAGCACCATGCGGGAAATCAGCCGCGATCCGGCGGAACTGGTGCGCCAGGCGATGAGCGAACATCACTTCCCCGATGGGTTCGTGCTGTTCCTGGGCACCTTGTTCGCGCCAACGCAGGATCGTGACGATCCGGGCCGGGGCTTCACCCATAAGGTGGGCGATGTGGTGCGGATTTCCGCTGAACGGCTGGGCACCCTGTCCAACCCGGTGACGACGGCGCGCGACGCCGCCCCCTGGCATTTCGGCCTGCGCGATCTGATGCGCAATCTGGCAGGGCGCGGACTGCTGCGCTGAGGCGGGGCAGCCTGCCCCCTCCCCCTTTCTTGTTATTTACTTGAGTGGAAGAAATCCATGTCGGCGACTGAAACGACCGGTGCGCTCACCGCCATTTATCCAAGCCTGCGGGGCAAGCGCGTGCTGGTCACCGGTGGCGGGTCCGGCATTGGGGCGGGCATTGTGGAAGCCTTCGTCGCCCAAGGGGCCGAGGTGGTGTTCTTTGATATTGCCGAAGAGGATTCTCTGGCCCTGGTCGCCCGCCTGTCCGGTGCCAACCCGGCCCCGCGCTTTCTGCGCATGGACCTGAAGGATATCGCCGCCACCCAGGCCAGCATCGCCGGGCTGGTGGCCGAAGGCGGGCCGTTCCATGTGCTGGTCAATAATGCCGCCAATGATGACCGGCACGGGCTGGACCAGATCACCGAAGCCTATTGGGATGACCGCATGGCGGTGAACCTGAAGCATAAGCTGTTCTGTGCCCAGGCCGTGGTGCCGGGCATGCGGGCGGCGGGCGGCGGCGCCATCATCAATCTGGGTTCCATCTCCTGGCATCTGGCTTTGCCGGAATTGTCGCTCTATCAGACGGCCAAGGCCGCGATCGAGGGCATGACCCGTTCACTGGCCCGCGAGTTGGGGCCGGACAATATCCGCGTTACCTGTGTGGTGCCCGGCAATGTCCGCACCCTGCGGCAGGAGAAATGGTACACGCCGGAGGGCGAGGCGGAAATCGTCGCCGCCCAGTGCCTGAAGGGACGGCTGGTGCCGCGCGATGTGGCTGCATTGATCCTGTTCCTGGCGTCTGATGATGCAAGGTTGATTACGGCCCATGAATATTTCATCGATGCGGGGTGGCGATGAGCCTCATTACCAGCCAGCCGGCCAGCGTCTGGTCGCTGGGCGCCACCCTGGGCGAAGGGCCGGTCTGGGTGGCGCGTGATGCCGCGCTTTGGTTCGTCGATATCAAGAAGCGGCATATTCACCGCTATGACCCTGCCGGCGGTTCCCGGCAAAGCTGGGACGCGCCGGGCCAATGCGGTTTCGTGCTGCCGGTGGCCGGTGGTGGGTTCATCGCGGGCTTGCAGCAGGGGCTGCACCGGTTCGATCCCGCCACGGGGGCCTTTACCCCGTTGGTGGCCCCGGAACCGCATTTGCCGGGCAACCGGCTGAATGATGGCACGGTGGATAACCAGGGCCGGCTGTGGTTCGGCAGCATGGATGATGCGGAGATCGCCGATACCGGCAGCATCTACCGGCTGGGGGCCGATGGCACCTGTATCGCCAGCACACCCAGGGTCTGCATCACCAACGGCCCGGCGCACAGCCCGGATGGCACGATCCTTTACCATATCGACACGCTGGGCGGGCGGGTCCATGCCTGCACACTCGCCCCGGACGGGTTGGTCCGATCCAGCGAGTTGTTGATCGCCATGGATGTGGCCGACGGCTACCCCGACGGGCCGGTGGTGGATGCCGAAGGCTGCCTGTGGATCGGGCTGTTCGCCGGTTGGGGTGCCCGGCGTTATTCACCCAAGGGCGAATTGCTGGAAACGGTGCGCTTCCCCGTCGCCAATATCACCAAGCTGGCCTTTGGCGGGACGGATGGCACAACCCTGTTCGCCACCACAGCCGCCAAGGGCCTGTCGGATGCCGAGCGCGCCCGCCAGCCGCAGGCCGGCGACCTGTTCCAGTTCAGCGCCAGCGTGCCAGGGCTGCCGGGGCGGGAAATCGCCCTTGGGTTATAGGGGAATAGACAAAAGCCTCATACCAGCCTGCCTAAAGCTTGACCTTTAGGCAGGCTGGAGGCTGGCGACGGCCAGCCCGCGCCCCCATGGGCGCGCAAGCCAAGCTGCCGGCGGCAGCGCCCGGCACCTGAGGGAACACGAGACCTCCCTTGATCGGTCACGATCAAGGGAGGTTGGTATCATACCCGATAGGGCGGGTATGAGGCTTGAAAACCTGCCGCTTACTTCGCCAACGCGGCGGTCAGTTCGGGCACGATCTTGAACAGGTCGCCGACGATGCCGTAATCGGCCACCTGGAACATCGGGGCCTCTTCGT
>Ga0209373_10002747_pt1 | contig 17063 bp, 18 predicted proteins | sample Higcelweek5metaG_FD_187173 | JGI IMG/M metagenome (GOLD analysis project Ga0209373, IMG submission 187173) | Freshwater pond sediment microbial communities from the University of Edinburgh, under environmental carbon perturbations - High... | ecosystem: Environmental > Aquatic > Freshwater >... | reverse complement strand
TAGTAGGGGATTACACCATAAGACAAGCTCAATAGTTCCAATGTTTCGTGATTGTTGCTAATTGCCACCACCGGCACTTTCAGGTGATAACTCGACACAATCCGGGCTGTTTCACCCGATTGGGTAAAAGCCACCACCAGTTTAATTTGTGAATTAGCCGAATCTTCCACCATCTCTTCAACAGCCCTAATCAGTGTCTCAGTCAAATTATCGGGAACAATCACAATCTTATCAATATCTCCATTAGACTCGGCAAAAGTCACAATTTTAAACATTTCGGCCACTGTCTCGGCCGGATATTTTCCAATCGCCGTTTCTTCCGACAGCATCACCGCATCCGTCCCATCGTAAACCGCGTTGGCCACATCGGTCGCTTCCGCCCGGGTTGGTTGTGGATTATTCACCATCGATTGCAACATTTGTGTCGCCACAATCACCGGCTTATGTTCCAGTCGGCATTTCTTGATGATATTTTTTTGCCAAAAAGCAATTTCTTCCATTGGCACCTCAATCCCCAAATCGCCTCTGGCCACCATCACCGCATCAGTCGCTGCAATAATTGCCTCCAAATCCCGAATTGCTTCTCCATTCTCGATCTTGGCAATAATTTTTGAAGACTGTTGGTTATCCACCAGTATTTTTTTAAGTGTTAGTACCTCATTGGCAGTTCGAATATAGGACAGGGCAATCATATCAGCCTCCGGAATCTCGGTGGCCAATTCCACTTTTGGCACGTCTACAATTATCCCAATATTTTTTCCCAGTTGTTTGGCAATTTCTTTAACTCGATTAATCGTCTGTCGATGCCACTCCAAAGTATTATGTTTTCGATTAAATCGGCACATATCCACTCCGCTTTTAATTAACTGGCTCAACACTTCTTCACTTTCAGTCGCCGGTCCGATTGTGGCAATAATTTTAGTTTTTTTAATCATAATTCTTATCTCTATTCTAGCAAAATAGTCAAACCAAGGTCTTATGTTATTCTTTAGTGTATATGACATTTTTAAGCTGGCATTACACCGTTGGTATCGGTATCTATTTTCAGCGTTGGCAACTGGCATTCAAAAAAATTATTCACCATTTTGCTCTGCCGGTTCTGGTTTCCTCTCTTTTTTCTCCTTGGAAACGGCTTGAAGTCGAAGAAACCGCCGGTTTCAACATTCAGCGGATTATCGAAAACATCACTTTCAACATTATTTCCCGCTCTATTGGTTTTTTTGTCCGTTCAGCTCTAATTCTTTTTTGTTTACTCACCCTTTTGGTTCAATTTATTTTTGGTTTTCTCTTTTTAATTGTCCAGATCATTATCCCTGTTTTTGGCATTCGTGATTACTACAATTTTCAAAACAGCCACCACAAATATATTGCCGATTTAACTGCCCAACTAAAAGATAATCCCACCCTGGTTATCGACAAAATCTTCACCGGCAGTGCCGGTCGCTATCTCATCAGTCATTTGGGTGTTGATCTCAATCCGGTTCTCCCCGGGCTCAAAGTTGATATTGTTGCCCTTGGTAATCTCAGTCCCCTATCCTTTGAAGATATTATCCGCTGGCTAATCGCCTCCAATCCCGATTTCGAGCCCAAACTGCGAACCCTATCCTTATCCTCCGAAGATCTCTATTTAGCTGCCCGCTGTTGGGACATTTCCAAACAATCTCAAACCACCAGTCTCCTTCCCGACAGCTCTTTTGATTATCCGGGCATTGGTATCGAGCTGGTCACTGGCTACACCCCCCACCTTAATAATTACACCGAGAGCTACAACGTTCGCCAGTCATTTTCCAATCATCTGGTTGGTCGCCAGGATATCGTTACTCGGCTTGGCCGTGTTCTCCAAACCGGCAAAAGTGTTCTGTTAGTTGGCGATCCCGGCGTTGGCAAAAAAACAGTTATCTACGAATTCGCTCATCGTGCCACCCGTGGCGAGCTCGCGTCAAGTTTAGCCTATTCCCGGGTTTTGGAATTAAATTATCAGGCCATTCTCTCCGAAACCACTGATCCCAATCTAAAAAAAGTCAAACTCACCAAATTATTCTCCGAAGCCGCCTCGGCTGGTAATTGTATTCTCGTTCTCAAAGATCTCCATCGTCTCACCACTTCCGATTTTGAAGGTATCGATTTTACCGACATTATTGGTACTGTTCTCGATCAGGGTCATCTCAAAATTATTGCTGTCGCCGACACGGTCGAATACGAGCGCTTTTTAGCCCGTGATTCCCGCATTTCCAAGTATTTTGAACACATCGAAGTTTCTCCTCCCTCCAAAGCTGATGCCATGTCCATTCTCATTGCTTTTGCTCAGGGTCTGGAAATCAAAAAAAAGCTCATTATAACTGCCCCCGCCCTTCGGGGTATTCTCGACGGCAGTGATCGCTTTATTACCGACACTCCCTTCCCCGAAAAAACCCTCGAATTACTCGAAGAAGTGGTTACCTCCAAAACCGACGCCACCCCCATTCGCCTCGATGATGTCAATCGCATTCTTTCCGAAAAAACCGGCATCTCCATGGCTCGATTAACTCAGCAAGAGCAATCCAAACTCTCCAACCTCGAAGAAATAATTCATCGGGATTTAATCAACCAGTCCGCTGCCGTATCCCTAATTTCTCAATCTCTTCGCGGTCGCACTCTGGGGCTAAAAAGTGACGATCGTCCGGTTGGTTCCTTTTTGTTCCTTGGCCCCACCGGAGTAGGAAAAACTCAAACCGCCAAAGTTTTGGCCGATGTTTACTATGGAAATAAAAATAATATTATTCGATTTGACATGGCCGAATACGTCGGCCCCGAGGGTGTTGCCCGTCTCATTGGTTCTGTGGCCAACAACCAGCCCGGTGCCCTCACCACCGCCATCAAAAACCATCCCGCCTCCCTGCTTCTTTTAGACGAAATGGAAAAATGTCCTCCCGAAATTATCAACTTTTTTCTAACTCTGCTTGATGAGGGTTATATTGTTGATGCTACCGGTAAAAAAATAATCTGTCGTTATCTGTTTGTTATTGCCACCTCCAATGCTGGCTCCGAGTTTATCCGCCAGTCGGTTCAGGCCGGTGTCAATGGCGAAGCCCTCCAGCAAACCGTCATTGATCATGTCCAAAAAGAGGGTATTTTCTCTCCCGAGTTTCTCAATCGTTTTGATGGGGTGGTTGTCTACGAACCACTCTCTCCGGAAAATCTGGTCAAAATTGCTCATCTCCAGCTCCAGGAATTAGTCACCAACCTTCTTAGCAAAAATATTTATCTGGAATTCGGTCCCGATGTCACCCAAAAACTGGCCACCGAAGGTTACGAGCCGGCTTTTGGTGCCCGGCCCATGCGTCGAATTATCGATCTAACTTTATCCGATTTATTGGGCAAAGCTCTTTTAGATCAACAGCTCGTCGATGGTGATCACATCCGTCTTATCGCTGGTGTCGCCAAAAACGAATATTCCTGGCAAAAGATCTAATCACTTTCTTGACTCATTTATTTGTTTTGGTGTAAAATATAACCAATCAACGCTCCGGCCATGCGCAAGCCCGCCGGAGTTTTTTTATATGACAACCAATCACACCGCTCTCTTCATTGATGGTGAAAATCTTCGCCATTTTATTGAATCCGTACTCAAAAAGAAACGGTATCCCCAACACACTATTTCTATCCTCAACGTCGACTTTGACCGGATGTTCAATCTGGCCCTAAAAGATCTGCTGGTTACTACCAAAATCTATTATTCAGCCAAATTAAAAGTTACCCAAGACACCTTAGCTACCTCGGAAATTTTAATCGAACGCCAGCGGGTTCTCAAAACCAGATTAGAAAAACAGGGCTATCAGTATCTAATTGCCGGTACCGTTCGTCCCCAGCAAGCCAACAAAAAAAGTAAAGTTGTTTTCAAGGAAAAAGGGGTTGATGTCCGCCTAGCCATCGATCTTCTCGTTACCGCCGTTGATAAAACCTATTCCACTGTAGTTCTTTGTAGCTCCGACTCCGATCTTCAGCCGGCCATCAAAGTCGCTCGGGAGAGGGGATTAAAGGTCATTTATTTAGGCTTTGAATCTCAGCCCAACAAAGGTCTAACCTACACCACCGACCAAACAATTTTGCTCAAAAGTTCGGAAATAATCGCCTCGCTTGATAAGTCCATTAAACTCCAGCTTCCATCTCTGGCTCACTCCCCTCACTCCAAAAAATCTCCCCATCGTCCCCGCCGATCCTAATTATTCTGCTCCCTGTCCTCTTATCTTTATTTACCCACTTTGTCTTTGGCCACAGCCTCAATTATCTGGTCTACTTCGTTGCCCAATTCGCCGGTGTAAGAACCGGAAATGGTATACACTTCTTCTCCGATAATATAAATCCTCTGTGAAACCTCAATTTTTTGTTTATTATTCACATAATTAGCCTTAATTATGGCCAAGTATCCCAAATCGGCGGTTGTTCTCTCATCAGTTACCACTTTATAAGAAGTTACAGTAGATTTTGCTCCGGCAATCAATTTGTCAACGTATTTAGCCGGGTTTTGTGCCTCTTGGCTAGTCGATTTCTTAAACACAATTTTTGGCACAATTCCACTCCCGACTTTCTTTTCAAATTGCACGTCCACCATTCCATTTTCTGATAAAGTCCAACCCTCGGGCAATTGCAGTCTGGTCTCCTCGGTCACTATCTTATTATCAGTTAGTTTGACCTCAGGCTTATTTCTAAAAATATAAAAACCGATTACCAAAGCCAAAATAGTTACAATTACGATATATTTTTTCATAAAATTATTTAATTGATGCTTTAACGATAATTCTAAACTCTGGTTTGGTAAAACTACAGGTCACCAGCACAATTTGATCACTCTCCGCTTTTAGTGATTCCACCTCTGTTTTGTTAACCAGTCGGGTTTCAGTCACTTCGTATTTATTTTCAATCCCCTCATCAATAGTTTTAATCTGATCACCGACGCGTAATTGGAATAAACCTCCAAACACATCGCTCCCATTGTGGCCATAATATACTTTTCGGTCGTCGATGGTGGTCAGCAATACTTCTCGGTGACCAACCATCAGCATGTCTCCAATCTGTTGTGGTCTATAAATTGGGAAGTTCACCCCAATTTTGGGAATAATAATTGAATGATCCAAGTCTAATCTGTTACCTGATGGCAGTTTATCCTTAGAATAGGTTACTTCTGCTGTTCCCATCAGCTCAGTCGAGGCTCCCAGCACTTCTCCTCCATAACTCTCCTTAATTCCGTCCACCAGAGGGTTGTAGTTATCGCTAGTTCCCAATACTCGCACTCCTCCGGCTTGATTAGTACACACGATATTCGACGGATTTCCGCCACGGCACCCATTTTGGGCCTGAACATAAAAACAGTAGTTTCCACCCGGATTAAGGGAAGAGACAACATAAGAAGTTACATTACCCACATTTGGATCACCGTAGATAAAGCTATCTCTGTTAGGACCATAGGCTACTGCATAACTTTGATGAGGTCCGCTACTATCATTCCAATTCAATCTCACTTTTCCACCACCCAAAGCGGTGGCTCTCAAATTTCCTGGCACTCCCGGATCGGCATCATTACATACCGGTGAACCTGGGTTGCCATTATTATTTGTGGTTGATCCATCGTTATTGTTGCTTGGGGTATTGGTGGCTGTTGGCACCGGAGTCCCGGTCATCTCCTCGGTTCTGGTTGGAGTTGGTGTCGAAGTTGTGGTTGGAGTAATTGTTGGCCCTGGCGTCGAAGTTGTGGTTGGAGTAATTGTTGGCCCTGGTGTCGAAGTTGTGGTTGGAGTAATTGTTGGCCCCGCGGTGGGAGTAGTGGTTGGGGTCGAGGTCGATGTCGGTCTACAGGTCGAAGTTGTGGTTGGAGTAATTGTTGGCCCTGAGGTTGGAGTGGTTGTTGGGGTTGGTGTCGAGGCTGGTCCGCACTTATATCGTTGAGTTCCGCCAGTTACATTCCACTCTTCACAGATTAACCCGGTACAACAGTCATGTTCACTGCTGTTCCAAAAACATTCCGCATTCAAGTGTTTACATTGCTGTTGGCCATACACTTCCACCACCACCGGTCCCACTGGTTTCGAATCCGAGATTATGGCCAATCCCAAAATAGCTAATACTATTGATATGGATAAATACGATTTGATAGTTTTTGACATAAGTGAAATATTATATACCACTCCTCATAATAAATAAATATATAAGATTCAAACCTATCTATTTTGACATCTGCTCCAAATATGTTAATTTTATTACATGTGGACAATTCTGCTTTTTGGAGCTTTTGGTGGTCTATTACGGGGAGTGCTTGGCATCGCCAAAGATCTGGTCACCAAAAAAGATCTCACCATCAATTGGCTCTGGTTTTGGATCACCGTTGTCATCGCTGCCATTCTCGGACTAATCACCGCCAGTTTTTTTAGTGATGACCTTCGCGTCGCCATTCTTGGTGGTTACAGTGGTTCAGACTTTGTTGATGGTCTCATGAAGCTAAAATTAAACCAATTATTTGCCAACAAGCCCGTCTCCGAACCGACCCAAACCCAACCAAAAAAGTACGGCCATCTCCGTGATCTTATCGAGGCAGGGGAGAAGCAAGCCGCTGAGAAATCCTAATAAATGGTCGTCGGTTTGCCATTGGTCGCAGTGCTTCCATCAATTCCATTGGCAATTTTCTCAAGTCATAGGCCGTGGCCAGTTTAGTAATATCAATCGATTTAAACTCGTTGCCTATCCCAGATTTGGTTAATATTGCCTCCAGCTCCTTTCTTTTGGGCGAGGATTTGATTGGGAAAACTGATTTTGTTTTTTGGATCACCAAAAAAATCAAATTTTGATACGTCAGCCTCTTCTTTTTATTTTTAGTGCAATATAGGGCAATTTCCTGCTCTGTCTTAGTCATTTCTAGGTTCAATTGTGCCTGCTCGGCTCGTAATTTTAGATATTTGGCAATCAGCTCATTTATTTGGCTCATATACTCTAGTATAGAAGAAAAATCTGGTTTAGATTAAACTAATTAGTGAGATTTCACACACTTGCTTCCGCCACCCTCCTGTTGCTAGTTCCAACCCTAGCCGGAGCCATCAGGTTTACCAGCCACAATCAGGTTGGAGACAAGGTGGTTTCCATCATCGATGGTGACACTTTCAAGCTAGAAAATAATCAAACCGTTCGCTTAGCCTCCATCGATGCTCCCGAAATAAATTATTGCTATGGGCCCCAAGCCAAGTCAGCTTTATCCAAATTACTTCTTAATCAGCGGGTTATCTTGCTCGAACCCTATTCCGATCAATATCACCGGGTTATGGCCGTAGTGGTCAGTCGTGGTCAAATTATCAACGAAGTCATGGTCCGCAATGGCTATGCCATCGACACCTACGATAATGTTTCTGCCAAAAAAGCTCTCCAGCAAGCCAACGACTATGCCCGCGAGCACAATTTAGGCGTCTATAGTGATCAATGTTCCCAGGTAGTTCCACCCAATCCCAATTGTTATCTCAAGGGTAATCATGATCAGCGTCAAAATCGTCGCCTCTATTCTTATCCCGGTTGCACCAATTACAATCGCACTATTGTTGGACTGTTTGAAGGGGATCAGTGGTTTTGCTCCGAAGCCGAGGCCAAAAAAGCAGGTTACACCCGCTCTGGGGATTGTCAAACCGATTTCTCTCCCTAAAAAGACCGATAGTAATATTTATCTAGTCATAAAATGTTAGATTTCTCTCCATCATTGATCTATAATATAGTTATGAAGAAAATAACCCTCCCGATTTTGTTTTTCTCTTTACTCCTTGGTGGTTGCACTCTTCCCACCGTTCCCGCTCTTAATCCTCCCGCCAGCTCTATCACCCCCACCGTTTCTATTCCCAGCCCCGCTCCCACCATCGATCAAACCTCTCAAATCAAAACCGACATTCAGCAGGCCCTCATTGCCAAGCATGGCGCTTCCGCCAAAGATCTAACCATCACCGTCTCCAAAATCGAAGGCATGTTTAGTTCCGGTGGTACTGGTGGTCAGGGTGGTGGTGGCATGTGGTTTGCCGTCAAACCCAACGATCATTGGCTTCTGGTGTGGGATGGCAATGGCACTATCAATTGTTCCGATCTTTCCTCTTACCCCGATTTTCCCGCTACTCTAATTTCCGAATGCTACAACCCCACCACCAAAAAATCGGTCACCAGATAAGCCTCATCATTTTTAGCCAAAAATCAATCTTTTTTCTTATTAGCCAATCTCAAAGCCATTTCAGCGGCGCCCCATTCTTTTCCAGACTCGGAATAAATAATGGCCAATTGTTCTTGCAAGCTTAAATCCTCAAATTTTCTCCCCTGCAACATTCTTTCCATTCCATAAGGTCGACGGCGCATCCCCGGCTCAGTTGCTTCGGGCTTTGCTCCCGACGGTGGGTATCTTCTTTTTAGTTTATCCAGCACTTAGTGTCTTTTCAAAAAATATTATCACTTTTATGATACCATAAGATACTACTAAACTATGCCATCATACTTCGAGAAACTAAAACATGTTTTAAATCCGGGCCAAAAGCCACCCCTAGAAACCCCTCTCCCGCCCTCTCCCGCTCCTGCCAGTCCTGATGAGGTTGCTTTTCAATATATTCAGTCAACCCAGCTCTCCAGAGCCGAAAAATCAGCTTTATACGATTCTTGTCGACACGAGCTTGTCGAGTTGGGTAGCGGTCGTGGTTATTCTCGTTTTTGTACAACAACAGAGGCCGACCTCATCCAGCACGTTGCCCCTTCACTCGGTCGAAGTGTTATTCGCATTGATTCGGCCACCGCCACCGATCCTACTGCCATTGTTACTCAGGAATTTACAAAATTTCAAGATTCCAATCCACGCCCGGTCGTTATTGTTCGTGGTTATGATCAGTCGCCAATGGACAAGATAGACCCCAAATGGACATTCGACTCTCTACTTCGCTACCAGGTTCAACATGAGGGATGGGTGGCCTATCTGCAGGGTTCTGGTCGTCTTGATCAGACATCAACCCAAGGAGGCTCAATCACTGGCTCTTCTTCCCGCACCCGCTTGCACTCTCGGTCAAACACCTAATCTTTAGCAATCATCAACCCGTCAATATCTCACTCGATATCTTTTGGTCACACTTTGTCCATTGCTGGTTTTATAGTTCACCGTCAGTTTAACTTCGCTCACATTTTTATGAGCCGTACAGGCTCCATGGGAACAAGTTCCCAAAAACAGTGACTTGGTTACATTTCCTTCACCTGGGTTGATACTACCAAACACCCCTTGTTGAGTATTATTCCCGTTATACACCAGCTCATAAGTTACTCCGGTAGTATTGGCTACTCCTCTAAAACTGACATTCAAATATTGTTTCCATCCGGTCAATTTGGCACCCACCGAAAAGCCACTTCCGCTACCGGTGGTGGTCCTAGTGGTTACTGCTCCCCACCCTCTTTTTTTGGCCGCCATCGCTGGGCTAGCCGACATCAACAGCATCACTATCCCCAAAACCAATACTCTGGATTTATTTTTCACTAAGACTATAATAACATTAATCATGTCTATCAAACAAATTTTAATCATCGTCATCTTGGCTGTTGCTGTCGGTGGCGTTGCCACAGTAATTATCTTTTCCCAAAATAAATCCAATCCCCCCTCTGTATCCCAAATTTCTCCTTCTCCCACCCCCACTCCGGTAACTTTGTCCACCTGGACCGACCCGGCTGGTTTTTCCTTTCAATATCCCGACTCAATTAACATCGACCAGCACCCCGAAGACAACGACAATTATTCTCATCTCACTCTCACCGATGGCCAGCAAACCGGCCACATCAACATCATCATGGCCGACGATACTTACAAATCCCTAACCAAATGGATCTCAGCCAATCCCAACCTAAAAGCTGGCAATGTCATCGACACCACTCTCGGTGGTCTGGAAGGCAAAAAAGTTATAACTGATCAGGGCACCATCATTGGCGTCATTGATAATGGAGTCTTGGTCACTCTCAGTCAAAATGCTCCGCTTAGCCCCTTATTAGCCACTACATGGGACAAAATCACCGATACTTGGGAGTTTATTTATCCCACCCCCGCCCCAGCCAAATCCACCCGGCCGGCAACCTCTGATGATTCTGGCGATGTTCTCGAAGAGGAATAGGTTATCTAATCTTCTTTCGGGGTTTAAACCAGGCTACCACTTCATGCAGCACCCCGCCACCATCTATTTCCAGTCTATTTGTGCCTAAAATCTGGCCTCCTTTCAGTGCTAATCTAGCCTCAATTTCCCCTGGCTGAAAAAATGGCACATATTCTTTCCTATATTCTCCGCTACAATCACACCATATCTTTACTGTTCTTGGATCCACTCTCGTTGCTCCGAAATATTTTGGTTCTATAAATAATAGGCTGTCGGTAGAGGGAGCATTAACATATACCACCCCGCCTCGTTTTCTATTAAGTAAATTAGGCAAATTATCAATTACAGCATCTGCTTCAGCTTTTTCCAAATGATTCAGGGAATCGCTGGCTATCACCGCCCTTACTCCTCCGCCAATTTGGCGTCGGGTCAGAGTTCGCAAATCAGCCAATACGTTGGTCGCTCTTCTGGCTCCTGCCTGGGTCCGAATTTCATCACCTTCTTTTAAGCTGGCGTGGCAATTATCAACTGCCACCACTTTCGCTCCTCTTACCGCCATTGGCATACTGGCTCTGCCACAACCACTACCCACATCTGCTACCCGATCGTTTGGGTTTACCCTGGGGACAACCAATCTGGTTATTATTTCTTGACCATTTATTACGTCCCATCCAAATTCATTACTCGCAGATATCTGATCAAAACTCTTCCCTTTGGCATTAATTAGCCTTCTTTCCGGTCCTTTTTTTGACATGGCCGATTATACCCACTCTATCAAACCCGGTCAACTATTTTCTATGAGTGGCTACCAGTGGGATCAGGAAAGACAAGCTCGACCACAACCAAATCAAATTGCAGTAACGGAAAAATATATCTTTCACCACTGGCATTTGGCTCAACCAGTTCTGGCACCATCTGGGGGCCAAATATCTATCCAAGACAAAAGACACCACACTCACCATCAGCATTATCATCACTCTCTTATTTTTTGATTGTTGACCGCTTTTTAGCCCTAAAATCAAATTAATAATCAGTGCCACTAGGCCAAATATCCAAAAGCAACCGCAATTCGAGGTGCTTTCTCCCAACAGACTACCTTCAGTTTCTCCTGTCATCATTGGTGTTGGCGTCGCAGTTTGGTCAGTTTGAACCCCCAGCACCCCTTCCTCAAAGTTCTCCGGAATTGGAGCTGTGGCTGGTACTGCTGACCCGCTATTCACACACACCTCCTCCGATCTGCCCCCGGGCATACAGCCATTTATGGTCCGAACATAAAAACAATACTGCGCCCCCACCGTTAAGCTCCTAACAGTATATTGGTTATCATTTCCCACATTCGGATCTCCGTATGGATACACTCCGGGTGTCGTCCCAAAGGCTACCAAATAATGGCTATGGCTGGTGGCGGGATGTGCCCAAAACAAAGTGATTGTCCCATCAGCGTTGGTCGTCGCCTCCAATCCGGTCGGTGCTCCTGGCACCGCCTCATTACATACCGGTGGTGAAGCCGGGCCGTTAATCGAAGTCGAAGCTCCGTTCACCGTTCCGCCATCACCCGAATCTGAGGTCGGTGTTGGGGTGGCACTCGGAGTTACTTGTGCCACTTCTTCCGTAAAGTTAAGGTTAATCTCAAACACCGAGGCCTTATTTTGGTACTCATTTCCGGCATTAGCATTAAAATCAAAACTCAAAGCATAGCTGGCATTTCCTCCCGCTCCAATAATACCCAAATCAAACGATGATGTCTCAAAAAAACTTTTCAATCCTCCCTCAAAAATAGTCGCTCCCCCCGTCAGTTTGGCAGAAAATACCTCCTCCAAAACAGAAGCCATCCCGGATCGTGGCGCTGTCATTTTGATAATCAGCGGAAAAGTAGCCTTGTTAGTAATCAGAATTGACTTGGTTATTTGTCTGCCCGGGTACCACCAGCCGTCACTGGCCGTCGAGAATAGGGGGTTGGTTGTATTTTTTGTACAACCGGCTGTTGTACATTCCACTTCCAGCTCAGCCCCCAACGAGAGGGTTGGATTAATCAAAAAAACCAAAGCAAAAATAAAAAGAAATATTTTTTTCACAGTTAGTAGCTAATAGTTTTAATTTGACCGTTTAGGTTAACCGATATTGTCGAACCAATTGAAATAGTGTCGGGCGTACAAGTGCCATTGGTACTACAAGTCCCCAAGAAATATTCTCGGCTCACCCTTCCTCCTACAATCTCCTCGGCTGGTATCTTGCCGGCAATACCCTGATCTCCGGCTCCATCCTGATACAAAATCTCATAATCAATCTCCGCCATCGGATAATTAGTAGTATAAAAAGAAACCTTGTTCGCCGATTTATTCAGTTGTACCATAAAATCAGGTTGGATTATTGGGGCCGAAGTCGGCATTAATGTTGGCATTAGAGTTGGTACCCCCGTAATCGTCGGCTCAGTTGTTCCCACCAATTCGGTTGGAGTCAGCGTTAAGCTCTCACTTGGGTCCGGAGTTATCACCATCTCCGCATTCTCAAACTCAATTATCGCCGAGTTTTCCACATTTCCCGCTTTATCAATTGCATGGGCAATAATTCTAAATAGTCCTGCTGGTGGAATATTAACAAAGTCATAATTCCAGCTGGTGGTTCCGGTTGCCAGTACCCTGGTGGTGGTTTCGGCTCCCGGCACCCAGGCCACACCGTTCCAGTACACGTTAAGCCACCTTCTGTAAATTGACAATTCTACCCGATCAATCCCCGAGGCATTATCGGCCGAGGTCCCCCTGACTTTCCCGTTCCACCAGAGAGTGTTGTGGGAAACATCATTATCCTCGTCAGAATTAAAAGGATAAACAATCACACTGCTCGGAATCGTTTTGTCGTAAGTAATTGAACATTCTGTTGACCAAGGTGACACATTACCTTCCGCATCATAGGCTCTAACCTTATAGGTATGAACCCCTTCAGCCTGGTTAAACACACCACTATATCGCGGTTGAGTCACAAAAGTATTCCATATTCCCCATCCACCACCAATTTTCGGATAATGGACCTGATATTCATATTTGGTCACCGCCAAGTTATCACTGGCCACATCCCAAACCGCCGTGATTGTCGAACTGTTAGTAAAGCCACCACAAGCCACCTCAGGATTAGACCACCCCAAGTTAGCCGGAGCTGTTGGCGGCACAAAATCCTTTACCGCCAAACTTATCCCCCCCACCTGGACTGTATCCAAATACGAAGCTTCAATTGCGCTTAAAGTTGATAGGCTCAAAAATGTTGGTAACAATATCAGCAATAATCCAATCGACTTCAAACTAGAATCAATCGTTTTGTCTTTCTTTTTCAATTTCAAACTTTGATTTACTCGATTGTCGATCTCCTCGGCTATCGCCTTTTTAATGTTTAGCAGTTGGCTTATTACAAATAATAAGGCCGGAATTCCAATCACCATCGCAAAACCCCATGGCTTTTTTACCAAGGCTCCGGCATGGCCCAAATAGGGGATTGAAAACATCAATTTTCCCTTAATTCCCGAGGCCATTACGCTCCAATTGTCAGAGGCATTGTTATTGTCGCCTCTGGTTTCAAACAGTAGTGGCTCAGTCGACACAATATTATTCACCCGATGAAGTATTGTGTCTTTTGGATTATTAGGCGATGTAAACGCCACAATATCTCCTTTTGTCAGCAACTTCGAATCAATTTCTTTTGTAAATGCAATCGACCCGGTCTTGATAGTTGGTTCCATCGACCCCGACACCACCACAAAAGTTCGTGGTAATCCCTTAATTGGCAAAACTGGCGACAAAATCACAAAAACCAGCGAAATCAGGACCAAAAAAACCAGCCATTCAGCTATTTTTAATAATATTTTTCCCGTCTTCTTAAGCATCTAATAGATTGCAGAATGCGCATTCTGCAATCAATAGAGACTTACGGGGTTTGAGTCCCAGTTAACAAGAAAGTCACATTTGATAATGTCTTTCCTGCAATCGCGTTGGTCGCGGCTGGATCAACTTGAACCTGAATCTCATAAGTGTCGCTGTCTGTTACTGGAGCAAGCAACTGAGGCAGATCAATACCTGCAGGTGCGTTCCAGGTTGCCAAAGAATGCCATCCGGTTACTTCGCCGGTATCCACATTTTTGATTTGCATCCAGATTCTGTCAATTAATGGGCTGGCCCAATCGCCAGTCGCTGCCGTCAATCTAGCGTTCACTTTCAAATTGATAGCTGAAGTACTGTCATTTCTCAGCCAGAATGTTCCCAATGGGCTAGTGTACCCAGGGTACATTTTGTCAGTTAAAATGCTTCCCCAAAAATTAATTTCATCTGCGTATCCAGCGGTCTTGCTGGTGATGCTCATTTTAAGATCAGCATTACCGGTAGCTAGTGTAATTCCGGATACCTGTAGTGTGTCGCTGAATAATGCATAAGCACTACTCGACACAGTCGCTACAGTCAAAGCAATCGCTAATATACTTAATATTATTTTCTTCATATGTTTATTAAATTTTCACCTCCTTAAGGACAAATTGATAATAAAAAAGCCCCATTATTAAGGGCTTTTTTCAAAAGTAGCTGGACAGGACTGACTGATCGTTTTTTTGAATTAAGTTATATATATTACCTCCGATCATCAATCACATTATTGTGTAATTGGTATACATTGTCAACCCTAAACTGGCTTATAATTTCTTTATAATAACCGTAAATAAAAGTATTGTCCCCAAATACACATCATAACCATCAGCCCATTTTTCTTGATTATCTTTTTTAACCATCAGGTTCAGTCGCTTCAACTGTTTGGTTGTATAATTAACGTATACAAGTTGTATTCTCTTTTTAATTATTATTTCCCATCAATGAATCATCAATCTCAAATCGGCGCCGTCAATCTTTCTGGTCTGGTCAAGGCCGGTATTTTTATTTTTCTGGCCATTTTACTGTTAAACAATTTACCCATTCTGTTTGTTCCGGTTGGCTATCGGGGAGTAAAGCTTCGTTTGGGCAACACTACCGGTGGTATCTACCAGCAGGGGATGAACTTTCGAATTCCTTTTGTCGATCAGTCCAAAGACATCGAAATCAGAACCCAAAAAGAAAGTGTCAAAGCCGTCTCCGCCTCCAAAGACCTTCAATCGGTCGAAGCCGAAGTCGCTCTCAACTTTTCGCTGGACCCCAACAAAATTGTCGATCTCTACCAAACTGTCGGTGAAGAATTCAAAGAAAGAATTATTGCTCCGGTTCTCCAAGAAGCCATCAAGGCCATTACTGCCAAATATACTGCCGAAGAGTTGATCACCAAGCGTGGTCAGGTCAGTGATGATATTCGGGCCATGTTAACCGAAAAACTAACTCCTCGTGGCATCGTAGCTGAAGATTTTAATATCGTCAATTTCAATTTCTCCGATTCCTTCAATGAAGCTGTCGAGCGCAAAGTCACCGCCGAGCAAAATGCTCTCGCCTCCAAAAACAAGCTCGAACAAACCAAGTACGAAGCCGAACAGCGCATTGCTCAGGCCAAAGGTGAGGCCGAAGCCATCCGCATTCAATCCGAAGCCATCCAATCTCAGGGTGGTGAAAATTATGTCCAGCTTCAGGCCATTAAACAATGGAACGGTGTTCTCCCTTCCCAGTTTATCCCTGGCCAATCAGTCCCCTTCATCAATCTTAGATAAAAATCTCTCTTTATAGCCCTCCCTTTTCAAGGGAGGGTAGGGTGGGTTTTGTCTCGGAGGGGAGAGAGGTTGGATTTAAAGTCCAAGGGCTATAGCCCTGAGCGAAGTCGAAGGGTAGGGTGGTTTTGTACCAAGCTCTACGGTCCCGACGCAATTCCCGCCACCAGCCACTTCCCTTCACTCTTCTCCAAAATAATCCATTTAGTCACCTCTCCCTCACCCCAACTATAGTTGGGAATTGGGGCGTTCATTGCTTCCGGTTTCATCTTCACTTCCGCCACTATCTGATAAACATGGTTTGTCTCCGTCCAATCTTCCCGGCCATATGCCTCAACGCTTTTAATCTCAATTTCATCCACCATCTCAAATTGGCTTCCCCACGATTGCTTTACGTTTTCATCATTGGTGATACTTGGCCCCATCATCATCACCGCCTCAGCTGACCTATTTTCATCTATTAGTTCAAAAAAAGTCCGGACAATATCTGTTTCTTGGGGCAGGGGAACTGTCTGGCTATTATTATCCATTCTCACCGTTACTTTCTCAATTTCCTTTTTTTCTCTATAAACCGACAACCAAACTATCGCACCCGCAGTCAATGCAATTCCAACCATCAAGGTTAATGGCAAGCTTCTCATCTATACTATTGTAACTCCAAATTGAAAAATCCACTCGAAATATTTATTAGTCTATTCTATTCTGTACTTCATTTCTGATCATCTGGTTTCTTTCGGATTACTCTCACTGATACAAATTTGGCACAAATATCCTTCAGGGGCGTATCGGAAGATGACCCATATTGCCAGGTATCTTCCACCTCTCCGTGCATATCACCACCATCAGTGCATTTGGTTCCGTCTCCATTTGATTTAGTACAAGCCAAGCAAATCGTTGGTGTATTTGCCCTTCTTAAGAACGAAGCCATAGCAGTAAACGGTTCTACATGGTTTAGTGCGTCTCTTCTGTAAACTGCTATCGAGGTTATAGTTTCCATATAGTGTATATTATCCTACAATTAACCAAATCTCAAATTATAGGCCTTAATCTCAACCAATTACGCTATTCCACTCCAACCCATTACCAAGACAAAGTAGAAATTTTACCGTTTTGGATATTCTCCAAAATATTAGAAAAAGCCACTGTTAATTGGTTAATAAAACTCTCTCCCTCAATAAAATAACCAATCGAATCAACGGTACTATAAGAGTCAACCAAAGCTTCCTTGCCATTTAACACTCCAAAACCAGAGCCAACTCTTTGGTAATCATTAGGGTTGTGTTTAATTAAATCTGTTT
>Ga0209373_10002746_pt1 | contig 17066 bp, 9 predicted proteins | sample Higcelweek5metaG_FD_187173 | JGI IMG/M metagenome (GOLD analysis project Ga0209373, IMG submission 187173) | Freshwater pond sediment microbial communities from the University of Edinburgh, under environmental carbon perturbations - High... | ecosystem: Environmental > Aquatic > Freshwater >... | reverse complement strand
ATCAACAAAAAACAGAAAAAGCAGGTATACTAAAGTATTTGCTTATTGTTCCTCTCTCGCTGGCACTTGTTTTTACAAGTAATGCCGAATCAATTATCAGTGCTGCAAAATCGGAACTTCAAAGCACGCCAACAACAACAGCGAAAGCAGCTAATGTGCAGAAAAATGCTAAAGTTGAAAACCAGGCCCAATCAAATGTACAAAAAGAACTTGTAGTGGTTGGATATGGAGCAACAAAAGAAAAACTTCCTGCAGAAACAACAGCATCTTCTTCGTCGCAGGACGGAAAAGTGATTTTTACGGTAGTTGAAAAGATGCCTCAATTTGCCGGTGGTGATCAGGCTTTATTTAAATACCTGGGAACTAATATAAGGTATCCGGTTGAAGCACAGAAAGCAGGTATTCAGGGACGTGTGATTTGCCAATATGTAGTTGACGAAAATGGTGCAATTACTGATGTGTCGGTTGTACGTGGTGTTGATCCTTCTTTGGATCAGGAAGCAGTAAGAGTTATAAAAGCAATGCCCAACTGGGTTCCAGGCGAACAAAGAGGGAAAAAGGTATCGGTGAAATACACATTACCTATCAATTTCAAACTCGATGGCTCCAAGCCAAAAGCTGCAGAATTCAATGCGGAATTCAAGCCTGATTTTGATCCCAGCAATCCGCCTTTGATCGTGTTGGATGGCGAAGTACTTCCTGCTAACTTCAATATGTCTTTGTTAAAATCCGAACGCATTGAAAAAATCGATGTATTGAAAGATGCTTCAGCCACGGCTATCTATGGTGATAAAGGCAAAAATGGCGTGTTGATTATCACCTCCAAAAAATAACATTTTTTGTTGAAACCTAAGAGTGAGTGTGTAATTGATATTTCGCACTCATTTCTTATTTTCTCCCCAACTGATCAATTTATTCTGCTTATGAAACCATACAACATTATTCTATCTCTGCTGTTTTTTTGCAGTATAGCCGGGGCACAGGAAAAGGCTATTAACCAGGCTATCAATGGCTACGATTATGAACGGGCAATACAACTGATCGGTAAAGAAAAATACAGCACCGAGTTGGAGATTATTAAAGCAAAGTGCTATAAAAATCTGCTTCAATTTGACAAGGCTGCAAAAATACTCGAAAACATTGTTGCCACTGACAGCCTGCATCTTCAGGCATTAAACGAATTGGCCGATTGCTACCAATCCATTGGTAATTATAAAAAATCAGAAGCAATCTACAACAAATGTATCCGTATTGAACCGGAAAATAAATACTTCAAATTCAGTCAGATAAATATACTCTATAAACTAAAGGAATGGAAGAAAACCATTGATAAAACGATGGAAGTTCTTAAATCAGATTCAATTCCTGTATTGTACTCGCTTACCGGTGATTGTTATTGGCAAATCGAAAAAAACGATTCAGCAGTACATTATTATAAGAAAACTTTATCCCTTGCACCGGAGGATTATAACACGACCTTCAAACTGGCCAAAATTTACCTTCAGACTCAGCGATACAATGAAATGATTGGTTGTACGAATGATTATATAAGTATCGATTCCACGAATAAATCGATCAACCAATACAATGGAATTGGCTATTGTTTTATTCAACAATTCGACAAAGCTGTTGATCGACTTGGCAAGCTGTATGTAGATGGAGACAAGTCATTTACAACTAATTATTTTCTTGGAGCAAGCTATTTTGGTCTTCAGGATTATTATCCGGCTTACGAGCATCTCACCGAGGCTTATGATGTGGATTCGACTAATTTGAATCTTATTTATTACCTGGGTCGATCGGCTATTTTGAGTGGAAAATTCCAGAAAGGGACTTCGGTTTTGGCAAAAGGATTGGAATTAATGACCCCAAAAGACTCAGTTCTTTACAATTATCACAGTACCCTGGCGCTTGGATATTCGCGTTGGAGCAAACATCAGGAAGCGATTCAGAACTATGAAGCCTGCCTGAAGTTGAAGCCTGATATTAAAATGACGATGTACAGCATTGCCACTATTTATGATTATAGTCTTAAAAATCAGAAACAAGCGCTTAAGTATTACAATATGTTTTTAAATACTTTCCCGAAAGAGCCTGAACAAAAAAAGGAGGAATCTAGAAAAGAATTAAACGGAACTTATTATTCGGCGGTGAAAAACCGAATAGAAGAAATAAAAACAGAATCGTTTTTCAAAGAAAAATAAAAAAAATGGCTGTGCGGATTGAACTGCACAGCCATTTAATTATAGCTTAATCAGGATTAGTTTTTTACCTTAAAATCAACGCGACGGTTTTGACTGCGACCTTCAGGAGTTGCATTGTCGGCAACAGGTTGAGTTTCGCCATAACCAACGGCATTTAGTCTTGCTGCATTAACGCCTTTATTGACGATGTATTTCTTCACTTCATCAGCACGTTGTTGTGATAAATTCAGGTTGTAATCTTCCGGGCCTACGCTGTCGGCATGACCGGCAACTTCTACTTTATTGTATTGTGGGTTGTTTTTAAGCACATTCACAACATTATTCAAAATAGGATTCGATGCAGGTTTAATTACTTTGCTGTTTGTTTCAAACTGAATTCCGTACATGGCATCGCCAAAAGCTTTTTTAGCTTCATCGTTTACAACAACACAGCCATTTGCATCAACTTTAGAACCGGCAGGGGTGTCAGGACATCTGTCGATATAATCGGCTACACCATCTTTATCTGTATCGATAGGACAACCGTTAGCATCTACCTGAACGCGTGCAGGAGTTGCAGGGCATTTATCAAGATAATCAGCTACACCGTCATTGTCAGTATCAACCGGACAACCTCTTGTGTCAACTTTTACTCCGGCAGGGGTATCAGGACATCTGTCGTCGATATCTGGCACGCCATCTTTGTCCGAATCCAAAGAACAACCGTTGGCATCCACTTTTTCGCAAGCAAGTGAATTAGGACATTTGTCGAGATAATCAGCTACGCCATCTTTGTCTGTATCGATAGGACAACCTTTTTCATCCACTTTTACGCCAACAGGGGTGTCGGGGCATAAATCATTTTTGTCAGAAACACCATCGTTATCAGAATCTTTATTTTTTCCAAGGCTAAATACAACGCCGAAAAGGTGAGCTCCATAGGCATCGTTACCACCTTTTTCACGTATGTCGTGATTATCAGCGCTTGTGAAATTGTAGTTATACTGATACTGCAATGCAAATCCTTCTGTGATTTGATATTTCAAACCAACTCCTAATGGTACAATAAAGTCAGTTCCATCGTAGTCAGCCTGAGCAGGAAAGTCTTTTACTTCGCCGTAGCTTGCAAGCCCTAATCCGATGGATAAGAATGGTGACCATTTTGAATCTTTGTTAATAATGTAGCCATTGTTCAGCTTGTAATGAGCAAACAATGATGGTTCAAATTTAGTGGCAATGAATTTTTCGCTGTATTTATGGTAAATGCCATACAGACCGTAATTAACTCCTAAACCTAAATCAAATGAGGGATTTAAGTAATAGTTTAATGTTGCACCACCACCCCAATAGCCAAGAATGTACTGTGAAAAAGTGAAATCGGTTAACGCATTTCCACCCAAGTCACCAGCGTATTTTGTACTAATACCATTCAGGCCAATAGCAAATTTTCTATCGGCAGTTTGTGCAAAACTAAATTGCATACACACCAGTAGAATGACGATAAAAAGACTTTTTTGTTTCATAATCGAATTAATTTAAAATGTTAATCTGTAGTTTTATTGAATATATAATTGTGTAAGAATTATATTTGTTGTAGCATTACAAAGATAACAAAAGAATCTAACAAATGTTTCTAAACGATTAATTTTTTACTTAAAAATCACAAAATGACTTATTTTTGTCAAATAATACGATGTTTTCATGTATAAAAACACACATTTTAAAATAATTCTGCTTCGCAAAGAAAGCTATTTTATTTTTACAGTAATACGTTTTGCAATATCGAGTGCTGTTGTAATTGTTTTTAAATCAGTTGTCAGGCTGCCATCTTTGCCTGAGTAATGGCTATGTCCTAAAGGGATCATTGTATATTCAAGTCCGGGCTTTGTAGTGTCGATATCTACACTATACACCAATGCAGGCTGGCTCGACGTTTTATATTCCTTATCATCCGGAAATTTTGCATTGTGCCAGAAGTCATTCCAGTCCCATGATTGATTGAGTTCCAGCATTATTTTGTATTTACCTACTAAAGGTTTTTCAGTTGTAATATTCAAAACAAATGAAGTCTGAGGCGTAGCTCCGGTATAAGCATCAACTTCGGGTTGTCTTGGCGTAGGCATGTAAGTGCCATATTCATTTTTTATTCCTCGCTCGTGCGCCCAGAAAGGGAGGCTGGCGGGTCGTTGAATTTCACCCGGCATCCAACGACCTGTTTTATTATTTCCTCTTTCGAAATAACCCTTGGCAATGCTTTTTGAAATGTAAAGTGTTTGAATAAATTTTCCATTTTCATCGGCAAGCCACACGGCAAAAAGTGGATGATTGTGTTGTTTTCCCCGTTCGAACTGAAGTGTAATTGAACTTCCATTGTTATTTCCACCCAAGGTCAGTTCGGTAAATGTTTCAGGTTTCTTTTTAGCTGATGCTGTGATTGCAAAAACGAACAGTACAGCCAGTAATATTTTAGTTTTCATACATTAATTCATTATAAAATTATATTTCACTTTGTTTTGATAACGCTGAGATTATATTTTGATAATTAACCCTATAGATGGTAATACTGTTCCGCTGTAAGTTTCGATAATGCGTAAACCCTGTTTTGATGCATCTCCGTTTGGATCAGCTAAAATTGCTCCGTTCACATCTTTGTTTGTGTAAATCGGAGTTTTTTCACTTTGGAAATTATACGCATTCTGAATATCGGCATACAAATTTAATGCCCATTTTTTAAAGAAGAACTCTTTGTCAATTCTTATATCCAGTTGATGATTGCTGGACAGGCGATTAGCATTGAAATTTTCGTAATCCAAATAAGGCTGGTTGGTGATGTTCCAGGCTGCACGGTTGGTGGACAATGCTTCGTCGATAGGAGAATAAGGAGCTCCACCCACAAAACGCCAGCGTGTTGCAATGTTCCAGCTGTTTCTGAATTTGTAGCTTGCAATTAAATTAAGTAAGTGTTTTGTGTCCCACGAAGATGGACGATAGACACCATTTTTATCGGTAAATTCGCTGCGGAAGTAGGTGTAAGTCGAAGTAAGATTCAAATTGTTCCATTCCATGATTTTGTAAAGCACTTCAAAGCCATAGGCACGACCTTTTCCCGTTGAAATTATTTCCTCATCTCCAATTTGCCCGTAATCGGCACCCTGACTTGCAATGCTTATTCCCTCGCGAACGGATAAAGGGTAGTTGCTGTATTGTTTGTAGAAACCTTCAATCGTCATTCGCATTTTATCTTTGGGGCGGAATTCAAAGCCCATAATCAGCTGATTGGAAGTTATATACTTCAGGCTTTCGTTTTTGTTTACGAGTGGTCCACCTGTAGTTTCGCGGTAACCCATTGTTGTATATGCGGGTTGAGCTGCATAACGTCCAATGTTAGCGTTGAAGTCCAGGCGTTCTGAAATCATATACGAAGCCGATAAACGTGGAGAAAACTGATTCAGTGGATTTTTCATATTTTCGTTGAAATTATTCCCAACGAAACTCACACCCAGCGAAAGTTTAAGCTTTTCTTCCAGAAATTCATCGGAAGCCTGAGCGAAGGCCTGATAGCCAAACAGATTTAACTCGGTGCTGTAGTTCAGTTCGTTCACTGTGTTGTTGTAAAATAATTTACGGTAAGTGTCGTTGGTATAGTGCGAATGGCGTATACCAGCACCTACTTTCAGTTTCACGGGCATGTAAGGGTAATCCCTTTCGAAACGTAGTTTGTTCTCAGCTTCATCTGATGTATAATCGGATGTTTTAGGTCTCGTGTCATCATTGTTTTCGAACTTATAATTGCTGTTGCGCAACATGTTGCGACTCAACACCCAATTGTCGATAAATCCATCTCCAAAATGTTTGTAAACAGCACCCACCGTATAATTCCATTGCTTATAAATGGGCAAATACGAAAGAAGATACTTCTGATCTTCTGTTCCTGTTTGTTGCAGATCGGTGTTGAGGGTTAAATTATCAATGGCGCCAATGCCGATAAAAGTAATTTCGTTTTTCTTGTTGATTTCATACTTGTATTTCAACTGAAAATCGTTGTAAGTAGGCAGAAACGGAAGGCCAATGAATTTGAATAAATATTGTAAATAAGATTGACGTGCCGAAACAATAAAAGTAGATTTAGGACTTAACGGTCCATCTATTGTGAGGGCTGCATCCGAAGCTCCCACTGATAATTTGGAATGAATGCGATCTTTGCTGCCGTCTTTCTGGCGGATTTCCATTACCGAACTCAATGCATTGGTGCGGTTGGCCGGGAAAGCACCGGTATAGAAGTTTATTTCGCGAACAAAGTCAGGGTTGATAACGCCAATGGCTCCACCGGATGATCCCTGAGTTGCAAAGTGATTGATGACCGGAATTTCAACGCCATCGAGGTAAAATACATTTTCGGAAGGACCACCACCACGAACAATTAAATCGTTTCGGTTAGGATCTGTGGCACCAACACCAGGTAAAGCCTGTACTACTTTCGATACATCCCGGTTGGCACCTGCACTTTTCTCAATTTCCTGCACTCCAATTGAAAGTACCGAAATGGGACTCTCAATGCGTTTGAGGTTCAGGTTTTGACGTACAACTACTTCTTTGATTTGCAATGTCGATTCCATGACAGGGATGTCCACAAAAGTGGTTTGATTTCCCTGTACCTGAATTTCGGACGAAACAGCCGTTTCGTACCCAACAAAGCTTGCCACAAGCCTGTAAAATCCGGGTGTTATGCCTGTAAAAATATAATTACCATCTAAGTCCGATGTGGAACCAATTGTTGTTCCCTGAACTAAGATGTTTGCAAATTCTATGGGCTCATTTGTTTTTGCATTGAAAACACGCCCTTTTATCGTTCCTTTCTGCGAAAATGCCATCAATGGTATAGCAATGATGAATGCCAGAATTAATACTTTCTTCATTATATATTCACTTTAAATTGTTTTAGTTTGTTTTTGTACTATTAAAAACATAAACAATACATTTTTGTTCTAATTACAATCGTAAAAAAGTAAATATTTTTATTTTGCATACGCAAAATACATCTATCCAAACGGCAGATCAACCAATGTTCGCTTTGTAAAGGTCTTATATTTAAGCTTCTTTTTTATTTATGGCATCGAAAAGAGGTACTAAATAGCCATTTTCGTAACGGCATAGCAAGCAAATATTTCCTACAGGTTTTCCACTTTGCCATTCGAGCGTAAGGGAATTTCCATTGTAAAGTATTTTATCGAGAAAAGCGTTTCCAACTTTGAAAAGAAAATCATAATCCTGTGTTTCGAAAGTCAGAAGTTGCAGATCGAAGTTTTCTGTATCAAATTCGCAACTATAAACTGCCTCTTCGGCACATTCGGTACGAAGATATAAAGCCCTATCCACCATGACCGGGCAAAAACTTTTTTGAGAACGAATACACAAGGGTGGTATTCTGCCCGAAAAAACAATTTTGCCATCTGCCTTTACTTCTATGCTGTTGATGTGTTGCAGCAGTAGTTGTGATGTGTGGATTAAATCATTATAATGATAGAATTCCTCCCAATTCTTCATTATTGTTGGATCGGCAGGCATGTAATTTCCTAAAACAAGTTCGGCAGCTATGCCCGAAAGTTGAATTGTAATATGCGACATAATATGAGTTTATTGATGCAAATATACAAAAAATAAGGTGCATAAATAAGTGATAGCAATTACAATGGATAATTAAATTCAGTATCGTGAAACGGCTGAATGGGTGAGGTGAACGTTGATGTTAGTGAGGGGCGGCGTGCGCAGATAATGAAAAACCGCCCTGAAGACAACGAATTGCTGTCCTGGCGGTTTTTTATGTGTGATCAAATGAACAAAGCTATATCATGGTTCATCGGAATAGCTCGATGAGCCTTTTGATGTAGAAAAACTATTTGTCTTTGTTCACAAAAATAGATTTATACTTTCTTGACGCGAACGGCATTCAGTCCTTTTCGTCCTTGTTCGAGCTCAAAGGTAACAGCATCGCCTTCTTTTATAGTGCCGGTTACGCCGTTGATATGAACAAAGTATTTTTCCTGTGTACCATTCTCTTTAATAAATCCGAATCCTTTTGAATCGTCAAAGAAATCAACGCGACCGTTGCGTATTGCAGGAAGTTCTTCTTCTACTCTGCGTGAAACACCAATTTCGATGGTGGAAGCATCAATTTTTTGTTTTTTTGATGGATCTGGCGGCGTATTTGATAAATTTCCGTTTTCGTCAACATAGGCAATCATGTTGTCGAATCCACTTTCCGAAGGGTTCGATTTACGTTCCTCTTTTTTCTGTAGTTTTTCTTTTCTTTTTTTTAAACGTTTTTTCTCGTTTTCCTGTTTGATAAATGAGTTTTGAGATTTTGCCATTAAAATTTATATAATATTTAAAATGATGTCGGTATCGTTCGTTGGGAACAAGGAGTGAAAGTTATATGCTGCGGAATATGAAATGACACGATATAACCTGTTCGATGCGAATTGAAAGATGGCTCAACGTAAGGACAATTTTAGGTCCTTGTGCAAAGATACGAAAAAAAGTTGATATTATTTTTTATATTTCCTCAAGTCATTAAAATTTAGTGTGAAAGCTTAGGTTTCGCATAAAACAATTCTTTTTAAATAGTTACGAATGAATAGTTACGGGTATCAAGTTTTTTAGCGATAATTGGAATATTGTACTTTTGGAAAACAGATCATTAAGTATTATTTTAATTGTTGTGATTTATTTTTCCTTCGTCTATTAAAACGGATAACCAATGGCGATATTCAGCATAAGGTTTTCGCGTCGCCAGGTGGCGTCGGTAAAGTCGATGTCACTTGTCACCCAGCGTTGATTGGTGGGCCATGGCTTGCGCAGGGGAATTGCCAGATCGAAACGCAATACGAAAAACGAAACGTCGACTCTTAAACCAGCTCCGGCACCTACTGCCAATTCGTTCATAAAGCTTGAAAACCGGAAAGGAGTACCTATGTCGGATGGATTTGATTTTTGCAGCCAAACATTTCCGGCATCCACAAACAAAGCGCCTTTGAAATACTTATAAATATTAAACCTGTATTCGGCATTGGCTTCCAGCTTTATATCACCCCCTGATTGTAAATATCTGTTGATGTTTTGTTGGTGATAAGTACCCGGACCGAGAGAATTGATTTGAAAAGCACGAATACTGTTAGGCCCACCACTGAAAAACTGTTTGCTATAGGGCAATACAGATGAGTTTCCGTAGGATCGCGCCACACCGGCAAAAGCACGGAGCGCTAATTTATCCTTATCGCTTAAATTCAATGTAGCACGGCCATCGACACTTAATTTGGCATATTGTGAATATACCGACCCGATTACTTTTAAGGGTTGTTCGGGGGATGCTTTAGCGCCACCTATTAATCTGGCCAACGAAAGTGCATTCCCTGCGGTTTCTACATTTAAATTGATATAATATTGTATCCTTTTTCCGGGGATAAGTTGCTCGTTGTACGTAAATGAATAGTTGGCGCCGGCAATGAACTGTTCTTCGTAACTTTTTTCCAATAACGGGTTTGAAAGCATGAGTGAGTCGAACTGAGCGGATCGGTTCCCTATAGAAGTGTAGCTGATATTAACCGGATTAAATTCATGTTCGTTTTTGACATTGTTTTTCCACTTAAAACCATACCCGAACTTAAAAGTATTCATGTCGAAGTAGCTGACTCTGTTCATATAGTTGTACGAAAGTACAAAACGGGTCTTTGGTACATACAGACTATTGGTTGGTTTCAGTTTAAACGGCACAATGAAACGTGGAAAGGTGAGTTCGATGTCGGGATTCCAGGAGTAGGAAAATAAATTCTCCGCCATTCGTGTCAATTGAGCTTCGAACGTGCCGGCCATGTTTAAACTCAATAGTTCGGCGCCTTTAAAAGTGTTTCTGTTCAGTACACTCAGGTTTAGCTGAGGTCCCGAATATTTGTTCGATTTTGTAACAAGATCCAGTTCGGCCCTGAAGGTGTACTTCGACATGGGCGTCATTAGTGCAGTCACATCCAACAAACCCTGTGCGTTATTGGCGCTCTCATCAAATTTCACCTGAACAAATTTAAAATTGCCTATCGACATCAAACGGTTCAGGGTGATGGCATGATTCTGACGCGAATAGGTTTCGTTTTTTCGAAGATAAACCGATTTTAAAATCACTTCAGGTTTTATTTTCATATCTCTTTCGTTGCCAATAAAAATGTTGTCACCAATCATTATGGTGTCATTCGCCCTTGCAGTTCTTCTTTCGTTCAGCGAATAGTTCTGATCGATAGATACATTTCCGATTTTATAGGCGATCAGTGCATTTTCAGGAATACTATCTTTCAGCGTAAGCCTGAACGAAATGCTGTGTTTTATTGTAGAAGTATCGGCTTTGAAAAGCAGATAGTCAGGATTAAAATAGAAATATCCTTTGTCTTTTAATAAAGCATCGATGCGCAAGCGTTCGGTTTGTAGTACTTCAAGGTTGTAATTCTCTCCTGTTTTTATCAGTGAATTTTCTTTATCGGACAAAATATGATGGCTTATGCTGTCGTCGCGCACATCATATACAAGACTATCGACTGTATAAGGTTTGTGAATGTAGCTACTGTAAATAATGTGGGCAGTTCGTTTCTTTTCTACAATTCTGAATTGTGTATGGCTGTTGAAAATCCCAAGATTGAAAAGTTTGGCATCGATTACAGCGGCTGTGACAGATGGTTTTATCTGACTTATCAATACAGGAGCATCTCCGTTTTTACGCATCCATTTTTTTAATTTACTTTTCGGATTTTCGCCGGCAGCCATGTACAACCACAGTTGTGGACGCATGCCGAAATAGCTTTTGTTTGGTTCTGGACGGAATGATTGCTGTGCCGCTTCTTTCAGGAGTCGTTTGTTTACTTTGTCGGTGGTTTTAAATTGAATTGAAGCCCCTGTATAAAGTTTTTCGTCCTTTGGCAGATGTTTTGTTCCGCTGCAAGCCGTCAGGAGTCCGAAAAAAAGTAGCAATCCCCACAGTTTACAAGCTGAAAGGAAAGAGTTTTTGATTCCCAATGAGAAATCAAAGCTATTTTCGATTTGTATTTTCGACTGAAATTTCATATTTGCGGATGTTTCAATGTAAATGTTTATTTTTCTTTCGTTGTGGTTTCGCGCTTGCTTCTGTTTAACTTTCGTTGTTCCCGCATACCTTTCCGTGTTTTAAAGAAGTTTTTCCAGTTGTTGAAGTCGCGCACCAAAACAAATCCTATGCCTGTTTCAATCAGCTGTCCATCAATGGCACCTTCGTATTGGTTGTGTCTGAAACCTTTGAGCCTGTATCGTCCGTCCTTTGAAAGTTTGTATTCCACTTTTACATCGCCGGTAATGTTGCTTGCCGAATTTTGTTTCGCCGCTTCGCCTTCCACATCAACCGCTCCACCCACTTCAACAGATAAACGGTCGTTGAAAAGTTGTTTTTTTAATCCGATTTCTACTTTTGTTCTGCCTTGTGCCTGTCCGGACTGATAATCATCGAAGGATTGAATGTCGAAATTGAGTTCAACGCCTTTTACAAATTTAGAACTTAACTGATTCAGCTGTGCCGATAAAAAATTACTTACAGTGGAACGGATAAGTGATGAAGTACCACCTGAGGCTGTTTCCAATGGATTTTCCTGTACGAATCGGCCCAATACCAATAAGGCAAATACCTGTTTGTTTAATAAAGATGGATCTTCGTTCAGTAAAATCAGTTTTTGATTCACTGCACCATTTAAAATTCCTTTGTCCTCGGGGGCGAGTTGAATTTCAAAACTAATTTCGGGTTTCAGAATTGCTCCCCGCAATTTAAGCATCACCATAAAAGGATACATTTGTTTATAAGCCCCTTTCTCGGCTTCGGAAAGTCCGGCCATTTGCTCGCTTACCAAATCAAACGGAGCAGCTTTTACCGTATAAATTGCATTTATGTTAATTGCTGCGTCCAGGGGATCGCCGTTCCAGATAATTGTACTTCCCGGATTGATATCGAACTTTCTTTTGATCACCGATTCTAATGAAATAAGATAGCTACCGTCGTTAAGATTGTAAGCGCCGGTAAGACTCATTTTTCCGCTGCGATCCATAGTGAAACTCAAAGCAGCTTCACCTCTTACCACCAACGAATCGGAGGAAGCAGGATCCATCAGCAATCGCAGCGTTGCTTCCTTGTCCACTTCGATAATTGAAGATAAATCGAAACCTGTCATCCCTGTTTTTTTGATTATTTTTTTATCCGTTCGATTCAATATCGAATTCATATTTTGTTGGCTGTTAAATTCAACAACATCTTCTCCTTTGTCGGTGGTAAGTTCGTCTTCGGGAACTGCAAAAGTAAAATTCGAGCCTTTCTTCATCTTCAACCTTGCATTCAGCACCGGCAACGACATTGGCCCTTTGATGTCGATGTTACTATCAATAATCATGCGTCCGTAAAACTCTTTATTGTCCTTTGCAGTGGTGTTGAAGAGTAAAAAATCTTTTGTTTTTACTTTTAAATCAAAGTTAAAGTCGGAGAACTGTTTCATATTTACAGCTCCATCGATGGTAGCTTTGTGCTGATTGATGTCCGCCAGCGTAAAGTTATTCATATAAATTCCATCTGTTTTCAGTTCAATGGTTTCGTGCTTTAATTCAAGCCGGTTGTTCAGATAGGCCGGTTTCAGAAAAGCATTGTTGAAAGTAAGCGCCCCTTTTATCTCAGGAACTGTTGTGCTGCCTGTGATGGAGAAGTTACCGTTTACAAATCCTGATGCTTCGCTGATTTGTCCCATCGAAAAAGCTTCCACTGTTTTCATCGACAGCGATTGAATGTCGGCATTTATGTTCAGTGAATTTTCTCCACCATTCGGAACGAAAAATCCTTTTGCATTCAGTTGGTTGTCGGCGCCCGAAAGTGTTGCCAGCAGATCGAACCGTTTGATGGTGGGATTTTGAGCATTTAAGGTCAGGTTACCGATGGGCTTATTGAAAACATACAGATTGTCGATGCCCGCATCGGCAATGATACCGTAAGCGTTGTTCACCCTTTTCAGCAGGACATTTCCGTTTGCATCCCCTTTCAGCAAACTGCTGTCTTTTTCTATAATTTGCGAAAGATCTTCCAGTTTAAAGTTTTTGATGTTGATGTTCACATCATCATTCATCTTGTTGTTGACCGAAGCTATATTCACCTCACTATTTCCATTGTTCATAAAGAGATGATGGATCATAAAGCCCGATTTTCCTATTTCGATGGCGTTATCAGCAGCAATATCCCATCGTTTATTCATAAGATAAAATCCTTCGGGATCGAATTTTAACAGGTAGTTCGTTTTTTCTTTTGTAAGGGCCGTGAGTATCTGTAATTTTTTATTTCCTTCCTTATCGATGGACGACAAGCCGGCTGTGATTGTTTTATCAGCGATTCTTCCTTTCAGCAAAGGAGATTCAAAATTGATTTGAGCAGTGGAAATACCTGCGCCGGAGAGTTTATAATCCAGTGCGGTGCTATCGGAACTTACGTCCAGTTCAAGGTCGTTTATTTCGGTTGTTCCATAAAGAATATGCTTCATTATGGCATTAAACTTCAGTTCTTTCTTCTGATTGTCGAAGCTTCCGGTGATAAGGCCGGGATCAAATTCCTTTAATTCGGGCAAAAGTACTTCGGACAAAATTGGATGGTTGTGGAGCTGAATTTCAAAGTTAAACTTCGAAGTATCGCCGGCCAACACCTGCGTTTTTTTGGTGCTGAACGGGAAATAATTGTTCAAAAATGCTGTAAGCACAGTGGGTAGGGTGGTAGGCGATATATTTCCATTGAACCTGAGTCCCAACAGCGCACTTCTGAAGTCAAAATCGCTTTTGTCGACCTGATTTACCGAAGCCAGCATGACTGAATCGAGTTGGTATTTTTTACCGTTATGTGTCACGATAAGGTTGTTGATACCGGCAGTTCCATTCATTGTATTCAGGGTTCCTCCTTCCATATCGGCAGTGGCATCCATGGCAAAACGTATGTCCCGTTCCGTCAATTTCAGTTGCTGAAGGTCGACACCCTCCACATTCAAATGGAATTTGTATTTTTCCTGACGAGGCGTCATGTTCACAAGTCCATCCAACACGAAGACGGCGTTTTTATCATTTAAATTTATTTTTCCTGCATAAGCTTGTCCGTTTGCCGTTCCATTTACAGTCAGGTTGTGGTACAAATACTGATTCAGGTAGATTTGCGACACATCAGCCGATATTTTCGCCTTCATTGTTTTTGTGTCCAGTCCCTGTCCGCTCACAAGCGCCGTCAGCGATACAGGTCCGTACATTTTATTGTTTTTAAGTAACCGGCCCATGTCGAAATCTAAAATGTCAAGGTCGGCCCTGAAGTTTTCATTTGCATCGACGGTTGCCAATACTTTTGCTCCTCCGAAAGTGCTACCGGCATTTATCGTTGTTTCAAATGCATTCATTTTTCCTTTGAAATTGATCAACAACAGGATGTCCTCGGGAATCTGCACGGATGCAGGAACAGATTTCCCGGCAATCATTTCAATGTCCTGTCGACCCGAAACGAGTTTCAGGTTAGGAAAATCGAAATATGCAGTCTTGAATTCGGGCAAGCCAATGATACTGAAATCGGTACGCAGTATTGTTTTTTTGCCGGTGCGTACAATCATGTTTTTGCCTTTCAGATGATTGACGCGGCCATTGATTTGTCCCGAAATGAAAGTTGTATTCGTTTTATTGTTAAAGAACTCCATTTCCTTTAGTTGCGGACTGAAATAGAGCAGGTCGGCATTTTTAAAACTGGCTTTCTTCAGGTTGATATTCAGTTGTAACAAAGCCAGTGATGTGGCAAGCGATTGTAATGATTGATATTGAAGGTTGAAATTGCCTTCGAGCGATGAGTTGGATGTGCCGGCTTTTACATTGCTTGCAGTGATTGAATTACGATCCATGCTGAATGCTGTTTCGAATTTTGTTATCGCAAAATTGTTTTGATCCACGGCGCTCAATTGCTCTATTGTAGCTTTGGTGAGATTAGAACTGTAAAACAGATCTTCGGCCAAAAGATTTAAACGCTGAAACTGAATGAAATCGGGATCGAAGGCATTTTTCAGCGCCGGTTTATTTCCCACTTTATAGGTGATGGCGTTATCGTTGAATTCAATTTGCTTTACAGTGACTTTCCAGGCGTTCTCAACCATTTGCGGCACTTGTACGGTTGTGTCGACAGGCGTTGTGGTGTCGGCAGTGAAATAACGTACATCACTTTTCGAAATATAAATTTTATCCAGCTCAACTATTTTATTTTCGAGGTCCACTGTTCCGTTTTTTAGATCGAAACGATGAATGGCCGCTAGTATTTTTTGTTGGCTTACGGCATCGCTGTAGGTGATTGAAGAATTGTTGATGCGGATGTTCGAAGCAGTGATCTTTGGTAGTATGCCTGAAGATGCTTCCTCTTGTTGATTGGATGCTTTTGTTGTCTGCACATCGGCTTTCAACTGTTCGATCAGTAGATTGTCCAGTTTATACACCGAATTTTGCAGATCCAGCGTATTCATTTTTAGATCAGCATTTCCGAGTTGTGCAGCCGCCTGCATGCCTCCGAATTCATCATTGTAACGAAGGCGTATGTGTTTCAGACTCACTTTGTCGACAGAAAATGTCCAGGCAGCCGGTTCTTTTGTGTCCTCCGGTTTTTGCTGAACAGAGTCGGCAAAGGCAGTAAGCAGAAAGTTATAGTTGAAAAGTGAATCTGTTTTTGTGTTGTAAAGATGCACATATGCTTTTGTGAGTGCCAGGGAATTAATCGTTATCTTATTGGCAATTAAATCGTAAAGAACGATATTTAATTTTATTTTGTCGACATAAATAAGGGTATCTTTTCTTGTGTCGCCGAGATAAAGCCCTTCGAGCACTACCGATTTAGGAAAGGCTATGCTTACATTTTTTATTTCGACGCGCGTGTGGGTTTTGTCGCTTACAAAAGAAGTTGCTGCACGTACAATTTTTGTCTGAACGGCAGGGATCTGAATAAGCAACGCTGTGATGATAAATAAAAGCACGAGACTTATTATCAACCACATTGTCACTTTCAGCGTTTTTTTTAAATATGAAAACACTTTTTTCATTCAGCTGTTTTTTTATCTTTTTGTAGGGTAATATATTATAAACAAATGTATGGGCCAATTGTTAAGCAAGCATCGTTAATTATTTCGTGTTACAAACGAAACAATTAACGACAGAAATGCCAAAGCCACCAGCGTATGCACAAACAGACTATTGCTGAATAGTAAAAAAAGGAAGATCCAAAGTACAATCAGTATCATTGCAATCAGAAAAGAAACTTTTGAAATCATATTAAAGCATCGTTATTTGCAGCTTCGGTACTGAATACTGCTGATTTGTTATTCGGAACTTGCATCATTGTTTCAGATCGACATATTTTTCCACTGTCATGCGAGCCATAAGGTAACTTACCGTCGATTCAGCTCCCTGGTTCAGGTTGATGTTATGTTCTTCGAGTCCATCATAACATCCACCGGTACAAGGATTGTAAATAATCTGATTCAATCTGTTTTCGCCAAGGAACCAGTTGAAGGCAGTTGTCAGTTGGTGCAGGTATTTTTTATCATCAAACTCGTCGTAGAATTTACTTAAAGTGAGAATTGTATATGCCACATCTATAGGTTGTTCACCAAATTTAGGAGCTATTTCGCCTTTCGTGAATTTGCGCTTATTGGAAATGACTTCTATGCCATTTTTATTAAAGATATGTGACAATAAAAAGTCGAACGATTCAACGGCAATAAGCTTGTAGCTCACTTTCCCGGTGATAAGGTAAGCGCACAACATGGCTTCGGACAAAATGCTGTTGGCATA
>Ga0209373_10002745_pt1 | contig 17067 bp, 13 predicted proteins | sample Higcelweek5metaG_FD_187173 | JGI IMG/M metagenome (GOLD analysis project Ga0209373, IMG submission 187173) | Freshwater pond sediment microbial communities from the University of Edinburgh, under environmental carbon perturbations - High... | ecosystem: Environmental > Aquatic > Freshwater >... | reverse complement strand
ACGATGCTATTTTTAACCCCTTTAAAAATAGCATCGTTTTTACCTAATGTGGTTTGAGAGAAACCATATTGAAAAAACAAAAAGATACTAAAAAGTAATACTTTTTTCATTTTTTATAGTTTGATAGTTAGTTTATAGAACCACAAATTTAACAAAAATTTAAAACTAGATACTTTTTTTTCAATAATTAACATTTAAAAATAAAATCTAAAGTTTATTATTTATCTTTGCGTCACTTTTAAATTGCTATTAAAACTAATTGGTAAAATGACACAAAACGAGGATTTTCAGGACGAGATAGGAAACGACCATATTGCAACGAGTGCTCAAACTCCAATGCGAGATGATGCATTTATTATTTCTGACGAAGAAAAAATTGAATTGATTAAAAAAGATGTTGAACATATTTTAAACACATTAGGCTTAGATTTAACCGATGATAGTTTAAAAGGAACACCAAATCGTGTAGCCAAAATGTTTGTAAAAGAAATCTTCGGAGGACTAAATCCAAACAAAAAACCAGGCTCTTCTACTTTCGACAATAAATATAAATATGGCGAAATGTTAGTTGAAAAAAACATTGTGGTATATTCTACTTGCGAACATCACTTACTACCTATTGTAGGTCGTGCTCATGTAGCTTACATTTCTAACGGAACGGTAGTTGGTTTATCTAAAATGAATCGTATTGTAGATTATTTTGCTAAAAGACCACAAGTTCAAGAACGTTTAACGATGCAAATTGTACAAGAATTACAAAAAGTTCTAGGAACTGATGATGTTGCTTGTGTGATTGATGCCAAACACTTATGCGTTAACTCAAGAGGAATTCGCGATATTGAAAGCAGTACTGTTACGGCTGAATTTGGCGGAAAATTCAAAGAAGATAAAGTTCGTAGAGAATTTTTAGACTACATAAAATTAGACACACAGTTTTAATTTAGAATTCTGAAATCAGAATTTTAATTTAAACTATCACAAATATTGAGCAATCATAAAACATGGAATTACATAAAAATCAAACGTTGAAAATATACAATACGCTTTCGGGCGAAAAAGAAACCTTTACTCCTATTCATGAAGGAAATATTGGAATGTATGTTTGCGGCCCTACGGTTTACAGTAATGTGCACTTAGGAAACGTTCGTACGTTTATGTCATTTGATGTGATTTTTAGATATTTATTGCATTTAGATTATAAAGTTAGATACGTTAGAAACATTACCGATGCTGGTCATTTAACCGATGATGGCGATGTGGACAACGACCGTTTTGTAAAACAATCGCGTTTGGAAAAATTAGAACCTATGGAAATCGTACAGAAATATACGGTAGATTTTCACAAGGTTTTAGATGCTTTTAATTTTCTTCCGCCAACGATTGAACCTACAGCAACGGGACATATTTTAGAGCAAATTGAGTTAACTCAAAAATTAATTGATACTGGCTTTGCTTACGAAAGCAATGGTTCAGTTTATTTTGATGTGTTTGCTTACAACCAAAAAGGCATGAATTATGGTGAATTGAGTAACCGTAACATCGAAGAACTTTTTGCTAACACTCGCGATTTAGACGGACAAAACGAAAAGAAAAACCCACAAGATTTTGCCCTTTGGAAAAACGCTTCTCCAGCTCACATTATGCGTTGGAACTCGCCTTGGGGTGAAGGTTTTCCAGGTTGGCATTTAGAGTGTACAGCAATGAGTACGAAATACTTAGGAGAAACATTTGATATTCACGGTGGTGGAATGGATTTGAAATTCCCACATCATGAGTGTGAAGTAGCGCAAGGAAAAGCTTGTAACGGACATTCGCCAGTGAATTTTTGGATGCATACCAATATGCTAACCATGAACGGTTTACGCATGAGTAAATCGACTGGAAATTATATTCTTCCAATGGAATTGGTTATGGGTGAAAATACGTTTTTCGAAAAGCCTTTCCAACCTAATATTGTACGTTTTTGTTTCTTACAAGCGCATTACAGAAGTGTTTTAGATATTTCAAACGATGCGATGTTAGCAAGCGAAAAAGGATATACTCGTTTAATGGAATCGTACAAATTAATTCCGATGTTGAAAGCAAGCAACACTTCTACTTTAGATATTGCTTCTTGGAAACAAAGTTGTTATGATGCGATGAACGACGATTTCAATACACCAATTTTAATCGCACAATTATTTGAAGGTGCTCGTTTTATCAATTTGGTAAATGACGGAACTGCAACATTAACAGCTGAAGACATTCAACTTTTAGAAACCACTATTTCAAGTTTCTTGTTTGATGTATTAGGAATTAGTAATGAAGCAACATCGGGAAGTTCAAATGCAACAGATAAATTAAAAGGAGTTGTTGAAATGCTAATTGGAATGCGAAACGAAGCTAGAGCCAATAAAAACTTTGCTTTATCTGACCAAATTCGCGACCAATTATTAGCCTTAGGAATCCAATTAAAAGACGGAAAAGATGGTACTACTTTTAGTGCCTAAATTTTATATAATCAAACACAAAGAATCTCTTTTTAGGGATTCTTTTTTTTAACAGACAAGCGAAAATTATGTGCAGTCATCATACTTCATCAAATCCAAAAACCCTAAAACAATGGATTATTTATCCTTTTGTTTTATTGGTTCGATTTTATCAGGTTGGGATTTCTCCTTTTACACCGGCTACTTGTCGTTTTGAACCTACGTGTTCCACTTACACCATTCAAGCGTTACAGAAACACGGATTATTTAAAGGAAGTTGGTTAGCAATTAAAAGGATTTTCAGTTGTCATCCTTGGGGAAGAAGTGGTTATGATCCTGTTCCTTGATTTCTTCAATCTTTGTTACTGTTAGTTTCAGGTTTCAAGTTTCAAGTTGATTTTTGAAATTGTCATTGTTCTTGAAAAAATTTCTTATCGGAATTTTAACATGTTTACCAATTTTATTATTTATTTTTACCCTTTAAACATTTACACATTATTATGATTCACGCACTAAATATGGTTTGGAATCCTGCAGAAGGAATAGATTTAGGGATTTTCATGTTACGTTTTTACAGCCTTTCTTGGGTTTTAGCCTTTGGATTAGGTTGGTATGTAATGAAACCTATTTTTCTTAGAGAAAACGAATCTGTAGAATCTTTAGATAAACTTTTTGTGTATACTTTGGTGGCAACAATGTTAGGCGCTAGATTAGGACACGTAATTTTTTATCAATCTGAATTATTTCACGAAGATCCTTTGAGTATTTTATTACCAATTAGCACTAAACCTACACTACATTTTACTGGTTTTGCTGGTTTAGCGAGTCATGGTGCGGCAATTGGCATCATTATCACTATGTTTTACATCCAAAGAAGAGTCATCAAGCGTTCGTTTTTATGGATTTTAGACCGAATTGTAATTCCCGTTTCATTAGGAGCAATTTTCATTCGTTTAGGGAATTTCATGAACTCTGAAATCGTAGGAACTGAAACTACTTCTCCTTTCGGAATTAAATTCTTAAGAGATAAATACAATGGTAGAGAAGCGATGGAACAAACCCAAATTGGCGATGTTAACGAAGCTTACAAAGCCATTGAAACTAATCCACAATTTACGGAATTATTAGCTGCTGTAACACCAAAACACCCAGCTCAATTATACGAAGCCATTTGTTATGTTTTTGTGTTTGCTATTTTGATGTTTTTATACTGGAAAACGGAAGCTAGAAACAAAGCGGGTTATTTATTTGGATTGTTTTTAATCTTACTATGGTCGATTCGTTTTGTGGTGGAATTTGTTAAGGAAAGTCAAGGTGGTTTTGAACAATATCCTATTTTTAACGCACTTTCAACTGGACAATGGTTGAGTATTCCGTTTATTCTTATTGGATTTTACTTTGTTTGGAAAGCTAAACTGGTTAAAGAAGCTTAATTTAATAATCCATTATAAAAAAGTCGGTTAGAATTTCTAACCGACTTTTTTATTTTTTTCTTTCAATAAGTATTCCAACTCCTAAAGCATTTGGTAAATAAGGGCCTTCAAATTTACTTTTAATATCTATTTTATATTTCCCTTTTTCAAGTGTATCAAAGGTTTTAATAGTTTGAAAAACATCGCAAATATCACCTGAACAATCACCAATATCCTTTCCAGCTTCATCAATAAGATTCATAATAACTGGAAGTGTTTCGACTTTACCATCAGGAGACGTAATTTCCACCTCTAAAGGCACTTCCTTGAACTGAAATCCACTGATGTGACCAAAGTGTAGCTTTAACTCACAAACTCCCTCAGATTGCATATTTTCAAACTCAAAAGACTTCACATCTTTACTTTCCCATCGATTATCTGTAAAATCACGATTAAATTCGTTATACACTTCATTCTTATTGCAAGACGTTAATACGAACACAAGAGCAAATAAAATAAATTTAGCTTTCATAATTTATCATTTTGGAATTATAAATATAAAAAAAGTCCTGATATAAATCAGGACTTTTCAATATAATACAAACTAATTTCTTAGTCTTCTTTTTTGAATTCAGCCATTTTACGACCTTCTTTTTCACCAATTGTATCTTGCATCACTGGAGTTGCAATAAACAATGATGAATAAGTTCCTACTAAGATACCTACTAAGATAGCAAATACGAAACCTCTAATAGTTTCACCTCCAAAGATGAAGATAGCAACTAATACCACTAATGTTGTAGCAGAAGTATTAATAGTTCTACTTAATGTGGTATTTAACGCTTTGTTTACTAACCCTTTGAAATCTGGTGACGAATTGTAATCTAAGTATTCACGTACTCTATCAAATACAATTACGGTATCATTCAAGGAATATCCAATTACCGTTAAGATTGCTGCGATAAACGCTTGATCAATCTCCATGTTGAAAGGTAAAATAGTATAGAAAAATGAGAAAATACCTAACACTATGATTACGTCATGCGCAACTGCTATAACCGCGGCAAAACCAAATTGCCACTTACGGAAACTAATCATTAAATATGCAAACACAACAAACAAGGAACCTAAAACTGCCCAAAGTGAATTTGTTTTAATATCTTTTGAAATAGTACCTGTTACTTTAGCAGATGATAAAATTCCGATTTGTTTTCCTTCATACAAGTTAGCAAACTTATCGTAAGTTAAATCAGCTGGTAAATGCTTCTTTAAACCATCAAATAATTTTTGATTTACTTCTTTATCAACTCCTTCACCTTCTTCTTCAATTTTATATTTAGTAGTAATTTTTAACTGATTGTTTCCACCATAAATTTTAGCTTCAGCACTTCCAAAAACAGCTACTAAGTCAGCTGCAACTTCTGGTGCAGAAACGGCTTTATCAAAACGTACTTGATATGTTCTACCTCCTACGAAATCTACACCTTCATTTAATCCTTTAGTTACTAAAGAGAAAATACTTAATGCAATCAAAACTCCAGAAACAGCATAAGCAATTTTCTTTTTCCCTAAGAAATCAATATTTAAGTTTTTAAACCAAGTTCTAGTTAATGAAGTTGAATACGCTAATTTTTCATTTCTGCTTAAACTCCAATCTAAGAACATTCTTGTTACAAAAACTGCAGTAATTACAGAAGTGAAAATACCAATTAATAATGTTGTAGCAAAACCTTGAATTGGTCCAGTTCCAAATACTAATAAGATGATAGCTGTAATTGCTGTAGTAACGTTGGCATCAATAATAGATGACATTGCCCCTTTCCAAGTAAATGCATAATCAGTAGCTTCTTGTACTGATTTACCATTATCTAATTCTTCTTTTGCTCTTTCAAAGATGATTACGTTAGCATCTACCGCCATACCGATTGTTAATACGATACCTGCGATACCTGGCAATGTTAATACAGCACCAAAACTTGCTAATGTTCCAAAAATGAACAAGATGTTTACTAATAAAGCTAAGTTAGCATAGAATCCTGTTTTACCGTAGTAAACTACCATCCATAATAATACTAAACCAAAACCAATAACGAATGACAACATACCATTGTCAATAGCTTCTTGACCTAATGATGGTCCTACAACTTCAGATTGAACAATTTCTGCCGCAGCTGGTAATTTACCTGCTCTTAAGATATTAGCTAAATCTTTAGTTTCTTCAATTGTAAAGTTTCCAGAAATTTCTGATTGACCTCCAGTAATAGCTCCTTTACTTACACCTGGTGCAGAGTAAACAATATTATCTAAAACAATTGCAATAGCATTTCCTTGTTGCGAAACTGCTCCTGTAATTTGCTCCCATTTTCTTGATCCATTACCATTCATTTGCATAGAAACGGCTGGTTTACCCATTTGATCAAAAGTATCTTTTGCATCAACAATTACACCACCACTTAAAGGAGCAACATTATCTCTTGTTCCTTTTAATGCATATAAATCTGTAATATCTGGATTTTTCTCGTTTGTTTTACCCCAAGCAAATCTAATATTTGTTAAATTAGCTGGTAATAAAGCTTTAATATCGGCTCTTTTTAAATATCCATTAATTGCTGCAGTATCTTTAGTAGCAAATGTTCCAACATGTGGAGCGCCTTGCTGACCTGGAGCTAACATTTTACCTAAAAATGGGCTGTTACTAGCTGCAGCAGTAGTATCTACTTTGTCAGTTAATAATGAATCTATTCCTGTAGTTTTAGTTGGAGCAGCTTTAACAGCTACTTCTGTTTTCTTTAATGCGTCTTCAACAGCCATTAAATATTGCCCAACTTCTTCAATTTTGTAGGTTTCCCAAAACTCTAATTGAGCAGTACTTTGCAATAATTTTTTAATACGATCTACATCTTTAGCTCCTGGTAATTCTACCAAGATTCTACCAGAATTTCCTAATAATTGAATATTAGGCTGAGTTACACCAAATTTATCGATACGCTCTCTCAATACTTTGAAAGCACTTTCTACTGATTCTTGAACTTTTTGTTTGATGATAGGCTCAACTTGTTTGTTGGTCATATCAAATTTGATAACTTCATCTAAGTTTCTGTTTCCAAAAACATCAGCAGATGCTAATTTTACATTACCCGCATTTGCCGCTTCGAAAAAAGCATCAATAAAATCCTGATTCCCTTTTTGATTTGCTTTTGCATCAACAAGTGCTTTGTTGAAAGCTGGATTTTTAGAATCGTTAGCCAATCCTTTTAAAACGTCTTTAACCGAAATCTGAAGGATTACGTTCAATCCTCCTTCTAAGTCAAGACCTTTGTTGATTTGGTTATTAGTAACTTCTTTGTAAGTATGTCCTAAGTATACTTCTTCTTTTCCTATAGAATCTAAATAGCGTAATTCTTTAGCCGTATCTCCTTTTGCAAAAGCTTTTGCATCAGAAACAATACTATTCGCTACGAAAGTAAAAGAAAGTTGGTATACACATACCAAAGCAAAGATAATTGCGAAAAATTTAATAAGTCCTCTATTCTGCATTATTCTAAATTTTATTTATTCTATTTTATAAAAACGGACAAATATATAATTTACAATAGGATTAAGCAATTTTATTTTGGATTAAAATACCCTTTTTATACAAGTTTAATCACAAAACGCTATTATAACCTAATAATGAAAGACTTGCAACTTAAAAAAGTATTTCACATTCCTTTATTTATTGTTGAAAACTTATTAATTTACAGCAAAAAATAAATTTTAAAACCATTTTTAAAAATAGCAATAACAAAAAAAACTGCCAATTTCTTGACAGTTTTTCAATTCTATTTTAATGTAAAATTACAATACTGATTTTAAATCGGCGTTCATGTTACGAACTGCATCTGCACTTTTAGCAAATAACGCTTTTTCTGCATCATTTAATTGTACATCAACGATTTTCTCGATACCATTTTTACCAATAATACATGGAACTCCCATACAAATATCTTCTTGTCCGTACTCACCTTCTAAGAAAACTGAACATGGAATCATACGTTTTTGATCGTTTAAGATACTGTCTACTAAATACGCTACAGAAGCTCCTGGCGCATACCAAGCAGAAGTTCCTAATAAACCTGTTAAAGTAGCACCACCAACCATAGTATCAGCAGCTACTTTATCTAACTCAGCTTGAGATAAGAAATTAGAAACTGGAACACCATTGTAAGAAGCTAAACGAGTTAACGGAATCATAGTAGTATCACCGTGACCTCCAATAACCATACCTTGAATATCATTAGCTGGTTTGTCTAATGCTTTCGATAAGAAATATTTGAAACACGTGAGCTATCTAAAGCACCCCATTCCAATTACTCTGTGTTTAGGTAATCCTGTAGCTTTTAATGTTAAATAGGTCATTGTATCCATTGGATTTGACACTACTACAATAATTGCGTTTGGCGAATGAGTTAATACGTTATCAGCAACCGATTTAACAATTCCTGCATTAATTCCGATTAATTCTTCACGAGTCATTCCTGGTTTTCTTGGAATTCCAGATGTAATAACTACTACATCACTTCCTGCTGTTTTAGAATAATCGCCAGTTGTTCCGCTTAATTGTGTGTTGAATACAGTTGTTGTAGCACATTGCATAATATCCATCGCTTTACCTTCAGCAAAACCTTCTTTGATGTCCACTAATACTACTTCGCTTGCGATTCCTCTGTACGAAATAACATCTGCACATGTTGCACCCACGTTACCCGCACCTACTATTGTTACTTTCATTTTGTTGTGTATATTAAATATTTATAAAAATTAAAATTGATATTGAACTCCAATATTTCCGTTGACAAATTTACCAAAAGCAAGTATTTTTTTTTTGAATTAAAGACAAATGATTATCGGTTTACAATAATAATGAAATATTACGCATCAATTTTTGCGTAAGAAGCATTTTTCTCGATAAATTCTCTACGAGGTGGCACCTCATCACCCATCAACATTGAGAAAACTCTATCTGCTTCTGCTAAACTATCAATAGTTACTTGTCTAAATGTTCTGTTTTCTGGATTTAAAGTGGTTTCCCATAATTGCTCCGCATTCATTTCCCCAAGACCTTTATAACGTTGAATAGCAGCACTTCCTCCCATTCTTTCGTTAGCTACATCACGTTGAACGTCATTCCAAGCATACTCTTTTTTGTTTCCTTTTTTAACTAAATATAAAGGTGGAGCCGCAATATAAACGTGACCTTTCTCGATAAGTTCTTTCATGTAACGGAAAAAGAACGTTAAAATTAAGGTAGAAATGTGAGAACCATCGACATCGGCATCACACATAATCACTACTTTGTGGTAACGTAATTTTTCTAAATTTAATGCTTTTGAATCTTCAGCCGTTCCAATGGTAACACCTAATGCCGTAAAAATATTTCGAATTTCTTCGTTTTCAAATACTTTATGTTGCATTGCTTTTTCTACGTTCAAAATCTTACCACGTAAAGGTAAAATTGCTTGGAAAAATCGGTCACGACCTTGTTTAGCTGTTCCACCCGCCGAATCTCCCTCGACAAGGAAAATTTCACATTTTGCTGGATCTTGTTCTGAACAATCTGATAATTTTCCAGGTAATCCACCGCCACCCATTACGGTTTTACGTTGTACCATTTCACGGGCTTTTTTGGCAGCGTGACGTGCTTGAGCAGCTAAAATTACTTTTTGAACAATGATTTTTGCATCATTTGGATTTTCTTCCAAATAATTTTCTAACATTTCTGAAACCGCTTGAGAAACAGGAGAAACTACTTCTCTATTTCCTAATTTGGTTTTGGTTTGACCTTCAAATTGTGGTTCTTGTACTTTTACCGAAATAATAGCTGTTAAACCTTCTCGGAAGTCATCTCCAGAAATTTCAAATTTTAATTTATCTAACAATCCAGAAGCATCCGCATATTTTTTCAACGTACGAGTTAATCCCATACGGAAACCTTGCAAATGTGTCCCTCCTTCGTGTGTGTTGATATTATTTACATAAGAGAAAATATTCTCTGTGTAACTTGTGTTGTAAATTAAAGCAACCTCAACTGGAATTTCACTTTTTTCATGTTCCATGCTAATTACATGAGAAATGATTGGCTCGCGATTTCCATCTAAAAACTTAACGAATTCTTTTAAACCTTCTTTTGAATGGAATGTTTCTACTGGTTGAGAACCATCATCCGCTAAATGTCTTTTATCTGTTAACGTGATTGTAATTCCTTTATTCAAGAAAGAAAGTTCACGTAAACGAGCTGCTAAAGTATCGTAAGAATATTCTAAAGTTTGGGTAAAAATAGTAGCATCTGGTTTAAAAGTAACCATGGTACCTCTTTTATCTGTAGTTCCAATTTGTTTAACTGGATACATTGCTTTACCTCTTTCGTATTCTTGCTCATAGATTTTACCTTCACGGTAAACTGTTGCACGTAAATGATCAGAAAGTGCGTTAACACACGAAACTCCAACACCATGCAAACCTCCAGAAACTTTATATGAATCTTTATCGAATTTACCTCCAGCACCAATTTTAGTCATTACAACCTCAAGTGCAGAAACGCCTTCTTTTTTATGTAAATCAACTGGAATACCACGACCGTTATCTTCAACCGTAATCGAATTATCTTCATTAATTGCAACATAAATAGTATCACAATGTCCTGCTAATGCCTCATCGATTGAGTTATCTACAACTTCATAAACTAAATGGTGTAATCCACGAACTCCAGTATCTCCAATATACATGGAAGGACGCATTCTTACGTGCTCCATTCCTTCTAATGCCTGAATACTGTCTGCCGAATAACTACCTTTTTTATTTTCTTCACTCATAATATTTGTGCTAAATAAAGTATTTTTATATCAACAAATATAAGTAATTAGACAAAAACAAGAAATAAAAACCAGCCTAACTCAACACTAAGTTATTAACATTTGTTAATTTCAAACAAAAATGGCTTAAATCGAATAAAAACGACCTTATTTTTAATTTTCGATACTTTTTTAATTTCCTCAAAACAGAAGAAATAAAAAAAACCTCTTTAAAACGCAATTAAAGAGGTTTTTTAAAACAACAAAACTAAAACTATAACAAATCAAAACTATATTTTCTCCATTTCTGCTGAAATCGACACATCTGCCTTTACATGAGCCGCATTTGCTCTTCCACTTGGATCTTGGTTTTCTTGCCATTTTGGAATCCATTTACGAACCGTTTGTGCTGCACTATCTTGTGGAAAATGATTTTGAAATATCCTTCTGTAATAAAACGCTTCTTTTGTAACTGGCGTATTATAAGGAAAGAACATTTTTGCTTTTTCAAATTCTTCATCCGTTACTTGACTTGCACAATATTCAATTAAAGTATCAATCCAGTTGTAACCCACTCCATCAGAAAACTGTTCTTTTTGGCGCCATAAAATCTCTTCTGGCAAATAGGGTCTTTCGGGTGTGTCAAATGCTTTTCTTAAAATATATTTTTCAATTCCATCATACGTTTTTGGCATTTTTTCTTCGGGTTGAATTTTGATTGCTAAATCCAAAAATGCTTTATCTAAAAACGGAACTCGAGCTTCTAATCCGTGCGCCATGGTTGATTTATCGGCACGAAGTAAATCTGCTGTAAATAACTTTTGTACGCGTTCAATGGTTTCTTTTTGGAAATCTAAAACCGATGGCGCATTTCGGAAATACAAATAACCTCCGAAAATTTCGTCAGCACCTTCACCTGACAACACCATTTTGATTCCTTTTTCGGTAATAGCTTTCGACAAGAAATACATTGGTGTACTCGCACGAATTGACGTTACATCATAGGTTTCCAAATGCCAAATCAACTTATCTAAAATTTCGATTCCTTGTTCAACTGTGAAATGAATTTCGTGATGAGTAGTTCCAATGAAATCCGCCACTTTTTTAGCCGCTACTAAATCGGGTGCCGAAGCATCTAATCCGATAGAAAACGAATGCAATTCTTGTCCAGTTCCTTCTAACAATCTTGAAGTAATTGAAGCAATTAAAGAAGAATCCAATCCACCAGAAAGCAATACTCCAAAAGGCACATCACACATTAATCTTTTTTCTACCGCCTGGGTTAAACTCAATTGTAAAGCTTGTAAATCTAATTTCTCAACTGCGGTTTCATATGCTTCCCATTCTGGTTTATAATACTTTACGAAACCTGTTTTTTCGGTATAATAATGTCCTGGCGGAAATGTGGAAAACGATTTACATTGGTCAGTAATCGCTTTCATTTCGGAAGCAAAATACAAGCGACCTCTTTCATCCATTCCGTAATATAAAGGTTTTACTCCCAGTGGGTCGCGAGCTACGATGTAATCATCGCCATCGATAACAACTAATGCAAAAATTCCGTCTAACATATCACAGAAATCGTAACCAAATTCTTCATACAAATGCACGATAACCTCTGAATCGGATGTAGTTCTAAACGTGTGATGTTTTAAAGTTGTTTCTCTTAACTTTTTGTGATTGTATATTTCGCCATTATGTACCATCCAAGCCGAATCGGTTCCTTGAATGGGTTGTTTTCCTGTGTGTAAATCGACAATTGACAAACGCTCGTGTGCCAAAATATGTCCTTTATCCGTCACATGAATATCACTTTCATCTGGACCACGGTGGCTCATTCTTTTAGACAATTGCTGTACTAATGTTGCTTCTTTTCCTTTTCCTATAATGGCTAATATTCCGCACATAATTTTTTAATTTAATCGTTGAAATGTTTAATTGTGTAAGTGAGATTATACATTCACTTAATTTGATGAAGCAAAATTGAAGATATAAGTTTAAATAATAAACCTTAAAATTAATTTTAGTTATAATTTGAAACTAAAAATTGATTTTTTAATTATTTTAAAAACCAGAAAACGTATTTTCCCTTTGTTTTGATTACAAATCATAAAAAAACCACTCAAGTAAGTGGCTTTGTTTTATTCGATGGATTTAATTTGGAATCGATTCTTGTTGATTTCAACCTCATCTCCGAGACTTTTTCCAATTAATTGACTTCCTAATGGTGATTGTGGTGAAACAGCAATTATCGTCTTATTTTCGAGTTGGATTTTTGGTAAAGCGGCGCTGATATAAAACAGCATTTCATTGGTTTGAACTAAACTTCCCAGAGCAACTTTGGTATGAATTGCATCTGCATCAATTTTGTCAACGCTATTTTTTTGACCGATGATTTCTGCTAATTTTTGATTGAGTTTTTCTTGCTCCAAATGCATCATCGACAAAGCGGTTTCATGCTTATCGCCAGCCGAACCTTTCGCATCGTTTTGTGCATCTTGAGCCAAATCAGAAATCATAAAACGCAAATCGTTTATTTTCTCCGATAATAGGTTTTGATAATGGGATTTTATTTGTTGTTTGAATGTCATGGTTTAAATAATTAACCGCAAAGTTCGCAAAGAAGGCGCTAAGAACGCTAAGCTTATTATTTTTCTGCTATTTTTTCCAACTTAATTAACTTACTTTCATTATTGATAAAAGTAATTGTATCTGACATATAATTTTCTTTGCAAAAAACAACAGCCATTTCTTTATTCCCAAAAGCAAAACCTGTTATTTGACTTATATTAAAATAACCATTATCATCCGTTTTATTAATAAATTTTTCACCTTTAATTTGAACTAATTCAACATTTGAAATTGGTTTTTTAGATTCAGAATCAACAACAATACCTTCAATTTCTTGAAAACCATCGCAGGAAACAAATAGAAAAAATAAAACAAATAGAATAAAAAATTTAAAATACATTTTCAATGTTTATTAATTTTAAAGATGCTTTAACTTCGTTGAATCTTCGATTTCAGCATTACAAACGCTTTATAAAACTTTGAGAACCTTGCGAAAAACTTTGCGTCTTTGCAGTTAAACTTAAAAATCGAATTTATAATTAGCACCTAACAACACCTGAATTCCTTGTACTGGGAAATTTGCCCAACGGTTGAATTGTTGATTGGCCAAGTTGTTTCCTTTTAAGAAAGCGGTTAATCTTGCGTTGTATTTGTAGCCTACGTGTGCATTCAAATCGAAATAGCTATCTAAAGTTACTGTTTCTTGTACAAAAGAAGGCAACGGGAATATTAATTCTTGTTTAGTAATTAAATCTTTTCTTTCGCCAACAAAAAACACATTGGCTCCCGCGTACCATTTTTCGTTGATATCAAAATCTACTGTTGAACCAATTTTTAATTGTGGTAAATTCCATGCTTCTGCTTGAGAATCGGTTGAATAATTGTTATAGGTTCCGTTGATTCCGAAAGTTACATTTTTAGAAAAATCTGCTTTTAACTCTCCGAAAATACTTAACGTATTTAAATCGTCATACACTACTCCGAATGAATTTCCATAAGCATAACCATTTGTATTTGTTCCAGTTCCATCAAAACCATTGCTTACAAATAACGCTCTATCTGCTTGATTTTTATTTGAAGCTCTAACATTGAACGCTACAGAATTGGCTAACTTACCTTTCAACCCAATATACAAATCAAACTTATTATCGGTTGGCGCAATAAATAACGTTGGTGATACAAACGGATTTTGATCTACGAAATCAGCATACGAATTTTGCTCTAAATCACCTTCCGCTCCAGCGTAAGCGACTAAAATATCACCTACTAACTTGTATGAAGCTTTAATATTAGGATAAATAAAGATTTTACCATCGCTTTCTCCGTTGATTTTTGTCGTTGCATAATACAAGCCCGCTCCTATTTGAACCGACAAATCATCTTGTTGGTACAAAATACTAGGTTTAGTTCCTGCGATAATGGTGCTGTATTTTAATTCCGAATCTACATCGTACATTCTTTCAAAACTTCCACCTACATAATCCACTACGAAATCTGCTTTAACTTTTTGATTCATTACATCGAAATCGAAATTTGGTTTGATGAAAAAGCGATTTTCTCCTGAATCCAATCCGTCAGAAAAACGTTTGAATTGCATGCTCGCATCATTAAAAATTCCGTCTTTAAAACTCATTTTTCCGCCAAGTGCAATCGTATTATACGTTTGTTTTGAATCGATTCCTGCTATCGTTGGATCATCAAAGAAAATAGATTCTGTTGGCAAACCGTACCAATTGTAAATTTGATTTTTTACGCCTAAATCAACGTTCCAACTCATATCGCGTTCACGCACTCCGTACGTTACATCTAAACTGGTGTTGTAGAATTTATCATCTAAAACCAAATCTTTAATTCCGCCTTGAGACGATAAATGACGTAACATTCCGCCTACATAATTGCTTCTACTTAAATTTTGTGTAATGAACAATTCTGCGTTGATAGTTGGGTAATTTCCGAAACCTAACGTAGCGTAATTGTTGTACAATTTTTCTTTTTCGATTTTATCAACACCAGCTGCTTTTCCTTTTGCTGGTGTAAACGTTGAAGCAACCGGAAACGAAAAAATATTGTACTGAATTACTTCTTTTTGCTGATTGTCTTCGTCATCTAACAATGGCGTTTCTTTTACTTTGAACGCATCTGAAATAGTTGGTGTGTATGGTTTCACAATGTTTACCACTTCCGAACCAATGTTTTCATCTTTTACTTGGGCAAAAGAAAATTGAATTCCGAATACGACTAAAACTAAGGCGATTATATTTAATTTCTTCATGTTCTATATTTTTAAATGAGATGCTAGATACTGAAGCGAGTTCAGTATGACAATTATCTTATTTTTATTAATTTGTGATTGATGAATTACGTTTTGCTTCTTCTCCTTTGATGAAATCTAATTCTTTTTGAGCTTCTTCAATTACATCTGTGTATTCTTTGAAGTTTTCAATTACACTTTCTAAAATGTAAGTCGCTTGGAAACTATCTTTTAATCCGTAGAAGTTTTTCGCCATAATTACTAAACTCTTCGCTCCGTAATATTTATACCCTGAATAATCTTGCGCAATTTTTTGCACTACTACATTTGAAGGTTCAAACTTGCCTTCTTTGTTTTTGAAATACGCATCGTAATACAAAGCTTCGGCTGCTAATTCACCTTTAGCGATTTTTTGTAATTTAGCATACGCTTCTTTCGCTTTAGCTTCATCGTTTGTTTTGATAGCCGAACGTGCTACAATAATTTGCGCATCACTTTTAATTCTGTCGTCGATTTTGTCGTTTTTCAATACTTTTTCGGCATAGATAACGGCATTCGTAAAATCTTGTTTTTCGTAATACGATTTCATTAAATTAGATTGCGCATAAGTGGTATTTTGAGGAAACTCAGCTTCTGTTTCCAAACGTTTTAAAACTGGAATAGCACTATCGTAATTTTTAGCTTTTAAATGCACTTGACACAAACGTGCTAAAGCTTGTTCTGTAAATTCGTTTCTTGGTTTAGCCACTACAAACTCATAATGTTTCACAGAATTTGATTCTAAGTTATCTGCAAAATACAATTGCGCTAAGTAGAAATTCGCTTTCAAAGCATGTAATCCGTTTGGAAATTTGCTCACATAACTTGAGAAACCTGAAATGGCCTGTTTGCTGTTGTTTTGTAAATATTGTTTTTCGGCAGATTCGTAAGTATCGTTATCTAAATCAGCATCTGAAACTTCAATAAATGAAAGTGTTTTTACCCAATCAGCATATTCATCCACTTGACCTTTATCTACATAAATCAAACGAGCTGTTGAAACTGCTTCAATAGATTCTGGTGAATTTGGATATTCTGATACTACTTTTTTGAACTTCGTTAATGCTAAATCTTCTTTGCTTGAGTTATAGTAAATCAAACCTTGTTTTAAAATGGCTTTTGCTACATACGAACTCGATTTGTATCCATTGATTAACTTATCATACGTTGCAATTCCTTTGTCGTTCTGATTTTGATTTACGTAAGTATTTCCTAACTCATACAAAGCATCATCTGCATATTGAGAGGTTGGATATGTTTTTACAAATTTCTCTAAATCTTCAATTTTACGATCTGGTTTACTTACAAATCCGTAGCTAATTCCTTTTTGAAATGCTGCGTAATCAGCATCAACACTTTTCATGTCGATGGCTTTGTTGTAAGCATCCATTGCTGGCCAATATTTTGCTGCCATGAAATTACAATCACCTAATCTCAAATAAGCATCGGTTAAACGAATTTTATCATCCTTAGAAGATTTGGTATAAACGTCGAAA
>Ga0209373_10002744_pt1 | contig 17067 bp, 16 predicted proteins | sample Higcelweek5metaG_FD_187173 | JGI IMG/M metagenome (GOLD analysis project Ga0209373, IMG submission 187173) | Freshwater pond sediment microbial communities from the University of Edinburgh, under environmental carbon perturbations - High... | ecosystem: Environmental > Aquatic > Freshwater >... | reverse complement strand
TTTGTAAACCTTTTTTTAAATAAATATAAATTATTTTAGTAATAACAATTGTAAAAAAAAAAAAATTATACTATAATAATCACTATTGGTGGTGGGTTATGGATAATATTATAGAAATTAAAGATTTATCTTTTAAATATAATGATTTATATATATTTAAAAATTTAAATTTAAATATCAAAAAAAATACTTTTTTAACTATAATGGGCCCATCATCTACTGGAAAAACTACATTATGCAATCTAATATGTAATAAGTTAGATAATAAAGGTTCTATAAGAATAAATGGAACTGTGGGACTTGTAAATAAAAAAAATTATAATTGTTTAGTAGAAGAAATAATAAGTAATAAAGATATTATAAAAAGTTTAAAATTAAATAATATATTAAGTTGTAATTTTGAAGATTTAAATAATGAAGAACAAGCTTTAGTTGAAATAGGAGAAGTTTTATCTAATACATACAATATTATAATAATAGATAATGTCTTAAATAAATTAAATAAAGATAATTTTAATAGAGTTATTAAATTATTAAATAAATTAAATAAAGATGGAATCACTATTATTAATATAACTAATAATATAGAAGAAAGTTTATTTTCTAAAGAATTACTTATATTAAATAATCAAATAATTATATATGATGATATATTTAAAGTATATGAACAAGAAAAATTATTAAAAGAAAACAATATAGAAATACCTTTTATGGTTTCTTTATCTAATAAACTTAAATATTATAATTTATTAGATGATACTGTTTTAGATATAGATAAGATGGTGAATATATTATGGAAATAAAATTAAATAATATAAATTTTACTTATAAAAAAATAGGTTATAAATTTAAAAGAATATTTAACAATTTAAATTTAAATATTAAAACAGGAGAAATAACTGGAATTATAGGAGAAAATAAAACTACACTTCTAGAATTAATTAATAAAACTCTATTACCAGATAGTGGAACTATTTTATTAAACGATAAAGAATTAAATAATATAGGTTTTTCACATCAAAATCCTATAGAACATTTTATTAATACTACAGTAAAAGAAGAATTACTAGCTAGTATAATAATAAATAATAAACAAGTAGAAGAAATAGATAAAAAAATAAGTGATGCCTTAATAATGGTTAATTTAAATAATACATATTTAAATAGAAAAACTAACTCATTATCTAGTAGTGAACTTAAAAAATTATCTTTAGCTTGTACTCTAATAACAAATCCTAAAATAATATTATTAGATGATCCTACTTATTCACTAGATTTAAAAGATAAACAAAACTTAATTAAATTAATTAAATTACTTAAAAAAAGATATAATAAAACTTTTATAATCGCTACTAATGATACAGAGTTTTTAAATGTTATATCTGATTATATATATGTTATAAATAAAGATGTAATATTAGAAGGAACTAAATATAATGTATTTAAAGAATATAGTATATTAAATGAACTTAATATTAGACAACCTAGAACAATAGAATTTTCATCTATAGTATTAAATAAAAAAAATATTAAAATAGGTTATAGAGATGAAATAAACGATTTAATAAAAGATATATATAGATATAAATAGGAGGAATTATATGCGTTACTTAATGACTTTTTCATATGATGGAACTAACTATAATGGTTATCAAAAACAAGTAAATAAAAATACAGTACAAGATAACTTAGAAGAAGTATTAAGTAAAATTAATAATTCTAAAGTTAATATTACAGCTACTGGAAGAACAGATGCACAAGTACATGCTAATAATCAAAAAGCACATTTTGATTTAAATATATCTATAGAACCAGATAAACTAAAAAAAGCTTTAAACAACTTAATAAATAAAGATATATATATAAAAGATATTAAAATAGTTGATGATTCATTTCATGCTAGATTTGATATTACTAGTAAAGAATATATATATAAAATAAATGTTGGAGAATTTAATGTTTTTGATAGAAATTATATATATCAATACAATAAACCATTAAACATTGAACTAATGCAAAAAGCTGTTAATTTATTAATAGGAACACATGATTTTAAATCTTTTACAAAAGCTAATAAAGAAGATAAAGATTGTGTAAGAACATTAATTAAAGCTGAAATAAATAATACTAATAATATTATTACTATATCATTAACAGGAACTGGATTTTTAAGATATATGGTTAGAAATATAGTAGGATTGTTAATAGAAGTAAGTGAAAACAAAATAAAAATAGAAGAAGTATTAAACATATTAAATAGTTGTGATAGAAGAAATGCTGGTATTACCGCTTCTCCTGTTGGTTTATATTTAAATGAAGTTAATTACTAAGGAGAATTATTATGGAATTAGAAAAAAGAAAAACTCATACATTAACTAATAAATCTTATACTAAAATATCAGATACTATATTTATAGCTAGAACAGAAGAAAAAAGTTACTTATATGATATTAAAAAAAATCTAATAATATCACCTTCTTTTAATCAAATAATAGAAGACTCAAATGAACTTTTCTTTATAGATTCAGTTAAAAATCTATTTAGAACAACTATTTTAATAGGAAGAATTACAAATACTGGAGAAGTATATGCCGTTAAAAACTGTCATACAGGAGAATCATATGATGTTAAATGTAGTGAAGAATACAAAGCTTTAAAAGAAAACTTATCTAAATTTAAATTACAAAGAAAAACAAAAACATATAAAAAAAGATAATTATAATTTAATTATCTCTTCATCTAAAATAGAATATAAATATAATTCTATTTTTTTATTACTTATTTTTGATATATAATTTTTATATCCATTTAATTGTTTTAAATAAGCTTCATCTTCAGTATGTTTTAATTTATAATCTACAATAGAAATACTGTCTTCATATTCTATTACTAAATCTATAATACCTCTATATATTTTATTATCATCTTCATACATAAATTCTTCTTCTTTATAAATATTAATTACATTATTAAATAAAAAACTATTTAATAATTTTTTTATTTTTTTAACATAAAAATCATCTATATTAGAAAAGTCTGGATTATTAAAATCTATAACTTCTAATATTTCATGAACTTTAATACCTAACTTCATATTATTAACTTCTTCTTTAGATAATAAATTTATTTTATTTTTAGAAAATTTTAAACTTTCTTTTTCTATATTTTCAGTTACTAACTCTTTAACTACAATTACATTATCATCTGTAGAAGAATATTCTACTTTATTATTTATTTTATAGTTTTTAGTTATATTAAGACTATCTAGTTCTATATTAGTTATATAATCTTCAATATGTTCTTTAGTAGAACATAATATATCTTTAAAAGATCTATATTTACTTTTATCTTCTAACATATTATTTTCTTTTAAAGACGCTACTACAATAAGTTTTTCTCTAGCTCTTGTAAGTGCTACATAAAATAATCTTATTTTTTCAGAAACTTCTTCTTTTAAATACTTATCTTTTAAAAGTTCCTTATAAATAGTATTTCTATAACCATTATTATAAACTGGAATTATAATATTATCATCTAATAAAATTTTATCATTTAATTCTCTTATATTAAAATTATTAGATAAGCCACTATAATAACAAATAGGATATTCTAATCCTTTAGAACCATGAATAGTCATTATTTTAACACTATCACTATTTATATTATTTAAAGACATTTTAATTTCTAAATCATATTCTAATAAATCATTTAAATAATCACTAAAATCATATATATTATAACCTATAGATTCTAAAGCAATAGAAAGATTGCTAATATAATCTATTACTATTTTATTTTCTTCTATATTACCTATTTTAATCATATTTTCTTCTATATTAAATATACTAATTATTTGATTTAAAATATAGCTTATAGAGTATTTATCAAGAAGTATAGAAACTTCTTTTATTTTATCTAATAAAATAGATTTATAATTGTTGTTTTTAATCATTTCAAATAAATCATAATCACTATATTCAAATAAGTAACTTCTACCTATTGATAAAAAATTATGTTTAAATTCTTCATTTAATTTTTTTTGTTTATATAAATTACTTAAACTAATTATATTTTTAATTAAAACTATATTAATATTATCTGTAATATTATCATCTCTATAAATAGAAAGTGGAATACCTAAATATTCAAATATTTTTTTATATAAAACAAAATCTTTAGATTTATCCATTAAAATAACAATATCTTCATTTTTAATATCTCTTAAATTCCCACTTTTAGAATCCATTACTTGATATTTATTTTTAACTCTATTTAATATATCTTTTCCAATTGCAAATATTTCTACTTCTGTTTTACTATAAGTATTGTCTTCTAATTCATAATTTAGAATTTCTATATTATTATCTATATTATTATTTCCAGTTCCTAAGTATGTATTATTACCAAAGACCATTTGATGTTCTTTAATGTAATTAGCCCCACCTATTTCATCTTCCATTATTAAATTGAAAATTAAATTTATATTATCTAAAGTTTCTTTTCTAGATCTAAAATTTTTATTTAAATCTATTTTATATCCACCTATATTATTTTTATATAAATCATACTTCTTTTTAAATATATATGGATTAGCATTTCTAAATCTATATATAGACTGTTTTATATCTCCAACCATATATACATTATTATTTTCAATACATTTAATAAATTCATCTTGTAAATCACTAGTATCTTGATATTCATCTATCATTATTTCATTAAAATATTTTTTTATTTCTAATCTAATCTCTTCATTATTTTTAACTAAGGAAATAGAGTATTTAGCGATATCATTAAAAGTAAATATTTCATTATCTATTTTATATTTAGATATTTCTTTTTCTAAATTAATAATTATATCTACAATAACTTCTACATAATCTTTAGTTTCTAATATTAATGATTTCATTTCTTCTACTGATTTATAGTGACATAGTTTAACTATATCATCTTTTATATTAGATATACTTTTTTTAACATCAGATGCTCCACTGTTATTTGGTAATCTAGGTATTTCTACTGAAGATATTTTTTTAATTTCTTCATAATCTTCACTATTTATATAAATATCTAATTGTTCTCTTAATTTAATAACATAAGTATTAATATCATATTCACTTAATGTATCTATTAATTCATCTAATTCTAATTGTTTTCTTTTAATTAAATGTAGGTATTTATTAACATCTTCATTTATTTTTTCTTCACTATAATATTTACTTATATAATTATTTAAATAATCTAATTTATCATATTTTAAATCTAATTTATCACTTAATTTAATTATTAGACTTTTTATTTCTTTATCATCTTTTAAACAGTAAGTATAAATAAATTTTAAAAATTTTTCATTTTCTTCTTCATATAAATTATCAAATATATTATCTATTATTTTTCGTTTTTTTATATTAATAATATTTCCTTCTTCTATTTTAATATCATTTGATATATTAAGTAGATAATGATATTTTTTAACTATAGAATAAGCATATGAATCAAATGTTGTTATATAAGCTGAATTGAGGAGTTCTAACTGATTAGCTAAAGATTTATCTTGTTCTATTTTAGACTTAATTCTCATTTTCATTTCTTTAGCTGAAGCTTTAGTAAAAGTTAATATAAGTAGTCTATTAACATCTATTTTATCATTTAACTTTCTAATAACTCTTTCACTTAAAACTGCTGTTTTTCCAGATCCAGCTCCTGCACTTACTATTATATTAGTACCATCTTTTTCAATAGCTTCCATTTGTTCTTTAGTCCATATGCTCATAGTTCACCTCCTATTTTAAAAATTCTAAATCTTTATATTTTTTTAAATCTATAATATCTTTTTCTGTTTTAAAACAAACATCACTAAATTTACAAAATTCGCAACTCAATTCTTCATCAATCATTCTTTTAGGATTAATATCAAATTTAGCTTCTTCTATATTGTTTATAGCTTCTTCTATTTTATTTGATGTTATTTCAATTATTTTATCTATTTCTTCATTAGATAGAGTTTTTGCAGTAGATCTAAATTCTCCATCATTTTTTAAACCCATTCCTTTTATTATATTAGAATTATCAAATTCACAATCTAATAAATATAAATCATCTTGATTATTAGTACTATACCCTTCTAGTTTTAAAAGTTTATATTTTTCATCTGTATAATCTTTAAGCGGATCATATGATATATCATTATTTAATATTTTTTGTAAATATAATCCAACTATTTTATAATCTTTAAATTGTTCACTATTTTTAATTAAATACATATATATCGGTAATTGCATACCTAGTCCATATGGAAGTTTGTTTAAATCTATTTCTATACTTCCTGTTTTATAATCTATAACAGCTAGCAAAGACTTATCTTCTTCATATTTAATTTTATCTATTATTCCCATAAAAGTAATATCTAAATTATATTTTTTATTTATATATATTTTTTCTTCATGTAATTCTTTATTAAATGTAGAAGTTTCTTCTTGTTTTTTTATACCATCTATTATAAATAAAAGTTCTTGTTTTAATTTTTTAAAAATTAATTGTTCTTTTTTATTTTTAACTTCTTCTAATACACAGTCTTCATAACATTTATCAAAATCAAAAGAATCATCTTTATACATAGATAAAACCTTATGCATTACTCTACCTATTTTAGCTGATAAATTGTCTTCATATTTATCTATTTTTAATATATATTTTAAATAATATTTAAAACCACATTTATAATACTCTTCTAATGATGTATATGATAATAATAATTTATTATTAATATAGCTGTATAAATTGTTTTTATCTATTCCTTCATATGCATTATTATAAGTCATATAGTTTATATCTTTATAATTATAAGATAACTTATTTAAATTAGAATCAATTTCATTATATTTATTTAATTTATCTTTCATTTTAGATAAACTTATTTTATTATATATATTAGAATAATTATATTTATTACTAAATTCATAGTTTTTAATAATATTTAAATTTAAATAATCTACTAAACTAGATTTAAAATATTGGTCGGTATTACTTCTTAATTTATAAGATATAGTTAAGTTATCTATATTTTTTAAATTATTAATAATATATTCTTTTTTTCTTATATTTTTTTGATAGCTAGTTTCTATATTTAATATTGTTTTTAAATCATCATTTAAATAATCTTCATCTTTATATATTTTAGGCATTGAAGAATCATTAAATCCTATTAAAAAGATATGTTTATTGTCTAATACATCATCTATATTATATAAACTAACAGAATTGCTATATTTAATGTTTTTTAATTTAGTATTTTTAAATTCATTAATTAAACAATCTATTATAATATTATCAACTTTTTTAAAATTCCATTTATTACAAATTAATACTACTTCATTATATATTTCTTCATCTTCTATAATAGATAATGATTCTGTAATATTATTATTTTCTTTTAATTTATTAATAAAATTTATTACATAAGGATTTGCATATAAATTACTTATATTTTTTAAATTAATTTTAATATTAAATTTATTAAAAAGATCAGTTACAGTATTATAATATTCATCACTATAGTTAATAATACCTATAGATTCTATATTAATACCTTTATCAATTAAGTTTAATATAGATAAACAAACAAATTCTATTTCTAATTCCATATTGCTAAATTCATATACATTGCTAATTATATTATTTTTATAATTAGTATTAATTATTTTAAAATTTTTAAATAATTCCTCTTCTTCTTTAGAAAGTTCTATATTATAAATAATTACATTTATAGTTTGAATATATTTTATAAATAAATCATCTATAATTAATAAGTTATTATCTATTAATTCTTTTTTTAAATTAAACAAAAAATTTAATTTTGTTTCATTGTAAGATTTATTTATATATCTTAAATTATTTAAATATATTACAGCTACACTATATTTAACATTATATTTATTCATAATAAAATATATAGACTCTTCACTATAGTCAAAAGTTATTTTTTTAATAAACTCTATTTTATTCATAAACTTAATATTAGATAATTTTTTATTATTAAGAAGATAGTCTTCTTTAATATAATCATTAGATATTATTAAGGTTTTATTTTTTATATCATTAAAATCCATATACTCACCATTTTCTATATACATTATATATAAAAATACATATAAAATCAACTTCTTTTATAAATTAATAATTATTATTTTATTAATATAAAGACATACAATACCGACATTTAGTTTACTATTAAATTAATAAAAAAAGTGATTTCTCACTTATTTACATTCTTCATTACAAAGAATTTCATATACTGAATTAATACCATCTGTATATATAGTTGTTAATTCATCTTTTTGAGTATCAGTCAAAACAACACTAGGATTTTCTTGACTATCTACAGTAGATGTATGAGTAGATAATACTACACCATCTTTAACAAATACTACAGTAGGTAAATATAATCTTTTAATAGATTCATCATTTAATCCTTCATAAACATCAGCATGAACTCCAAGTAAACTTAGAATTTCATAATATTCTTTACTTCCTTCTTTATCAGTTACTACTACTCCATTTTCTAAATGTTTTGTATCTCTAATAGTATAAGGATTAAAATAGCTAATTTTTTCAATTCCAAAAGATTCAGCAGTACTTAATAAGACAGGAACTGCATTTCTGCACCAAGGACATTCTGGAAAACCAAAATATAGTATTCCTGTTCCTGTTTTTAAAAAGTCAATTACTTCTTCTATTTTTAAATAATCAACATTATTATCTTCCAATATATTAATATTTAAATATGCATTACCTGTTTCTTCATTTTTCTTACCATTTAAAGCTTCATATTCTTTTTTAAAAGATATTTCATCTTTAGTAAACTTTTCTATAATATTTCCACCACTTTTATCCTTTTCACCAACAAAGTTATATATTAAATAACTTGATAATAAAAATATAGCAGCTAAAGCCAATAATTTTAATTTCATAAATTACCTCCAATTTTCTTATATAATTATAACAATAATTTATCAATTTGTACATATAAAAAACCAAGCTAGCTTGGTTAATTAGATTTTATATAATTAATGTAATAATTAATTGTGTTTGCCCATGTTTCACTAACTGCATATTTAGGTCCTATAGTTTCCGCGGTTGTAAGGCCTACTGCATAATAGTTATTATATAGATTCTCTAAATAAGAATTAATTCCTTCTTCTAAAGAACTAAATGTGGCATAAGATCCACCAAAACATCCAGGATCTCCTTTTTGTCCTCCAACATTATAACAGTAATTAACTAGATCACTACATCCATTACTACCATTACATCCTGTTTCATGAAGAACTATTGCAATAGCTAAATAAGGATCTATTCCTAATTCAACTGATTTACTTGCAAATAAATATCCTGTTCCTGATAAAGTTGATGACAATGAATTGTTTAACTTATTAGCTAATTCATTTAAAGTCATTCCATCATATACAATTGGTTCTGCTATAGGTTCTACGTATGCTATCTCTTCAGTAGCTACATATGATGTTTCTTCTACTTGTTTACTATCTACTTGTTTTAAAACAGTATTAGATAATATGTAGTATGCACATGCACATTCTAGTATTCCAATCATGATTATAGCCAAAATCGGCCGGTCTATTTTCAATAAATTCACCTCTTGTTAAATTTTTGCGGGAACTTTTAAATTCTATCACAGGTAGTTTTATAAGTCAAATTTGGTTTACAATCTATTAAATTATTGACTTTTTTTATATAAGTAATATACTTAATATAGGAGGGTTTTAGATGAGTAGACGTAGTATAAATAACAACAATTTAAAGAAAAAAGACAACAATCTTTTTGAAAAGAAAACAAACGGGGAAGAAATATCAATAAACAATAAAAATGAAAGACAACAAGTTAAAAATATTGAAATGCTTGTTGAATATTATAAAGAAGGAAAAACACAAAATGGGTTTGAATTATTTATTTCTTTTGCATATTTTGAAAATATAAATAAAATAAATATAGATGATATTCAAAAAGCTTTGATTGAGCTAAAAGAAAAAGATAAATATAAATCATTATTAGAAGATTATGATTATAATATGAATGGACAATCTATTGATTTAATAGTAGAGATTTACCTGCTTATTAATGATAAAAAGCTTGAAAATAGTAGTGATAATAGACATTTGTTTGAAATAAATATTACTCACAAAGAATGTATGAAAAATATAAAATCTATTGATTTAGAAAAACAAAAATTAATGTTTGATTTAGTTAATGATTTTGAATTATTAGCTTCTAAATATAAAGAAAAAACATATAGCAAAGCAATATAAAAGAGTTGAAATTTCAACTCTTATTTGTTTGTATTATTATAATAATTAAATTCAGATAACTTAATAGATAAATCTTCTAAATCATCTAATTCATCATAAGAATCATCTATATAATCTTGAATTACAAAAATTAATTCTTTAATACTACTAAAATTTAAATAATTAATATTATATTTATTTAATATACTAATTTCTTCATCACTTAAAAATAATCCATTATCTCTAACTGTATGTAATGATAAATTAATATCATTAATTATTTCATCATTTATTTGCATACTTCATCACTAAGTAAACTAACACATTTCATAACAGCTAGTTTTCCATAAGGATAAGTTAAACTTCCTTGCATATAAGCTATATAAGGACTTCTTAAAGGACCATCACAAGAAAGCTCTATAGAAGAACCATTAGTAAAAGCTCCACAAGCCATAATAACTTTATCTTCATATCCAGGCATATCCCAAGGAGTTGGAACAGCACTAGAATCTATTGGAGAACAAGACTGAATAGCAGTACAATATTTGATTAATAACTCAGGATCATTAAAAATTATATTTTGTACTATATCTACTCTTGTAGCATTATATTTTGGTTCAACATTATAACCTAAGTGTTCCATAACTTTACTAGCTAAAACAGCAGTTTTAAGAGCACTAGATACTACACTAGGAGCTAAAAATAATCCTTGTAATAAAGATTTATTTATTCCTAAAGATGGACCAACTTCTTTACCTTCACCAGGCAAAGTTAATCTTTCTCCACAAAGTTCTATTATATCTTTTCTACCAACTATATATGCTCCATTAGGTGCAATACCACCACCTAGATTTTTAATTAAAGAACCAACTACTAAATCAGCTCCTACTTCTATAGGTTCTTCTTTAGTAACAAATTCACAATAACAATTATCAATCATTATTATTACATTAGAATCTATTTCTTTAATAAATTTAATTACTTTCGATACTTTATTTATATCTATACTTTCTCTAGTAGAATATCCTTTAGATCTTTGTATTTCTATTAATTTAACATTAGACTCTAATAATCTTTTTTTTATACTATCATAATCAAAATCATTATTTAATAATTCTATTTGTTCATAATTAACATTGTATGATTTAAGTGAACTAGAATTAGGCTTAATGCCTATTACTTCATGCAAAGTATCATAAGGAGTTCCAGTTATACTTAAAAGTGTATCATTTGGTCTTAAAATAGCAAAAAGAGCTACACTTAAAGCATGTGAACCAGATATAAATTGACTTCTAACTAATGCATCTTCACTTTTAAAGATATCTGCAAAAACTTGTTCTATAGCATCTCTTCCTAAATCATTATATCCATATCCTGTTGTACTATTAAAATGTACTTCTGATATTTTATTTTTATGAAAAGCACTTAATACTTTTAAACTATTATATTCACAAATTTCATCTATTTTATTAAATTGTTCTACTAAATCTTTTTCTAAAGTATTTACTAAATTATATGAATATTCACTTATTTCTAATTCTTTTAACATTAATAACCTCCATCTACTCTTATAACTGTTCCATTTATATATGATGCTTCTTCACTTGCTAGAAAAACTACAACTGATGCTATTTCAGAAGGTTCAGCAAATCTTTTAAGTAATATTTTATTTTCTTCTTCTTTTTTATAATCTGAATCTAATTCTTTATTCATAGCTGTATTTACCCAACCTGTAGCTATAGCATTAACTCTAATATTAGGTGATAATTCTTTAGCTAGATTTCTTGTTAAAGAAATAACTCCAGCTTTTGAAGCATCGTAATCCATTCCTTCTGGATAACCAGCATCTATTCCATTGTTTGATGAAATATTAATTATAGTTCCGTTTTTCATATACTTACTTGCATATTTAGAAACTAAAAAAGTACCTATTAAATTAACATCTAATATTCTTCTAAAGTTATCCACAGTTTTATCTTCAAATGTTGTATCAATAGCTATTCCAGCATTGTTAACAACTACATCAATTGCCCCAAATGTATTATAAGTTTCCTCAATCATTGATTTAACTTCTTCTTCACTAGAAACATCAGCTTTAATACATATTGCTTTTACATTAAATGTATTTGTTATATATTCTTTTAAATTTAGCGCTTCTTCTTTACTATTATTATAATTAATTACTATATCATAAGATTTACTAGCTAAAGATTTAGCTATCTCTTTTCCTATTCCTCTACTAGATCCAGTTATTAGTGCTATTTTATTCATAAAACAACCTCTTTTCTATCAAATATTATAACATATATTTTTACTTACTTAAAAAAAAGAAACTATTTTTTAGTTTCTTTTTTAGGTTTTTTTACTTGTTTTTTTGTTTTAACTACCTTATTAGTTTTTTCTACTTCTTTTTTTATTTCAATATTTTTTTTATTATTTTTAATTATTTCTTTTTTTAAAGGAATAACTTTAGTTTTTTTAACTTCTTTTACTATTTTAATATCTTTTTTAACTTGTTTTTTTATTTTTGGTTTATTAATATCTACTTCCAAGTCTTTAACATTTAATACAGGAGCTAACTTCTCTACTATTTTAGTAGCTTTAGCTCTTTTATATCTGCTATTACTTATTGCATCATCAGTTGTTTCACTTTTTAATTTTAATCTAAACAATTGATTTTCTTTATTAATAACAAACCAACCTTCTTCATTTTCTTTTATTTCATAGTATAATATTGGAATATGAAGTTCTTCTTCAATATCTATCATATCTTCAATACTTTTAACATCTACTATTGATAATCCATCTATATTTATTTTATTTGTTACTTCAACTATTATTTCACCATATCGTTTTAATAATTTATTTAATTTAATTTGATATTGGCTCTTTTTAGTAATTGCAAATAAACTTCTAAATGTAAGCATAAATACTATCAAACATATAGTTAATAAAACAGAACCTAATAATACTTTACTAGAATCTATTGGTTTTTCTTCTATATTTGTATTAAATACAGAAGATTGATCATTTTGAGAATAGCTGGTAACTATTTTAAATGTACTTTCTGTTAAAGGAATCTTCATTTCTATAACTTCTGTTTTATCTAATGTTCCATCTAAACTCTTTAATTCTATAGTCATTTTAATATCAAATACAGCTTCTATTGATAAATGTAATTGACTTATAAATTCATCAGATATATTTTTATAATAATTAAAATCTATATCAAGTGGTTGATTAATATTAATTAAATTAGTATTAGTATTTTCTACCACAACAGGTAATATTAAAGTAAAACTTTTACTCCATAATTGATCAGTATCTTCTCCATAATTACCAATTATATTACCTTCTATTTTATAATTATATGTTAAATCTAAATTATTAGAATTAGAATAATTATAATAAAACGTAGTTTCAATATTTTTAATTAGAGAAGCTGTATATATTTTATTCATATCTAAATATTTTTCATCAAAAAAGCTATTTTCATTTAAATTAACTTTATAATTAATATTATTACTTATATTATATGAATATAATAAATCTTTAACTGTTGGATCTTTAGATAAACCTCTATTTATCATTAAAAAGGAAATAAGCATTAGCAAAAGGAGTACACTTATTATAGCTACCCTACGCCATTGATCTAGTATTAATCTACTAGTTTTTTTATTGTTTACTTCCATATTTCACATCCTTATTTTTCAACACCAACTACTTGTTTACTAATAATTGATTCTAATATTACTGATGGATACCCGATTTTAGGAATACTAAATTTTTCAATTCCTAATATTTGTTTTTTTTCTACTAAGAAAGCATCTGGAGCATTATTATTATCTCCTTTAGTTCTATACTTTATAATACCTTTTTCATTGACTATTTCAACTACTCTATGTATTACTGCTGCACTATCTAAATTATACATAATAATTGTTCCAATTTCAATAGTGTTAATATTATCTTTATTTATATTTTCTATAATAACAGCGTCTCCTCTTTCAAAAGAAGTACTCCTACTGGTCTATATCTAAAAGCTCCATAAAAGAATAAAATTAATATAACTAAAGATAAATATAAAGGTATTTTAGTAGCTCTTTTATATCTTCTATTTAAACTATGTAATGTATTTTTTTCATCAATAAAATTGTATATAAATATAAAAGTTATAAAAGGTAATATTATTCCAAATAATCCATTTATAAACCAATTAGTTTTAGGAAAAATTGGTAATAAAATAAAAACTAATTCTATAAACAATTTATATATAATAGCTGGTTTAAATCCTGATGTAATCATTAAATATGTTAATAATGCATTTTGAGCTAAAAGAGGAATTAATATACCAAAAAAGTATTCTATAATTCCTGATATTGTTGTTATACTAGAGAAAAATGTTACAAAACTTACTTCAAATAAAGTAAATATAAAGACTAATAAAACATATTTCAACATATCTTTATTACTATTTTTAATTAAAATAAATCTAGTATATTCTTTTAATATTACTACTAATATTAATGCCCATACATTTAATATTAAACTACTAATACTGTGTGCATATGGACTGTTTTGAAATCCTAAAATTAATCCTGATGAAAAATATACAATTAAATAAACTAATAAAATTATTATTATTATTTGTAATTTATCATATTTATTTTTATATCTTAAATAAGTTTCTTTTAATAACAAATAACTTATAATTGACATAATAATCCAAAATAAGGGATTAATTACATAAGTAAAAACATTATTTGATAATGGTATTAATACTACATTTTTAAGAACTAAAAACACTATTAAAGAAATTATTATTACAAAAAAATATTCATTATTCTTCTTCATATTATTTACTCCCCAGTGCACTAATTAAAGTTGTTGTAAAATTATTGTTTTTAGCTTTTAATTGAATACCAAAAGTTGTACTAGCTCCAGGAGCTAAAGTACCATTATAAGATAAATTAGTAAACGTTATAACATTTCCTACTCTTACATAATTTGTACTCCAACTACTAGCTAAAGTTAAATCTGCTGGAACTCCTATTTTAACTTCCCAAGCTGATACTTGTATAGTTGAATTATTTTTAACTACAACATCATATTGTCTAAAATTACCCCAAGCTCCAGTTTGATTAAAAGTAACATTTAGCGTTACATCATTAGTTACTACTGGTTCAAAAGAACAATTATAAACACTTATATTTCTAAGTGCATATGGAATACTAGTATTAATTGTTATTGTAAAATTAATAGTAGCTAAACCATTTATATATGTATTATAATCAGTACCTGATAAATATAAAGTATTATTAGTTATTGTATATACTGCATTAGTAGCTGTTATTACAGCATCTGTAGGTAATGGTATAGATACATGCCAATAATACATTGGTTTTGTAGATAAGTTTTTTAAATTAAAAGTATATGTATGTGTTTTAGTATTACCACTAGACCAAAAAGAATAATCGGTAGTTACTTGTGTATTACACGATGAATCATTAATTACATGAATTATTGAATCTATAGTAGCTACCCCATTTACTTTAAGTTGTTGAACTAAATAAGAATATCCCGTTTGTATAAAAGCTACTAAAAAAATTACAATTATAAAAAGAATAATTTTGAGATTATTTCTTTTATGTCTTCTAAACTTTTTCATATAATCCCACCTTTAAATAAAAAGAGGGCTATAAATAGCCCTTTTGTTTTTTAATTATGCTGTTTTTTGGGCATAATTTAAAGTTACATTTAATGTTCTACTAGTAGTAGCTGGTTGAGCAGTTACACTACTTAAGTATTCAACTTTAACTGTAACAGTATTTGTACTACCAGCAGCTAATACTGATCCTTGAGATACTCCACTTACTGTATATGCTATAGCAGCACTACCTGAATCAGTAACTATAATATCACTTAATTCTGCATCTAAAGTTCCACTGTTAAGTACAACTATTTGATAAGTCATACTATCCCCTGGTGAAACTAAATTTACATCAAAAGTAGCTGTAGTTCCTGTTAATGTTGGTGCTGAATTATTAGTTGCTTTTCCAAAAGCAGTCCCTGGTGTTATTGTAGAAAATGCAATATTCCAATTACTTGTAATACCTGCTGTTCCTGTAATATTTAGGGTTTGTGCTAAAGCTGCGTAACCTACTGACATAGCTAACACTGTAACAACTAATGCTCCTATTAAAATGTTTTTCGCGTTTTTCATGATTTCCTCCTATCTTTAATTAAATTATAATATATATTATAGTTAAAAGCAATAGCAATTTTTTTAAATAAAAAAAGAAAAAATTTTATAATTTTTCTTCTATACTTTTACCTGCTAAATAACCTGTTGATAAAGCTAAAGTTATGTTGTATCCACCTATTGGTCCATGAATATCTAGAGCTTCTCCAGCAAAATAAATCCCTTTATTTATCTTAGATTCCATAGTAGTAGTATCTATATATTTCATATCTATTCCACCACCTGTAGCATATGCTTCATCAAGTGAACAAACTCTATCTACTTCATATTTTAGTTCTTTAATATTATCTATTATCTTTAATAAATCTTTACTATTTATTGATTTAATTTTTTCTGATTTTATATTTAATCTTTCTAATAAATACAAACTAAATCTTTTACTAAATAATGTATTTAAACAAGTTAATATTTCTTTTTCTCTATCATAATTTTTTATATAATTTATTAATTCTTCTTTAGTATAACTAGGGAATAAATCTATTATTATTTCTTTTTCTGAATTT
>Ga0209373_10002743_pt1 | contig 17069 bp, 10 predicted proteins | sample Higcelweek5metaG_FD_187173 | JGI IMG/M metagenome (GOLD analysis project Ga0209373, IMG submission 187173) | Freshwater pond sediment microbial communities from the University of Edinburgh, under environmental carbon perturbations - High... | ecosystem: Environmental > Aquatic > Freshwater >... | reverse complement strand
GGGGGGGGGGGGGGGGGGGGAGCCAATGGGCGAAGCTTTTGAGAAGTCCTATGGCTGATCGCCGCAGAAATGATGGGGCCGGCGTCCGCCGAACGCGGGCGGAGAGGGGGCGGAGCTGGAGCCCGGTGTTCCCGGGCTCGTCGTACTCGCGCCACGGCCCGGCCTTCAGGTGCTGCCGTGTATCGGAAGTTGCCATTCCAGGCCGGCGCGAGCGACCGCGTTTTCGGCGTCATCGTCGGCGAGGGCAAGGCCGGCGCCGTCCGCTTGGCCGAGACGATCTCCGTCGTGGAGGACGAGGTGCAGGGCATGAGCCGCTCGGCGGGGGCGCAGCTGAAGAGCGCGCAACGGGTGCATGGGCTGGGCGACGCGGTGAACGCGCTCACCGGGGCGCTGCTCACGGAGATCGGCGCGTTCCGTTTCGCCGCGCACCGGCGTGCGGAGGAGGCGTTGATGGGCCTTGTGGAGGAGCTGGCCGAGCGTCGGCTGGAGCGTTTCGGAGTCGAGCGCGCACTGGAGCGCTGGTTGATGGAGTGGACTCCGTTCGAGCTGGCCTATTGCACCGCCGCCGCCGGCCGGCAGTTCGTCGACAACCTGCGGCGCCGCGGCGACCGGGTGGAGTACGATAAGAGCGGTTACGGCCGCGACTGGTCGGAGCGACCCTGGTTCCGGCAGGGCGCCACCCCCGAGGGCGTGACGTCCACCGACCTCTACCGCTCGACGGCCACCGGCGACTACTGCTTCACCGTCGTGGCGCCGCTGCGCGATGCGGACGGCGAGCTGTGCGGCGTGCTCGCGGCCGACGTCAATTTCCGGCGACAGCTGGCCGAGGACTGAGCGGCAAGGCTGCGCTCAGGGCAACCGAGCCCGCGCACGGGCTCGCGCTTGTCCCGGCGGGTCAAGCTGTGCTCGCTCAGGTGACCAGCCAGATGTCGGCGCAGCGCGGCCTCGACGGCGGCGGGCGCGTGGCGATAGGAACGGGCATGCAAGTCCGCCGCCCCGCGAAACGTCTCCTGAACTGGCTGGTGTGGTGCGCCCTCGGCGCCGCGGTGGCGCTCGGCGTGCCGGTGGTCGAGACGCCGGCCGAGCGGGTGGCGGTGTTTCACGCCTCGGCCGAGGCGCGCGCCGGCGCGGTGCCGTCGTCGACGTTGATTGCTCCGCGGCGAGGGCCGGAGGGCGACGGCGGCGTGGCGCTGCGGCCGGCGTTCTCCGCGGATGGTGCCCGACAAGTGGTTACTGTTTCCGTGCCTGCCGGCACGGCGCTCTACGGCACGGGCGAGGTGAGCGGTCCGCTGCTGCGCAACGGTCGCACGGTCACGCTCTGGAACAGCGACGTGTACGGCTACGGCGCCGGCACTCCGGCGCTCTACCAGTCGCACCCCTGGGTGCTCGGCGTGCGCGCCGACGGCACGGCGTTCGGGCTGATCTTCGATTCGACCTACCGCCAGACCATTGCGCTGCCGCCGCTCGCCGGCGGCGAGATCCGCGTGGAGGCGGAGGGGCCGGCGTTCCCCGTGGTAGTGATCGAACGCGACACGCCCGCGCAGGTCGTGCAGGCGCTGGCGCGGCTGACCGGCCTGCCGCCGCTGCCGCCGAAGTGGGCTCTTGGCTACCAGCAGAGCCGCTGGAGCTACGCGCCCGATACGCGGGTGCGCGAGATCGCGCGCGAGTTCCGCGCCCGGCGAATCCCGTGCGACGTGCTCTGGCTCGACATCGATTACATGGAGGACTTCCGGATCTTCACCTTCGACCCGCGGCGTTTTCCCGACCCGAAGGCGCTCAACGACGAGCTGCACGTGCAGGGGTTCCACACCGTGTGGATGATCGACCCCGGACTGAAGAGCGACGAGCTCCCGCCGGCGCAGCCGCCTACCCCGGGCAACGTGAGCGCGGATACGCCCGGGCAGACGGCCGCGCGCTCGGCGGTGCGGGCGCGATTTGCGGCGCTGCGCGAGGAGGGGCGGCGCGGGCGCCACTTCGTGCAGCGCGCCGACGGCAGCGACTACGAGGGCGAGGTGTGGCCGGGGCGCTGTTTCTTCCCGGACTTCACGCGGGTGGCGACGCGTGCGTGGTGGGCGGGGCTGTACGCGCCGTTGCTCGCGCAGGGAGTCGACGGCGTGTGGAACGACATGAACGAGCCCGCGGTGTTCAACGTGCCGAGCAAGACGATGCCCGAGGCCAACGTCCACCGTGCCGACCCCGAACTCGGCGGCACGGGACCGCACGCACGCTACCACAACATCTACGGCATGCAGATGATCCGCGCGACCCGCGAGGGCCTCGCCGCCGCGCGGCCGGACCGGCGGCCGTTCGTGCTCTCCCGCGCGAACTTCCTCGGAGGGCAGCGCTATGGCGCCACCTGGACCGGCGACAACACCGCCGACTGGGAGCAGCTCGCGTGGTCGGTGCCGATGGCGCTCAACCTCGGGCTCTCGGGGCAGCCGTTCAGCGGGCCGGACATCGGCGGCTACGTCGGCGACGGACCGGCCGGCGCGCCGCCGCACGACCGCGGCACGCATTTCGCCCGCTGGATGGGCGTGGGCACGCTGCTGCCGTTCGCCCGCGCGCACACCAACAAGTCCAATACCGACAAGGAGCCGTGGGCGTTCGGACCGGGGGTCGAGCGCACGTGCCGCACGGCGATCGAGCGCCGGTACCGGCTGCTGCCCTACATTTACACCTTGTTCCGCGAGGCGTCGGTGAGCGGGATGCCGGTGGCGCGCCCGGTGTTTTTTGCCGATCCGCGCGACCCGGCGCTGCGCGTGGAGGACCGGGCGTTCCTGCTCGGCGGCGACCTGCTGGTCTCCTGCCGGCTCACGCCCGAGCGCGACCGGCCGGCGACGATTCCCGCCGGCTGGGCGAAGATCCGCCTGCCTGGCGAGACGGGCGACGATCCCGACCTGCCCGAGCTCTACCTGCGTCCGGGCTCGGCGGTGCCGACGGGGCCGGTCATGCAGTACGCGGACGAACGGCCGCTGGAGCGGATCGCGCTGCTCGTCTGCCCCGACGCCAGCGGCGAGGCGAGCGGCACGTTGTACGAGGACGCCGGCGACGGCTACGGTTATCGGAGTGGCGAGTACCGGCTGACGACGTTCCGGGTGACGCTGCGCGACGGGCGAGTGTCGGTTGCCACCAGCCACGAGGGCGACTGGCCCGAGCCGGCCGGGCGGACGGTGGAGGTGATCGTCGTGTTGCCCGGCGGCGGATCGTGAGAGTTCGGAATCGGGGGATGACCGCAGAGCGCATGGAGCCTAGCGCAGCTTCGCCGCAACCGAAGGGGCAGAATGATGAACCACGGATTTCACGGATGGGCACGGATACCGGAAGATGGAGAATGTGGAACTCATGAAATCAGGAAACGGAAGGTGGGAATCCTCGGCTATGGCGTGTCATGCAGACCACACTGGCGATCTGGGGTGAGGCGGAGCTGAGAAACGCAGGCAGGGACGCCTGCGCCACGCCCCGGGGCTTCGCCGATGCACGTGGCCGAGGGGACTCGTGCAGAAAAGAGAGGGTTTGAAGCGATAGCTATGCAGAGGATCGGACGCCGGAACCGAAACGCGTGGCGCGGATCGGCGAGAGGGCGGCGCCTGATATGAAGGGCCTTGCAAGACAAGGCCCCTGCGAAGACGGACGGTCACTCCGCCACGATCTCGTAGTGGAGTGTGTTGTCTTGCGGCGAGACGGAGAAGGAGAGGATGGCGTTGTTGTAGACGGTCGTTACTGTGTGGGCACGTGTGCCATCGGGCTTGAGGGCGTGGACGGTGCGCGGGCCGGAGGCGGCGATCTCGATGGTGGCGGGCACGCGTTCGGCGATGGTCGGGCCGTGGCCCCAGTCGCCGCCGATGGAGTTGCGCAGGGCGTTCCACTTCATGCCGGTGTTCTCGGCGCGGGCGACGACGGTCACGAGGACGCGCTTCGAGGTGGCGAGCGAGCGCTCGTCCAGTGCGACGGCTGCGACGGTGGCGAAGTCGCGGCCGAAACGCGGGCAGACGACGTGGAGCGGACCGGCGACGACGTTGGCGCCGCCGAGGTAGCCAGTGGCGACGGCGGCCTGCGGAGCCGAGGCGACGAACACCTTGCCCTGCGGCGCCTCGATCACGGCGGCGGGCGGTGTATCAGACGATCCGCTGCGAACGAGCACCGCTTTCGCGGTGGTCGGCTGGTCGTTGATCTGGAGGCGGCAGTCGAGGAAGTCGAAGGGCCGGTCGGGGTTGAGCTTGGCCCAGAGCATGTCGGCGTGCATGGCATCGGCCCACACGGGGTTGCCGGGGCGCAGCTCGGCGACTGCGGTGGCGGGAGCGATGAGGCCGGCGCGGAAGACGCGGGTGGCGAAGGGTGCGAGCGACCACTTCGCGGGGTGGTTGATCTGGTCGAAGAAGCCGGAGATGCGGCCATCGGGGTTGCGGGTGCCGTAGGTGCCGAGATCGAAGGCGTAGACGGCGTCCCAGTTCTGCCGGCACGCGAAGACGGCGAGTTCGGGGTACATCTCGCAGACGAACTCGCTGGTGGCGGGGTGGTCGTACTCGCTCACGGAGAAGGGTTTTCCGGCGACGCGGAGGTAGGCGAGGTTGCCGAGTTCGCCGAAGCGGCGCGGGCCGAAGACGGCGAGCTGGGGGGAGTTGGCGATGGTCCAGTTGGCGCGGTCGAAGCCGGCGCCGGGGAAGAGCGGGTGCTCCCAGTAGACGTGCGTATCGGCGAACTCCATGGAGCGCTCGCGTTCGAGGGCGGGGAGGCCGGTGAAGTTGACCTGCGAGCAGATGACCGGGGCCTTCACGTGGAGGACATCGCGGAGGAAGGAGCGCATCTCCTGGGCGAAGGCTCGGTCGGTGGAGGCGAGGAAGGCGATCCAGTCGGCCCATTGGAGGGTGGTGGGCTCGCCGGGAAGCGGGACGTTATGGGCTTCGAGCGTCTGGCCGGGGCGCAGGCCGCCCTCGGCCGCGCCGGAGGTGAAGCGCAGGGCGCGGACCTCGATGTGGTTGACGCGCTCGGCGACGTCGAAGTTGAGGCGGGCGAGGCTGGCGGCGACGGAGTGGACGGGGAAGACGAGGCGGACGGGAGTCCAGTCGGTGGAGACGTCGAGCGGTTGGAGGAGGCCGAAGCTGCGCCATTCCTCGCCGGGGCGTGTGGAGGTGTCGTTGCAGAGGCCGACGCTGAACCGGCCGGCAGCCTGCGCGCGGACCTCGAAGGCGATGGTGTAGACGGCGTTGTCCTCGACGCGGAGTTCGCCGGTAGTGACCTGGACATGCCAGTTGAGGCCGGCGGTCTTCTCGACGGCGACGGCGAACGAGGAGGAGTCGGCGCCCGGGGTGAGCGTGGCGGTGGCGCCGGGCTGGACCTTCGCCTCCCAGCGCGCGGTGGCGGCGAGGATGGATTGCGGTGCGGCGGCGGTGACGGGGCCGGCCCAGGCGGCGGCGAGGGCGGCGGTGCTGGCGTAGCGTTGCGAGAGCCAGGCGTTCCACTGGGTGCGGAGCTCCTCGCGGAAGGGCTCGGGGAAGCGGTCGGCGCCGCGGCCGAGGTCGCGGGTGAAGTAGCCGAGGAGGGAGTTCTCGTTGTTGATCTCGACGATGGCGACGGCGGGGTCTTCGGCGGGGGCGAGGCCGGTGTAGGGGTTTCTCGTGGTGAGGAGGCGGCGCGCGTAGTCCTTCTGGAGCTCGATCATGCGGCGGTCGAAGAGGTCGACGCGCTTCTGGTAGTCGGGAAGCTGGGAGACGGACTCGGGCAGGCCGTCGGCGGCGGAGAGGGCTTTCGAGACCTTGAGGTTGAGGCTCGAGTAGATGCCGTGCTTGGCGAGGATGGCGATGAGGCGGTGGAGCTTGTCGAGCTGGGCGGGGTCGGGGACCTGGCGGTCGCGCTGGGCCGGGCCCCAGATGCTGCCGCCGCCGGCGACGGACCAGGGGTTATCGAGATGGTGGAGACGGGCGATGTTGATGCCGGCCTTGGCGAGGCGGCGGGCGAGCAGCTCGGCGTCGGCCGCGGAGGGGAAGGCGTCGTCGGAGGAGAGGTTGACGCCGAAGAAGCGGAGCGGGCGGCCGTCGGCGGAGACAAAGGCGCCGTCCTTCACGGTGACGCGGCCGGAGGCGCCGGCGGGGGCGGGGTTGAGCGCTGAGGTGTCGAGCGCGGTGCCGGTCGCGGGTTCGACGACGGGCCAGACAAACCAGCCTTCGGGTACGGCGGACTGGGCGCAGGCGGAGAGGGACAGCGCGGCGGCGAGGAATGCAGGAACGAGGGGGCGGCGTGATAGGGGCGAGATCATTGGGGGGATGTGAAGAACAGGAGATGCTGTGGCGGCCGGATGCTGGCGAGTGCGGAGAGGACGGAGGCTGGGGTGAGAGGATGGGTTGTTGCATCGCGGGAGACGGGGCGCGGATGCCGAGTGACGCTGGGTGCTGGCGGAGTGGGTCTGGGCTTTCAAGACAGTGCCTCCTGTGGTTTGGCACCGTTTGTGAGAACGGTAGTGGGCGGGAATCCCTGCGAGCGCGATACTGCACATTTGCGTGATACGGCCGTATCACGCAAATGTGCAGCCGAGACGGGAGGTGCCTCCGTGGGGAGGCCCGGCTGGGCGAGGCGGGCTGAAGCGCTGGCCCGAGCGCGCGGGGATTTGCGCCTACTCGTGCGTGAGCACGACCTCGCGGGCGAGGGCGACGTGCTGCGGGAGGACCTTCCGGTGGTCGTAGGCGCGGAGGACCTTCGAGTAGGCGGTGGGCGTGAGCGACTTGCCGCTGCGCTCCTTCGCCAGACAGGTGCGCATCATGCGCGAGAGGCCTTCGACTTCGCCGGGCTTCACGAGGTAGGCCTCGGCGCGCTGGCGCACCATTTCCGGGATACCGTGGACGTCGGTCGTCACGATCGGCGTGCGGAACGCCATCGCCTCCATCACCACGCGCGGGAACGACTCCTCGTAGCTGGTGCAGACGAAAAGGTCGGCGAGGAGGAAGAAGTCGTAGGCCTCGCGCGTCTCGGGGACGAGGGTGAGGTTCTCCAGGCCGAGCTGATTGATGTCGGCGGTGAGCCAGTCGAGGTAGATGCCCGCGCGCGCGCCGACGAGGACGAAGCGCACGGGGCGGCCGTCGTCGCGGTGGTGGCGGTTGAAGTGGTCGACGGCGCGGATGAAGACGTGCTGGCCCTTGCGCTCGCAGACGGTGCCGATGTTGGCGACGATCACCTCGTCGTCGCGGAAACCGTGTTTGCGGCGCAGTTCGCTGCGGGTGTGCGCTGCCCTGAACGCCTCCATGCCGGCGAGGTCGATCCAGCTGCGCACGATGCGGAAGTTGTCGCGGCGGTTGTGGTCCTCGTAGTAGGCGCGGGTGGCGTCGCAGAGGAAGAGCGTGCGGTCGGCGATGGACAGCGCCTCCTCGGCCACGCGGTGCATGGGGCGCAGGAGCATGCGCTCGTAGAAACGGTAGGGCGAAGTGCTTTCGTGGATGTAGTAGAGCGATGGCTTGCCGGCCTGCTTGGCGAGATGCACGCCCCAGAAACCGACGAGGGTGTTGCAGACGACGAGGTCGATCCGGTCGAACGGCAACGTGGCGCGCAGCGCGGCGAGGCGTTCGTGGAACTGCGTTTCGTTCTCCGCCGAGTAGAACTGGTGGCGGTCGACGATGCGGATCTCGGCGCCGAGTTCCTCGTAGCGCGGGCGCAACGGTCCCTCCTCGTTGGAGATGACGGTGATCGCGAAGCCAGCCTCGCGCACGAGATGGGTTGCGTACTCGAGCAGGAAGAGCGGCGCGCCCTCGAGGTTGAGGTTGTGCGTGATCAGCAGCACGTGCAGCCGGCCGGCACGCTCGGTGTGGCCGCAGACGGCGCCGCGGCAGCGCGGGCGGAGCTGGCCGTCGAGAGTCAGGTGACGGCTGAAATACGGGTCGCGCGGCGACGGGTAGCAGCGGACGAAGGCGATGTGCTCGGCCTCGTCGAACGTCACGCCGCGCGTGGCGCTGCCCCAGTGCATGAGCTTGGCCTGCGGCGTGTACACGCAGCGCCAGCCGGCGGCGACGGCGCGCAGGCAGTAGTCGACGTCGTTGTAGGAGACGCTGAAGTCCTTCTCATCGAAGCCACCAAGTTTCCGGTACAGCTCGGTGCGCGTCATCAGGCACGCGCCGGTGACGGCGGAGACTTCGCGGGCGACGGAGTGCCAGACGACCGGCGTCTCGCGCTCGTGGGCCTTCACCAGCGGCGTGTCGGCGAGGCCTTCGTGCGGGCCGATGACGATGCCGGTGTGGTTGAGCGTCTTCTCCGGGTAGAGGAGTTTCGCGCCGACGACGCCGACATCCGGCTGCGAGAACCAGCCGACCATCTCTTCGAGCCAGCCGGGCTCGAGGGCGTTGACGTCGTTGTTGAGGTGGAGGACCAACGGCGTGTCGATGTGCGGCAGCGCGAGGTTGACCAGGTGCGAGTAGTTGAACGGCGCGTGCACGTCGGCCGGGCGGACGACGGTGCAACGGAGATCGGTGCGCTGGACGATCTGGGCGAGGTAGCGGGTGGCGTCGGCGTCGCGCGAGTTGTCGTCGACGATGACGAGTTTCACGAAGCGCCAGTCGACGGTTTCCTCAAGCAGCTCGATGCACTCCTGCAGGAGGTGGAGGCGGTCGCGCGTCGGGATGACGATGGTGATGGGATTGGCGGCGAGAAGCTTCGGGTCCCAGAGGAGTTGGTGGAGATTCAGGCGGCGCTGGTGCGCGGCTTCGGGCAGGAACGGCGCGGCGGCGAGCCCGCGGCGCTGCATGGCTTCGGCAAGGGCATTGCGCGATTGCTCGATGGCGGGAGCGGCGAGGTCGGTCGTGTCCGGGCGCTCGGCACGGGCATGGTGGCAGACGAACGGCAGGTGCGCGACCTGAGCGGGCGAGAGTTTGTCGCCGAGGCGGAGGAGCAAGTCAAACCACGCGATATCCGGATACTCGGCACGGAAGGAACCGAGGGCGACGAAGCGCTCGCGGCGCACGAGGCTGAGCTGGCCGGGGAAGAGACCGGAGAGCGCGAGCGCGGGGCTCCAGTCCGACTTGAAGGCGGGAGTGGAGCGGAGCCCGGCGGCGTCCATGCGATCCTCGTCGGTGTAGACGAGCTCAAGGTCGGGCTTTTGCGCGATGGCTTCGACGGCGTGGAGAAGCGCGTCGGGCGAGAGGCGGGAGTCGCCGGGCAGGAGCGCGAGGTGCGTGGCGGCGGAGTCGTGGGCGGCGGCGTTGAGCGCGCGGATACGATCGGCGCCGCCGGTGTGGACGATGGCCGTGCAGCGCGGCTCGGACTCAAGCGTGGCTGCGAGCTCGGGTTGCGGCGCGCCGCCGAGGACGAGGCGCGCCTCCCAGTTCGGGTAGAGCTGCGCGGTGAGTGAGGCGACGAGCTGCTTGAGCTCCTCGCCGCGACAGCCGGAGCCGTCGACGAGCAGGATGAAACGCGGGCCGGTGGCCTGTAGCGCTGTGGCGGACTCGCGCATCTTCGCGAGCAGGCGCGGCGCGAGGCGGTTGGCGTGTTGCCAAGCGATGTAGGGATCGGTCGTTGGCGGGACGCGATCGGCGAGGCCGACGGGGGCGTCGACGCGGAAGTGCTCGCGCGTGAGCTTGGCGGCGGCCCAGAGCGGCTTGAGCGGGCCAAGCGGCACGCTATGGCGGCGGGCGGCGGCGTAGAGCGCGCGGCCGGTGTCGAAGAGGAGTCGGTTGGAGAACTCGGGCAGCGGGCGCTCCTGCTGGACACAGGTTTTCTGGTACACGCGGCGGACCCAGACCAGGTGCCGCGAGCCGTCGTCGAGTTCGGCGAAGATTTTGACGCAGACCGGATTCGGCGCGTCCTCCTCGAGGTCGAGCATGCCGAAGAACTGCGAGTGCCGGGCGTACGGGTGGCCGGGGAACATGTCGCCCGCCTCGGGGCGCTCGCGGTACTCGTGCTGGATGGTGTTCTCGACATTCGGATGCGTGCTGCCGACGAGGCGGACGACGCGCCGGTCCTTGTGGATGAGCCAGCCCTCGATGCGGATCTTGCCGAACTGCGTGCCGGCGACGCGCAGCGGATTCTCGAGCGCGCCGAAGAAGGGCGGGTTGGGAAGAGTGTCGAGCGAGATGGCGGCGGCGGCCTCGATGAGGCGGTCGGCGACGGGTGCAAGGTCGCCGGCCGGATCGGCGCGGCGGGCCTGGAGGAGCTCGCGCCAGAGGGCGGGGATCATCTCGACGTCGAGCGGCGGCGGTTGGGCGGGACCGTTGCGGACCTCGATGGGTGTGCGCCAGATCTCGACCCAGTTGCGGCCGGCATCCAGGAGTTCGAGGCGGAGTTCGGTGGCTCCAGGCGGCGGACACACCTGGAGGATGAAGCCGGCGTGCGGCAGGCCGAAGCGGCCGCGGTGGCATTTCTCCATGTGCTCGTGCGGGAGGCCGAAGACGCCGAGGTAGGCGCGGCCGCCGATCACGGCGCGGATGTCGGAGAAGACCGCCTCCGTTTTCGAGAGGAACCAGCCGGCGATCCAGGTGGGTTTGCCGTCGAAGACCCACTGGGTGGGCTGTTCAACGTCGAAGATGTAGGCGTGGTTCTCGTTCATGCCATCCGGCGAGGGAGGGCGTCACTCAAGACGGGCGCCGGAGCCGGTGCAAGCGCGGGGGCGGGGATGGCGGAGCTGGTTACAGCCGAGCATGCCGCCTATTTCCGCTTGCCGGAAATAGGCGGGTGCGCAAGGTGGGCACATGATTGTGGGATTCGAGGACGAGACCACGCGGCAGATCTGGGCTGGCGAGTCCGTTCGTCGAATCCCGGTCGAGTTGCAGAGGCAGGTGCTGAAGCGGCTCGGCTACCTGAATGCCGCAAAACGCATCGAGGACCTCTACCAGCCGCCATCGAACCACTTCCACGCCATCGGCAAACGTTTCGCGATCCGAGTAAACGCGCAGTGGCGAATCACTTTCGCGTGGACCGAGCGCGGGCCGGACGACGTTCTCTTCGAAGACTACCACTGACCCTCTCCCGATCATGAGCACGCAGAAGCGCACCCTGACGCCCTGGCACCCCGGCGAGCTCCTCAAAGAGGACTGGCTCGCCGACTACGGGCTTACCCAATACGCACTGGCGAAGGCGCTGAAGATTCCGCACAGCCGGCTCACCGACATCATCAAGGGTCGGCGCGGGATCACCGCCGACACGGCGTTGCGACTGGCGCGTTTCTACGGCAACTCGCCGGCGTTCTGGTTGAACCTGCAGGCCGACTACGATCTGCGCATGGCCGATGCCGCGAAGATCGCTGCAGAAGTGCAGCCTCGGGCGGCGTGAGGGTAGGCCCTTGGCCCGGTCTGCTACTCGGGTGCAGAATTCGAGACGGGATCGACCGCAATTGTAGCAGCAGCTCCTGCGATGGGATTGGTGAGGAGAAGATTGAATTCGTTGCTTGGCGGTGGCCGCATCGGTGCAAGGTCCGCTTCCCAAGTCCACTGGGCAGTTCCAAAGAAGGTCAGGTGCCACTCGACGTGTGTTGGCGTGAATGTGCAGGATACTGTGTGTTGGGGAGCTGGAGTGGCCTGGAGTTCTACAAACTGGAAGATGCCGATTCCTGATCCGGCGGTCGGGTTATGGGTTCTCTTCTCGAGGAAGTTCCTGAATTGTTGGATCACGGGGTGTCCGTAGATCTGGTAATCGTGTGGCCAAGCGAGACAGGAGAGTTCGAACACAATCTTTGCTAAACACCATTCGGTTTCCCACGGAATCTGATCTCTTGTGACAGTGATGGGCCCGCGGGTCGCATCGAGTCGGAAGCCTTCACGTAGAGTATTGCAGTAGTGTGTGCCTAGTGGATTCTCAACCACCTGCTGAAGAAGAGCATCCACTTTGGCTTCGATCTCGTGGTCGTTCAGGGGAAGCGACTTCTTTCGTACCTTAGCGATCAGCGATCCGCGAATCTCGTTCCTGCGCTTTGTCCAGTCATCAAGCGGCATGAACAGGTTCGTTGATGGCCGGAGTTGAGGTTGAATCTTTGGATTGCCCTCCCGGTAACAGACTTTCACCGCGCATCCAGATTCTGTCTGCTGTGTTCCGTCGAATCGCATTAGGAACTTCTCCAACCCAATGCCGGCCTTTCCTGCAGCGCGAACAAAACGCGCATCTGAGACCAAAGCGTGGTCACATACCTTGCTGAACTCCGAATTGCATGTGTTGCACAACTCGTAGGTCACGATTCTGCCGTAGGCGCTTTTCGGGATTATGTGCTCTTCACTCCGTTTCACGCAGGTTCGCCAAGGCTCCGGCTCGGAGTCGATCAGGCGGTGACCGCACCAGAGGCATTCATTCTTTCGCTCGGGTAAGAGCATATTGCTATGATGCCCGCTGCGCTGTGTCGCTCTCGGCGAGCGCCTGTTTGGCGGCCTTGAACCAGTTTTTCTCCGCGCGGCGCCAGATCGCGCCTCCCTTGCGGTATTTCCGGGTGATGTCGGTGAGGAGTTCGCGCGCCTGGTCGCGCCGGCCCATCCGGAGAAGGCAGAGCCCGAGGTAGTAGCGCGGCTCCTCGCCGAGCGAGGTGGGGACGAGCGACTCAAGCAGTTGGCGGGCGGCATCGAACTTTCGGTGACCGAGGATCACGCGGGCTTGGAGCAGGTCGATGCGGGCCTTGGCGGTTTTGTTGAACTTGGTGTCGGCCTGGGCGAGGAGCTGCTCGGCCTCGGTCAGCTTGCCGGCGGCGAGCTTGTACCAGGCGACTTCGGCGATGACCTGCGGGTCGTTCTTGAAGACGCCGGTGGGGCATTCGGAGGCGATCACCTCGGCCTCGGCGGTGCGGTCGAAGTCGGAGAGCAGGGCGGCGAGCGCGAGCTTGTTCTCCACCGTGGGGCTCTCGTCGACGATCTCGCGGGCGCGGCGGAGACGGACGCCCTTTGGCACGAACCACGAGGTGCGGATCAGGCGCGGGCTGTTGCGGCGTGCGTCGGGCAGGATCTCGATGAGCGTGTAGACGATGCAGCCGAGCAGCGAGCCCATGAGCAGTATCCAGATCCACCAGTAGGGCCGGCCGGTCTTGTAGACGTGGATGCAGAGCGCGATCTGGACCAGGAGCGAGAAGGGGCCGATCAGGAGAAAGAGATTAGCGACGAGGTCGGGCATGTGGGCGGAGAGGACGGAGATGGCGCAGGCTTTGGAGGGGTGGGGAATGCCGGAAGTACTATTTGCCGGGGAATGCCTCAGGCTTTCCCGAGGCAGATCACATCCTGGCGCTTGTCCCAGCCGTTCTCGTGGTAACCGAGAAGCCGCCACTCGGGACGTTGCACGAAGTTCGCCAGCACGAAGGCCGGCTGCGCGAGACTGAAGCCGTAGCCGGGCTGCTCGGCATAGTCGACGTACGCGAAGCCCCTTTGGCGGAAGCCATCCAGCAGCGCGGCGGTCTGCTGGCCGTCGAGGCAGGATTTGCTTTTGCCGGTCGCGAGGTCGGCGGCACAACCGCGGCCGTGCATCGTGAAGACAAGGATACCGTTGCGGGCGAGCAGGCGATTGAAGAGCCGGAGGAACGCCGTGCATTTCTCCTCGGGAAGATGGGTGAGCAGCGAACCGCACCAGATCAGGTCGAACTGGCCGCGAAGCGGGATGCGGTCGATCTCGACGGAGGAGACCACGGGGATGGCGGCGAAGGTGTGGGCGCAGAATTCGACGCCGGAACGGTTCAGGTCGCAGGCCGTCAGTTGGGCGTTTGGGAATGCCTTGCGGAGAAAGCGCAGAACACGGCCGTGGCCGCAGGGCAGATCGAGGACGGCGTGGACGGTGGAGGGATCGCGACGCGCGGTTTTCAGGGCGGCCTCGATGCAGTGCATGGCCGAGGCGCCGACATCGAAGTAGTGATCGACGTTGCCGTGGAGCATCTCGTCGTTCGGGGCGATCTCCAGACATGTGCCCTCCAGCGGATTCGGCTGCCGGACCCATTCTCGGCTTTCGTGCTGTCCGTGAAGCACGAAGTGCTGCCAGGCGGAGCCGACGATTCCTGCGTCGATCGCGGCGGCCACGTCGGGATGGAGCTGCAGGTAACCGTCTTCGCAGAACTCGCCGCGCGAGGGAAGGGCGGGAACGGGTGTGGAGGGAACTGGCATGGTCGTTGACGGTACTCAACTTTCCTTTGCAGCGAGAGAGCTGGCGAGGGCGAGGTGCTGGGGCAGGTTCGTGCGGGCGTCGAAGCGGGTGGTGATGAAGGACTTGGCGCGAGCGGGGCGGGTGCGGTCGCCGGTGCGCGCGGATTCGATGGCGCCGCGCATGGCGGCGGCGAGGCGGGCGGGGTCGCCGGGCGGGCAGAGCCAGGCGTCGTCGGGTCCGAGCATCTCGGGCACACCGTTCACGTCGGTTGTGGCGATGGGCAGGCCGAATACTGCGGCTTCGAGCAGCACGCGGGGGAACGCTTCTTCGAAACTTGAGCAGACGAAGACATCAGCGGCGGCGTAGTAGGCGAACGGATCGTCGACCTCGGGGACGATCTCGACGTTGGCGAGGTGGCGCAAGGCGATGTCGTGGCGGAGCGAGTCGAGGTAGATGCCCTCGCGACCTCCGACCATGAGGTAAAGGCGGGGCGGCAGCGTGGCGCCGGAGGCGGCGAGTTCGCGCTCCAGCAGTTCGATGGCGCGGACGTAGATGTGCTGGCCCTTGCGCTCGCAGACGGAGCCGATGTTGGCGATGACGAGGGCGTCGGCCGGCAGGCCGAGGCGGGCGCGAAGGGCGGCGCGCGGGTTGGCGGCGGCGTAGCGTTCGATGGCGGCGACATCGATCCAACTCGGCGTGAACCGGAAGTTGCCGTGGCGTTCGTGGCGCGCGTGTACGCTCATCGACGCGGCGGCGATGAAGGCGACTCGGTTGGCGAGGCCGAAGGCCATTTCCACCTCCGGGATCAGCGCGGGCGGGATCAACGGCGCGAAGAAGCGGCGGACCGGCGCACTCTCGTGGATGTACAGCAGCGAGGGTACGCCGAGATTGCGCGCGAGGTGCACGCCCCAGAAGGCGACCATGGTGTTGGCGACAACGAGGTCGTAGCGGGCGGCGGCGAAGCGTGGAGCGAGTTGTGCAAGGGCGGCGTGAAAGTCGGCGGCGGAGGCGGCGGTGAGCGCGGGCTTCAGATCGGCGATATCGACGGCGATGCCGGCGGCGGCGAAGCGTTCGCGCAGCGGGCCGTCGGTGGGAGAGATCAGGTGGACGACGAAGCCGGGCTGTGCGGCGAGGTAGCGGCCGTATTCGAGAAGGAAGAGCGGTGCGCCTTCGAGGTTGAGGTTGTGGGTGACCAGCAGGACGCGGAGCGGGCGAGAGGCGGAGGAGAGGCGAGAGGGCGGAGGACGGAGAGCGGCGGGACTTGGATGCGGGGCGTCGTCGCGGTAGGCGGACCAGGCGGTGCGGACGGCGGTGAGGAAGCCGGTGGTGGGGAGCCCCTGGTGACGCGCGGCATGGAGGAGGGCGAGGGCGGCGCGGGCGAAGAGCGTGGCGGAGAACGCGGGCAGCGGCGGCTCGGCTCCGGCGACGATGCTGGGGTGGAAGCGGCGGGTGAAGACGAGTTCGGTGTGGCCGTTGTCGAGCGTGGCGAAGAGGCGTAGCGCGGCGGGCAGCGGCAGACCGGCGGGCAGATCGACGTTGCCGAGAAACTGGGAGTTCTCCGTGCCGCGGAGGTCGGCGAAGACGCCGGAGACGTCGCGTCGTGGTTGGCCGTGCAGGAGCGGGATCGGCGATTGCGGGTCGAGCACGGCGGTGAGCGCGGTGATGGTGCGCTCCTGGTGTGCGAGCCAACCGGTGACGGTGAGCCGGCCGTACTTCAGGCGTCCGGTGGCGGCGGGTTCCTCGAGTTTCCCCCAGAACGGCGGGTTGGGCTCGGTGTCGAGCGGCTGTGCCCGGTATTCGGCGACGACTTCGGTGGCGAGGCTGGCGAGCGGGGCGGCGGGACGCCGGCGATGGGATTGGAGAAGCTGACGGAGGAGGACGGCGTAGTCCGGTGCGGTTTCCTCGGGCGCGGGCGGGGTGTCGGCGGCGGTGGCGATGTCGAACGCGGCGAATTCCTCCCAGCGGCCGGAGAGGTCGCAGGCTTCGAGGCGGAGGCGGCGGGCGCCGCGGTGCGGCTCGATGAGGAAGGAGAATCCGGCGGCGGGCGCGTCGGCACGGCCGGCGACAGCCTGTTGCACGTCGGGGCGCGGGAGGGCGCAGAGTCCGAGGAAGGGTCGATGGTCGATCCAGGCACGGACATCGGCCGGTGCGCGGCCGGTGCGGGAGACGAGCCAGCCGGCAATCCACGTTTTGCCGACGGGAAAGCGCCAGTCGGGCGGATGGATTTCGAGGGCGTGTTGCCAGTCGGTGCTCTGCATCGGAGGAGGGGAAACACTAATACACACTAATGAGCACTAATACGGAAAGGTGGAGGGGACCTGCTTGCAGTCGATCCGTGCGTAGGTCGTCCCTTCAGGGCGACTTGGCAGGTGGTGTTCAATGGACGGGTGCGAGCGCGGAGCCAGCCGAGGCGGGCTGAAGCACCGCCCCACGCGCAGGCGTGGGTTTGTGAGTTGGGGAAAGATCATCGTCAGCCGAGGGCGGTCTCGAGACAGAGGGCGAGGTGCTGGGGGAGGAGTGTGGCGGTGTCGAAGTCGCGGCGCACGCGGGCGCGCGCGGCGACGATCTTCCGGTTGTCGCCTGCGAAGTGCTCGCCGAGGGCCTTCACGAGGGTGGCGGCGAGCTTTGCCGGATCGCCTGCGGGGATGAGGTGGGCCTCGTCGTTGGCGACGAGCATCTCGGGGACGCCGAAGACATCGGTGCTGACGATGCGGACACCGAAGGCCATTGCCTCGAGGAGCACGCGTGGGAATGACTCCTCGAAGCTGGTGGAGACAAGGAGGTCGGCCATGCGGAAGAAATCGTCGACATCGCCGTTCTCGGGAATCACGCGGACCGTGCCGGAGAGCCCGAAGACTGCGAGCTCCTGCCGGATGGCCTCGAGGTAGAGGCTTTCGCGTGCGCCGATGATGAGGAAGAGGGGGAACGGTTTGCCCGGGAACGCGGCGGGCCATTCCTTGCGGAGGCGGTCGATGCCGCGCAGGTAGATGTGCTGGCCCTTGCGCTCGCAGACGGAGCCGACGTTGATGACCAGCGGGACGTCCGAAGGGATGCCGTGC
>Ga0209373_10002742_pt1 | contig 17071 bp, 5 predicted proteins | sample Higcelweek5metaG_FD_187173 | JGI IMG/M metagenome (GOLD analysis project Ga0209373, IMG submission 187173) | Freshwater pond sediment microbial communities from the University of Edinburgh, under environmental carbon perturbations - High... | ecosystem: Environmental > Aquatic > Freshwater >... | reverse complement strand
AGTTGAGCTACGAGTGCATATTAGTTGGCGTACCTGGCCGGATTCGAACCGACAACCGTTGATTCCGCAAACCAATGCTCTATCCAATTGAGCTACAGGTACAAAAGAGCTATTTATACAGCCATTCTATCATATATTCTTACTCTTTTTAAAATGTAAATACAATATTGCCTTCTTGACGTGTTTCTAAATATTGCACATTGTGCTTTTTCAAAATATTGATTGTTTCACTGTGCGGGTGTCCGAAAGTATTGTCTTTACCACAGCTACAAATCGCGATTGAGGGGAAAATCTCGCTGAGAAACATATCACTTGTAGCTGATCTCGAGCAATGATGTCCTGCTTTCAAAATATCAACCTGACCTACCAGACTATTATCAAGTAAATATTCCTCAGCCTCATATCCCGCGTCCCCCATTAACAAAATCTTGGTATCTTTAATCTTAACATCCAAAACAATGGAATCCTCATTTACATTTGAGTGGCAGTTAATACCAATTGGATATATTGCAGAGGCTGATATATCACCATATGTAAGCTTCCAGTCCTCATTTAGGTCATACAGATTATCCTTGTAATTCGTGGTTACATATTCCCAATCTTTAGATTCAAAACATTGAGAGGCATACACTATTGTTCCCACGCTGTAATTGTTTAAGATACTAAAAAGGCCTTGTATATGATCATCGTGAGAATGGGTTAACACTATTACTTCAATAGTTCGATCATTCTCTGGCATGTATTTGGGAAGTTCAAACAATATGGAAGTATCGGGTCCAACATCCACCAACATTTGGAAGTTATCTTGTTGAATTAGGGTTGCATCTCCCTGCCCTATGTTAAGGAAAACAAGAGAAGGTGTTGCTGGTGCTTGCATAGCACAAAGCCTGTAGAGGGCAATAGCTATCGAAAAAGTTAAGATGAAATTCTTAACTAGAAATTTTAAGATAGAAATTATGAGATTCATCTTCTACAGGATAGAAATATATACAAAGTAATATTAAAAATACACATATGACTATGGGGACAATAATTCCAACTTTTTCTAGTTCCCAGTATCCCCAACCAACCTTGCCGATCAGATTTACTACAAGTTCGAAATATTTAAGCTGAACGTTTGAAGCTTCGAATAGTAGAACTGATAGTAATGGAGTCGCATTTGAAAATATTAATCCAAATATTCCTAAAAACATCGTGCTTTCTATGACCGGAAGTACGAGGCAATTAGCTATGACAGCCCATATGGACACTGTACCAAACGTATATATCGTTATGGGCAGCGTAGTAAGCGTACAACTTAATGTAGTAAGTAAGGTATCTTCAACAAAATCATTACTCTTTTTGAATACCTTCTTCCATATATTACTTAATGCTGGTTGCAGATATACAAGGCCCAACGTAGCTACAACAGAGAGTTGAAAGCCTACATTAAAGACAATCTTTGGATCTATGAGTACAAATATGAATGCCGCCAATGGTAAGGTTATATGTATCGTATTCTTCTTCCCAAATATCATAGCCACAAGAGCTATGCTGGTCATTATGCAGGCCCTGACTATGGATGGAGATAGCCCGGAAAGAATACAAAAGCCCCAGATTAAGAACAGGAGTAAGAATAACCGTATCTTTAATGGAAGAAACTTTAGAAGCTTACTTCCTGCTAATATCAATATCGTTATATTGTACCCCGATGCCGCTACAATATGACTCACTCCTGCCATTCTCACATTGCTATCAAACTTCTCGCTAAACAACCTATCTTGCCCAAAGATAATCCCCATCATAAGAGAGGATTGTGGCTCTTTTAAGTTTTCAGATATTATTCTGTTAAGCTTTTGTTTGAAATCAACTAATATATTTTGCAAAACAAAGCCTTGTCTTTCTCCGCTACACTCCATTTCTGGAAACTCCATCAAGAGGTAGATGTTATTATTTTTTAGATAGTCTTTGTAGTTAAAATCTTCGAAATTCTCAGGCATTTTGAACAAACCCTTTATGTTACACACTTCTCCTACCTTCGGACTTTCATATTTCTTAATCTTAATTAAAAATTTTTGGCTTTCTTTCTTAATTGTGTTCTCTCCAATTGATATATCTGACGAGGGTTTTACCTCAATTGTATTGTAGGTTTGCTTCTCTGTTATTTCAGATGTTACAATTGCATCGAAATCAGCCCGCCGTTCTGTGAAACTCGTCGCAAATGCTGCATTTTCTTTTTCTTTGATAATTACGGGCGCTATTCTTGATATCGAAATTACGCATATTATAGCTAGCAAAATCAATAGGTCCAAAAAGTGCAACAATTTTCCACACATCCTTTTCTTCTTACCAGGTTGATTTGAATTGGCAGATATGTTTCTCACCCTCACTAAGATGAAGAATCCTGAAATCACTGTTCCTAGAATTAGAAAAGTATGGCTCATGGTGATATGAATCTCTATGTTTCTCAGGATAGTGATCCCAAAAATATTTAGAATGATATATGAAATGGAAATGAAAATAATTTTGAAATCGATAACATAGTGGAGAAGTCCATCTACTCTTTTTCTCATGTGAATGATTTTAGCTTTGAGAGAGTGAAACATACTATATACATATATTATCTTTAAATTTGTCGAATGTAGCCTGTCCAATCCCACTTACTTTGAGAAGATCTGTTGTTAAATTATAGGGTCGGTTATCTATAATTTTTTGAGCTGTTGATGGTCCAATACCTACAAGACTATCTAACTCTGTTATAGTAGCAGTGTTAATATTAATACAGTTATTTTCTACAGGGTTGTCTGTTATATCCTCTTCTGGAGTGATATCTTCCTCTGGATCTTGAGTGATAATTTCTTCTTCCTTCAAAGTGAATGGTTTCAATTCACACAGTAATTCCTCCTTAGATGGGATATATATCTTCTGATTATTCGTTAAACCTTTGGAAAGATTTATACTTCTTGCAACATATTCTAATGATGTATTTCCATTGAATCCCCCAGCCTTCTTTACAGCATCAATCACTCGGTCCCCTTGGTTAAAACAATACACTCCTGGGGCTCTGAGAGCTCCACTAATATCTACGAACACGCTACATTGAGTATCTGTGACTTCAGCTTCTGGGCAGACGTTATGCTCTACCATGTATATACTTTCATCCTTTAGATTCGCTTGAATAACTCCCAATTTAGGAAGCGCATATCTGTATATGAGAAGACCTATGCAAAGGCCTACAGCAAAGCTCCCGATACAAAGGAAAAATATTTTTCTTGATGACATACACAAAATATATCAACAAGGTCTGAACTAGAGATTAATTCTCCAGAATCTGAACGGATACGAGTCCGACATCGTTAACAGGCTTATCATTTTTATCAGTCTCGACCTTCTCTATGGAGTCAACCACTGAGAATCCTTTAGTTACAACTCCAAATATTGTGTATTTACCATCCATATATGCCGAGTTCTCAGCTGCTATACCTCCAGAGGTTATGAAGAACTGCGATCCATTGGTATCTTCTCCAGAATTTGCCATTCCTACAACATATGGCCCAAATTCTCTGTCTGTAATTTCATTTTTTATATAGTAGCCTGGTCCGCCAGTACCGGTTCCAGTAGGATCTCCGGTTTGGATTACGAAATCTTTGATTACCCTATGGAAGATCATATCTTCATAGTAATTCTTACCTGCTAAGAACAAGAAACTGTTGACTGTTATTGGGGTTTCGTCCTCTAATAGATCTATTGTTATATCCCCTACTGTGGTTTTTAATATCGCGCTGTAGTTTATATTCTTTTCCATAACTTGTTCTGCTTGCGTGTATGTCGTTCTGGTGAGATCAGATAGTCCTGAATTCATACTCAGAAGTCCACCACTCTTAGTTAAATACAGGCCAACTACACATGCAAGAAGTAAGCCTCCTGCTAATAGCAAGATCTTTTTGTTATCTTTTATTATGTCTTTTACTCCTCCCATATGTATCTACACTATACTATATGAATTTAATATTGCCAATATTAGTTAGTACCAGACCACCAGAATGACTTTCTAACTCCAGAGCTATCAAACCATTGTCCATGCCTCATTATTTGATCCATTGTAGGACTATCATCAGTATAATCTACCTGTACCTGATTAAGATATGGTGTAACATTTCCATCTGCAGACGTGAATATCGCTCTATATTGGGTATACTGATATGCTTGTCCTAAGTCTACTGTTCCACCAGAGGTACCAATGTATCCCCCATTAGATTTTAGATCGTCTATCCAAATATTACCTCCATCATATGTGTTTGTTATTCGTAACGTGAGAAGTGATATTGCATCTATTTGCGTAGATAGCGCTCCTCCTGCTATTGGGATATATTGTTTTTCCCATTTAAATACACTTGCCTTAATCGTAAAGCCTCCCGTTGGGAATGTAGATCCTGTGTCCCAAGAGTTTACAGTAGCAACTCCTGTTAGGGCATTAATTGCGGATATTGTTCCTTGAGCAATATATTCCGTACCACTTAGGATTTCTTTAACTATTAGTTTGTCCCCGGTATATAGGTTGCTTCCCATCTGGGTCAGCCCTTGTGCAGTAGCATCAACGGTAAAGGATGTATCTGAAGAGTCAGCTATCAAATTAGTGGCACTTAGTCTCGCCCCGAATTGTATTGTTACATTATGCGTTCTTAGACCTACTTCGTAGGTTTGGCGAATCTGATCAGCAGTACGAGTAACGTTAGATAATCGAACTTCATCCAACGAGCCAATGAATCTAGAAGTATTGGTACCGGGATCTCTGCCAATACCTACTGCACTTGTGCTATTCCAAAGGGTAATAGATGCTACAGTGGTAGCGACATGCACTCCATCAACATACAGTTTTAGGCTTGATCCATCATATGTCATTGCGGCGTGATGCCAATTTCCATCAGCATATAGTGCAGATGGTGATGTAACTGTCTTCGCATTGGTACTAGAGTTCGCGGAGTTTATATACCCCATCACAGAGCCAGCACTTACATACAAAATATATTCTGGCCAATATGTTCCCCCGAGTTGTTTATTTACTATAAATTGAGTCGTCGCAGATGCATCACTAGTTTTGAACCAACCCTCCGCTGTCATTGTAGTTGTAAACGAAAGTGAGTCATTATCTGCAATACTGACAATATCTGATGTACTACCAAAGGTTCTTCCATTACCGAAAACTCCAGCAGACAAAGTAGTTCCAGTTGGCGTTCCATTATTGTTTAGACCTGAGCTATCCTTAATATATGCTCCACTTCCAGTTACTTCGTCTAAGTGCCATAATCCAACTGTATTCGCATCTGCTTGATAGTTAACATACGCACTTTCTCCTACTGTAGCAGAGATATATGACCCTGGTTTATCTGCAGCTATATAGAATGGAAGATTTGTTTTTGCACTAAGATCTGCTGATGTGAGACTGTAGTTTGAATAATATGTACTACTTTGTAGATATTCTTCTAATATTTCATCTGCGGTCTTGGCTGTATTATATATCTTCACTTCATCTACGGAGCCACCAAAATATGTTTGTACGTTTGCTGTTCCCCTACCGATTGTAGTTTGAGTTGTGTAAGAACCACTTCCGGTTGATGTTGCAGTAACACTACGTTGAAAAGCACCATTTAAGTAAAACGACAATGTTGTTCCAGAGTATACCAATGTCACTTGATACCATTGTCCAGCAGTAACAGCTGTCTCTGTTGTAGAATTCCAAGCGACATTAGGTGCATGCCTTGCCACTCCAATTCCAGTAGTATATTGAAAAATTCTATAATCCACTTTTGCAGTATCATCATAGTGTGAAATTATGGCCGGATGGTCTGTAGCAAGAGTAGCATTGGTTGGTTTTACCCAGGCTTCAATAGTTATATCTCCATTTGTAACTCCAAGATTTGATGATACATCAGCATAATCGCTGGAACCATTAAAGCTTCTACCAAAATTATATTTTCCCGTTGCTACTGTAGTACCTGTAGACGTTAGCGTATTGCTCCCTGCTGAATCTGCAAGAGATGTTCCGCTAGATTCATTTAGCCTCCAATATGATACTAATCCAGTATTCAAGCTATTTGTTATTCTATTAGAATCGGTTCCTTCTATTTCTATTCCCCCACTTTTTTGTTGAAAGACACCTAATGTTGATAATCCCTGTATATAAGATGATTTTATAGAGCTTGCAGTTAAAACAGAATTATATATCTGTACTTCGTCTATTGCACCATTGAAATAACTTCCACTTTGCATTTTCCCGATATAAAGAGATGTAGCATAATTATTTAGGGAGCCCACAGACGTCCAAGAAGAGTAAACTGATTTCCCATTAACATATATCGTCGCCGTTACCACCGTTTGAGTAATTACTATCTGACTCCATTTCCCTATTTCTAATGTGTATGCAACAGAAAGAGGCGTTACGCTATTTCCTGCTTTCCAGTAAATATATTGTGTCCCACCATCATTATAAAGTAACAATGCATAGCCCGCGGTATTTCCACTATCATCTCTTTTATCCACTATACCCATATATGCTCCAGAAGCTGGTAATGCTGTAGGTTTTACCCAAACCTCTAAAGTAATTGACGCGGGAGATAAATTACTGCTATCTGCGACACTAATATAGTCACTACTGGTTCCATTAAAACTTCTACTGTTAGAGTACTTACCATTTACAACTGTAGTACCCGTAGCTGTACCTGTATAACTTCCTTTTACTTCTGAGACAGATGTACCCGTAGCCTCATCCATAGGCCAATATGCTATTAGACCACTATCACTAGTATTATATAGGTAAGAGTTATCAAATGAATTTATACTGGTTTCATTTGTAGTTGTAGTCCAACTACTCCATGTTCCATCATCGGCATTGGTTGTATTCCCACCTCTCATTTGGAATTCTATACTACCAACGTTGTAGTTAGATAATATTTCCGTAGCTGTTAAAGCACGAGAATAGATACGAGTGGAATCGATAATACCTGAGAAATAATAACTACTTCCCCTATATCTACCTATATTAAATTCCGAGCTACTATCACCAAATGCAGATTGACCTGTAAGTGTAGCTTCCAATACGCCATTGATATAAATCTTTTTCGTAGAAGTAGAGCTATCATACATAGCTACAATGTATGTCCACTTCCCAGAAATACACTTTGTGGCGCTTCTTGCATACGAATTATTTACAGGATCATACAAAGTCCAAACATTCGCACCGCTATAATTTTCATTATAAAGCAAATATCCTTTAGAATTAGCCGTATCAAATTTGTCTATAATTCCTGGCGAGACCGAAGCTGTAGAACACGTATTAGGCTTAACCCAAGTCTCAATACTGAAAGATCCACTCACATCGTCCAATTTTCCGCTCCCTCCACAATTTGCGTCGGTACAAGTAGTATAATCATCACTCCCATCAAACATTAATGCTCCGGCTCCCCATCTTAGATTATTTGCTGTCCATCCTGTGCCTACTACAGCATCCTGTCCTGTCGTTGTCATATTTGTTGGTGTACCATTACAATTCGTGCCACATGTCCCCCCGCTAACAGCAGTAGTCCCACTAGTTTCATTAAAGTTCCATTGGGCAACTAATCCTGTCGTACTATATGGGGTTTCACCATCAACAGTCTTTACACCTGATGTCAGAGAAGAAAATGTTAAATTTTGATTTCCATTTATAGCAATAACTGGAGACCTATATATTCCAAGCACTTCTTTTTTGTATTGATTTTGTATGTAACTTTGGCTTTTTGCGACATTGGAAAATCTAACATCGTCCAAAACACCATTAAATCCTAAATCACTGTTAGTATTTGAGTTCCCTATTTTTACGCTAGCGCTACTATATGTAATAGCTGCAGAATATTGGCCTGAAGCCTCTAATTGTCCATTTAAATAAAGCTTCATGTTCTTGTTAACACCATCTACAACAACTGCAACATAATACCAAGTATTGTCGCTAAGCACTGTTGTGCCATCTAACAATTGGAGATTATCCGGGCCTTTATCATTTAATCTAATATCTAAGACTGGGCTAGAACCAAATAACCCAAAGTTCCATCCTTCATATCCAGAAGATCCCTTTGAAAGGATTGTACAGTAATAAAAAGCATTACAAGTTCCAGCTTTCTTTACCCATGCTTCAATAGTAAATGAATTTGTCTCAAAGGCACTAACATCCCCTACTGAAGCTAAGGTCCCTGTAGCTCCATCAAAGCTTCGTCCATATGCATCAATCGAGGCTACAGACGTTACGCCTCCGGAAATTGTTGCATTATACCCATTTCCACTTTGATCGCATATATCCCCACCCCCAGAACAGGTACCGCTAGTAGTTTCATTCATATTCCAACTGGCTACAATACTTGGATCACTAATCTGTAATTCTGTACCTGTAATATATTTAGTAGCATAGAATGTACCTGTAGAGAAATCACTGCTAGTATCATGGACGATACTTGGATCAATTCTTACAGGATATACCCTATTTGCATCTAGTAACCAATCTGAGTCAACTGTTACAGTTATCTCATAATCTCCATTATCTGTTTGTGCAACATTTAAATCTACATTCGAAGTTTTATTTCCATTGCTATCTTCAGCAAAGCTAGGTAGAAAATGCGCCAAGTATTTACCATCGCTATCTGTAAAATAATAGACTTGGGTCGTTTTCCCATCAACTAGATACCAACCTTCATCCAAACGCACACCTTGATCCATCTTTAGATCAAAGGTATATGTATTTAATGGTAATTTACATTTGGTCAAATCACTTTTGCACTCATCTGAAAAACTATCTAGATTTTGTAAGATGATCTCCTCTTTTAATCCCTTCCCCTCAAGGATCTGATATTCAACATCAACACCATCAGCGACATTGGAATTTACAATTGTTGGCTTAGAAATATTTTGTTCATTCTCCGGAATTGCGATATCCCGCCCACTTTCAATAACTTGCGTGGAGGTCTTAATGTCATCTGTTCCCAAAATGTCGGCAACATTTTTTATATCTTCACCCAACTCAAGAATCTTAGTATTCCTTGTTTCACTAAAGTCTATTCCCTTTAAAGACATCTCTATCCCGGATTTTTTGTCTTGTGTGAATATGTTAGCTATTTCTGTGAAAATATTTTTATTCTTAGTTTTAAAGGGATTTACATCAGAAGAAGAAGCTTCAAATCTAATCCATTGGCTGTTGGGGTCCTCTTTGTTACCAAAATCAACCACGAAAGTTGGATTTTCGTTTGAATAGAGTGCAACACCACTAGAGTTTACAAGTATTTTATCATTAGGTTTTACCTTAACAAAGAAAAAATAGAAAAGGAGCGTACCTATTAGAAGTACTATCAAAGGTACCAGATACAGGATATTTTTCTTTTGTTGGGCAGTCAGTTTTATCATTACAATGATCTGTTATATGTAATAGATATATCTCCAATTCTTACATAGTTATCACTGAGAGATGACATTCGCGTTATAAAGACACATACATCTCCTGCTGTAGCGCATTCCGTTAAGTCTGTTCCTACAATAGTGGCCGTTGTCCATACACCTGCGGATGCGGAAGCATTTGCAGCGGAGGTGCCATCAATTGTTGCAGAGTCTTCTCTGTAGATATACATATCTACTTTGTTATTGGTATTGCTAGTTGATTCTGTAGCATAGTTCAATGTTACCCCACCGGTGCTACCCCATCCATTGAAGTCGGATGGTAATGTAAATCTTACACGAACATCATAGTCATTTAAAGCTACTGCTGAGCTATTCCACTCATAGTAGTTCATAGAGTTGGATGAAGATCCCGTGTTGTCAGATGTCATACTTCCTGTATTGTCTGAGCCATCTCCAGAGAGTACAGCTCCGGCATATTCAGCTGAGAGTGTAACCTTACGAGTATAGTCTCCCAATGGTAACCATGTAGTTCCATCGTTTGAGAATTCTATGACATTTGTGCTTGTGTTGTACCTTATACTTCCCTGATCTCCCACTGTACCAAGCGTTATTGTTCCTCCAGCAATGGCGACATCGCCTGAAAGAGTCATATCTCCATCTGCGCTAACTACAAACATATCACTACTATTTGTTTGTAATTTCAGTAGGTTTCCACCAGACCCCAGTTTATTAATCCAAATACTGTTTGTGTTTGTCCCGCCATCTATCTGTGCACTTGAAGGTGCAATATTTACAGTATATTCACTTGCTCTTAAATCAATGGCTGCACTTCCTAATATTACATCTAATCTTAGTTTCTGTTCTTTTCCACTATTGTTGTACAACCTTACTGTATTTGCATCGGTTATCTGTACTTTGAATCCTGAAGAATATGTAAATGTTATATTTTCTAACTGTGGTTGGTATGCGAGATTGGTAGTAGTAAAGATTACTCGGTACTGGAAGTAACTGTTAGGGGTACTAGCTATTACACTGCCTGTACTGGTATCCAAAAGACTCTCTCCTCGTACATTGTCTAAGTAAATGACATTGCTTGCAGTTGAGTAGTTGGTTAGTCTTAGTTTAGTTATGGCATCTCTGTCTGTACTGGTTATATCTGATATATCCCAATATACCTTTTGCCATGTATTAGCTGTATCTATGGTTATATCTTCATACTGTTCAGTAGCTGCACTCTCTCCCATACCGATTCTTAATACATTACCTGTTTGAGAGGCACGAACCCAGAGGGTTACATAGTCATAGCTAGAGAGGTTAGCTGAGGTTATGGTTGATTCCATATATCCTCCATTGGTACTACTTGTTACCTTAGTTAGGTTAGTACCTAATGGTTCATCTTCATCTTCGAAGTAGTTAACATCTCTGGTTATATCTCCTTCTGCTACGGTAGCATTAGTACCAGTCCATGTGGTATGGGTATCTGCGGTTTCTAGGGTTGTGTAGTTAGTACCAGAGGTATATGGTTTCCAACCTTCCCAGGTTCCGTCTGTAGGATCTGCAGTAGCACCACTTCTGGTTTGTACTGAGATCTTACCGTAAGTATTTAGAGCTGAATCCCATCGTAGGTTGTCGTAGGACTGGGCGTTAGGGGTTGTGATTACGCTACTGTTGTACACTCCGTAACTGTAGTAGCCCAAAGATGTACTACTTGCAGCGGGTGTTGTAGTTCCACTTGTTGATACACCATAGTATGTAGCAATACGACCGCTACCTCCATTGCCACCAGAGCTATTGCCCGTATTCGCACTTCCACCAGATGCAGTCACAGAAGCTAATCCTGAAAGTGTTACGCCCAATAATTTCACACTTCCTCCTGCGCCACCTCCTGATCCTCCATCTCTTGTACCACTAGCATCTCCAGCAGCTCCAGCTCCTCCGTTTGATGTTACAGAACCACTTACAGAAATGGTATTTGCTGAAACAAACAGAATTCCACCCCCAGTACCACCACTCCCCGAATAGAACACTGCTGCAGCAGCATTAGCTCCCACACCACCAGCACCACCTCCTCCACCAAAATATAATTTTGTTGCCAAGTCAGCTGATGCATAAGAATCGCTTCCGCTACCACCACCTCCTCCGCCACCATAGTTATCTGATGAAACTGTTGCAGTACCACCACTTCCACTAGCTGTAGTAGTACCATTTGCAGCTCCACTACCGCCACCTCCTGCATAACCATATGTACCATACCCACCACCACCTCCTCCGCCACCATTACCACCATATGAGCTATTATATCTACTTGTGCTTCCACCACCACCTCCTCCACAAGACACAACATATGAACTTCCAGACCCGCCTGCTTGGCCAGCCAATGTCCCATTTTTTCCACCACCACCGCCACCACTATATGTTCCCGTTACGCCAGCTATTCCGTATGCTCCTCCATATCCTTCAACCGCACTAGAAGATCCAGAAAATAAACAATCTCCAGACGGAACATAAGTCCCCGCAGTTGCCTGCCCAGCTCCTCCAGCATACCCTTTGCTTGTAGTTGTTATACTTCCTCCGCTACCGACTGTTACTGTCCCATTAGATCTAAAGAATAAAACTCCTCCTCTTCCAACTCCAGTAGTATTATCAAAAGCATTTACTGTCAAGCTCCCCATTATTGTGAACCCATTATAGTTAGGCACTCTTTGTAGCATAACCCTTTGATTAGTATATTGGGTTGTTCCCAAATTAGTATCATCACTAGCACCATTTCCATAATATTTAGTTTTAGGCGTCTGGAATGTAACCGTGCTTGAGGTTACACTCGCCACTTTCAGAGTCTCATAATTTCCTACATTTCCATAGGCAGACTTAATCCCTTGAAGATTTATAATTAAAACTTCATCTCCTGCATTCAGGCAACCAGCAGCAGGCGCTTCACTCAAAGTAGCCTCTGTGCCACCAGCATTGAACGCTGTTATTGCATAATTAACCATATCTGCGCATGTTCTTCCTGTAAGAGAATTTGCGCCACTTGTCGAATCTAAAGTATATGTAGCATAGAATGTTCCAGCTACAGCTACATCGGCTCCCGTTCCTATATTTAACCCCGGAGCTAGTTCAACATCTGTTAACTTTACTATTGACCTTATAATCCCATCTGTATCTGCATCTAGCCATTGATTGGAGAGATTCTGTGTAATTCCATTATCCGTATTTGTTACCTCTACCCATTCATTCAGGGTAGTATCAAATACCCACCCACTAGCTACAAGATCATAGGTATTTTGACCATGTACTACTTCAAGGTAACTACCATTCGCAACTGTATCATCTGACTCTGTAAACAGTCCATTTACTCCGGCAGAATCTAATGTCATTTGAGCTAATCCCCATTCAGATATATACGTAGATGCCTTGTTTGAAGAGCCTCTTGCCATTTCAAATTTTACTTTGTACTCATTATCTGAGGTTGTGAAGTTAAATGAATATTCATACTCTGGTAATAATCCCGCCGTATTTGTCTTAAGTAATGTCCCAACAACATAGTTTGCCCCACCATCATTTGATGCAGATACTGTAATTGCGCTAGAGGTATCTGTGCTATCAATATTTGCTTTCATCCAGAGGAATGCTCTATTTGTACTGTCATCGAAGGTTATAGTGTTTGAGTAATATGTTCCTGTACTGTTGTTTCCATTACTGTCTATTCCAATTAATGATCCACTACTTCCAATATCTCCTGCAAATACAGGATAGTATCTACCCGAGAGTGTTTCTATGTTGTCTGTACTTGTACTAGGATCTGTTGCGGTAGTATATGCATTTAATCTTGTACTTGATGTTAGATCTATTTTAGATATTCCCCCTCCTTCTGTTCCTACATACATGTATTTACTGTCTGGGGTTACTAATATGTCTCTAATATCATTACTTGTTCCACTTAATTGGTTATATGTATCTGCCGAAGCATGGGAACCTTTGAGAGCTCGAATCCCATCTTCGTATTGGGATTTGATTTGATCATTAGTTAAAGCTGTGGCTGTAACAAATGGTTCATCGATTAAACCTGAGAAGAAATGGCTCATTCCAAAACTATGAGCCCAAACTGCTCCTATAAATAATCTGTCATTATCGGCAGCAAATACAGTTCCCGTCAATGCTTGGCTCGCAACTAAGACTCCGTCAACATATAGCGAAATTGTTGCTCCATTAAAACTTGATGCTATATAGTGCCAATTATTATCATTTACTGTAGATGAAGATGAAATCGTTAGAACAGTATTAGAATTGTTCGTCCATGATGCAGCAGCTATTCCAGCATTAATTTCTATGAAGAATGGGTAGTTACTACACACAGAAGCCTCATTGTCACAACCTGATTGTACGAGAATTTTCTGTCTGGCTGACGAAGATGTCTTTACCCACGCTCCAATAGTTCCATATGATCCAAGCGCAGCAAAATCAACATCGTATGCTCTGTATAAATATTCATCTGTTCCATTAAAATCTACTGCCTTTCCTCTTACACCTGACACCGCATCGTTGCTATCTATATTTACTGCTGTTAATGCATTTGCTTTTACAGATATATCTTCATTATCTGCACTAGTATTATCATAGTTTAATGGCCACATTCCTCTAATATCTCCTACCATTTCTTCAGAGATATAGTCTTTGGTGTAGTATTTTACGGAACCATTAAATTCATCCCCTCCATCTCGTAAAGTTGCATTTTTTGATTGTTTCTCCTGAAGAACACTAACCCCTAAAGAAGTCCCTATATACAAAGTATTAGAACTACCATCAACTGTTGATGCTCCTTCCTTAATTGACAAGCTCTTAATCTGATTGGTTGCATTTGAGCCAACTATTACTGGGCCATTTGTACTCCACCCGGACGCTGAAGATCCAGAGAGATACCACCCACTTATATTTGTGGCATATGAACTTTCAGAGGATTTTGCTAATGATCCGTAATAAACGAATACAGCAGAAGTTCCTGCAGTATCGTTATTATACCCAAAATACAAATTTCCCTTGGTATCTAAACTTACCTTGTTTGACCATATCACATCAGACGATTGTGATCCGATAGAATAATTCGCAGAACTTTGCTCTGTTTTATTCACAACCGTAACCCCTCCATCTACTCCTGTTGCTCCTTGCGCCACTACAACAGCCTGTTTTGGCGATACCTGCCCAGTAGCAGTCCAGGTATAACAATAATAGTTTGATGCACTAAAGTTCGTTGCATCCCCAGTGGCCATGCCTAAAGAAAATGAACTTGTTGTGACCGCAGCAGCTGAAGCAATTCCTTTCCCCTGACCGACATTACAATCGCCCACCGTTGTTGGTATCGAAGTAGCGTAATTAATTTTAGTTACGCTTATTGTTGGAGTAGTGCTAAATTTGTATGGTAAGTTAACTGTTTCAGCAATTGCGGTTGCTGCGGAGCCAGCGATATATCCCCAACCACTAACAGTCATCTCCTGAGTAGGTTGATTAGGAACAGTAGCACTACTAACATCATTAACAATATTATTTACTAACGCCTGACCTGCATTAACCACACTATATGTATTAGCAATATTCCTGTCTGAAATACTCTTGTTAGAAATACTCTTACCACTAGTATTGTACTTAAATACTTGATCAGTATTAAACTGCAAAGAATACATACCCGTAGCAGCACTACCATTCATACCAACAGATAACTCTCCATTGATCATAGATATGGAGGAGATTGTATTGTTCAAAGCAACACCAAGCATTTCACCAGTAGAGGATTGTGTGAACTTCATCCATACTCTCTGAGTATCGGCATCTATGATACTTAAATACCCATTTGAAGCGTCACTACTTGCCACTATTACAGACCTCTCTGGGAACTCTCTCTTGTCTCCTCTGTCATCAGCAGTTGTAGGTTCTACAGCCCAGCTTGCAATCCTAAATTTATCACCATTCTTGTAATCGCTTCTTACAGGTCTAATAGTTATACTTGACCCAGAGCAACTTCCCGATGTAAACGCATACTCAGAAACAAATGCCAATGAAGCTCCTGTAGCGGTACAATTCCCATCAGAAGAAACAATATTCGCAGTAATCCCTGTTGTAGTAGTACCAGTAATAGTCAAATCAATATATCCATGTTCAGAACCGGTGCCATATACGCCGGATACACTAATTAAACTACCATTGTAGGAAGTAGTAAGATTAGAGGCTGTTTGAAGAGAAACACCCTTGTACCAATTAGGATCTACACCAACATCAACTAAGGTCTCAGGGATAGAATCTTGATCCTGTAGCCCAGATTGAGTTCTGTCATAGTACTTACTCGTTAGAAGAGTAGCTGTAGCAGAACCAAGGTATCTGTTACCTGCAATATCAAGTGTTGTTCCATCTATAGTTAACCCTCCCCATAATCCTGCTTTTTGGGCATCTGAATCTACACCTATTGTAGAGTTTGTACTATCAACCTTAAGAGAATCAACAAAATTATCAAACATTACTGTCTGAGATTGGTCACTATCTAGGTACCCTCTCCTCTCAGCATCAGTCATTGCCGTGTAATCATTTGCCAATTGTACATACATATCTCTGTATGCATTCTTGTCGAAACCCACATTTAAATACATATCTGCAGTTACTTTGTTCTGTTCATCAAATACAATTTGTACATATCCTGAACCAGAATTGGCTATGGAGGTAACAACCCCTAATAGCCCATTTGTTTGTGTAGTACTGTCAGCAGAATGGCCTTTTCCAGCAGTGGAAGAAGCGTATACATAATCGCCACGCGCACTAGAGGCTGCGTTATCAAGATCAACATTTACAACACCCTCAAATGCAACAAGACATGTATCTCCATCGTCACACACGCCGTCTGCATCTACATCTCCATTTATTTCCACTCCCTGAACAACTCCTAATGCTCCTTGTAATCCAGCAACTGTGGTTGTAGTAAATGAATTATCTGCCGACGAGTCAATTGTTACTAATGATCGCTCTGTTACTATACCGCCCGAGTTATTTACTAACGCGGCACCTAACCCTTTCCCAGATGTTATTGTTCCAGAAACATAAAGGTTCCCATCTGCGTCTAGATACATCTTTTCCACGCTGTTATTCATTACCGAGAGTAGTTTGGATGAAGGATCTGTGAATGAATCTGCCGTATTAAATTGGAAAGCTATTGCTCCTGGGCCATCTTCAACATATGAGACTGCCAAACCATTTACGAAGCCACCACCACCACCTGTGCTCCCTGTAGAAGCGACAACTTCTAATCGCATGTATTGGGAACCACCTGAATAGTTGTATAGCCGAGTGTTGTTGGCATCATACATCACTATTCTGTATCCACTGTTATATGCAAGTGCGATACTGTCTAATCGTGGCTGGTATGCGAGATTGGTAGTAGTAAAGATTACTCGGTACTGGAAGTAACTGTTAGGGGTACTAGCTATTACGCTACCAGTACTGGTATCCAAAAGACTCTCTCCTCGTACATTGTCTAAGTAAATGACATTGCTTGCTGTTGAGTAGTTCGTTAGTCTTAGTTTAGTTATGGCATCTCTGTCTGTACTGGTTATATCTGATATATCCCAATATACCTTTTGCCATGTATTAGCTGTATCTATGGTTATATCTTCATACTGTTCAGTAGCTGCACTCT
>Ga0209373_10002740_pt1 | contig 17076 bp, 18 predicted proteins | sample Higcelweek5metaG_FD_187173 | JGI IMG/M metagenome (GOLD analysis project Ga0209373, IMG submission 187173) | Freshwater pond sediment microbial communities from the University of Edinburgh, under environmental carbon perturbations - High... | ecosystem: Environmental > Aquatic > Freshwater >... | reverse complement strand
GATCTGGCCGCGATTGCCACTTTGACCTTCGAAGCCCCCGATCCCGAACGCTTCCCGGCCCTGCGGCTGGCGCGCGAGGCGATGCGGGCCGGCTCGTCGGTCACGGCGGTGCTGAATGCCGCCAATGAGGTCGCGGTCGCCGCCTTCCTCGGCCGGCGGATCGGCTTCCTTGAGATCGCCCGGGTCGTCGAACAGACGATTGACGGGGTTAATCATCGCACCCTCGGCTCGATCGAGGACGTTCTTGCCCAAGATCAGATGGCCCGGCGTTATGCCGCGTCGGTGATCGAGCAGCTTTGACCGGAGAGTCCGCCCGATGGAATTGTCCCTCCTCCTGAGCAACGTGTTGCACGGGGTTTGGTATTACGTGGTGATCTTCCTGGCGATCATCACCGTGGTGGTGTTCATCCACGAATTGGGGCATTTCCTGGTGGCGCGGGCCAACGGGGTTCGGGTCGAGGTGTTCTCGATCGGCTTCGGCCCGGAAGTGTGGGGCCGGACCGCGCGCTCCGGCACCCGCTGGCGGATCGCCCTGATTCCGCTTGGGGGCTATGTCAAATTCTTCGGCGATGCCGATGCCGCCTCGACCAGTGCCGAGCCGCGCGAGCTGACCGAGGAAGAAAAGGGCTGGTCGTTCCAGCATAAAAGAGTCGGCCAGCGGGCAGCGGTGGTGGTGGCCGGTCCGGCCGCCAATCTGGTGTTTGCGGTGCTGGGGCTGGCGGCTTTGTTCATGGTCTATGGCCAGCCGGTGACCGAGCCGGTGGTCGGCGGGGTGTTCCCCGGCACCGCCGCCGAAGCAGCCGGGATTCAGGCCGGCGACCGGGTGGTGGCGATCAATGGCCATGCCGTCGAGCGGTTCCAGGACATCCAGCGGATTGTCCGGCTGGAGATCGAACGCCCGCTCGAACTGACCCTGCGCCGGGGCGAAGAAACCTTCACCATCAGCGCCCAGCCCCGGATCGAGCAGCGCAAGGGTCTGTTCGGCGATATGGAAAAGGTGCCGATGCTCGGCGTGTCGGCCGATCCCGCCAGCACCCGAGTGATTCATCATGGTCCGGTTTCGGCCCTGGGCGAATCCCTGACGGAAACCGGGGCGATGATCCGGGCCACCTTCGTCGGCATCGGCCAGATGATCAGCGGAGTCCGCAACAGCGACGAATTGGGCGGTCCGATCCGAATTGCCAAGGGGGCCGGCGACGCCGCGCAGCTCGGTCTGTCGAGTGTGATCTATTACACGATTCTGTTGTCGTTGAATCTGGGCCTGATCAACCTTTTCCCTATCCCGGTTCTCGATGGCGGCCATCTAGTGTTCTATGGGTTCGAAGCGATCTTTGGTCGGCCTCTTGGCGAGCGTGCCCAAGAATATGGTTTTCGAATTGGGCTGTTTCTGGTATTGGCCTTGATGATCTTCGCGACCCGCAACGATATTGTGGCCTTGCCGGTTTGGGATGCGGTTGTTCGTCTCTTCTCGTGACCCTGGTTCAGGGCGAAGCTCTGGGCTGACAAGGGGGATCCCGATGCGTGTGTGGCTGAGAGGCGGTCTGGCGGCGGGCCTGATCATGGTTTCGACCGCCGCCTGGGCGCAGGGAGTCGATCGTATCCGGGCCGTGGTGATCCAGGGCACCCAGCGGATCGAGAGCGAAAGTGTCCGCTCCTACATGACCCTGACCGAGGGCGATCCGTTCGATGCCGACCGGATCGACCGCTCGCTGAAGGCGCTATTTGAAACCGGCCTGTTCGCCGATGTCGCGATCCGTCAGGATCGCGATCAGTTGGTGGTGCGGGTGGTGGAAAATCCGATCATCAATCGGATTGCCTTCGAGGGGAACCACAAGCTCAAGGAAGAGCAGCTCTCGTCCGAGGTCCAGCTCAAGCCGCGCACCGTCTATACCCGGACCAAGGTTCAGACCGACGTCAAGCGGATCCTCGATCTGTACCGCCGCAGCGGCCGCTTTGCCGCGACGGTCGAGCCGAAGCTGATCCAGCTCGAACAGAACCGGGTCGATCTGGTCTATGAGATCAATGAAGGCCAGCCGACCTACGTCCGCCGGATCGCCTTTGTCGGTAATCGCCATCAGGCCGATGACCGATTGCGCGAGGTGTTGCAGACCAAGGAAGAACGCTGGTACCGCTTCCTCAGTTCTGATGATACCTATGATCCCGACCGGGTCACCTATGACCGCGAATTGCTGCGCCGCTTCTATCTGAAGCGCGGTTATGCTGATTTTCGCGTCGCTTCGGCGATCGCAGAACTGACGCCTGACCGCGAAGGCTTCTTCATTACCTATACGCTGGAAGAAGGCGAACGCTACAAATTCGGCAAATCGGCCCTGACCAGCAGCCTGCGCGACCTCAAGGTTGAAGAGTTGCGGCCGCTGCTGGTGAGCCAGGAAGGCGATTGGTACAACGCCGATCAGGTCGAGGATATCGTCCAGAAGCTGACCGACGCGATCGGCACCAAGGGCTATGCCTTCGTCGACGTCAAACCGCAGATCAACCGCAACCGCGACACCAAGATCATCGATGTCACCTATGACATCCAGGAAGGCCCGCGCGTCTTCGTTGAGCGGATTGATATCAGCGGCAATGTCCGCACCCTCGATAAGGTGGTGCGGCGCGAATTCCAGTTGGTCGAAGGCGATGCCTTCAATACCGCCAAGATGCGGCGCTCGCGCGACCGGCTGAAGAATCTGAATTTCTTCGAAAAGGTCGAGGTCACCAACGTCCCCTCCGACACCGCGCCGGATCGCACCGTGGTCAAGGTCGAGGTGCAGGAGAAATCAACCGGCGAACTCAGCTTCGGCGTGGGCTGGTCGAGTCAGGTCGGCCCGTTGTTGGAAGCCTCGATCCGCGAGCGGAATCTGCTCGGGCGCGGTCAGGACGTCACTTTGTCCGGCACCCTGGCGGCGAGCCGGTCCCAGCTGAATTTCTCCTTCACCGAGCCTTACTTCCTCGATCATGAGATTGCCGCCGGCTTTGATCTGTTTGCGGTGGTCCGTCAGAACGAGACCAACAGTTCCTATGATTCGCGCACGATCGGTGGCGATGTGCGGATGGGCTATCAGATTTCCGATCCGCTGCGGCAGGATTGGAAATACACCCTGAAGCAGGATCGGGTGACCAACGTCGATTCGACCTCGCGGTATATTCTGGAGCAGCTCGGTTCGCGGGTGACCTCTTCGATCGCCACCGGGATGACGTATGACAAACGCGACAGCCGGATCGATCCGGGCGAGGGCTATTATATCCGTCCCTCGGTCGAATGGGCCGGCCTCGGCGGCGATGCCAATTATATCCGGACGATGCTGTCGGGCGGACAATATTACACTCTGGCCGATCAGGTGGTGCTGTCGCTGACCACCAACAACGGCTACATCGTCGGGTTGGGGCAGCGGGTGCGGATCACCGACCGCTTCTTTGTCGGCGGCGATACCCTGCGCGGCTTTGCCTCCGGCGGTGTTGGTCCGCGCGACCGCGAGACCGGCGACGCGATCGGTGGGGTGTGGATGGCGACCGGCAGCGCCCAGGTCCGCTTCCCACTGGGCTTGCCCCAGGAATTCGGCGTCACTGGCGAGGCCTTCAGTGATTTCGGGACCGTCGGCCCGACCGATGTGTTCAACGCCTCGGGCGTCGAGCAATCGAGTGCGCTGCGGTTGGCGGTTGGTGTCGGCGTCGGCTGGAAATCACCGATGGGGCCGTTGACCCTTGATTTCGGGATTCCGCTGATGAAGCAGGATTACGATAAGACAGAAGTGATCAAGTTTAATTTCGGCACCCGATTCTGATCCCGGCCGGGGCTGCCGCTCCGGCGGAGTGCCGAGGACACGCAGGACGGTCATGAGCAACGGACCTTGGAGAAAACGGGGCGGCACCGGCTCGCCGCGTTGGCGGCGGTGCCTTGCGGCGCTGGGGCTGACATTGGCCCTGCTGGCGGGGCCGGCGGGGGGGCAGGCGGCAGAGGGAGCGGGACCGGCGGGACCGGCTTCGATCATCATCGTTGATGTCCAGCAGGCCCAGCGCGAATCCCTGGCCGGCAAGGCCCTGATCAGCCAGCGCGACCGTTACCAGCAGAGCTTCCAGGCTGATTTCAACGCCACCCGTCAGCGTCTGGCGGCGAGCGATCAGGCGCTGGCCCGGCAGAAGGGCACCATGTCGCCGGAGGCCTATGACCAGAAGGTCAAGGAGCTGGAGCAGCAGGTGGTGGGGTTCCAGCATCGGACCCAGATGGTGGTCCGGGCGCTGGAGAAAGCGAGCGAGACCGCCGCCGCCGAACTGATGAATGCGATCCTGAGCGCCACCGGCGAGATCGCCAGCGAGCGCGGGGCAACCCTGGTGTTGCCCAAGCAGCAGGTGGTGCTGCACGAGCCGAACATGGACATCACCGCCCAGGTGATCGAGCGGGTCAACCGCCGTCTGCCCAACATTACCTTTCCTGAGCCGGTGGTGGAGGATTCCTCGCCGGCCAAAGCAGGGAGAAAATAGCCATGGCTGATCCACGTTTCTTTACGGTCGCCGGGCCGTTCACCCTGGCGGAATTGGCGGCGCTGGCCGGGGCGGTTCCGACCGGCGCGGCGGATCCGGCGACCCGGTTCGTCGATGTGGCCCCGCTTGATCAGGCCGAGGCGGATCAGGTTTCTTTCCTCGACAATCCGAAATATCTGGCGGCGTTCCGCACCAGCCGGGCCGGTCTCTGTGTGGTGGCGCCGGCCTTGGCGGCTCAGGCGCCGGTCGGGATGAGTCTGTTGCTGGCGGAGGATCCCTATCGCGCTTATGCCCGGATCGCCCAGGCGTTCTATCCGGTGGCGGCGGTGGAGCCCTGGCGGGCGCCGACCGCCTGGATCGATCCCACCGCCCGGGTGGATGAGACCTGTCGGATCGAGCCGGGGGCGGCGATCGGGGCCGGGGCCGAGATCGGGCCGAACTGTCTGATCGGGGCCAATGCGGTGATCGGGGCCGGGGTGGTGATCGGGGCCAACAGCCGGATCGGCGCCGGGGCCAGCCTGTCGCATGCCCTGGTTGGGCGCGGGGTGACGATCTATCCCGGGGCGCGGATCGGCCAGGATGGGTTTGGCTTTGCGATGGGACCGCAGGGCCATCTCAAGGTGCCGCAACTGGGGCGGGTGATCATTGGGGACGGGGTGGAAATCGGCGCCAATGCCACGATCGACCGGGGCGCCGGGCCGGATACGGTGATTGGCGATGGCTGCATGATAGACAACCTGGTCCAGATTGGGCACAACGTCCATCTGGGGCACGGGTGCGTGATCGTGGCCCAGGTCGGCATTTCCGGCTCGACCCGGTTGGGCGATTTCGTCGCTGCCGGGGGACAGGCGGGGATTACCGGTCATCTGAAGATCGGCAGTGGCGCCCGGATCGCCGCTCAGGCGGGGGTGATGCGGGATATTGCGGCAGGAGAAACCGTCGGTGGTGCGCCGGCGGTGCCGATGGCGGAATGGCTGCGGGCTTCGGCTCTGATCAGCCGGATGGCGCGACGCAAAAAGCCCGGCTGACGTGCCGCTGTCCCGGATGGGGGGCGGACCGGTCAGGCAGAACACAGGAAAGGGCAGGGGAGAGAGAATGGACAGCAGCGTTACCGACCGTGGCAAGGTGATCGATATCAACCGGATCATTCAGATGATCCCCCACCGTTATCCCTTCCTGTTGGTGGACCGGGTGATCGATGTCATCGCCGGCGAGAGTGCGGTCGGCCTCAAGAACGTGACGATCAATGAGCCGTTCTTTCAGGGGCATTTTCCCTCGCGCCCGGTGTTCCCCGGGGTTCTGATTGTCGAGGCGATGGCCCAGACGGCGGCGGTGCTGGTGGTGGAGACGTTGGGGGCGTCGGCTGAGGGCAAGCTGGTTTATTTTATGAGTGTTGATACCTGCCGCTTCCGCAAACCGGTTGGGCCGGGGGATCAGTTGATGATCCATGTCGCCAAGGAGCGCAGCCGGGGCAATGTCTGGAAGTTCCGGGGCGAGGCCAAGGTGGCCGGGGTTCTGGTCGCCGAAGCGACTTATGCCGCGATGATTATGGACGAGTGATGAGCGAGATTCACCCCACCGCCGTCGTTGATCCCGCCGCCCAGCTGGGCAGCGCGGTGCGGATCGGCCCATTTTGTGTGGTTGGCCCCGATGTCGTCCTCGACGACGAGGTCGAACTGCTGTCGCATGTCGTGGTGGCGGGGCGGACCCGGATCGGCGCGCGGAGCCGGATTTTTCCGTTCGCCTCGATCGGACATCAACCGCAGGATCTGAAATACCGGGGCGAGCCTTCGACTCTGGAAATTGGGACGGATGCTCAGATTCGCGAGCATGTCACGATCAATCCCGGCACCGAGGGCGGGGGGATGATCACCCGCGTCGGCAATCATTGCCTGCTGATGGCCAGCGCTCATGTGGCTCATGATTGCCAGGTGGGCGATCATGTGATCATGGCCAATAACGCGACTCTGGCTGGTCACGTCAGCGTGGGCGAATATGCCTTTCTCGGCGGGTTGTCGGCGGTGCATCAGTTCGTGCGGATCGGCCGCCATGCGATGATTGGTGGGATGACCGGGGTCGAGGCGGATGTGATTCCGTTCGGGATGGTGATCGGCAACCGGGCGCATCTCAACGGGTTGAATATTGTCGGGCTGAAGCGGCGTGGTTTCTCCCGCGATGATATTCATACCTTGCGGAATGCTTATCGCCTGCTGTTCGCGCCCGAGGGGACGTTGCAGGAGCGGCTGAGTGATGTCGAAGAGCAGTTCCATGATCATCCGGTGGTGATGGAGATCATCGGCTTTATCCGTGCCGATACCTCGCGCTCGCTCAGTACGCCGCGCTTCGGCGACGGGGCCTGAGGTTGGGCTGCCGCCCAAACCCGCCCGGGGCGAGGCCCCGGACCCCCTTTCTTTTCGAAAAGAAGAGGGGTTTGGGGGGAACCCCCAAGCGGGTCCGGGCGGCCGCCCGGCAAAAGCGATGAAATGTCTCGGGATCATTGCTGGTGGGGGACCGCTGCCCGGTCTGATCGCGGCGGCCTGCCGGGCCGACAACCGTCCGGCCTTCCTGCTGGCGCTCAAAGGCCATGCCGACCCGGCGGTGATCGAGGCCGCCGGCCTGCCGGTCGAATGGATCCGCCTGGGCGAGGCCGGCAGCGGCTTTGCCCATCTCCACCGCGCCGGGGTGGCCGAGGTGGTGATGATCGGCCCGGTCCGCCGCCCCTCACTGGCCGAACTGGCCCCCGATTGGCGCACCGCCCGCTTTTTCGCCCGGGTCGGGCTGAAAGCCCTGGGCGATGACGGCCTGCTGCGCGCGGTGGTCGGCGAATTCGAAAGCGAAGGCTTCCACGTCGTCGGCATCGATCAGGTGCTGGCCAATTGCCTTGCTCCGCCCGGTCTGTATGCCGGCCCGCCCCCCGACGCCCAGGCCGAAGCCGATATCGCCCATGGCGTCACCGTGGTCCAGGCCCTCGGCGCGGTCGATGTCGGCCAAGCAGTGGTGGTTCAACAGGGACTGGTGCTGGGGGTCGAGGCGATCGAGGGCACCGACCAGTTGCTCGCCCGCTGCGGCCCGCTCGCCCGCGATGGACTCGGCGGAATCCTGGTCAAACTGAAGAAACCCGGTCAGGACCGGCGGATCGATTTGCCGACGATCGGGGTCCGCACCGTCGAAAATGCTGCGGCGGCCGGCCTGCGCGGGATCGCGATCGAGGCCGGTGGCGCCCTGGTGCTCGGCCGCGACGAAATCGCCGCCACCGCCACCCGGCTTGGCCTGTTCGTCACCGGAATCGTCCCATGACTGACGCCCCCCTGATCTATCTGATTGCCGGCGAGCCCTCGGGCGATCTGCTCGCCGCCCGGCTGATGGCCGCTCTGACGCGCCAAACCGGCGGCCAAGTCCGCTTCGCCGGGATCGGTGGCGAGGAAATGCGCGCCGCCGGGCTGGAGTCCCTGTTCCCTCAGGCCGATCTGGCGGTCATGGGACTGGTCGAGGTGCTGCCGCGCCTGCCGGTGATCCTCAAACGTCTGCGCCAGACCTTCGCCGATATCGAAGCCCGCGCCCCGGTGGCGGTGGTGACGATCGATTCCTGGGGCTTCTGCGGCCGGATTCAGGCCGGGCTGAAACAGCGCGGCCTGCCCTGCCGGCGGATTCACTATGTCGCGCCGATGGTCTGGGCCTGGAAAGCCGGGCGAACCCGGACCCTGGCCCGTTGCCTCGATCTGCTGCTGACCCTGCTGCCCGATGAACCGGCGTGGTTCGAACGCGAGGGCCTCCGCGCGCTCCATGTTGGCCATCCGGTGATCGAAAGTGCGATCGGCCAGAGCGATCCCGCCGCTTTCCGCGCCGCCGCCGGCTTCGCCCCCGATCAGCGCCTGCTCTGCCTGCTGCCGGGCAGCAGGCGCTCGGAAACCTCACGGCTGCTGCCGGTATTCGGCGCCACCGTCAAACGCCTCGCCGCCACTCATCCCGATCTGGCCGTGGTGGTGCCGACCGTCGAAACTGTCGCCGCGACGGTCGAGCCGGAAGTGGCTCACTGGGCCTTGCCGACTCGGGTGGTGCGCGGCCGTGACCAGCGTTACGCCGCTTTCGCTGCCGCCGACGCGGCTCTGGCCGCCTCTGGCACGGTGGCGCTGGAACTGGCGATGGCTCGGGTTCCCTCGGTGATCGCCTATCGGGTCTCGCCGTTGTCGGCCTTTGTCGCCACCCGCTTTTTGGGACTGGATTTGCAGTTCGTCTCGCTGGTCAATATCCTGGCCGGGCGCGAGGTGATGCCGGAACGGTTGCAGACGGCCTGCACTCCGGAGACGCTGCATGCGGCGCTGGTGCCGCTGCTCGACGATCCGGCCGCGATCGCCACCCAGCGGGCCGGCGCGGCCGAGGCTTTGGCCCGGCTCGGCCTCGGCAGCGGCCAGAGCCCGAGTGACCGGGCGGCCGAAGCGATTCTCACCGAGATAGGAGCAAAAGCATGACCTCCGCCCCCGATACCGCCGGCTGGCGCTTTCTCCACACCATGATTCGGGTCGGCGATCTCGACCGTTCGATCGCTTTTTATACCGGCCTGCTCGGGATGAGCCTGCTGCGTCGGCAGGATTATCCCGAGGGGCGCTTTACCCTCGCCTTTCTCGGCTATGGCCCGGAAAGCGAGCAGACCGTGCTCGAACTGACCCATAATTGGGAGACGAATTCTTACGATCTGGGGACCGGCTTCGGCCATCTCGCGTTGGGGGTGCCGGATATTTACGCCGCCTGCGAGGCTCTGGCCGCTGCTGGTGCCAAGATTGTTCGGGCGCCCGGGCCGATGAAGCACGGCAGCACGGTGATTGCCTTTGTCGAAGATCCCGATGGCTATCGCGTCGAGTTGATCGAGCAGAAGCGGTAGTCCTTGGCGGGGCTGCCGCCCCGCCCCCCGCCCGGGGCCGAGCCCCGGACCCCCCTTCTTTTTGAAAAAAAGCCGAGGTCTGGAGGCGCAGCCTCCAGGCGGGTTCGGGCGGCAGCCCGACGAAATTTCATTTTGAAAATCAGCGTTTTATGCGGTGATGGCGATTCGTTGTCGGGCTCTTTCCAAAAAGAGTGTATTCTTGAAACGGAAAAACTCATAACGTGTATCCTTGTAAGTATCTCCTCTTAGGAGGGCGTTGTGGCTGTGGCGTTTCCCTCTCCCTTTCAACAAGTCGGGGCGGAAATCGCTCGACATTGTAATGTCTTACTTCAAAATGGATTGAAGGAAAGAGACAATCTGGAGATTGAAAAAGATAATAAAATATCGCGTCGTCAATTTTCTTTTTTATCCGCATTAGCACTGTGTACGTCTCCATTTAAAGCGGTTATTCCTCCCCCTCAAAATACACAGATGATCATCCCGACTATTCCCTGGGATTGGCCCAATGATCCAAATGGGTCGGCTTATCCCCGGTCTTACGAATTTTATTCATGGATGCCGGAGAGTGCGACTCCGAATGCCCCTTATGCCGCATCGGCGATTCGTTTTAGCGATGGCTATCGCAGCTTTCTTGAATCCCTGCCTTCTGATCCGATGGTGCAGCGGGCCTTGGCTGACTTTCAAAATCCCGTTAACCAAGTGAAAATTCTCGGCGGTTTTCCTGAACAGAAACCAGCTTGGCGCATCGCACAATATCCATCGGAATTTATTGCTTCTGTCACTGGTCGGTCGTCTTCGGGCTATACCATTCGCGTGCCGCTGGCCCAGAGCGGAGATCAGATGACCAATGCCGAGAGCACCTTGTTTGCTGCGGTTTTGTCAAATAATTCTTCCGATCCAGTCCGGCCGATTGGTTTTGCTTGCGGTGAAGCCCAATCGATCGATATCCATGCCGACGCCTGGGGGGCGATTCCGATCCGCCCGGGAGGCTGGTACGATAGCGCTCTCCCGAAAATGATGCAGTCCGGTCCTTTTGCTTCGGGCCTGTCGTCGGAGAGCTTTTTTGGGCCAAGCGGCGTGTTGCGTTGCTTGCTGACCGGATTGTTCGTCGGTTTCAATGTCAGCGTTGAAGCGTCGGTGACGCCAGCCCTGGCCGGGCGGTTGCAGGAAGAAATGAAGGATGCCAATGCGCTGCGGGTCGCCGGCTTTGAGTCCACCACGACGAAAATCGCCATCAAGGCGACGGACGGCGCCGGTGCGGCTGATCTGTCTTTTTCCCCGTCGCCCCCAACGGACAGCAACGCCGCGCCAGGGGCGCAGATTGTCGGCGTGACCGTCGCTCGTCTGATTTAGGGCCGTCTTTCGCGGCCATGCCCGCCGGTCCTGGTGGACCGACGGGCCGGCGAGAGCGATTAGGACAAGCCGGGCTGGGCGACCAGAACGCCGATAATGAAGGGATAGGTCGCGGTGGACTTGCCGGTGAAGCTTGTGCCGGAGGCACTCTTCGTCACGGTGTTGGTTTCATGCCCGCCGCTGCCGCCAAACTTGAACGGCCCGATCCGGACGCCGGCCGAGGCGTTGAACTGCTGGACGGCCTGGCTAAAGCTGTTCTGGCTCATGGTGACCGAGAAACTCGGCTGATAGGCGGCGATCAGGCCGACAACCTGCAAGGGCAGCAAGCCGCCCTGGCCGAAAATCGGGGACGTGCCGCCGGTCGAGGTCCAGGGGGCAAAGAAATTGTTCTGCCCGGCCAGGCTCTTCAAATAGCCGCCATTGTACCACTGACCCGCCGTGACCAGGACTTGCGTGGTGGTGAAGCTGATCGTGGCCTGAACCGACTGATCGCTTTCGTCCACATTCCACTGCGACCAGGATCCGCCGACATTGACCGACCAGAACCAACGGTCGTAGCTGGCGTTCCCGCCGGCCCAACTCTTGGAATAATCGTAGCTTGAGGCGCTCTGGCTGATATCGACCGTAACCTGATTGCCACCGCCTTGCGACAACAAGGCAACCCAATCCTGGCCGGTGGTGCCGATGCTGAAGGCCGGGGCGGGGACCAGGGTGCCGTCGCCCTGATTGACGCTGGTGAAGCCCTGAGTCACCGGGAAAATCGAGGAGGGCAGAGTCGCCGCTTTGATCGCCGCCGTCAGGGCCGGGCTTTGCTGGCCCACTGCCTGGGCATAGACCTCCTGGGCTTTGGCGATGGCATTGCTGTCGGCCTGTAAGGTCTTGGTCCAACCGCTGTCATTGTTCCAGGTGATCCAATCAAGCGGCGGCACGCCGGGCGGAAGATTGCTGCCGGCCACAACCCAGGCCTGATTCCGCGCCGTCTGGTCGTTCTGATACTGGTTCTGAGCGGCGATCAAACTGTTGTGGGCGTTGGTCACCGCCTGCTGCTGATCCGACGGAATGGTCGGATTGACGTGTTGCAGAACCTGTCCATAGGAATTGAACAGGGCCGAACTACCGGGCTGGAACTGCCCGATCGCTGACCATTGCGGAATGGTGTTGACCAGACCAAGGGCGCGCGCGTCGATCTGGCCCGTCGGCGCAGTCGGCCACCACCAATCAATGTAGGGATAAACCAACTGGAAATTTTCATTGCCACCGGCCGCCTTGCTCAAAAGCTGCTGGTAGGTTTGCCCGAAGAGATCGTCACTTGTCGACATTAGCTTTCCCTCTCATGGACAACAAAACTTTTCGTAGAAAACCTTAAGAATGTGCCACTTTGTGTCGATTGTGGTTTCAGGAAAACCACTGAGAACACAAATTGACGCACTTAAGCTGTATTTCTTCAGCTTAACTTTCTCTCAAAAGTTACGTCTGAAGCAAAGCAAGGTCAACAATTGATTTATTTTATTTTATATGTACCAATGATCGATTTTATGAAAAATAACACCTTTTAGGTGTGTTCGTGTCAAAGACACGGGTCAGCCGCTGGCGCTCGCTCAGGGCATGGCCGTAACGCCGGGGCCGCAGCCCCGTGGCGTGTTAGAGGGGGCGACTCAGCGAAAAAATCCCGCGCAGATCGCCGGCCTTGTACCCCACCGCCTGATCTTCGGGATAAAGCGCCTGAAGTCTGGCGCTGATGTCCGACTTGATCTCGGTGCCGTGACAGGTCAGGCACAGTTCTCCGGTCGGAATCGCCTGAGCAAAGCGGAACATCCGCCGGCCATCGGCCTCGGTGATGATCTCCGTCCGACTCAGACCGGCGACCGTTTCCCCCTGGCTGGCGCGGGCGGCAAAGGCGGCTAGAGTTTCCTGTTCAAACGGATCCGGGGCAGCCGCAGGATTGCGCAGTTTCAGACTGGTGCGCCGGAGGGTCCATCCGCTCGCCTGGGCCAATTCGGCGGCGATCGGGCCGGCCTGCTGGTTGCACGCCTCGATGGCGACCACAGGACCACCGCTGGCCATCGCCTCCTTCAGAGCCTGTTGCAGCGTCACGCTATAGCGCGTCATCGCCGCTTTGGCCTCGGCTTGCAAGGCGATCTTCGGGTCTTCTTCACTGTGCAGCGGCAAGACCAGCAGCGGCAGGCCGGCCAAAACCAAAAACCAGGGGGGCAGGCGGGACATCAGGATCTCCATTGACCATCAGAGCGGGCAAAGGAGAATACATTAGATTAATCTAATGATCAAAGCCCTTCCGGTGCGTCCAGAGGGAGGATCGTTCCAACCTGGCCGGGTCGAACCGTTTCGCTGCCGAAGTGGGCGCAAAGCCGGTCCATCACCTGATTTCCGGTGCAGTGACAGGGGAGGATGAGCGCCGGACTCCAGTCCTGTAACGCGGCAAAGGTCTGCGCCAGCCGCTCTTCCGAGGCATTCAGCAGATGAAAGCCGCCGATGATGCTGTGAATCCGGGACTGGCCGGTCAGATCGCGAATCCGCTCAATGGTATTGACCAGCCCGGCGTGACAGCAGCCGGTCAGGATCACTAAACCGTCGGCGGTCTCAAACCACAGCGCCTGATCCTCCTCAATCGGATCGGGCAGGGTGGCTTCGGCATCAAAAAAGAACGGCCCGCCCGGATCTTCAAACGGACAGACTCGCGGAATCGACCCGGTCAGACCGATCCGGGGCGCCAGCCGCTGCGGTTCGGTCACCAGATGAAACCGCTCGGGGGGCAGAGCCTGAATCTGCCGCCGCCCCTCCGCTTGCAACCCGATCGCCCGGGCTTTCTCGCCGGGGCGACAGCTGAAACGGGGCCGGTCGAACCCGGGTGCGGCATAAACAACCGCAGTCTGATTGTCGGCCAGAAAAGCCCCAATCCCTCCGGTATGGTCATAATGACCATGACTGAGTACCAGGGCGTTGGCCTGGGCAAAATCGATCCCGAGTCGCTCCTGATTGACCGGCAAAGCCTTCCCGGCCCCGGTGTCGAGCAGGATCTTCTCCCCGCCGGCTTCAATCCAGAGGGCAAATCCATGCTCGGCGGCGAACCCATCCTCGGCGCGATTATCGACCAGAATCTGTATTTTCATCGTGCTTTTCAAAAACAAAGGGGGTCCGGGGCATCGCCCCGGCCGGGTTCGGGCGGGAGCCCGACCTTACCCCAGAGCCAGCCAGGGACCGAGATCTTCCCGGGCGCGCAGAGCATACAGGGCCTTCCGTTCCCGCCCCTTGACCCGCCTGCCATTTTCATCGCGCTCGGGCGGGGGCGGGAACAAACCGAAGGTGACATTCATCGGCTGGAAACTGGCGGCGTCGCCCCCACCGGTGACATGGCCGAGCAAAGCCCCGAGCGCGGTGGTCAGCGGCGGCGGCGGCAAAACCGCCCCCTTGGCACTGGCCGCAGCAAACCGCCCCGCGAGCAAGCCAATCGCCGCGCTCTCGACATAGCCTTCACAGCCGGTGATCTGACCAGCCAGACGCAGCCGGGGCAACGCCCGCAACCGCAGATCAGAGGTCAACACCCGGGGACCATTGACAAAGGTGTTGCGGTGTAGACCGCCAAGCCGGGCGAATTCGGCATTTTCCAAACCGGGAATGGTGCGGAACAGCCGGACCTGCTCGCCGTGGCGCAATTTGGTCTGAAAGCCGACCATGTTGTAGAGGGTGCCGAGGGCATTGTCCTGACGCAGCTGCACCACCGCGAACGGCTTCGGCCCGTGCGGATCGGTCAGGCCGACCGGCTTCATCGGCCCGAAGGCCAAAGTGCCGCGCCCGCGCGACGCCATCACCTCAATCGGCAGACAGCCTTCGAAATAAGGGGTGTCCTTCTCCCACTGATGGAACGGCACGGTGTCACCGGCCAGCAAGCCGTCAATGAAGGCATCATATTGTTCCCGCGACAGCGGGCAATTGATGTAATCGGAGCCCTCGCCCTTGTCGTAGCGAGACTGGAACCAGGCCTTAGAAAAATCGATGCTCTCGCGCAGCACGATGGGCGCAATCGCATCAAAGAAAGAGAGCGAGTCTTCGCCGGTGATCCCGGCCAGGGCCTGGGCCAGGGCCGGGGCAGTCAACGGCCCGGTGGCCAGAATCGCCTCGCCCCAGATCTCCGGCGGCAGTTCGGTGACTTCCTCGCGGACCAGGGTGACGTTGGGCAGTTCGCCCAGCATCGCCTCGACCCGAACCGAGAAGGCTTCGCGATCGACCGCCAGCGCCCCGCCGGCCGGCACCCGGCAGGCATCGGCCGCGGCGAGGATCAGCGAATCCGCGCGCCGCATCTCCTCATGCAACAGGCCGACCGCGTTATGGTCGGCATCGTCGGAGCGCAGACTGTTGGAGCAGACCAGCTCGGCCAGCCCGTCGCCCTGATGGGCCGGACTGCGCCGATGCGGCCGCATTTCGTGGAGGATGACCGGCAGGCCGGCACGGGCGAGTTGCCAACAGGCCTCGCACCCGGCCAACCCGCCGCCGATGACATGGAGGGGAGTCGGTTTCATCCTGCGGAGATAGCCGCTTCGCCGCTCCCTGTCCAGCCCGGACGCTAGGTGTAAAGCTGGGCCATCCAGCCGGTTGAGCCGGTGGCGCCGCTGGTCGAAGTGGCTCCGGTGACGGCGCTGCCGGTGGCGACGCTTTTGCCGTTGGTCAGATCCAGCGGGCCAAAGGTGTATTGGGCGAAGGCGCTGGCCGGACCGGCTTCGGCGGACTCTTCGGTCTTGTCCTTGCTCTCGGTCTTGCGGTTGAGCAGCAGGTGGCTGGGGATTTCGGATACGGTTTGCATGAGACGTCCTCCGGACGATAACGGATGGTCCAAAGGTAAGCAGAAAACATGCCAGTCGAGACTCGTTGCAAATCAAGCCCTCCGTTCCGGCCACGCCGGCAGAATTTGCCGCCCGGAGATTTCTTCCGGCCGGATTGTCGGCTATATAAAGGAAAAGCCTGAGGGAGAAATCATGGCACGGACCTATTATGTTGTTGGCGGCGAATATGCTGACACCACCTTCACCACTCTGGCGCCGGGGAAGGTCGAAGAGAGTTTCGGCCCTTTTGCCGAGCGCGAGGCGCATGAATGCTGGCGGGCTTTGACCAGCAAGACGGTCGATCATGCGATGGTGCGTTATTTCATTCGCGCCGAGGCGGATTCGGCCGGGGATGGTTGGTTTGTGGTCGGCGGCGAATATACAGGGACCGATTTTGCCACCATCGCCCCGGGACGGAGTTTGGATGTGCGCGGCCCGTTTGACCGGGCGCAGGCGTTGGCGATTTGGCGCGAGATGACCGGGCGGACGGTTGACAGCGCCCTGACCCGGTATGATCTGTGCAGCGAAGCCGAGATGAATCGGCGCCGACAGGGATAGTGGGCTGCCGCCCACACCCGCTCGGGGAGACCCCGAACCCCCCTTATTTTAGGGGGGGGGCGGGGGCTTGCCCCGGCCGATTTAGAACAGCGACTGGGCGCGTTCCAGCACGAAATCGCACATTTTGGCTTTAGCCGCTTCCTGCAAGCTGGCAAGCGAGAATACGGTGCCATTGCCGGTTTCGAGCGAGCCTTGCTGGCCGAGGCGGAAGGCGTTGGAGCTTTGGACCTCTTCGCGGCCGGTCAGGGTGTTGAGCAGCGAATTGGCCACCGATCCCTTGAGATAATGATTGGTGATGCAATAGCTCAACAGGCCGGTGGCATTGGCGGTGCTGGCCGAGGACACATCCGGCAACGCCTTTTCCACCAAGCCCGTGGCCTTGTTGGTCAGATGCTCGCCGATCACCGAGCCAAGGCTGGGTTGTTGCTGGGAGGTGTTCTGCTGTTGGGGGATGCCAAGCCAGCTCTGGGCCTGGGCTGTTCCACTCAACGCGAGCGCCGCCACCATCACGGCCATAAAACGCACGGACCGTTGCATCGTTTTTCTCCTTGTCGCCAAAGGCAAACCTCTGTTTAAGGGCCAAGGCTCCAGGCCGGAAGACCGGCCCGGAGCAAGAGGGGGGGGTTACGCCAGACGATGAATCAGATGATAGCCGAATGCGGTTTCCACGACGCCGCTGACTTCGCCGGGAGCCAGAGCGAAAGCGGCGCGGTCAAATTCCGCGACCATCGCGCCCCGGCCGAAGCTGCCGAGATCACCGCCTTCTTCGGACGAAGGACAGTCGGAATAATCGCGGGCCATCTTGGCGAAATCAGTGCCTTCGCGGATCTGGTCGAGGATTTCGGAGATGGCGGCCAGGGCCTCCTCCTTGCTCCGGGTTGCTTGCGAGCGCATCGAACCCTTGTACATCAGCAGGATATGGGCGGCGCGGATCTGGTCGGACATGCGAATCTCCGAGGAATGGACAAG
>Ga0209373_10002737_pt1 | contig 17091 bp, 14 predicted proteins | sample Higcelweek5metaG_FD_187173 | JGI IMG/M metagenome (GOLD analysis project Ga0209373, IMG submission 187173) | Freshwater pond sediment microbial communities from the University of Edinburgh, under environmental carbon perturbations - High... | ecosystem: Environmental > Aquatic > Freshwater >... | reverse complement strand
ATGGCCTTCCGGCGGCTATCGGGGCGCAGATTGCCAACCCTGGTGCACTCTGCATCGATGTGGCGGGTGAAGCCTCCATCCAGATGAATATCCAGGAAATGGCGACCGCCCTGCAGTATCGCCTGCCGGTCAAGGTGTTCATCCTCAACAACCAGTGGATGGGCATGGTGCGCCAGTGGCAGGAACTGCTGCACGGCTCGCGCTATTCGGAAAGCTATTCCGAGGCACTGCCCGATTTCGTGAAGCTGGCCGATGCGTTCGGCGGTGTCGGCCTGCGCGCCAGCAAGGTGTCGGAAGTCGATGATGTCATTGCGGAGATGATCGCCACGCCGCGCGCGGTGATCGTCGATATGTGCGTCGATCCCAAGGAAAACTGCTTCCCCATGATCCCCGGCGGCAAGGCGCATAATGAAATGCTGCTGGGCCCGGAAGACCGTGTGAGCGAGGCAACGCCGGAGGAGGGGATGGTACTGGTCTGATCCGCCGGTTCCGTTTATCCCATCCGCTGTGCAACCCGTCCGGGAGCTGTTTCAAGTGACGATCCAAGATTCCATCCGCCGCCACACCATCGCTGTTCTGGTCGATAACGAGCCGGGCGTTCTGGCGCGGGTCATCGGCCTGTTCTCCGGCCGTGGCTATAATATCGAAAGCCTGACGGTGGCTGAGGTCGACAGCAATGAAAGCCTGTCGCGCATCAACATCGTCACCTCCGGTACGCCGATGATCATCGAACAGATCAAGGTGCAGCTGGATCGCCTGGTGCCCGTCCACAAGGTCAAGGATCTGACCCTGGAAGGCCCCTTCATCGACCGGGAAATGGCCCTGGTGAAGGTGGTGGGCACCGGCGAGAAGCGGGTGGAGGCCCTGCGCATCGCCGATATTTTCAAGGCGCGCGTGGTGGATGCCACCATCACCAGCTTCGTTTTCGAAATCACCGGCACCGGTGAGGATCTGGACCGCTTCATCGATCTGATGCGCCAACTTGGCCTTGTCGATGTCAGCCGCACCGGGGCGGTTGCCCTGCTGCGCGGCACGGCGGCCTTTTGATCCACCGTTTCACTTGTCCAACGCCGGCAATCCGGCAATCCAACATCTGTCTGAAAACAAAGGAAGATTCCCATGCGCGTCTATTATGATCGCGACGCCGACGTCAACCTGATCAAGGGTAAGAAGGTCGCCATCGTCGGCTATGGCAGCCAGGGCCACGCCCATGCCCAGAATCTGCGCGACAGCGGCGTGAAGGACGTGATCATCGCGCTGAAGGCCAATTCGCCGACCCGCGCCAAGGCTGAAGCCGCCGGCTTCACCTGCGTCACCCCGGCTGAGGCTGCGGCCACTGCCGACCTGATCATGATCCTGACCCCGGATGAACATCAGGCAGACCTGTACAATAACGAGATCGGCCCGAACCTGAAGCAGGGTTCTGCCATCGCGTTTGCCCACGGCCTGAACGTGCATTTCCGCCTGATTGAGCCGCGCCAGGACACCGACGTGTTCATGATCGCGCCGAAGGGCCCCGGCCATACCGTGCGCGGCGAGTACAAGAAGGGCGGCGGCGTTCCCTGCCTGGTGGCCGTTCACCAGAACGCCTCCGGCAATGCCTTCGATATCGCCCTGTCCTATGCCTGCGCCGTTGGCGGTGGCCGTTCGGGCATCATCGAAACCACCTTCAAGGAAGAGTGCGAAACCGACCTGTTCGGTGAGCAGGCCGTGCTTTGCGGTGGCTTGACCAAGCTGATCCAGGCTGGTTTCGAAACCCTGGTCGAAGCCGGCTATGCCCCGGAAATGGCCTATTTCGAGTGCCTGCATGAAGTGAAGCTGATCGTGGACCTGATCTACGAAGGTGGCATCGCCAACATGCGCTACTCCATCTCCAACACGGCCGAATATGGTGATTATGTCACCGGCCCGCGCATCGTGACGGACGAGACGAAGGCCGAGATGAAGCGCGTTCTGGCCGATATCCAGTCGGGCCGCTTCGTCCGCGACTGGATGCTGGAAAACAAGGCCGGCACCCCGTCTTTCAAGGCCACCCGTCGTATCGAGGCCGAGCATCCGATCGAAGAAGTGGGCGCCAAGCTGCGCGCCATGATGCCCTGGATCTCCGCCAACAAGCTGGTGGACAAGTCCAAGAACTGATCGGCGGCTTCTTTTTTGAAGCGGTATCGTTCAAGCGCCCGGCCCCTGAGAGGGGGCCGGGCGTTTCTTTTGCTTATACCAAGAGCCATGGGACATGGCTCTTGGTCTTTACCTGTTTCCTCAAGCGCCGGGCGCTGCCTCCGGCAGCTTGGCTTACGCGGGCACGTGCCCGCGGGCCAGCGGTCGCTGGCCTCCAAGGGTCATGTCCCATGCCCCTTGATATTATACCAATCTCCCTTGATCGTGACCGATCAAGGGAGATTTTGCATTCCCTCATGCGCCGGGCGGGCGCATCCGCGCCCTTGGCAGATTGGTATTACAGCCGGGTGGACATAGAGAATTTCACCCGCGCCGGGGCGGCCTGGGCCAGCAGGCCGGAGCCGGTTGCGGCCCAATAGCGGCGGCCGGTGACATTTTCCCCGTAAAGCCGCAGGGTGACCTCGCGTTCGGCCAGTATCAGATCATAGCGGGCACCCAGATCGACGGTTGTGTAACTGCCGACATAGGCCTGGTTCAGCGCATTGACCGGTCGCCGCCCGACATGGAACAGTCCCGCTGACAGCCGCAGCTCCTGCCACATCGGCAAGCGATATTCCGCGAACACGGAACCGGAGAATTTGGCCGTATTCTCGATCCGCTTGCCGATCACGCTGGTGGCCCCGCTCTCCTGTTCGGCGTCCAGCACAGTGCCACTCAGGGTCAGGGATAAATCTTCCCCGATCTCACCGCTGGCGCTGAACTCCACGCCGCGATAACGGGCCCGGCCATCCTGCACATAATAGCCGGCGCTGTTGATATAGGCGGCGGCCCGGTCGATATCGAAGTAAGCGCCGGTCAGCAGCAGGCCCCGCATGGGCTCCAGCTTCACGCCCGCCTCGTATTGCTTGCTGAGCGAGGCGGGCAGCACCTCCCCGGCATTACGGGCGATCTGCTGGGCGATGCCGCCAGATTCCAACCCCTCGATATAGTTGCCATACAGGCTGACACCTTCCCATGGTTTCAGCATCAGGCCGTAGGACCAAGTGTCCGGTTTGTCCTTGTAGCGGGAGGTGCGGCTGATATCGCTATAGCTCGCCTTACGGAAACCGATGCTGGCCTCCAGCCAATCCTGGTAACTGATGCGATCGAAAATGAAGGCACCTGTATCTTTCACCTCTGACGGGTTGGCGATCACCCGTGCCGGTGTCGGCTGTTCCGCAATGGCGATAGGGTCATAGAGGTTCTGGGCGAAGCTGTAGCGGACCGCCGTGGGAATATTGATCTCGCGCACATTCTGTGAGGCACCGAACATCAGTTGATGATGCAGCGGTCCGGTATCGAAATCTCCGGTCACGTCCCCGCGGTAGATGGTGGAACGGTAATCGTTGCCATGGGTCATGGCGACATTGACCGTGCCGTTTCCGGTGGTGAGATCATAGTTGGAGAAGGATGAATAGATGCGGTCACGCTTCAGATAGGATTGGCCGACGCTGACACTGGCGCGCCAATTGTCGCTCAAGCTGTAACGGGCGCGGCCCAGCAGATTGGTGGTCCAGCCATCCGCCTCCATCCAGCTTGCCCCCAGATTGTGGGACGCGGATTGCAGCGAAGGCAGGGCGATCTGGCCATTGACGGCGGCGGGCAGCACGAATTCCGTTGGTTCCGTCACCGTCTTGGCGCTGTAATCGGCATCCAGTTCCAGGCTCAGCCGTTCTGTCGCCTGCCAGTCCAGGGCCACGCTTGCAAATTTCCGGTCGCCCCGGGTGCGGTCGATGCCGGTTTCAATGCGGGAGGCCCCGGCGTTCAATCGCATCCCCAACGTGGGCGACAGGCGGCGGTTGAGATCCACGGTTCCGCCAAAACCACCCCGGCTGTCGCCATTTATTTCCAGCGCTGTCAATGACTGATCCACAGGGCGTTTGGAGACGAGGTTGACGATGCCAGACGGTGTGGCGAAGCCATAGTAAAGGCCGGCGGCCCCTTTCAGCACCTCCACCCGGTCCTTGTTCTCTATCGGCAGATCGACAAAATTGATCGCAGGCAACACACCATTCAGCCGGTAATTGGTCAGGTTGTCGACCTGGATGCCCCGGATGGCCAGATTGCTGTAAATCAACGTATTGATCTGCGCCTGGGAAACGCCGGCGGTGTTGCGTACCGCATCGAAAACGGAACTGGCCTGCTGGGCGTCCAGCACCTCCCGGGGGAGTATCGTGATGGTCAACGGCGTGTCGATGATGCGGGCATCCCGGAAAGTGCCAGCTTGCATATAATCAGCCCCGAAGCTGTTGCGCCGGTCGGCCGTTACAATGATCTCTTCCACAGCATCCGGGCTTTCCTGCGCCATGACCGGGAGGCTGATGCTGGTCGTACAAAGTGCCAGCAGCACTATCGCCATCCGTTTACCGCTGCGCTTTGATGCCGCTGTTGTCCTGCATCGTACGGCTTGTTGAAAAATAATCATGACGCCCCCAATGAGAAAGTAATAATGATTATCATAATCAATATGTTTCCGGCAAGGCGGCTGGATAGTGGTGTTACGACTGTGTGATATTGCACCTTGGGCGCGAATGGCATATCTTCAACGCAGATCAAAAGGATCTATCGCGTGGGGGCAATCATGATTTCGCTAAATGCGAGTCCGCTCTTTTCCGCCACCAATGCCAAGGCGCTGAAGGCGCAGATCGACAGCCATGTCGATCAGGCGGTGGGAGAGCAATTCAAGAAAAATGGTGCGGCGAGCATCCAGGGTGGCAAGTCAAACGGCGAAATCTACAGCCGCCTGATGGATTTGGGCCTTTCAGGTGATGCGTTCGACGGGGCCGTCAAAAGTGCGGCCAGCGCGGATGCGCTGTCAGACTATATGAGCAAGGCCCGGGCGGAGATGAACAAGAAGGCGGCGGCGGAAAAGCTGCAGCAGTCGCGTCGCCGCGTCAGTGAGTTGGAACAGGAAGCCAGGCAGGCCGCCGCCAAGGGTGACGGGGCCAAATTGGCGCGCATCGCGCGCGAAGCGGCGGGCATCACCAAGGGGCTGGCCGCAGAGGCCAAGGGGCTGGTGGAAGGGCGCGATGCCGGCCCGGCGGAGCGCATGGCCGCCATCGCCGCTGGCGAAGGCGACCCCAATGCCACGGTTGCTGCCCAACCGGGGATGACCCAAGGTGGCGTCTCCACCTCCTTCGCCCGCGCCTATATCCAGGAAGTGCGTGAGGTCGCTGGACAGGCCCGTACCATGTTGACCCAGGCAGAGGCGCAGCGCACCACCCAGCGGGGCCGGCCCTTGACGGAGGATGAGCGCAAGGAACGTGAAGAGGAATTGCGCGCCGCTCGGGACGACCTGTCCGCTTCAGAGGATATCCTGACCCGCCTGGAAGGGGCGTTGGGCGATGCGGGTGGGGAAGGGGCCCCTGTGACGTTGGATGGCGGTGGCACCATGGTCGCAGCGGAAGTGACGCAGACCTATGTTCGCACCGAAACCATCACCATCGCTGTCGCTTTCACCGAAGCCAGTGTCAGCCTTACCGCTTGACGCAACTTTCGGCATCGCAGCCTTGCGGGGAAGACAGATTTTTACCTGACAAAGCTGTTGCGACTAAGGCAATTGCGGCATAAAGATTATCCGTGCCGGTTCGATATTATCCCCGGCTTGTCATCCATTCGGGATCAGGACGTCACTGCCGTGACCAGCCATCGCCATCAGCCCATAGCCATCGCCGGGGATTTTCCCCGCGCTACGGCTATGCTGTGCGCGTCCGGCCTGTTTGTGACCCTGGCCCTAACGCTGGCGTTGAATGCGCTTGGCCTGGGCGGGCTACGACTAATCGGCCCCTGAGCGCCCAGACCGCCGTCCCCCCTTAACTACAGGTGGGCGGGTTTGCGTTCAGGGGACCGGGTGCGCATCCAGGTGCACCGCCGATCCGATCCGACGGGTCAGGCCCATCACCGGAACAACAGCGTTTCGCCGATTGACCGGCTATGGACGGCTTGCCCGCCAAAACCAACCATGGCGCCCCTTTCAGCCAAAGGCGCCTTCCAGGGCTTCAGGGAACGATTGTCATGACCAGCATTTCCCACGACAAGAACCGCGTCATTATTTTCGACACCACGCTTCGTGATGGTGAACAGGCCCCCGGCTGCTCCATGAACCTGGAAGAAAAGCTCCGCATCGCGGCGGTGCTGGAGGAAATGGGCGTCGATGTCATCGAAGCAGGATTTCCTATCGCATCCAACGGCGACTTTGAATCCGTGCGCGAAGTGGGCAAGCTGGTGAAGAACAGCGTCATCGCCGCCTTGGCCCGCACGGCCCGCGCCGATATCGACCGCGCGGCGGATGCTTTGCAGTTCGCCCAACGCAAGCGCATCCATACTTTCATTTCCACTAGCCCGGTGCATATGAAGTATATGTTGAAGATGACGGAAGAGGAGGTGCTTCAGCGCACCATCGATTACGTCACCTATGCCCGTAATCTGGTGGATGATGTGGAATGGTCGGCCCAGGATGGCAGCCGATCGGACCGTGATTTCCTGTGTCGGACCGTGGAGGCCGCCATCAAGGCCGGCGCCACTACCATCAATATTCCCGATACGGTGGGTTATGCCCTGCCGGAAGAATATGCCGCGATGTTCCGCGACGTGATGACCCGCGTGCCGAACAGCGACAAGGCCATCTTCTCTGTGCATTGCCATAATGATCTGGGCTTGGCCGTGGCCAATTCCCTGGCCGGCATTGGTGCCGGCGTGCGTCAGGTGGAATGCACCATCAACGGCCTGGGTGAACGCGCCGGCAATGCGTCGCTGGAAGAGGTGGTGATGGCGCTGCGCACCCGCCACGATCTGATCGGCTGCAGCACCGCTATCAAGACCGAACATATCACCCGCATTTCCCGGCTGGTTTCCACCATCACCGGTTTCCAGGTTCAGCCCAACAAGGCGATCGTCGGCGCCAACGCGTTTGCCCATGAAAGCGGCATCCATCAGGATGGTATGCTGAAGCACGCAGAAACCTATGAGATCATGACGCCGGAATCGGTTGGCCTCAACCGGTCGTCCCTGGTGATGGGCAAGCATTCCGGTCGCGCCGCCTTTCGCGCCAAGCTGAAAGAGCTTGGCTATGATGATATTGGTGAGAACCAGGTGAACGACGCTTTTGGTCGCTTCAAGGATCTGGCGGACCGGAAAAAGGAAATCTACGACGAGGATATCGTCGCCATCATGGACGACGAAGCCGGTCGTCAGAACGAGCATATCCGTTTCCAGGCCCTGCATGTCGTTGCCGGCTCCCGCGGGCCGCAGCACGCGGTTCTGGAACTGGAGGTGGAGGGCAAGCCCATCGCCCCGGTGGTGGCCTTTGGCAACGGCCCGGTGGACGCCGTGTTCAATGCACTGAAGCTGGCCTTCCCGCATGAAGCGTCGTTGCAGCTTTACCAGGTGCATGCCGTCACGGAGGGGACCGATGCCCAGGCGGAAGTGACGGTGCGGCTGGAAGAAAATGGCAAATCGGTCAATGGACAGGGTGCTGATGCCGATACGCTGGTGGCGTCAGCCCGTGCCTACATCCATGCCTTGAACAAACTCGTGACCAAGCGGTTGAAGACGGCACCGGTGGCCATGTCGGCCTGATAAGCCGGCGGCATTGCGATTTTTCTTCTCTTTCCCCCGAGTCTCCCCATCCCCCCGCCAGCCATCTGCAGGCGGGGGGATTGTCTTTCTGATGGAGGTGGGAAAGAGGTGATCGGACCCACACGTCTGCCCTATTCCTGCCGTAATCCCCCGATCCCGACCCCGATGTGCGCATGATGTTCACCATCCCGTAAAATGCGCTACAGATTCTGACTTCCCAGGGCTTTCAAGGCTTGAGGGACCGGGACCAAATGGTCTATGCAACAGTCGCGGTTCGGCATATCCGGGGTTCGGCCGCACCAAGGGCGGCAAAATCCGGACATTCAGAGATATTTTTCATCCATGCTTTCAAACCTGCTCGGTATGTTCTCGGCCGACATGGCGATCGACCTGGGAACAGCGAACACGCTGGTCTACGTCAAGGGACGCGGCATCGTTCTGAATGAACCGTCGGTGGTCGCTATCCGCGACCTGCGCGGCAAGAAGCAGGTGCTGGCCGTGGGTGACGAGGCCAAGCTAATGCTGGGCCGCACGCCGGGGAATATCCAGGCGATCCGCCCGCTGCGTGATGGCGTTATTGCCGATTTTGAAGTTGCGGAGGAAATGATCAAGCATTTCATCCGCAAGGTTCACAATCGCCGCAGTTTCACCAGCCCGGAAATCGTCATCTGCGTGCCATCGGGTTCCACCGCCGTGGAACGTCGCGCCATCCAGGAATCGGCAGAAGCCGCTGGTGCGCGCCGCGTTTCCCTGATCGAGGAACCGATGGCCGCTGCCATCGGTGCCGGCCTGCCGGTGACAGAACCGACGGGCAGCATGGTGGTGGATATCGGTGGCGGCACCACGGAAGTGGCCGTTCTGTCGCTGAACGGCATCGTCTATGCCCGCTCCGCCCGCGTGGGTGGTGACAAGATGGACGAAGCCATCATCGGCTATATCCGCCGTCACCATAACCTGCTGGTGGGTGAAGGTTCCGCCGAGCGGATCAAAAAGGAAATCGGCTCCGCCTGCCCGCCGGAAGATGGCGAGGGCCGGGTGATGGAGATCAAGGGCCGCGACCTGATGAACGGCGTGCCCAAGGAACTGGTGATGAGCGAGCGCCAGATTGCCGAGAGCTTGGCCGAGCCTGTCAGCCAGATCATCGAGGCGGTCAAGGTCGCCTTGGAACATACCGCGCCGGAACTGGCGGCGGATATCGTGGACAAGGGCATCGTGCTGACCGGTGGCGGTGCGCTGTTGGCCAATCTGGATTTTGTGCTGCGGCATGCCACTGGCCTGCCGGTTTCCATCGCGGATGATCCGCTTTCCTGCGTGGCGCTGGGTTCCGGTCGCGCGCTGGAAGAGGAAAGCCTGCGCAACGTGCTGATCCGCATGTGAGACGTGACAGGGCCGTGATGATGTCACGGCCCTGTCACTTTACATGCGAGATGGATTTACAGCCGGCTGTTAACGGTTTAGTTTCACTTTCAGCGGTAAGCTGCCGGGATATCTGGCACCTTCCACCATTATCGTCGACTGCCAGGCGGTCGACCCAATCACGGGACATTCCCCGGTGAAGACGCGCAACAACGGATCGGTCGTGCGTATTGCTGCCCCCTTTTGGGGGCTCTTGCAGCGATTCTATTTCCCGGTGCTGGTGCTGGCCGCTATTGCGCTGATGATGATTGGCCATGTCAACATCATGGCGGTTGAACAGGCCCGCGCCCGTGTGACCGACGCGTTCACCCCAATCCTGAACGTGATGTCCCGACCGGCGGCCAGCGTCGCCGATATGCTGGAATATATGCGCCAGCTGATTGATCTGCATGATGAAAACGATAAGCTTCGTCAGGAGAATGCTCGTCTGCGCCAATGGGAGCAGGTCGCCTTACGGCTGGAAGCGGAAAACCGTTCCCTGCGTTCCCTGCTGGCATTCAAAGCCGACCCACCGGCCAACGTCATCACGGCGCGGGTGGTGGGAGATCCCGGCGGCGCCTTTGTCCGTACTGTGGTGATCACCGCCGGCGCGCGCGACGGCGTGCTGCGTGGTCAGGCGGCCATGGCGGGGCAGGGCCTGGTCGGGCGCGTTGTGCAGGTGGGTGAGTGGTCGTCGCGTGTGTTGCTGATAACCGATCTGAACGCCCGTATTCCGGTCGTGCTGGAAACGACGCGCCAGCGTGCCATGTTGGCGGGCGACAATTCCGACCATCCGACCTTGCTCTATGTCCCGGCCAACACGCCGGTGACGCCAGGTGAGCGTGTTTTCACCTCAGGCCACGGTGGCCTGTTCCCGCCCGGTCTGCCGGTTGGTGTAGTTGAGACGGGCAAGGACGGACAGCCCCGTGTGGTGCCGATGGCCGACCTGTCGCGGCTTGAACATCTTCAGATCGTGGATTTCGGCGGCAGCGGTGGTTTGGCCGCCGAAGCGTCGCAGCCCGGTGCGATGCAGTGAGGGGTTCGGCTTTGGCCGGCGGTTTCTGGCAACGTCTCGATCAAACAGCACGCAATCTGTTGCCATTCGGCTCCATCGTGGTCGCGATGCTGCTGACCATGGTGCCACTGCCGTTGCCCGGATACTCCAGTGTCACGCCCCCCCTGGTGTTGATTTGCCTGTTTTACTGGGTGGTTCACCGGCCCGATCTGCTGCGCCCGCTTGTGGTTTTCGCGTTGGGCGTCCTGCACGATCTGATCAGTGGCACACCGTTGGGGGTGACGCCGCTTTACCTGATCCTGACCTACTGGCTGCTGATCACCCAGCGGCGGTTCTTCCTCGGTCATTCCTTCGGGATGCTGTGGATCGGGTTCTCGCTGGTTGCCTTGGGGGCCGCCGCTGTACAATGGGTTGTCTTCGCCCTGATGAGCGCGCATCTGCTGGATGCATTGCCGGTATTGGTGCAGGCGCTCTTCGGGGTGGCATTGTTCCCGCTGCCGACATACGTTTTGCAACGTCTGCATCGCGCTTATCTGAGCTGAGGAGGCACCCCTTTGTCCGCCTATGATCGCGATGCCGAGCGACAGCGCATGCTGAGCCGCCGCACGCTGGTGCTGGGCGGCATGCAGGCGGTTGCCGTGTCCGCCCTGGTCGGGCGGCTCTATTATCTGCAGATACTGGAGCGCGACCGTTACAGCATGCTGGCGGACGATAACCGGATTTCGCTGCGCCTGGTGGCACCGCCGCGGGGGCAGATTCTGGACCGGTTTGGTGTACCGCTGGCGGTCAATGAACAGAATTTCAGTGTCACCGTCGTGTCGGAACGTGCCGGCGATGTGCAGCAGATTCTGGATGAGGTGCGCAAACTGGTGCAGCTTACAGAATCGGACGAACGGCGCGTTCAGCGTGACCTTCAGCGTTCCCGTGCGTTCGCCACCATCACGCTGAAAGAGAATTTGAGCTGGGATCAGGTCTCCGCCATCGAGGTGAATCTGCCCGATCTGCCGGGTGTTTCCATTGATGTCGGGCAGGTGCGTTCCTACCCGTTCGGGGAGGCGTTGGCCCATGTGCTGGGCTATGTCGGCGCCGCAACCGACAAGGATCTGGAGAAATCCAGCGATCCGCTTTTGACCCTGCCGGGTTTCCGTATCGGCAAAGGTGGGGTGGAGAAGGAGTTTGATCAGGCGTTGCGTGGTGCCGCCGGTACCCAGCAGTTGGAGGTGAATGCCGTTGGCCGGGTGATCCGGGAACTGTCGCGCGATAATGGTCAGCCCGGTCGCGAAACGATGCTGACCCTGGATGCCAAGCTTCAGCACTATGTACATCAACGTCTTTCGGCGGAGTTGAGCGGTGCCGCCGTGGTGATGGATGTGCATACCGGTGGCATCCAGGCGCTATGTTCCTGTCCCGGCTTCGACCCCAACCAGTTCGCGATGGGCATCGGCTATGATGCCTATCAGGCACTGCTGAAGGACGAACGAACCCCGCTGATCAACAAGGCGATTGCCGGTCAGTACCCGCCGGGATCGACCTTCAAGATGATCACGGCACTGGCGGCCTTGGAATCCGGCATCGTCAATGCCGATCATCGCGTTTTCTGTTCCGGTCATATGGAGTTGGGCAGCCACCGTTTCCATTGTTGGCGGCGCGGCGGCCACGGGTCGCTGGACATGGTTGGCGCACTGATGAACAGCTGCGATGTCTATTTCTACGATCTGGCCCAACGGATTGGCATGGATCGCATCGCAGCGATGGCCCGTAAATTTGGGTTTGGTGACAAGGTGGGGCTGGAATTGCCGGGAGAGCGGCCAGGCTTGGTGCCCGATCCGGCCTGGAAGCGCCGGGCGCTCAAGGCGCCATGGCATCCGGGCGAAACCCTGATCGCCAGTATGGGCCAGGGCTATGTGCTGACAACACCCCTGCAACTGGCGGTGATGACGGCGCGGCTGGCCAGCGGCCATGCCGTACAGCCGCATCTGGCCAAATCCATCGAAGGCCAATACCGGGAACAGACGAAATGGCCGCAGATTGATGTGAAACCGGAAAATCTGGCCATCGTGCTGAAAGGCATGAATGCCGTGACCAATGTGCCCGGCGGAACCGCCTATAAATCGCGCATCGCCATTCCGGGGATGGAGATGGCGGGCAAATCAGGCAGTGCCCAGGTGCGTCGCATTTCCATGGCGGAACGTAACAGCGGGGTGCGAAAGAACGAAGATCTGGCTTGGCGGGAGCGTGACCATGCGCTGTTCGTCGCCTATGCCCCGGTTGATGCGCCCAAATATGCCTGTGCTGTTTTCGTTGAACATGGCAGCAGCGGCGGTGGTGTCGCGGCGCCGATTGCCCGCGATATTCTGCTGGAATGCCAAATGCTGGATGCGGCCCGCGCCAGTGTGGCCCAGCAGCCGGAACCAGCGCCGATGCCAGCCCGGTCGGAACCCGTAAGCGCGGGGCAATAGCCATGAACCTGGATCTCTCCATCGACCGGGGGGCGATGACCATCGGGGAAAAGCTGGGCCAGATTTCCTGGAGCCTGGTTTTCCTGATCACCTTGGTGGCCTGCATCGGCTTCGCCATGCTCTATTCAGCAGCAAATGGCAGCTTCGATCCCTGGGCATCGCGCCAGATGCTGCGTTTCGGCGTGGGGCTGGCGATGATGCTGGTCATCGCCCTGATCGATATACGGCTTTGGATGAAGCTGGCCTATCCGCTTTACGGCATCGTTATGGTACTGCTGATCGGGGTGGATCTGTTCGGCAATGTGGGTAAGGGGGCGCAACGCTGGATCGATCTGGGCATCATCCAATTGCAGCCGTCAGAGATCATGAAGGTGACGCTGGTCATGGTCCTGGCGCGTTATTTTCATGGGGCTACGCTGGAGGATACCGGTCGCATCCCCTTCCTGATCCCGCCCCTGCTGCTGGTGGGGGCACCGGTGGCGCTGGTGCTGGCCCAGCCCAACCTTGGCACCTCGCTGATGCTGATCATGGCGGCGGGGGCGCTGTTCTTCCTGTCCGGTGTGCGTCTGTGGAAGTTCGGGCTGATTATCGGCGCAGTGCTGATCGCCATCCCGCTTTCCTGGCAGTTTGTGCTGCATGACTATCAGCGCGACCGGGTGGAAACCTTCCTGGACCCGGACAGCGATCCGCTGGGCACCGGCTATCACATTACCCAGTCGAAAATCGCCTTCGGTTCCGGGGGGTTGACGGGTAAGGGCTTCTTGCAGGGCACACAGAGCCACCTTAATTTCCTGCCGGAAAAGCAGACAGACTTCATCTTCACCATGCTGGCGGAGGAATTCGGCCTGATCGGCAGTGTGTTCTTCTTGTTTCTGTACAGCCTGCTGCTGCTCTATGGCTTTGTCATTGCCGGTCGCTGCCGGCACCAGTTCGGCAAGCTGCTGTCGCTGGGGTTGAGCGTAAACCTGTTCCTTTATCTGTTCATCAATGTTGCCATGATCATGGGCCTGATCCCCGTGGTGGGCGTGCCCTTGCCGTTGATCTCCTATGGCGGCACGGCAACGCTGGGGGTGATGATCGGGTTCGGCCTGCTGCTGTCCGCCCATATCCACCGCGATGTGCGTATGTCCCGCCGCGGTATGGGCGACCTCTGACCGTGGGCCTGGGGGCTGGGCAGAGGGTTGAATTTGTTGCAGCGCCCGGCTGCGCCGTTCTTCTGGATGGATGGCGCATTTTGTTGTCGACAAGGGGAGAACCCTTTGCTACACAGCGCGCCTCGACGCGACAAACGAAGCGTCGGGGCCGCGAAAGCGGGCCGGGAATGGGCGCATAGCTCAGTTGGTAGAGCAGCTGACTCTTAATCAGCGGGTCCAAGGTTCGAGTCCTTGTGCGCCCACCATTCCCTGGAACATTTTGGCCAACGCCAAGGTTGGGCGCATAGCTCAGTTGGTAGAGCAGCTGACTCTTAATCAGCGGGTCCAAGGTTCGAGTCCTTGTGCGCCCACCAACCTTGGAATAACGCAGGTCAATATTTTTTTGGCTGAACCGGATTGTTCAGCCTGCCAAGGTTGGGCGCATAGCTCAGTTGGTAGAGCAGCTGACTCTTAATCAGCGGGTCCAAGGTTCGAGTCCTTGTGCGCCCACCAACCTTGCAAATCATCTCCCAAAACAATCTTTGCGGATCGTCTGCTGGATAGGGTTGCTCCCATCTGCTATTCCATCGCCGTCACAGACGCGGAAGGGATGGGGATGCCAATTCATCGTGTCGCGATGCTGGCCATCGGTCTGCTGGTCTTGCCCATTTACTCGGCGCATCCGGTCTCGGCCCAACAGGGGGCAGGTCAAAGCTGTATCGATGAACGCGCGATCAGCCGCTGGGCGGTGGGTGGCGAGCGGCAGATCATTGTTCACCTGGGTGTCAAGCGCCGCTATCTATTGAATCTCTCTCTGCCGCCCCATGCGGCGGCTCTGCGCGATGCTATCCCACTGGCTTTCGTCCCGTCCCGTCCGGGCCAGCTTTGTGCGGGAACCGGCTTTGTCCAGCTGGATGGACGGTTGGTACGAATCGAGTCCATCACCCTGTTGCCATCCTGAGAGGCGGAGCCGACTTATGACTGCCAGCCATCTGGTCCCCTTCCGAATCACCGTCTGCGGGATTGAGGAACTGGCGGGCCATAGCGCCATCGGTGTCAGCCATGTGCTGTCGATCATGGATCCGGGCCGCCCGGTGCTGCCGGTCTTCCGGGGCTATGGCGAACATGCAAGGCTGGATGTGCGTTTCGATGATGTGGTGGAGGCTGTGCCCGGCAAACAGCCGCCCCAGGCGGCGCATGTCCGGCAAATCCTGGATTTTGGCCGCTCCCTGCAGGAAGAACCGGCGGCGAGCGCCCATCTGTTGGTCCATTGCCATATGGGCGTTTCCCGCTCTACAGCGGCGATGACGCTGATTTTGGCGCAGGCGCGGCCAGACCGGTCGGCGACGGATATCCTGGTAGAGGTGGGGCGCATTCGCCCCCAGGCCTGGCCCAATCTGCGCATTCTGGAGATGGGCGGTGAGATGCTGGGCCGGCGGGAGGAGTTTGTCGCAGCATTGCCGGGCGCATATCAGCGGGCAACGGCCCACTGGCCGACGGACTGGCTGGATTATCTGGAAAAGAACCACCGTGGCCGCGAGGTGCGGCTGCTGCGGGGCGGTTAAGCCCAGGCCGATTCGCCGCTGTCGCCCAGAATCTGCCGGCAGAATCGCACGGTGATGGGCTTCTTGGCGGCCAGGGCCTCCCGGTCCAGTCGATCAACCACCCGCCTGGCATTGGCAAAGCTGCGTTCCGTCCGCGTCAGCAGCCAGACGATCACATCCTCTCCCACCCGGATCTGCCGGTCGACGAACAGCTTCACCAGCACGGCCATGAACAGGGCATCGTCCGGGGTGGCCATGCCGACCGCCGGGGCCGCCAGCATGCGGGAGCGCAGGTCCGGCAGGCGCAGCACCCAGTTGATGGGCGCCTTGTCCGCCAGCAACAGCAGGTGACCGCCCGCATCGCGGGCGAGATTGTAGAGATGGAACAGCGCCCGTTCCAACATCGGGTCGCCCGCCACCTGCTGGGCGCCATCCAGCACGGCGGCGCGGGTCGGGTGCAGCAGGTCCGGCAGGTCGTCGGTGCGCAGATCATCCACCTGCAACAGGTTGGCGCGGGCGCGGGCCCGCCAGATTTGCGCCAGATGGCTTTTGCCCGATCCGCTGGGGCCGAAAATCACCAACGCCGGGGCTGGCCAGTCGGGCCAACTATCCAGCCAGGCCACAGCATCCTGGTTGCCAGGGGCAACCAGGAAATCTGCCTCACCCATGGCGGAGCGGTGGCCCAGATCCAGAGGTATCTGCCGGGTGCCGCTGATCGGCAGGGCCGGCGGCATGGGGCCGGGGGTCATTGTCGTATCCGTTATCATGGCGCTGCCGGAATATCTGCGGGGCGGCGGAGGTCGGTACCTTCCGCGGCGGGATTGGCGGGAAGCGGATCGCTGGTCAGATCCGGGCAGGGGTGGCTGGGTGGCTGGGGCCCTTGATAAAGGCTGCTGTCCAAATATTGCCCGATGGCGAATCGCACCAGCACACCGATCACGGCGGCCACCGGCATGGCCAGCAGCACGCCGACGAATCCGAACAGGGCACCGCCGGCCATCAGGGCGAAGATCACCCAGACCGGGTGCAGCCCCACCTTGTCGCCCACCAGCTTGGGCGTCAGCACATTGCCTTCCACGGCCTGACCGAAGAAGAAGATGCCCATGACAATGGCGATGCGCCAAAACTCATCGAATTGGAACAGGGCGATGCCGACGGAGGCGCAGAACCCGACCAGGGAACCGACAAAGGGAATGAAGGAGAGCAGGCCCGACACCATGCCAACGATCAGGCCGAAATCCAGTCCGGCGAGTGTCAGCGCGATGGCATAGAAGCTGCCTAGCGCCAGACAGACAGTGGCCTGCCCGCGCACGAATCCGGCCAGTGTGGTATCCACCGCACGGGCCTGTTCACGGATGATCTCTGCATGCTGGCGGGGTAACCAGCCGTCAATGGCGCCAACCATCCGGTCCCAGTCGCGCAGCAGATAGAAGGCGACGATGGGGGTAATGAAGATGACGGAAATGATATCCACCAGCGCCACCCCCTGGCTGACCAGCCCTTTCAGGAAATCGGCGGTCCAACTCATGGCTGTGCCGGCATAATCCCCGGCGGCGCTGCGCAGCCGTTCCATATCCTCCGGCGACAGACGGTTGATGAGGCGTTGAATCTGCGGCAACAACTCCCGTTTCGCCCAGGCGATCCATTGCGGGGCGGCGTTTACCAACTGCACGATCTGGTCTTGCAGCAGTGGCACCAGCAGTACCAGGGCCAGCGCCGCCGACAGGGCAAATCCCAGCAAAACCAGGCTGGTGGCGGCCCAGCGCGGCATATGGCGGCTTAACCGGTCGGCCACGGGATCCAACAGGTAG
>Ga0209373_10002736_pt1 | contig 17094 bp, 15 predicted proteins | sample Higcelweek5metaG_FD_187173 | JGI IMG/M metagenome (GOLD analysis project Ga0209373, IMG submission 187173) | Freshwater pond sediment microbial communities from the University of Edinburgh, under environmental carbon perturbations - High... | ecosystem: Environmental > Aquatic > Freshwater >... | reverse complement strand
CCCGTCATCTCCATCGAACAGAAAACTACTAATAAAAATCCCCGTTCAACTGTAGGGACAGTTACCGAAATTTACGATTTTCTGAGGTTGCTCTATGCCCGTGCCGGTGAAGCTTTTTCGTACAATACCGGCGAAAAGATGGTGAAATATTCCGAGCAAAAAATCCTCGATCTGATCCGTGAAAACTTCAACGGAAAAAAAATTATTGTTCTTGCTCCACTGGTGAAGGGAAGGAAGGGACATTACCGTGAACTGTTTGAACAGATCAGGAAAAAGGGGTTTCTTCATGCCCGTATCGACGGGCTGATCAAGGAATTGGTTCATGGATTGAAACTCGACCGTTATAAAAACCATTTCATCGAAATTGTCATTGATAAACTGGTGGTTGATGAAGCTTCTGACAAGCGTTTGCGTGAGTCAGTTCAAACCGGGATGAAGCATGGTCAGGGAATCATCATGATCCTCGATAACGATACAAACGTTGTGAAGTATTATAGCAGGCATTTAATGTGCCCAACCACTGGCATCTCATACAACGAACCGGCACCTCACAATTTTTCGTTCAATTCGCCGCAGGGGGCTTGCCCCAAATGCAATGGGTTGGGGGTTATTCCACAACTCGACATGGATAAAATAATTCCCGATCGCACTTCATCCATCTTCAAAGGAGGAATAGCTCCGCTGGGGCCTTACCGCAACTCGGTAATTTTTTGGCAAATCGAAGCCATTGCAGAACCTTATGGGTTTACTATCAAAACCCCGATTGAAGAAATTCCCGATGAAGCGTTGGATAAAATTCTGTATGGTACAGGTGAACGAATCCAGCTGAAAAATTCTCCGCTGGGCGAGAATATCAACTATTTCATGTCGTACGAAGGTATTGTGAAGTATGTCGAAAATCAACAGGAGGAGAGCGCTTCGCAACGTGTTCAGAATTGGGCGAATCAATATATCAAGGAGACAACATGTCCGATTTGCGAGGGGAGCAGGTTAAAGAAAGAATCGCTTTGGTTTAAAATTGGCGGGAAGAATATTTCGGAGGTTGCACAAATGGACCTTCGTGAGCTGGGTTTCTGGCTCGATGGGATCAAGGAATTTATGTCTGAGCGTCAGTGGGCCATCGGAGGCGAGGTCATCAAAGAAATACGCGACAGGTTGAGTTTTATGCTCGATGTGGGGTTGGAATACCTTGCCCTCGATCGTCCGGCTAAAACACTCTCTGGCGGTGAGTCGCAACGCATCAGGCTGGCTACCCAAATTGGCTCACAACTGGTCAATGTGCTTTATATTCTCGATGAGCCCAGTATCGGCCTTCATCATCGCGACAATATCCGGTTGATCCGTTCATTGCAGCAGCTTCGCGATACCGGAAACTCGGTTATCGTGGTTGAACACGATAAAGATATGATGCTGAATGCCGATTATGTTGTTGATTTAGGCCCGTTTGCCGGAATACACGGTGGAAAGGTTATGGGAGCCGGAACCCCGGAGATGATATTGAAAGGTGATTCGTTGACTTCTCAATACCTGCGAGGAGAAAAGAAAATTGAGGTGCCTCAACTCAGGCGGGAAGGAAATGGAAAATCATTATTTTTGAAAGGTTGCACAGGCAATAACCTGAAGAATGTGAATGTGGAGTTTCCACTGGGAAAATTTATATGTATAACAGGTGTTTCGGGAAGTGGAAAATCAACGTTGATTAACGAAACCCTTCAGCCTATATTGAGTCGTCATTTTTATAAATCGGCGAAAGAACCTATGGACTATGAATCAATCGTTGGTATTGATTTCATCGATAAGGTAGTTCAGGTTGATCAATCGCCTTTGGGGCGAACTCCAAGGTCAAATCCTGTAACATATACCGGCGTGTTTTCCGATATCCGTGAGCTGTTTACGCTGTTGCCCGAAGCTAAAATACGAGGTTACAAACCCGGGAGGTTTTCATTCAATGTGAAGGGTGGCCGCTGCGAGGAGTGCCAGGGTGGAGGTTTGAAACTGGTAGAAATGAATTTCCTTCCCGATGTGTATGTTCATTGCGACAAATGCAATGGCAAACGGTACAATCGTGAAACCCTTGAGGTGCGTTACAAAGGAAAATCAATCAGCGATGTACTGGATATGACCATCAATCAGGCGGTCGATTTTTTCGAGAGCTATCCGAAGATACTTCACAAGATGAAAACCCTTCAGGAAGTAGGGTTAGGATATATTACACTCGGGCAATCGTCAACAACCATTTCAGGTGGTGAGGCACAGCGTGTAAAACTGGCTAACGAACTGGCCAAGCGCGACACCGGAAAAACCATGTACATTCTCGACGAACCAACTACGGGATTGCATTTTGAAGACATCCGGGTGTTGCTTGAAGTGCTGAACCGCTTAGTAGCCAAAGGAAATACGGTGGTTGTTATTGAGCACAACATGGAGGTGATCAAAGTGGCCGACCACCTGATCGACATTGGTCCAGAGGGAGGCCGTGGTGGTGGCAAGGTCATAGCAACCGGAACACCCGAAGAGGTTGCTGCCAATAAGAAATCGATAACAGGGAAGTACTTGAAAGCAGAACTTAGGTAAGATAGATCTGATGAAAGATATTCGATACGGAATACCAGATGCTCAATTTTTGTTAATTTTGAGAAAAACAACTTGAGAAAATGATTACTAAAGAACAAATAAAACAATCAGTCGACTCATTACCAGATAATTTTACCATGGAAGATCTTATTGAGGGATTACTTTTCATTAACAAAATTGATCAAGGTATACGAGATGTTGAAAATGGTGAAGTGTACACCACTGAAGAGGTAATAAAACACTTGGAGCAATGGTCAAAATAAAATGGTCGAAACAGGCATTAGCTGATTTAAAAATCATTTTTGATTTCATCGACAATGATTCAAGGCGATATGCAAATGACACCATTAACCAACTTATTCAATCAACCGAAATTCTAAAATCCCAACCTTTGGTTGGACGGATTGTGCCCGAATTTAGCGTCAAAAATATCAGGGAGATATTTTACAAAAGTTACCGAATTGTATATCAAATTGAGAATATTTCTAAAGTTAATGTTTTAGGAGTATCTCATTCTGCCCGGATACTTAAATTGCCTTTTTTCAAACATTCAGATGAGTAAATAATATCATGATTAACATTGAAATTTTTTGCGAAAACAACAATCAATATAAAGAGTACCCGCTGGGCATTACCCTACAGGAAATTGCCGATGATATGAAAATCGCTACCGACTCACCGCTTTGTGGAGCACTGGTGAATAACAAGGTTCGTGAACTTTCGTTCAGTGTGGTAAAGCCCAAGAATATCCGTTTCATCGATTATACACATCCCGATGGACAACGAATGTACATCCGTTCAATGTTCTTCCTGATGTATGTGGCGGTTAAAGAACTTTACCCCGATGTACACCTGAAAATCGATCATGCCATTTCGCGTGGCTATTATTGCGAATTTGAAAATTCGGCGAAAGAGCTTACCGAAGATTATATTGATGAGATAAAGAATAGAATGAATGAATTGGTTCAGAGCAATCTCCCGTTTATCAGACAAGGAAAGCAACTCGATAAAATTCTAGCTGAATACCACGAAAATGGACTCGAAGACAAGGTTCGTTTATATGATGATTCAGGTTGGCTATATGCCTATATCTATTACCTTAAAGGACATCCAAATTATTTTCATGGTCACCTTCTTCCTTCAACAACATTCCTTACCAGATTCGATCTCGAAAAATTTAATGGTGGAATGCTTTTGCGTCTGCCCAGTGAGGAACGTTTTACTCAATTGCGCGATTTTGTAAGGCAGGACAAACTTTTTGGCATATTCCACGAGCATAAAGAATGGGCTGAAATTCTGGGGGTTGACGACATTGGCAAATTAAATTCATTTGTAAAACATGGAAGGGGAGGCGATATTATTAAAATTTCGGAGGCCCTGCACGAGAAGAAAATTGCGAACATTGCCACGACTATTTCGGAGAGGAAGCCAAGGGTGAAGTTGGTTTTAATCGCTGGTCCATCTTCTTCGGGGAAGACAACTTTTACAAAACGGTTGGCTGTTCAGCTTGCGGTTTGTGGTATCAATTCACGGATGATTTCACTCGATAACTATTTTGTCGATCGTGCCCATACTCCCCTCGATGCAAATGGAAATTACGATTTTGAAGCGCTTGAAGCCATCGATATCGGGTATTTTAATCAACAATTGATTGATATTGTCGGTGGAAAGACTGTTGAAATTCCCCGGTTTAGTTTTACGACAGGTAGTCGATCATTTAATGGGGACATTATGCAGCTTGCTGAAAATGAAGTATTAATTATTGAGGGAATCCACGGATTAAATCCGGGTTTGTTGCCAATGATCGATCCGGCAATAACATTTAAAATATTTATCTCCGCGTTGACCTCAATTTCAATTGACGACCACAACCCGATTTCATCTACCGACAACCGTTTGATCCGCCGTATGATTCGCGATGCAAAATACCGCGGGTATTCTGCCCTAGAAACATTCAGGCGCTGGCCAAGTGTGAGAAGGGGAGAAGAACTTAATATTTTCCCCCATCAGGAAAATGCCGATACCATGTTTAATACCGCCTTGCTTTACGAGTTGGGAGTGTTAAAGAAATATGCCGAACCGCTGTTGAAATCGGTTCCTGAAAATCAACCTGAATTCTCCGAATCGCTTAGAATGCTTAAATTTTTGGGGTATTTTCAAACCATTGAGGATAGCGAAATTCCACCCACATCGTTGATAAGGGAGTTTTTAGGGGGAAGTAGTTTTAGTTACAAGTAGGGAAAGAGGTATTCATCTTTAGGAATCTTTAATAATTATTTTTTAAATTATAATTTCGATTTTGTAAACAAAACTCGTTTTCATTTGTCTATTTAAAAAAAAGACAAAAAAGTCTTAAATTGAAAATAACTTAAAAGAAATGGATATGAGTTTCGAATTACCAAAACTTACTTATGCATACGATGCACTCGAACCATTGATCGATGCGCGCACCATGGAAATTCACCATGGGAAACACCATGCAGCTTACACGGCAAATTTGAACGCTGCAATAACAGGAACTATTCTTGAAGGAAAGGATATTGAACAAATTTTGAAATCAAATGAAATAGCTCCTGCGATTAGAAATAACGGTGGTGGTTACTTCAACCATAATTTGTATTGGGAGCTATTAGCCCCGGGTGGAAGCCCCGAGCCGGAAGGAGATCTTAAAAAAGCGATTATAAACGATTTTGGTTCTGTTGACGCATTAAAAGAACTTTTTACCAAGGCGGCCATAACACGTTTTGGTTCGGGTTGGGCGTGGCTTGTTAAACAGAATGACAAGTTAGTGGTTGGGTCTACTCCCAACCAGGATAACCCACTGATGAATGTATCGGAGGTAAAAGGGCAACCCATTCTTGCGATTGATGTTTGGGAACACGCCTATTACCTCAATTATCAAAACCGGAGGCCTGATTATGCAGGTGCCTTCTGGAAACTTATTAACTGGGATGTTGTTTCTGGTTATTTCCATGAATAGTTTTTTTTGATTTTTTCCCCGGGGGAGTTCCCCGGGGTTTTTAATGAGACTCAGTTTTCAGTAGCGGAGCGTTTCCGATATGTATCGTGACGAATTATCCCGATGAGCAAAGTGACATCGGGATTGAATAGAATCTTTTGTACCTCCCTTCAAATACCATTTTACTACGACTTCCCGGAATAAATTTTAGTTTCGGTCAAACATTATGTTTTATTATTTGTTAATGTATTTTGAACCGGAGTTTTTTTAATTTCGGTTCTTAATGTTTAATCAAAATCTATAAAACATGAGTTTCGAATTACCTAAGTTAAACTACGCGCTCGATGCACTTGAGCCGCATATCACTAAACAAACGTTGGAATACCATTACGGGAAACACCATCAGGCATATATTAACAATTTGAACAACCTGATCGTGGGGACTGAATTCGAAAATGCTTCGCTCGAAGAAATTATCATGAAATCGGCGGGTGGTATTTTCAACAATGGTGCACAAGTCTGGAACCACACTTTTTACTTTAATCAATTTAGTAAAGACGGTTGTGATGAACCCCGCGATAATCTGAAAGCTGCTATTGAAAAGGCTTTTGGCTCTTTTGATGCTTTTAAAGAGCTGTTCACCAAAGCGGCAGTCACCCTGTTCGGTTCGGGTTGGGCCTGGCTGGTGGTAAACAAAGCGGGAGATTTGGAAATAGTTCAAACCTCGAATGCTGCCAATCCGATGACCGACGGAAAAAAGCCGCTTATGACCTGCGATGTGTGGGAACATGCCTATTATCTCGATAAGCAAAACCTTCGGCCAAAGTATGTTGAAGATTTTTGGAAAATACTGGATTGGAAAATAATTGCAGAAAGGTTTTAAATTAGAAAAATGTCATTAGTAAATAGTCATTGGTAAGTTTAGTACTTTTCTTAATAGCCACTGAATTAATGACTTAAAATATAAAAATTATGAGCAAAGAAAAAGTTTTAGCAGCAATGAAAACTGCCGGTAAGCCGTTAAAAGCAGGAGAAATTGCTGAATTGACCGGTTTGGACAAAAAAGAGGTTGACAAAGCGATGAAGATTTTAAAAGACAACGCTTTAATTGTTTCACCTAAGGTCTGTTACTGGCAGGCGAAGTAAGCAATTAAAAAAGTCATTAGTCAGTAGAAAATAGCAGGAATACCTTATCCTTTTTTCTATTGACTAATGACTTTCTGTTTTTTGCTAATCTATTGATTTTTCAACAGCTCCATTATTTCATCGAGTTTTGGCGATAAAATAATCTCTGTTCTTCGGTTACTTGCCCTTCCTTCGGGAGTGTCATTTAAAGCTCTTGGCGAAAATTCCCCTTTACCTGATGCAGTCAAACGTGTTGGTGTAATTTTGTATTCATCAGTTAAAATCCTAACAATGGAAGTTGCTCTGGCTACGCTCAAATCCCAGTTGTCGCGATAAACAGCTGTTCGAATTGGAACATTATCAGTATGTCCTTCAATAAGTATATCAATATCCTGGTTTTTAGATAGTACATCGGCCAACATTTTTATTGCCTCTTTTCCTTTGGTTTCGATGGCAGCGCTTCCCGACTTAAACAATAATTTATCAGACATTGATACATAAACTTTTCCATTTTTGATTTCAACAGATAATTCATCGGTCTGAAAACCCAACAACGCGTTTCTTAAAATATCATTTAATCCTTTTGTTATAGAGTCCTGACGTGCAACAACTTGTTGAAGTTCATTCAACGATTTCTCCCTTTCTTGTAAAAGCTTTTCTTTTGATGATAATTCTTCTGTTTTTTGTTTCAACGCCATGTTAAATTGTTCCGATTGTGATAGATTATCACTTAATAAATCATTGTATTTTTTTTCGGTGACTTTGATCGATTCATTCAGTTTTGTATTATCTGAATTTAAATTTGAAATGTCGGAATTCAAATCTTCAATGCTTTTCTTAAGAGATACAATTTCATTGTTTCTTAATTCCAGCGTTGTACAAAGTCCATCTCTTTCGCTAATTACAGCTTTTACTCGTTTTGAAACCATCAATTTTTTTTCAGGCTTAGTTTGTCCGCACTGATAAATTGGTGTGCATGAGCTTATAATCAAGGACAGTAAGCTAACGGCAATAATTAATCTTTTTGTTTTCATATTAAAAGGGTATTAGAGTTATTTAAAGGATAGGTAAAGGTAGAAAATTATAATAATAGAAGAGAGGAAACTGTTTTACCAATTTCCTCTCTCAATATCTATAAAAGCCAAGTTGTCTGTCATCATTTTTTTTCTCTAATGACTCTTTCCTGATGACTTTTACAAATTTATTTCTTCCAAAGCTTGTTCATATTTTCCAGCGTTTTGCCTTTGGTTTCGGGAACCATTTTCCAGACAAACAGGGCAGAAAGTACCGACATTACACCATACAGTAGATAAGTAAAGGTAATGCTGAACGCTTCGAGACTTGGGAAAGTAGATGAAACCACAAAGTTGGCTATCCATTGTGCTGCAACAGCAATTGCAATAGCCTTTCCACGAATTGTGTTTGGGAATATTTCAGAAATAAGAACCCAGCAAATAGGACCCCAAGACATCATAAACGCAGCAGTGTAGATAACGATAAATATCAGCGTACTAACACCAATAACTTGGAAATAGGCCAACGCACCAATGGCAAACATACCAATGGCCATACCAATTGAGCCAATAATCAGCAGTGGTTTACGACCAAACTTGTCAACGGTAAAGATGGCTACCAGGGTGAAAATAATGTTCACAATACCCATAATTACGGTTTGCCACATGGCGGCATCGTTACCAAAACCTAAGCCCTTGAAAATAGTAGGCGCATAATACAATACCACGTTGATACCTACAGCTTGTTGGAATACCGAAAGAAGGATACCAATAATAAGAACCTTCCAGCCATAAGTGAGCACATGTTCTACTTTTTCGTGAACCGTTTCTTTTATTTCTGCAAGTATCGCTTTTGCTTTCTCAATTCCGTTAATCTTGGTTAAAATAGAAAGAGCTTTATTATCGTTGTGTATCAATGCCAAATAACGTGGGGTTTCGGGCACCAAAAACAATAATACACCAAAAGTTGCGGCAACAAATGATTCTGAAACAAACATATAGCGCCAGCCTGTCGCATTAATCCATGCCGGGTCTTTGCCAAAAACAATAAAGTAGTTCACAAAATACACGATCAGCATACCAAATATGATGGCAAACTGGTTCCACGAAACAAGTTTCCCCCTTATTTCGGCAGGAGCCATTTCTGCAATGTACATAGGGCAAATTGCAGAGGCAAGGCCAACCCCAATACCCCCAATGATACGATAGATATTGAACGATACGAGCAACGTTGAGATTGCAGTTCCACTGTTAAAGAAAATCATTTCGGGATAGCCCGAACCAACAGCCGAGATAAAGAAAAGAATAGAGGCAATGATCAACGATTTTTTACGCCCAAACCGTGTTGCAAAAATACCTGAGATTGCTCCTCCAAGGATACAACCTAATAATGCACTTGAAACTGTAGCACCATGATAGAAGGTTGCAAGATTTCCATAATGTTCAGCGTCAAGTTGAAAAAATACTTTTAAAGGATCTACTGCTCCAGAAATTACAGCAGTATCGTAACCAAAAAGTAAACCTCCCAAGGTTGCCACTAAGGTTATTCCAATGATAAAGAATTTGTTTTGTTTCATTTGGTCTGTGCTTATGTATTAATTTTTGATTTTAGTTCTTGTTTAATATTTAGTAAAAATAAAAAAAGCCCAACTCAAAAAAATCTCTGAATCGGGCTCTATATGGAAACATGATTTAAAAAAATCGTAAGGAGTTTGATCCAGAATGGGATCAAATATAGCAAATAATTAACTGTTCCAACATCACTTATTTACCGCTTATATGTTTTGGGTTACCTGCTTCTTTGGCTTTTTTAGTGCTTCAATTTCAGTGTAAGTTTGCCCGGATCGGAATTCCGTTGATGTTTGTTCAGTTTTCTAATAAAGATTTAAAAAGGACCAAGTGAAAAGGCGGATAAAGGTCTTGGCTCCTGGTCCTTTTATCTTGTTTTTTTTAGATGTACATGTTTACAATTGCTTCGTACAATTCTTGCTTGCCACTGGTTTGTTTTGGTTCGCCATTGCTTTTTGCATAAGCAACTACATCTTCCAGCGAAAGTTTTCCATCTTCAAATTCTTTGCCTTTTCCGGCATCATAAGACGCGTAACGGTCGGCAACCATTTTCTTATATGGTGATTCTTCGAGGATTGCAGCTGCAGCTTCTAACGCGCGAGCCATTGCGTCCATACCGGCAATGTGGGCGATGAACAAATCATCAAGGTCGGTAGAATTACGACGGATTTTAGCATCGAAGTTGGTGCCGCCACCTTGAATGCCACCACCTTGCAGAATAACCAGCATGGCTTGTGTCAGTTCAAATAGATCAATTGGGAACTGGTCGGTATCCCAACCGTTTTGGTAGTCACCGCGGTTAGCGTCGATAGCGCCAAGCATACCTGCGTCAACGGCACATTGCAGTTCGTGTTCAAAAGTGTGGCCGGCCAATGTGGCGTGGTTAACTTCAATGTTGATTTTGAAATCGTTTTCCAAACCGTATTCTTTCAGGAAGCCAATTACAGTTTCTGTATCCACATCGTATTGATGTTTCATTGGTTCCATTGGTTTTGGTTCAATCAGGAACACCCCTTTGAATCCTTTTGAACGTGCATAGTCACGAGCCAAAGTCAACAACATTCCAAGGTGTTGTTTTTCACGTTTCATGTTGGTGTTGAGCAAGCTCATGTAACCTTCACGTCCGCCCCAGAAAACATAAGCTTTACCACCCAATTCGATGGTTGCATCAAGCGCGTTTTTGATTTGAACCATTGCACGGGCAGCGGCAGCGAAATCAGGATTGGTGCTGGCGCCATTCATGTAGCGAGCGTGGCTGAATACGTTTGCGGTACCCCACATCAGGTTGATGCCGGTTTCCGTTTGTTTTTGTTTTGCATAAGCAACAATCGCTTTCAGGTTGGCTTCGTATTCTTCAATGCTGCTGCCTTCGCTGATTAAATCGATATCGTGGAAACAGTAGTATTCGATACCAACTTTCTGCATGAATTCAAAACCTGCATCCAGTTTGTCTTTAGCAGCCTGCAATGCGTCGGTCGCGCCAACCCAAGGATGGTTTTGTGTTCCTCCACCAAATTGGTCTCCACCTTCTGCACACAAGGTATGCCACCAAGCCATACAGAATTTGAACCACTCTTTCATTGGTTTGCCATAAACTACTTTATTGGCATCGTAATAACGGAATGCCATAGGGTTTTTGCTCTCTTTTCCTTCAAATTTGATTTTTTCCACTGATGGGAAATAAACTTTTGTACTCATGATCTTAAATTTTGTTATTCCTTATTTTTTATTTATTAATTCTTATTAAAGTCAATAGTCATTAGGAAAAAGAAAATAATACTTTCCAAATGGCTATTGATTTTTCTATTGACTAATGACTTTTTCCAGTTTTTCTTTCCAGTTGCCGTAAGCCGCTTCGTATTCAGCTTTTTTCGACAAATCGGGTTGAATGGTTTCCAGTTTTTTCAGACTGCCAAATGCTTCAGTAAACGATTTATAGTAACCCGAACCAATGGCGGCACCACGTGCTGCTCCAATAGAACCGTCGGTATTGTATAATTCGATGGTTGCGCCGCTAATACCGGCCAGTGTTTCACGGAAAATCGGGCTGAGGAACATGTTGGCTTTCCCGGCACGGATTACTTTCGGATCGATCCCAATCTGTTTCATGATTTCCATTCCGTAGTTGAACGAGAAAACGATACCTTCCTGGGCAGCACGAAATAAATGGGCCTGTGAGTGGGTATTAAAACTAATACCGCTGATTTGTGCACCGATGTTTTTGTTTCTTAATACACGTTCGGCACCGTTCCCAAATGGGAGGATGCTAACGCCTTCTGAACCGATAGCTACTTGCGAAGCCATTTCATTCATTTGAGCATAATCGTAGGCTTTGTTTCCCAGGTTCTTGTTCATCCATGAATTAAGAATACCCGTTCCGCTAATGCAGAGCAAAACACCTAAACGGTTTTGTTCTGTAGTATGGTTTACGTGGGCAAAGGTGTTGACACGTGAATACGGATCGTATTTCACTTCGCCGCTCACACCGTAAACTACACCCGATGTGCCTGCTGTTGTAGCAATTTCACCGGGATTCAGTACATTTAACGAGAGCGCATTGTTTGGCTGATCACCACCACGGTAGGTTACTTTAATGCCAGTAGCCAAACCCAATTCAGCAGCAATCTCAGCTGTAACTTCTCCCTGGACTGAGAACGTTGGAACAATTTCAGGGATCAATGAACTGCTGAATCCATAATGTTCCATCACCATTTTTGAGACTTCTTTCTTCTGGAAATCCCAAAGCATTCCTTCCGACAAACCCGAAATGGTTGTACGGGTTTCGCCTGTCAACCGCATGGCAATGTAATCGCCCGGAAGCATGATTTTATCAATCTGGGCATACACACCCGGCTCGTTTTCTTTCACCCACATCAGTTTTGACGCGGTAAAATTGCCAGGAGAATTGAGTAAACTTCCAAGGCAACGTTCGCTTCCCAGTTCATCAAAAGCTTTATCGCCAATAACTGCTGCACGGCTGTCGCACCAGATAATCGACGGACGCAATACGTTCTTGTCTTTGTCAACCACAACCAACCCGTGCATTTGGTACGAGATACCAATGGCTTCGATGTTTTTGGCATCGACTTTCGATTTGGCCATTACTGATTGAGTCGATAACTTCAGGTTTTCCCACCATAAATCAGGATGTTGTTCGGCCCATCCGGCTTTCTGCGCGGTAATCTTCATCTCTTGTTTTGGGAAGAAATCATCAGCAACACATTCGCCTGTTTCGCCGTTAATGAGCGATGCTTTTACCGAAGAACTTCCAATGTCGTATCCTAAAAAGTACATATCCTTAAATTTTATTTTTTAAAACGATTTTCGATTGATTAATTGTGTGGGGACAACATATTTTAACGGTCCGGGGTTTAACACAAATTCGGCTGCTTTCTTTCCCATTTGCGTGAAATCGGTCGAAATAACTGTAATTCCTTCTTTTACATATTTTTTCATAGGGGTTTCGTTGTATGAAATAATTCCAAAGTATTTTCCAATTTCGAACCCATTTGATGTTGCCTGATCAAGTAGCATGGCAAGTGTACGGTCGCTTACAAGCAAGTAAAGGTCTCCCTTTTGAATGTCAATGTTTTTCGGATCAGTTTCAACCATTGAATTAATGCCGTAATCATCGCAAAACCGGATGAAATTATCAATCGAAGTTTTGGGGTGAAACGTCATCTTCTCGGGATAGAGGTAGATAAAGCGTTTATAGGACTTAATCTTATCTGCATTATCGGAGAAAATATCATAAACAATCTGTCCAAAATCCTGACAAACATAAGAATGGTTTTCGTTGGAGTGGATGTTCCAGTCGATGACCAACAGTTTATCCTGTGGAATTTTGTTAATGATTCGTTCAATTTCAGGATGATCGAAATTCATCACGATGTAATAACTGTATTTGCCGATACAATCGTCGATAATGGACTCAAACACATCGATATTGTAATGATGAAAATTCAGGTCGACCGATATATTTTCGGGAAGATCTGCCCTGAACCCATCGTATAAAACCTCCTTATATGCCTTGAACGTATCGAGGAATAACAAAACCCTGTTTCGGTTGCTCGAAATGAAATAACCTCTGTTAGGAACCGATTCGACCAGCCCGCGGTTTTTCAATTCAGTGTACGCTTTGAAAACGGTATCGCGTGAGAGAGATGCATTCTTAACCAGATCATTAACCGATGGAAGCACATCGCCTTCAGTCAAAGTACCTTCCTTGATGGCATTCGCAATAGCATCGACCAACTGAACGTATTTCAGTGTGTTCGATTGTGGGTTAATATTCAGGTTAAAATTAAACATGCTGTTCTGGTCTGTTCTGGTAACAAATTTACGGTTGTAATTGATTTTTGCAACATTTTGGAAGAAATATTTTATGTGTTTTAGAGCAGGTGTGAAAATGTGAAAATGAGAGGTTGAGAAATGAGAACTGAGGGAGTGTGTGAAAATGCTGGGTTGAGAAGACGGGTCAGATTGGATACACGTATTTGTATCATCCCAAATTAACCGTATTTTGGCCGTTGAAAAATATTTCAACTTTTTTTATTAAAAACCGGGAACTATTTTCATTTTTCGCGTCTTATGGACAAGGGGATTACAATCGATAAACAATTCATAGCAAAACTGAAGAAGGGGGATGAAGAGTCCTTTCATCGGTTGTACGATTATATTTCCCCTTCTATGAGGTTGGTTTGCAGACGATACATGAAAAACGAGGAGGATGCTGAAGATGTTTTTCACGAAGGTTTTTTGAAAGTTTATAAAAATATCAGGAAGCTGAAAAATCCAGGCGCATTTGGGGGGTGGATAAAAAGGATATTTGTCAATTCTGCACTCGATCACCTCAGAAAATCAAAAGGTTCGATGACTGATTGTATCGACGAGGTAAACGAGGCGCGGTTGAGTGGAGACGACGATGTGGATGACACCGAAGTATCTGACATAGAATTTGATAGATTAACTGCCGGAGATGGTTATGAAATGATCAAAAAGGTCGATTTCTCGCAGGATGAGATGCTGGGGGCTTTGAATTTGATCCCTGAACATTATCGGGTAGTTTTTCAGTTGTTCGTAATAGATGATTACAAGCATCAGGAAATTGCAGAGATGTTGTCGATCAACGAAAAAACGTCGAAGACACGTCTGCTAAGGGGGAGAGGGTTGCTAAAGAAGGAGCTGTGTAAATTAGCCGTACAGAAATTGAGTAATGGATAAGGTTGATAAATATATTGACGATTTGTTTCACCAGAAGTTTTCGGGTGCAGGGGCTACAATTCCCCCATCTGGTGGCGATTGGTTGCAAATGAGTAAGGTTATCAGGAAGAAGAACTTTTTGCGTTTTTCACCCGGTAGCTTTAATGTATTTTACTTGACCGCGGCAGCTGCTGCTGTAGCAACGGTTTGTTCGTTTGTTTTGCCCGATATGTTTCGTCATGATCAAAACGAAACAGTAAATACATCTTCGACCATTCAGTTGATCGACTCATTGCCTAAAACAGACACCCTGACTGAGAGTGATGATTCTGCGTTCACATTAAAATCAGAACCTTCAAAAACTATTTGTTCCGGTCAAAACCCCGGGGGGCAATTGATGAATGCTTCACCAGCAGACAATTCTGTGCCTCAACCGACGAAAGAAACGAATGATGTTGCCAATCATGAAGATGCTTCCAATCAAAGTGATTCTTTAAATATCTCAACCAATAATATTAGAAGCTTAGAGAATGGTGATAGGATCAGCGGAAAGAATACGCAAACAGACATTCTACCAGCGGATACCATCTTACAAATAGACACGGTTCGAATTCAGAAAAAAACGGTACAGTTTAAACGAAAAAAAGAGGGATTTTGAAAACTGGTTGAATTGGTTATATTTGCAATAAAATCAACTCATTGAACCTCATAGGCATGCTGAAATTTATCATCCTGCTACTTTTTTTCTTCCTTTTTAATTCTGCTTTTTGCTTTTCACAAGAAAGATCAAATCCTATTGTCATAAACAAACGGGTCGAAGTGGTTGAATACGACTATCAATATGTGTTTGTCGAGATTTTTTCGTCGATTCATTGTTCACTTTACTATCCTGTTTTAACATTCGGTACAATGACTGAAAGCCAACAGTTTTTCGAAGAAGGCAGAAACATTCGGACAGGTTTCGATTTCGGATTTTCTCAAAATGTAAAGTTTGGCTGTTGGGCACTGTCGGGCGGGATTTCATTCCTACGGTACAACGAATTATTTTCGTATAATGAATATGAAACCCGCCAGCTAACAATACAAAATCAGGATGGCACTTTGCAAACTGTAACAGTTGCTGAAGGTACCCCAGTTTCGTATTCAAGAAACAACCGGTTGGGATATTTGAAAATACCACTGGGATTCTCATTTTACCCGAACTTTTTTAAAAGTAAATTGGGAATAGGCATACTGTTTAATTATCACTATTTGCTATCAGCCGATTATACCACAAAATATTCGACCATTAAAAAAGCTGGTTTTATTACTCCCAAAGATTTCAATACCTCCTTTTTATCTTTGTCGGGTAATTTATTGTTTCACAATAAGATAGTCAAAAATCTATCTTTAACAATCGAGCCTTATTTTGATTACGGATTGGGTAAAATCATAAATCAAAAAGATTTAACTTTTGGGATGAATGAAATCGGTATACGTACCGGATTAACTCTTTCCTACTAATTTTTGACACGTATCATTTATCCGAAATTTTGATGGCTGAAAAATAATTTGAAAAATTTGGGAACCTTTTTCAATTTGTACGTCATATAGGTGTAACAGATGAAACCAAATAAATTAAAACCTTCAATATAAAAAGTAAAAACCATACGGATGAACTATTTCTTCCAAATACTTACGCTAATTTCAATCGGATTGTCATTCATCGGATGTCAGAAAAATTCAACGTTATACGAAACACCGATTGTTATTGAAGATCAGACTTTCGCACTTGCGGAGCATACACCTTCCGGTACAGTTGTTGGACAGGTTCAAGTAAAAAATAGTTCTGCAAACGGTTTAAATTTCTATTTGGTTTCCGGAGATTATAGCAATGCTTTCAGAATGGAAACCTCATCGGGCAGGTTAATATTGAAAGATTCATCACTGATCAACTACGAAGCCATTAAGCAAATAAATCTTGAGGTGATGGTTGGATATGAAGATAGCATTAGAAATTACGGGGTATTAGCTAATCTGATCATCCGTGTTGAAAATCACTTAGAAACATATACATGGAACTCTAAAACTGTTTTAGGGAAAAACCAGAATGCATTAGTCAGTAGTTTCCGCCCTGAATCAAATTTGGATCAGTCAGCTTACCTTTTTGCATCTGCATGGACAGTCAACCTTCAGGTGGACACAGAGCGTTCGTTCCTGCAATTCGACCTTTCATCTATCCCGGTTGATGCACAAATAGCCGGAGCAACTCTATCATTGTTTAATCCTAAGGACGGTGATACCAATCATAAACAATCATTTTTTTGGGGATCGAATGCTTTTTATATTCGACGGGTAATTTCAATGTGGAATGACCAAACGATTACATGGAACAACCAGCCGGCTTTTTCGTTAGAAGGACAGGCTGTTTTACCAACCAGTCAGATTGACCAGCAAGATTATGAACAGATTGACGTTTCTGAAATGGTGCAATACATGGTGCAATATCCGGAAGAAAACTATGGTTTTGTAATCATGCTCGACACTGAGAATTATTATCGTCGGATATGCTTCGCTTCGATAAATCATCCGGATGAAAACCTTCGGCCTAAACTGGAAATAAACTATTTGAAATAAACGAACTATGAAAAGAATTGAAATCATTGTATTACT
>Ga0209373_10002735_pt1 | contig 17094 bp, 13 predicted proteins | sample Higcelweek5metaG_FD_187173 | JGI IMG/M metagenome (GOLD analysis project Ga0209373, IMG submission 187173) | Freshwater pond sediment microbial communities from the University of Edinburgh, under environmental carbon perturbations - High... | ecosystem: Environmental > Aquatic > Freshwater >... | reverse complement strand
CAGCAGGTCGCCCGCGCGCTCCACAAAAAGCGGACCGCTTTGCGACTCGAAGCATATGCGCTCTCCCGCATAGCCCAGCTCGTGGAAGATCACCCAGGCCGCGGCCAGGGTAGCGTGGCCGCACAGGTCTATTTCAAAGGTCGGGGTGAACCAGCGCAGGTGATACTGCCCTTGCCCGGCCTTGGGCACGAAGAACGCCGTCTCGGACAGGTTGTTCTCCTCGGCTATGGCCGCGAGGGTCTCGTCCGGCAGCCATGTCTCCAGGGGCACCACCGCCGCGGGGTTGCCCTTGAACACGCCGTCCGCGAATGCATCGACCTGATAGAGCGGATATGTGCGCCGCATGACCGCAAACCTCCATTGTGTTGCGCAAGGGCCCTGCCCTCCGGCTCTGGCCGGAGCGGCCCTGTGTTCGGCGATGCCGCCAGCCTTGAGCGAGGCGAAGGCCTTGCCCTGCACGCTCGGCCCTGCCAGGTCCGCCTCGTAGGCGGCTCCCCAGCTGTGCAGCCCCATTGCCTCGCCGGTAGCCGGATCAAACGATGAGCCGGTTCGCTTAACGGGCCGATTCACATGCCGGAGAGAAGCCGCGCTGCGGAAAGCCCCGTCGGGCTTTCCGCACAGACGCAGCGTCCTTGCGGCCCAGGCTGACAGGTGTTCCGTCCCGCCGCCGCCCCGCTCCGTTCGCCCGACGGGGGAGGAATCCGCTCGAAAAAGCCTGACAGGGCTTCCCGCCTCAGCCTACAGCCTTTCGGTTCAAAAAAATGTTCTCCGCCGCCCCGCCTACCTGCTTCTTTCTCTCGGCCGGCGTTCATTCTCTGCGCCCACACTAGGCGAAAGGGCCTGGACTGAGCAAGGCTCTGTCCAGGCCCTTTCGCCTCACAATGCGGGGCCGGGGCAATGCTTCGCCCGGGCCTCAAGCTCTATTTCTTTCTGTTGATGCGCACCAGACTGCGCGCGCCCGTGTCCAGCCCGCGCGCGTCGATGCAGTGGGTGGAGCAGCTGATGCACGGGTCGTAGGCGCGCACGAGCATGGAGAGCCGAAGCTCCAGCTCCTTCTCGCTCAGGCCGGAGAGCTGCGGCACCAGCGCGTCCAGGTCCTTCTGGATGTTGCCGTGGTTCTGATTGGTGGGGATGACGCAGTCGGCCTGGAAGATGCGGCCGTTGTCGTCGTATTCGTAGAAGTGGAACAGAATGCCGCGCGGCACCTCCACAGCGCCCGCGCCGCGCCCGGCGCACAGGCTGGTGGGCTTGGCCGGGGCTTCCTCGCGGATGCCGCGGGCCAGAAGCTCCTCCACCTGCTGGATGGATTCCTCCACCGTGTGCACGCACTCCACAAGCTGGGCCACGGTGATCATGTACGGATTGGTGCAGCCTTTTTTGAGGCCGAGCTTCTTGGCCGCGGCCTTGGCGCCGGGCATCAGGTGCTCGGCGTTCAGGTTGAAGCGGGCCAGCGCCCCCACCATGTACGACTCGCCCATGTTTTTGGTCCACTTGGCGGTGGAGGTGGGGATGATGTACTCGCGCGAGATGTTGCGGTACTGGCGCACCGGACGGCGCTCGTCCTTGCTGGAGCCGATTTCGCCCCAGTACATGGCGTATTCCGACGGGGAGACGAGGCCGACGTATTCGGTCTCGCGCTCGAACTTGGGGAAGCGGTCCAAAAGCGTGGCGAAGAAATCCACCGCGAAGTCCAGGTTCGGCAGGGTCTCCTTCAGCATGGTGCGCACGCTTTGCAGTTCCTCGGTGGTGGGGAACATGGTGAACCCGCCGGGAACCATGCGCTGCGGGTGCGTGGTGCGGCCGCAGATGAGGCGGCTGAACTCGTTGCTCACGCGGCGCGCGGCGATGAACTTGAGCACCACGTCGCGGTGGGTCTGGGCCAGGGGCAAAATGGAGTCCACGCCCATGAGGTCGGGCAGGACGAGGTAGGCGATGTGCAGCAGGTGGCTTTGCAGATTTTCGCCGTGCAGGGCCAGGCGGCGCAGCAAATGCGTCTGCTCGCTCACGTTGATGTTCAGCGCGTCTTCCGTGGCCTGCAGGCTGGCCAGCTGGTGGCCGATGGCGCAGATGCCGCAGATGCGCGAGACGATGTGGTGCACGTCGGCGTAGTCGCGTCCCACCAGCATGGCCTCAAAAAAGCGCGGGGCCTCGGGCACCTCCCAGCGGCAGGTGGAGACCGTGCCGTCCGCCTCCACGTCCACGGTGATGTTGCCGTGGCCTTCCACGCGCGTCAGGTAATGGACGCGGACCTTCTTGGGCCCCGGCACGCTCCCGGCCGGCGGCGTGGAGACAGGGGTCGCGGGCGACGCGGCCTTCTTCGGCTTGGCCGGAGCTTTGGCGGCGGTCTTTCCTGCTTTTTTTGCGGGCGCTTGGGCGGCTGTCTTGGCCATGTTCCTATCCTCTCGTCGGCCCGTTGGCCGGGCCGGTGGCTGACGTCAGAGACAAAGCGGGCGCGCTAAAGGGCGGCGCCGGTGTCGCCCAGGAAGAAGCGCAACAGGTCCTGGATGGCCTTGCGGCTGGTGCCGGGCCGGTCCATGACGATGCGCGCGGCGTCGAGGTTGGCGCCGGGCACAAGCCCGCGGCAGCCCCAGCAGTGCGCGCCCTGGCTCACGCAGGCGGCCTTGCAGCCAGCGCGGGTGATGATGCCCAGGCACATGCGGCCCATTTCGTAGCGGCACACGTTGCCCGCCTGCTTGCATTCCACGCACACGGGAAAGTCGGCGATCCAGGGCGTGCGCCCCAGCAGCAGCTCTTTGGTGATGCGCGCGAATTCAGTGGGGTCGATGGGGCAGCCGGGCACCTCCGCGTCGACCTTGACCACGCTCTTGAGCGGCCGGGCGGCGTAGGTGGGAAACCAGCGCGCGCTCGAGCCGTACACTTCCTCGCGGTAGACGTTCTCCGCCAGGAAGTTCTTGAGGCAGTTGATGCCGCCGATGGCCGCGCAAGCGCCCAGGGCCACAAGAATCTTGGCGTTCTTGCGGATCTCCTTGAGGCGGATCTCGTCCTCCGGGCGGGTGATGGAGCCCTCGACAAAGGCCACGTCGTAGTCGTCGCTGTGGCCGGTGGCCACCTCGCGGAAGCTCACCACCTCAACGTGGCCCAGAATGTCGAGCAGACGCTCCTCAAGGTTGGCGATCTGGAGCTGGTCGCCCTCGCATCCGGCGAAGTCGAAGAAGGCTATTCTTGGTTTTCTTGCCATGTGATCCCTCCCCGCCAAGCGCCTAGATGGCTTCCTGGTAGGCCTCGATGTCCGTATAGCAGAACACGGGGCCGTCGATGCAGGTGTTGAGCTCGTTGATCTGGCAGTGGCCGCACTTGCCCAGGCCGCACTTCATCTTGCGCTCGAGCGAGACGAAGATCTGGTCGGAGGCGATGCCCTTCTTGCGGCACTCCGCGATGACGAAGCGGTACATGATCGGGGGGCCGACCATGGCCACGTAGGTGTTGCCGGGATCAAGCTCGGCCTGGGGCAGAAGCGTGGTGATGACGCCGACGTTGCCCTTCCAGGTCTCGTCGGGCATGTCCACCGTCTCCAGCACCTCCACGTCGCCGCTTTTCGCCAGGTCGGCTATCTCGTCGACAAAGATGCGCTCCTTGGGCTCGCGCGTGCCCACCATGAGCACCATGCGGTTGAACTCGTCGCGGTGGCGCAGCTGGTAGAACAGAAGCGAGCGCAGGGGGATGTAGCCCAGGCCGCCAGCCACGATGAGGATGTCCTTGCCCACGAACTTCATGACCGGGAACGACGAGCCGTAGGGCCCGCGGATGCCGACCTTGGCGCCGGGCTCAAGGGCGTGCAGGGCCTGGGTCACGGCGCCGATGCGCCGCACCGCGATCTCAAACGTGTTCTGCGTGCGCCGCGGCGGCGAGCTGATGGAGAACGGGGCCTCGCCTATGCCGTAGATGGACACGTTGACGAACTGACCGGGCTTGTGGGCCAGGGGGCGTCCGTTGTCCTGCTCGAAGGTGAAGCGGGTGACGAAGTCGGAGAGTTTGGTCTTCTCCACCAGCGTGACCGGACGCGGCACGTACGGCGAGAAGGGTTTAGTGTTCATGGGCAGTCTCCTCCCAAAGTTCGTTGAACACCTTGAGGGGATTGGCGATGCCCGCCGTGCAGGCGCGCACGCAGCGTCCGCAGCCCACGCAGCCCAGCTCCCCGATCTTGTCGTAAATATATTTGCCCTTGCGGAAGTACCGGTGGCGGTAACGGTCCTGAGCCTTGGGCCGGAAGTTGTGGTTGCCCGCAACCTTGGCGAAGCCCTCCAGCATGCAGCCGTCCCACTCGCGGTAGCGGATGCCCTCCTCCAACTGGTCGTCGGCCTCCTCGCGGATGTCGAAGCAGTAGCAGGTGGGGCACACGATGTTGCACGAGCCGCAGGCCAGGCACATTTGCGAGTAGCGCCGCCACAGGGGCGAGTCCCAGCACTTGGAGAGCAGACGCGGCGTCTCCTCCCAGTTGTAGCGCAGGCCGGTGCGCCTGGCCCGGAAGAGCACGCGGTTCTTGGCGCGGCGCGCGCCTTCTTTGTCGCCAGCCGTGGCATGCATGAGCGGGCCGCACATGGAGAGCAGCTCTTCACCCTTGACCGAGCCGACTTCAACGGTGAACGCGGCCGGGCCGATCTTGGTCCAGTACAGGTCGAAGCCGTGCGCCGCCGTGGCCGCGCCCACGCTGGCCCAAAAGGCCGTGGGCGAAACAGTGAGCGGCTCATAGGCCATGATTACGGTCGCCGCGCGGCGGCGAACATAATTCTGGTCCGGCGCGCCGCTTTCCAGCAGCTGGTCGAGCTGATTGATGGCCTTGACGTCGTACGGGTGCACGCCAAAGAGGATCTGCGGCGGGGCCTCGAAGACCGGGGAGGCCTCGCAGGTCTTGCGGTTGAAGGTGATGAGCGTCTCGCGCGGGGGCAAAAGGAATCGCTTGGGCGAGTTGTAGGCAACGTCGAAGTCCCAGGCGATCTCCAAATCCCTTTTCCAGGGCACAAGATCGTAAAAACCTTCGCGCAGTTTCGCCGGAACATAGAGCGCGTAAAACTCGCTCCACTTCTCGAACAACCCGGGCAGCTGCTCTTTGTACACTGTGTACGTCGTCATGATTCCCCTCCGGGATCGGATGGCTGTGACTCTGCGTACAATCCCATAGGGTATTATCCTGGGAGAACGCAACCCATGTTCCAAAATGCACATGGTTTTGTTTGCAAAAAAGGGAGGAACACCCAAAGGCGCTCCTCCCTTCATGATGGGCGAACGAATTTTCTTCAGCGCAGGCCGGCAATCCAGGCGCGGAGATCCCGCAACTGCGCGGCCACAGGGCCGGGACCAGTGCCGCCGGAAAGCGCGCGGCGGCGCACGGCCGCCTCATGCTCCAGCACGGCGAACACGTCCTTTTCGACCAACGTCGAAAAGCCGCGCAACTCCTCCAGGCTCAAATCCTCCAGGCGCACGTTTTTCTTCTCGGCCAGGGCCACCGCCGCGCCCGTGGCGTGGTGCGCCTCGCGGAAGGGCAGGCCCTTGGCGGCCAGATAATCAGCAAGCTCCGTGGCGTTCAAAAAGCCCTTGTCCAATGCGCGGCGCATGGCGGTGGGCTGGAACTCCAGCACCTTCAGCATGTCGGCCATGATGGACACGGAAGCGCTGACAGTCCTGTCGGTGTCGAAGAACGGCTCCTTGTCTTCCTGCAGATCGCGGTTGTAGGTCAGCGGCAGGCCCTTCATGATGGTGAGCAGCGTGGTCAGCGCGCCATACACCCGCCCGGTCTTGCCGCGCATCAGCTCGCACACGTCCGGGTTCTTCTTTTGCGGCATGATGCTGGAGCCCGTGGAGTAGGCGTCGGGCAGCTTAACATAGCCGTAGTTCGGGTTGGCCCAAAGGATGAACTCCTCGCTCATGCGGCTTAGGTGCATCATGATGACGCTGGCGCAGAACAAGGCCTCCAGCGCGAAGTCGCGGTCGCTCACGGCGTCCATGCTGTTGGCGAAGGTGGAGCCGAAGCCCACGCTCGCAGCCACCTTGGCCGGGTCGATGGGATGCGTGGTGCCAGCCAGGGCCGCGGCGCCCAGGGGCGAAACGCGCACGCGCTTCAGGCAGTCCTGCAAGCGCTCGTGGTCGCGCCGGAACATCTGCGCATAGGCCAGCAGGTGCTGCGCCAGGCTCACGGGCTGGGCGGGCTGCAAATGCGTGCAGCCGGGCAGCAGCGTGGCCGCGTGCTCCTCGGCCCTTGCCGCCAGCACCTCCACAAGCCGCGCCAGCTCATGGCTCCACACGTCCAGCCGGGCCGAAACATGCAGCCGGAAATCCAGCGCAACCTGGTCGTTGCGGCTGCGCGCGGTGTGCAGCTTGCCGCCCACGGAGCCGACGATCTCCGTCAGCCTGCGCTCAATGTTCATGTGCACGTCTTCCAGCTCGCGCTTCCACACGAACGCGCCGCTCTCTATCTCGGCCAGAACCTGATCCAGCCCGCGCACAAGCTGCGCCGCCTCGTCGCAGGTGATGACGCCGCACTCGCCCAGCATGGTGGCGTGGGCCTTGGAGCCGATGATGTCCTCGCGGTACAGCGCGCGGTCGAAACTCTCGGACTGGGTGTACTCCTCCACCGAAGCCGTCGCGGCCTCGGCAAAGCGCCCGCCCCACATTTTCTTGGTCATGATGATCCTCCCGGCGTGTCGCGCTGTCTCTGGGTGAGGCTCCGCCTCCCCCAGGCCCCCTCCGCCAAGGGGAATGATTCCCCTTGGAACCCTCAAAGGGGTGTCGAGGAAATGCGTCTTGTTTCTTTGCGTGTCTGGTCCAATGCGCCAGATTCCATGAGCCCGGTCCGATATGTCTGGACCGCTACGGCCGGTCCGCCGCGTCCAATGCGGAGACGGCATCCGGCGCTTCCAACCCGGCGTCTCCAATCCGCCGCGAGGGATGCGGGCTGGCTTCGCAGCCCGCATCCCTCGCGGCCATGGGGGATTCCAAAGGGCCCCTGGCCCTTTGGCGGGGTTCAGGGGGCGGCGCCCCCTGATTCACAATCTACTTGCCGGCCATGCGGCCCTTCAGGCGCAGGCCCACGAGCTTGATGAAGCCCGCGGCGTCAGCCTGGTTGTATACCTCGTCCTCTTCAAAGGTGGCGAGGTCCATGCGGTACAGCGAGAACGGCGACTTGCGGCCCACGGGCACGCAATTGCCCTTGTACAGCTTGAGCCGCACGGTGCCGGTGACCTTTTCCTGGGTCTTGTCGACCAGGGCCTGCAAAGCCTCGCGCTCGGGCGCGAACCAGTAGCCGTAGTAGACCATCTCGGCATAGCGCGGAATGAGCGAGTCGCGCAGGTGCATGACCTCGCGGTCGAGGCAGAGGCCTTCCAGGTCGCGCTTGGCGATGTGGATGATGGTGCCGCCGGGGGTTTCGTACACCCCGCGGGACTTCATGCCCACGAAGCGGTTCTCCACCATGTCGACCCGGCCAATACCGTGGCGGCCGCCGATCTCGTTCAAGGTGAGCACCATCTGCGCGGGGGAAAGGGGCTTGCCGTTCAGGGCCACGGCGTTGCCGGCCTCAAAGTCGAGGGTGATCTCCTCGGCCTTGTCCGGGGCTTCCTCGATGGGCACGCAGTAGCGGTGGCAGCCGGGGGCGGGCGCGTTCCAGGGGTCCTCCAGCTCGCCGCCTTCAAAGGAGACGTGCAGCAGGTTGGCGTCCTGGCTCCAGGGCTTGGCCTGGCTGACGGGAACGGGGATGCCGTACTTTTCGGCGTAGGCCACGAGGTCGGAGCGGGACTTCATATCCCAGTCGCGCCAGGGGGCGATGGTCTTGAGCTTGGGATTGAGCGCCATGGCGGTGAGCTCGAAGCGCACCTGGTCGTTGCCCTTGCCCGTGGCGCCGTGGGCCACGGCCTGGGCGCCCTCGGCCTCGGCTATTTCGCACATGCGCTTGGCGATGAGCGGCCGGGCGATGGAGGTGCCGAGCAGGTAGCGGCCCTCGTACAGGGCAGCGGCGCGCAGCATGGGGAACACGAAGTCGCGGGCGTACTCCTCGCGGATGTCCTCGACATAGGCCTTGGTTGCGCCGGTGGCCAGCGCCTTGGCCTCAACGCCGTCCAGCTCCTCGCCCTGGCCCAGGTCGGCGGTGAAGGTGACGACCTCGCAATTGTAGGTGTTCTTGATCCACTTGAGGATGATGGAGGTGTCCAGCCCGCCGGAGTAGGCCAGGACGACTTTTTTGATGGAACTCATGTTCTGCTCCCTTTCGAGATAGGATTAGAGGGCCTCGAAGACCCATTCGAGAATGGCCTTCTGCATGTGCAGACGGTTCTCGGCTTCATCGAAAATCATGTCCGCGTTGCCCTCGAAGACCTCGTCGGAGATTTCCTCGCCCCGGTGGGCGGGCAGGCAATGCATGACCTTGCAGCCGGGCTTGGCCAGAGCCATGAGCCGGTCGTCCAGCTGGTAGCCCTCGAAGGCCTGCTCGCGGCGCAGCTGTTCGGCCTCCTGGCCCATGCTGGCCCAAACGTCGGTGTTCAGGTAGTCCGCGTCCTTGGCGGCCACGGCCGGGTCTTCAGTCAGGGTGATGCGCGCGCCCGCGGCCTGGGCCTTGGCCACGATGTCCATGTCCGGAGTGTAGCCCGCCGGGCAAGCCAAGGTGAGGGCAAAGCCGAACTGCACGGCGGCCTCGATCCAGGAATGGGCCATGTTGTTGCCGTCGCCGATCCAGCCCACTTTAAGGGCGGGCAGGTCCGGAGTGCGCTCAAACATGGTCAGCACGTCGCTCATGACCTGGCAGGGGTGGTGCTGGTCGGTCAGGGCGTTGACCACCGGAATGGTGCCCCACTCCACTAGCGCCTCCAGCTTCTCTTGCCCAAAGGTGCGCACGACCATGGCGTCCGCATAGCGGGAAAGCACGCGGGCGGTGTCCTTCAAGGGTTCGTTGCGGCCCAGCTGCGACTCGTTCGGCGTCAGAAAAACGGTCTGCCCGCCAAGCTGGCGCACGCCGACTTCAAACGACACGCGGGTGCGCGTGGAGGCTTTTTCAAAAATCAGGATGACGGTCTTGCCATCCAGAAGCTTGGTGCGGATCTTCCCTTCCTTGAGGGTCTTGGCCCGCGAGAGAACCGCGCGCGCCTCCTCCTTCGAGAGGTCCAGGATGTTCAAGAAATGTCTGGGCATGGCGGATTCTCCTCACAGGGGCTGCCGGGGGGCGATTGGTGCGAAAGTAGTACCGTGAAATTGGCGCGAAAAAGGACATTTTGCCCAACGCCGCGGCGGATGTAAAGAGGGGAAGAACAACGCCCCCGGCATCCGGCGCGCGGAACTGCATCCAGGCGGTCCGCCGCGCGGCGCGGATATGCCCCCGCGAAGGAACAAAACAAGGCGGCTGGCCCCGTGGACCGGTCCGGGCAGAGGCCGGGTTCGCAGCTTAAAGAACGCTTGCTTGAGCGGTCCAGCCCTATCGGCACGGCCATCTACCAATCGGAATCGCAGGACGCGCCGCAGCCGCAGCCGTCGCAGGTGTTCACGCTCACGGCGATGCCCACGGCCTGGTCGGTCAAGCTGTCCATCTCCGGGCCGTGGTCGTGCCCGGCCAGGTGCAGAATGCCGTGGGCCAAAAGCCGCGCCGTGTGCGCGCCGGGCTCCTGGCCGAACAAAAAAGCCTCACGGGCCAGGGTCTCCACGGAGAGAAACAACGCGCCAAGCTCCTTGGGGGCTTCCGGGTCGCCCTCGGGAAAGCTCAGAATGTTCGTCGGCCCCTGGCAACGCAGATATTTGGCGTTCAGGGCCGCAATGCCCGCATCGTCCACCAGGGTGATGGTGAGCCGCGAGCCGCACAGCCCAAGCGAGGCCAGCAGCGTTTCCACCAGGGCGCACAGCTCGCGCCGGGCCAGGGGAAAACGCGGGTCCAGCGTGGCGGGCGGGGTGGCGACGTTCAACGTGACGGACGAGCGGCTCATGCCTTCGCCTCGCCCTTGCGCTCGCGCTCGTGGCGCTCGTAGGCCTGCACAATGCGTCCCACCAGCGGGTGGCGGATGACGTCCTGCTCGTGGAACTGCACGAAGCGGATGCCCGCGACGCCTTGCAGGATGCGGTGCGCCTCCACCAGACCAGAACGGGTCTGGGTGGGCAGGTCGATCTGGGTCACATCGCCCGTGACCACGCAACGCGAGCCGAAGCCCAGGCGCGTCAAAAACATCTTCATCTGCTCGGGCGTGGTGTTCTGCGCCTCGTCCAGAATGACGAAGGCGTCGTTCAGGGTGCGGCCGCGCATAAAGGCCAGGGGAGCCACCTCGATGACGCCGGTCTCCAGCATGTCCTGCACGCGGGCGAAGTCCAGCATGTCGTGCAGGGCGTCGTACAAGGGGCGCAGGTAGGGGTTCACCTTCTCGGCCAGGTCGCCGGGCAGGAAGCCCAGCTTCTCGCCCGCCTCCACGGCCGGACGCGCCAGCACAATGCGCTTGACCTCGCGCCGCATGAGGGCGGACACGGCCAGGGCCACGGCGAGGTAGGTCTTGCCCGTGCCCGCGGGGCCGATGCCGAAGACCAGGTCGTTCTCGCGGATGGCGGTGAGGTAGTCGCGCTGGCTTAAGGTCTTGGGCGCGATGGTCTTCTTGGGGGAGGCCACGTAGACCGTGTCCTGAAAGATGCGGCGGATGTCGGAGCCGGGCTCGCGCAGCAGGATGCGCCAGGCGCAGTCCACGTCCTGGGGGTGCACCTGCCTGCCCTCGCGCAGCAGCCCATAGAGCTGCGTCAGCGTGCTGGCGCAGACCTCCACCAGGTCCTCCGCGCCGGAAAGGGTGGCGCTGGCGCCGCGCGTCTCTATGACCACCCCGCTCTTTTCCGTGAGCAGGGCCAGGTTCGCGCCCTGCGGCCCAAAAAGCTTGTTGGCCAACGTAGAGTCCTGAAACTCCAGCTTGCGGACCGTTGCGCTTTGCGTGTTCATGAAGTGCGACTGCCTCCAGAAAAAGCTCGTTGCCCTTGGCTACAGCAATCAGGCCAGGGCTGCAAGACCGTCACGAGGCGGCTGGCGCGGCGTCCTTCGGTCAACGCAAGCCCCGGCGCACAAGACCGATGACAATGGCGAAGCATCCACACGCCCTGCCTAAGCGTTGGGCTGGCGCAGCCCCTTTCCGCAGCGCAATAAAAAAGGCCCATGAGCGCGAACCCATGAGCCTTTCAAAATAAAATGTTTTCGCGAAGCTGGAGCTGAAACGGGAAGGCATCCTCCAAGACATTGAATGAACGAGCGCGCCGGAATGACTCTGCCCCTCTTTGACGGCTGAGAAGAGCCGTCCCAGCCCGCGGACAGCCGCCTTTAGCCGCAGCAGGGGCCGTGGCGGCGGGCGGCGTAGAACGCGCGGGCGATGAGCGCCAGCAGCAGCAGCGCGCTGCCCACTTCCAGCCAGGGCGGCAGGGCCTCGGTCACCTGGCCCAGCACCGCGTGGATGTTGAAGCCCAGCGCCGTGTACACACGGTTGGCCACATAGCCGAAGAACAGCGAGCACACGGCGATGGCCCCCACATAGACGCCGGTGAGCGCGGTGCCGAAGGTGCGCGCCATGACCGTGAGGGTTGTGGCGTTGGTGGCCGGGCCGGAAAGCAGGAATACCAGCGCCGCGCCAGGCGAAAGACCCTTCAACAGCAGCGAGGCGGCGATGGGCGTGGAGCTGGACGCGCACACGTAAAGCGGAATGCCCACCAGCAGCATGGCCAGCATGGAGCTCAGCTCGCCGCCGGGAATGTCGAGAAAGAGGTCCGGCGGCAAAAAGGTGGAGATGGCCCCAGCCACAAGCACGCCGGCCAAAAGCCAGCCGCCCACGTCGGCCAGCATTTCGCCAAAGGCGTCGCCCAGGCCGAGGCGCAGTCGCGCGCCCAGGCCGGGCTCGGCCTTGGCGTCGCGGGGGCTGACGTCGTGGAGGCTGGCGGCTGACAAGGCAGCGCGCGGCATAGCGGCGCAGCTTCCACCGCAAGAACAGCCATGTCCGGAGCTTTCAGCAGCGGCGGGCACAAGAGCGGGCGCTGGGATCAGCCGCTCCGGCAGCATGTTGGCGGCCAGCCCGGCCACGGCGGCGGTGACGAAAGCCGCGATGGGACGGAGCGCGGTCATGAGCGGATCGATCATGGCGTAGGTCACGGCCAGGGAGTCCACGCCGGTTTCGGGGGTGGAGATCATGAACGCCGTTGTGGCGCCGGGTCCCGCGCCCTGCCGCCGCAGCCCGAGGGCGGTGGGCAGCACCCCGCAGGAGCACAGGGGCAGCGGCACTCCCATGAGTGCGGCCTTGAACACGGAAAGCGGCCCGCGCCCGCCCAGGTGCCGCGTCAGCCAGGTTTCCGGCAGCAGAGCCTTGAGCAGCCCGGCGATGAAGAACCCGAACAGCACAAAGGGCGCGGCCTCTCGCAGCACCGACCAGCATTCGAGAAGATAGCCCATCACGACGTCACGCCACATTTCCGCTCCCTGGGCTCATGTTGATATATGAGCATCTGTTCATACAAAATCTCAAAAAAAAGCCCTACTCCAACACGTGCTCCAGCCCCTGGGCGATGAGCGAATGCACGTGTCCGTCGTCCAGAACGTAAAAGACGTTCTTGCCCTCTTTGCGCGCGCGCACCAGCTTGGCCGTGCGCAGCAGCCGCAGCTGGTGCGAGATGGCCGAGGCGCTGACGCCCAGCGCCGCCGAGATGTCGCACACGCAGAGCTCGCCCAGAGAAAGCGCGTGCAGAATGCGCACGCGGGTGCGGTCGCCCAGCAGGCTGAAGATCTCGGCCAGCCCGGCCGCGGCCTCGTCGTCCAGGAGCACGCCGCGCACCTTTTCCACGCGGTCGTGGTGAATGCACGGGCGCTCACAGGCGTCCAGGCCAGTGTCCCGACTGTTTTCCTGGCTGGCGTCTTCCGCCTGTCTATCCGCTCCGCGCCCTGCTTTCACCGGGTCACAATCATGTGAACAACCGCTCATGTGTTTCATCTATGCCCGGTTCCTTTGACTGTCAAGCGACTACTGCTTGGCGGTGGCCTCGGTCAGCAGCGTCACATTGCTCTTGGTGAAGAAGCCGTCAAAGCCCTCAAAACGGTGGATGTATTCGTTGACCATGAGGGTCTCGGCCGAGGGGCGGCTGAAGGTCTGCTTGAGGCCTTCCTCCTTGGAGCCCACAAGCTCCAGCAAGAACTCCATGCCCTGCTCCCGGAGTCCGGCAAAGGTCTCCTCGATGTTCGTCGTGCGGAAGGCCAAATGGTGGATGCGCCTTCCGTAGTTTTGTATGAACTTCTCCGTGGGGCCTTCCTGCCCGGCCGCGGCCTCGCCCAAACCGGAGGTGATGACCATGGCGTACGGCTCGCCAGCCAGCCGCGCCACGTTGGTGATGGAATTCAGATTGTCCACGTACACGGCCATGGAGAACTCATAGTCCGTCAACTCCAGGAACTCCACGATGGCGTCGTCGCGGTCCTTGGCGCGCACCCGCACCGAGGCGTGGTCGAAGATGCCGATGTTGCGCAGGTGCGCGCGGTCCGGCTTGGGCAGGCACCAATCGCCCGGGCGCACAAGGTTGGAAAGATGCTGGCGGCCGCCCTTGAGCCATTGGACAAAGCCGAAGGACAAGGCGCTCTTTTCCGAAGGCGCGGTCTGGATGAACAGCGAGGCGTCGGAACGGACGATGTCCTCCGTCAAGAAGCGCACCCCGCGCTTTTTCTGGATGTCCACAAAGCGCTGCACGTCGCGACAGGCAAAGACCATGGTCTCCACCCTGGTGCCGGGCAGATGCGCGGACTTCGGCCCCAGGGGCTCGGCGGCGAAGGGGCTTGCGCCCGTGCGCGCGCGCAGGACGAAATCCGCGGAACCCGGCAGCTCCAGCACGCAGCCAGGCCCGGCTTCGTCCACAAAGGACGTGCCGAAATAATAGCCCGTGGTGTTCAAGAAGTCCGCGGCCGCGCTTTTGAGCCGGTCCGGCTCCACATCCATGACCACGGCCTCGAGCCCGCCCACAAGCCCGGAAAGCCCCAGCTCGCGGCGCATCGCCAGCACCTGGGCCACACGGCCGCGCAACACGGTGTCGTCGTTCCGGAACTGTTTCGGCATGGGGTTTCCTCCTGGCTTGGCGCCGGCGGCATGGCCAGCGTTTGCACTTTTGCCCGTCAGTGCCGCTTTGGTCAAGTTCTGGCCGCGCATTGACACGGAGACCGCTTTCACCTAGACCAACAATACGTAGAAACGCTTATTTAACATTGTTAATCAAAATAACAGGTTGGTCTCTGCATGACTTCGCCTTTCAGTCACAGGCGCGAGTTTTCGGCCCAGCTCAAGGCCTTGCTGCAACGGTCCGCCACAACCTGCACCATGACGGCTGCCCACTGGGACACCTTGGCCGAGGAATTCGGATCCGAGGTCTATTCCGAGGCGCTCTACCGCCTGACCCGGCTGGAGCTGGAGCCGGAGGACGCGCGCGGACGCCTGCTCGCCATCGTGGGCCACCAGCGGCAGCTGTCTGAAGCGCTTGGCCGCTGCGTCAGCCTGCTCACCGCCACCTGCGACTATTTCATGCAGGTCGACCCCATGGTGCGCGAGCCCGTGCTGGTGGAAGTGCGCCTGCTGCAGCAAAAAGAAGAATTCGCCGTGCGCGACGAGCTCACCGGCCTTTTGAACCGCCGCTCCTTCAACCAGGAGATCCCACGCGAGATGGAGCGCTTCCGCCGGTTCGGGCAGAACTTCTCCCTGCTCATGCTCGACCTCGATCACTTCAAGGATTTCAATGACGCCTACGGCCACTCCGCCGGGGACCAGGCCCTGCGCGATGTGGCGGCTATTTTGAGCGAGACGGCCCGGCTGTACGACCGGGTCATGCGCTTCGGCGGGGAGGAATTCGCCATCATTCTGCCGCAGACCAACGGCGAGGAGGCCCTGACCGTGGCGGAGCGCGTGCGCGAGGCCGTGGCCAGCCACCGCGTGCGCTTCGGCGGGCAGGATCTGGAGGCGGTCACGGTGAGCATCGGGCTGGCGTGCTACCCCAAGGACGGGCTGGACATGGACGGGCTGGTGCAGAACGCGGACGCGGCCCTGTATCAGGCCAAGGCGCTGCGCAACACGGTGCTGCGCTTCCACGACACCAAGCGCGTGCACCCGCGCTATGCCTTGAGCGATCCCCTGCCGCTCACCATCCACACGCAGCACCTTGGCGACGTGGCGGCCGATGCCTGGGACGTGAGCATGGGCGGGTTGAGCTGCGTCGCGGCGACGGGCCTCAAGCCCGACACGCAGCTGCGGGTGGTCATTTCAGATGCGGCGCGGTCCATCACGCTGCCGTTGCTGGCCGAGGTGCGGCGCGTGGCCGCGGGCCATGGCGACACCTTCAGCATGGGGCTTTCCTTCCACCTGGAGAACGTGGAGGACCAGATGAAGCTGCTGGCCCTTTTGGACGGCCATATGGGGCTGACCACTCCCGGCGACGCGCGCGCCAAGCTTCCTTCGCACGCCTGATCCCGCTTCCGGCCGCAGAAACGGCCCGCCAACGCCACTTTAGCAAGCCCAGCCCGCGCTCCCCAATTGCCTGGCCCGCCCGCGCAATCGGGATCCCATGTCCGCCCACGCAGCCCGTTCTCCAACTCCGCTCGCGCCGTCGGCGGTTCAGGGCCGCGCGCGCAACACAGCCATTTTTCTAAGTCCGCTCTCGCTCCAGGCGCGTCATCTTGCGTTCAAGATCCGCCGCCAAAAGCGCCTCGCCTTGTTCGCGCAGGCGGATGAAATCCTCGGCCTTGTGCTTGGTCAGCAGCTTGTGCGTGTTGGCCGTGGCGTTGCCGATCTCGACAACGGAACGCTCCGCGGCCGCGCCGCTGCGCCGCTTGTGGCGCACGCGCAGGTGGCCTTGATAGGCCGCGTGCCCCCCGGCGAGCCCCAGGCGCAGGTCGCGCTCCAAATCGTCGAACTGCGTGGGCGAAAAACGGATGTCGAAACCGCCGGTCCTGTCGATGTCGGCCTCGCGCAGCAGGTGGCAGCAGCCGGTGACGCTGACGCAGGGCCGCAGGTAGCTGAACTGGCCCTGGTCCGGCTGCTCCAGGTGCAGACGCGGCAGCGCCAGCGGCTGGTCCTCGCCGCCCTCCGGCCCGCTTGCCGCGGGCGGCAGAGGCGTCAGGTCCACACTCTGCAGCACCAGGGGGTTGGCGTCGTCCACCACGCGGCAGCCCCACACCGAGGCCTCCGGGCAGGCCAGAACCGCAGCGCCCAGCTTGAGCAGCCAGTCCGCCGGCAAAGACACGTCATCGTCCAAAAACGCCACATAGGGATAGCACCGCGCCTCCGGCAGGGAGAGCAGCCAGTTGCGCGCGGCCGGCGCGCCGATGTTTACGGGCAGGCTGATGACCGTCAGGCGGTTGCCCAGGCGGCCGCGCCAGCCCGAGAGCACGCGCGGCGTCTCATCCCCGGAGCCGTTGTCGAGGGCCCAGATGCGGCTTTCACCCAAGTCCGAGGCCGCCAAAGAGGCCAGGGTCTCGTCCAGCTCGCGCGCTTTGTTGAACGTATAGAGCAGAATGGCCGCGCCGCCAGGCAGAGGCGCCGCCGCCTTGGCCGCGCCGGTGGCCAGGTCGTACAGGCGCAGCCACTGGCTCGTGCGCCAGGGAGAGCCGCGCAGACTGCCCCGCAGCACCTGGGCGGCCTCGTCCGCGCCAACGGCCGGGCCAAGGCGCATGAGGCACTCTGAGCGCAGGCAGGCGTCGCCCACAAGGGTCGCCAGGGCAGGAGCCGCGTTCAGGCTGGCAAGGGCGCTGTGGGCGTCTCCACGGGCCAAAAACGCGTGCGCCGCAAAGCGGTGCCGCAACGGGGCCAGGGTGCGCGGCCATTTGCCCTCGTCCAGCAGCTCGTCCGCCAGGGACCAGTCGCCGCCGGGCAAGGCCGTGGGCCAAGCCAATTCCCAGGCCGCATGCTTCCAGAACAGATTTTTGGGTTCTTGCGCCAAGCCTTGGCGCGCCGCGTCAAGGCGTTTGCCCGCGCCCTGGGCGCTCCACCAGGGGTGCTCCGGCTGGGGTGGCGTCCAAAAGTTCACCTGGGCCTTGAGCAGATGCTCCACCGGCAGCGGCAGCGCGGGCCACCCCGGCAATGGGGGCGAGAGCAGCATTCCGGCCAGGGCGCCGTCCAGGGGGGAGCCTGT
>Ga0209373_10002734_pt1 | contig 17106 bp, 15 predicted proteins | sample Higcelweek5metaG_FD_187173 | JGI IMG/M metagenome (GOLD analysis project Ga0209373, IMG submission 187173) | Freshwater pond sediment microbial communities from the University of Edinburgh, under environmental carbon perturbations - High... | ecosystem: Environmental > Aquatic > Freshwater >... | reverse complement strand
AGGTTGCACAGGCGTGGCACAAAATCAGCCCGCCAACGAAAAGCCCCTTACAACTTTCGTCGTAAGGGGCTGATCTTTCTGGTGCCGAGGGAGAGAATTGAACTCCCCACACGGGGATTTTCAGTCCCCTGCTCTACCAACTGAGCTACCTCGGCAAACGTGAGAAAGCTCAACTACCCGAAGTGCGCGCCTCTTGGCAAGCGAAAAATGCGCTCTGGCGGCAGAAGTTCGCCAATCTAGAGATTGCGGACGATCATGTTCGCCAAAGAGCGCGCCAGGTCTCGGACATCAGGCTGGTACACGCCGCTGCGTATCTGGTTCTTCAGCTTGTCGAGATACTCCACGCGCTCCAGTTCGTCGGGCTGTGCGCAGGCGGCCTCCGCCATTTCCAGCCTTGTGCGGGGCTTGGCCGCGCCAGTTGTCTGCTCGGTCATTGTGTCTCCTCCCTTCTTGGCTCTGCACTGCGCGCGGCGTTGGTCGGTCGAGCTTGTGCGCGCAGACGAAACAGGTAGGGGCGGAAGGCCGCGGTGGGTGGGCTTGCGCCCCTGCCCGATAGCGGCGAAGTCCCTTTCGCCCACCTTCACGGCCGCCCTGATCCTGGGCTGACCGGCAACGGAACCGGTCGGTCGGTGCCGTTGCTGGCATCTTATCGGCGTTCTGGGCAGCGTGGATTAGCCCAAGCTTCGCACAATTAATAATTCCTCGCCTTATCCTTATAACTCAAGGCAATAGGTCTACAGTCTTCGACTATGCGAACGGTTTTGCCGCGCAAGCGCGACAAACCAGCGGAATACGCGCCCGCCGTCGCCCAAACAAAAGCGGAAGGGCCTGGGACGCCGCAGCATCCCAGGCCCTTCCGCTTGCGGGGGCAAGCCCCCCGGAATAGTTATCCGCTTACAGCGCGCCCAGCTCCACAAAGCGCAAGTACAGCTCGCGGCTGATCCAGGCGTCGGTGGCGGCGTAAACGATCTGCTTGGTGGAAAGGGCCTCGCGCGCCCAGTTGGAGCATTGCGCGCCCTTGCTGATGCGCACGCCCATGAGGTTGGCGGAGAGGTTGCGCAGGCCATGGGTCATCATGCCGAGTTTCTTCGCCACCTCGCCCAGGTCGACGAACTGGCGCTCGGTGAACTCAAAGTGCTGCTTCAGCCCCTTCAGGTCGTCACGCACGGACACGCCGCTTTTTATGCTGTGCCGGGAGGCAAGCAACTCGGCCAGCACGGCCTTGTCCGCCAGCTTGGCCAGCTGGAAGATGTACACGTCCTTGTGCCCGGCCAGCTGAAGCAGCGCCGGGGGAGGAATCTGGCCCTTTTTGAAGATGGGCCGGGTCTCGGTGTCGAAACCCAGCAGTTCTTCCTCGTGCAGCACTTTCATGGCCTGGTGCAGCTGGCGGTCGCACTCCACAAGGATGATCTTGCCCACAAAGGCGGTAAGGGGCAGCAGGCCTATTTCTTCGGAGGTAAAGGCGCGGCGGTGCTCTTCGGGCATTTCCGCGCCCTCGCGCACCGGGGCCAGGGGCTTCAGGAGAGCGGGATCTATTTTACTCATTTTCACGGATGGTGTTGAAGCTTATGTCGGACCATTTTTCCTGGGTGTCCTCCAGCCGCCACTGGCTGGGGGCCAGATAGGCCAGATTGTCCTCGGCGTCTTTCGCCAGGGAGTTGTGCATGGCCCGTTCGAAGTCGGCAAGCTTGCGCTTGTCGTCGCAGGCGATGAACCGCGCACAGGTGTACTGCACGGGCTCGTAGAGCGCCTCCACGCCGTATTCGTCCTTCAGCCGCGCCATGATGACGTCGAACTGCAGCACACCCACGGCGCCGAGGATGTAGTCGTTGCCCTGCAAGGGGCGAAACACCTGCACGGCGCCTTCCTCGGCCAATTGGCCCAGGCCCTTTTGCAGCTGCTTGGCCTTGAGGGGGCTTTTCAGGATGACGCGGCGGAAGTGCTCCGGCGCGAAATTGGGAATGCCCGTAAACTTGAGCAGCTCCTTCTCGGTGAAGGTGTCGCCTATTTTGATGGTGCCGTGGTTGTGCAGGCCGATGATGTCGCCGGGCCAGGCCTCGTCCACGTTGCTGCGGTCCTGGGCCATGAAGATCGTGGCGTTGGCGATGGTCACATCTTTGCCGATGCGATGGTGGCGCAGCTTCATGCCGCGCTGAAAACGCCCGGAGCAGATGCGCAAAAACGCAATGCGGTCGCGGTGGGCCGGGTCCATGTTCGCCTGGATCTTGAACACCACGCCGCTGAAGTCCTGCTCCGTGGGCGCCACCTCGCGCGATTCCGGCGCGGTGGTGATGGCCACGCGCGGGCGCGGGGCCGGGGCCAGCTCGACAAAGGCGTTCAGCAGTTCCTGCACGCCAAAGTTGTTGATGGCGCTGCCGAAGAACACCGGAGTCTGCTTGCCCGCCAGGTAGCGTTCGCGGTCAAAGGGATAGCCCGCGCCCTCCACCAGCTCCATGTCGCGGCGCAGGTCGGCCGCCTGCTCGCCCAAAAGCTCGTCGAGCCGCGGGTCGTCCAGGCCCTTGATGGTAAGGCCTTCCTGGATCTTGCCGCCGTGGGTGGCGGAAAACAGGTGCAGCTCGTTCTTCAGAATGTTCCAGGTGCCCTTGAAGCCCTTGCCCATGCCGATGGGCCAGGTCATGGCCGCGCACTCGATGCCCAGGCTCTCCTCGATGTCGGAGAGCAGCTCGAGCGGTTCGCGGCCTTCGCGGTCCATCTTGTTGATGAAGGTGATGATGGGCGTGTCGCGCAGGCGGCACACGTCCATGAGCTTACGGGTCTGCGTCTCCACGCCCTTGGCCGAGTCGATGACCATGACCGCGGAGTCCACGGCGGTAAGCACGCGGTAGGTGTCCTCGGAAAAGTCCTGGTGGCCCGGGGTGTCCAGCAGGTTGACCGCATAGTCGCGGTAGTCGAACTGCATCACCGAACTGGTGACGGAGATGCCGCGCTCGCGCTCCATGGCCATCCAGTCGCTGGTGGCATAGCGCGCGGCCTTGCGGGCCTTGACCGTGCCAGCCATTTGGATGGCGCCGCCGAAAAGCAGCAGCTTTTCCGTCAGCGTGGTCTTGCCGGCGTCCGGGTGGCTGATGATGCCGAACGTGCGGCGACGGCCGACTTCACGCGCCAAATCTTTAGCAAATTGGGGATCTGTCACTGGTGCTCCAAAAAAGGGACGGCGGACGAAAATACGTTCCGCCGCATGGAAAATCGCGGCACTTTCCCTCAGATATGCCCAAAGGTCAAGTGCGGGTGGGGCGAGGCCGGTCTGGCGAGGCTGGCAAGCAGCAGATGCGAATGCATGTGCGCCCGCCGCGGGGAAATCCCGCCGCAGGGTCACATGTCGTACAGCTTCCACACATTGAACGCGCTCACCCGCCCGCCCACAAACCAAATGTCTATGAAGTGCTGGACTCCTCCGGGCTTGGCCTTCACATCCTTGGGCCACTTCCAGCGGGTGATGAGCAGCTCGGCCGGAAGCTCCATGTCGGCGAGGACACGCTTGCGCGTCTGCTCGTCCGGCGTGAGCTTGTAGGAAGGCTCTGGCCATTTGCTGGTCTCGATGCTTTCCACTCGCCAGTTCCCCTGCGGAATCGGTCCAACGCCCTTAATGCCCTCTGCCTCCGGGTTGTTCTGCCCACCGCCGCGCCCGGCGTGGCCAACAATCAATGACTTGCCATCCGGTCCGGTCAGCTCCCCGGACTTCTGGTTGTACGTCAGGTGCGGCTGCCTGGGCGGAGGCGGCGGAGGCAGGGTGGGCTTGCCCCCCTCGTCACCCTTCCACGTCACGGAGGAGGGCACTTTCCTGGTTGGCGCCTCGTGGTGGGGCGGCGTCACCTTCCCGCGCACTTCGCTGCCGCCCGAAAGACCCCCTAAGCCTGTGCTCCCGAGATACCGCCCATGCCCGTCGTAGGGCTGCTCCTCGCCGCCCCCGCCGGGCTTCGTGCCCACCGGCCCCAGGCTCATTCCTGCGGCGGCGGGCTTGCCGTCGTCGCTCACCCAGGTCCGCATCCGTCTGTCCGCGCTATTCGTTTCCATATCCGACCGCCTTTGGCCTTTCAATGGAATTATAGTCCGGACTTTATGCGATGAACAAAAATCGCCCTGTATTGGCCGGGAAAAGGACAAATTACCCTGTTGACAGGAATACGGCAAACGGCTCCGGCCCGCCAAAAACAGACAGGTGGCCGCCTTATGGGCAACCACCTGATTCTCCGCGCTTTTGAATATGCGGCATGGAGCCGGGGCACGCGCCCCGGCAAAGGCCCTTACAGGGCGATCTGCTTGCGGTAGCGGTCGTGCTCGCTCAGCACGCAGCCACAGTATTGCTGCCGGTAGACGCCCCACTCCTTGGACAGGCGGATGCCCTCCTGCCAGCCGGGCCGGAAGTCCTCGCCCAGGAATGCGAGCCCGTCGCCCGCGTGCCGCGCTCCGGCGTCGAGGATGGCCTGATGGTTCTGGTACTTGCTGTAGAGCAGGGTGGTGCTGTAGCGCGCAAAGCCGAGGCTCCGGGCCAGGCTTGCGGCCCGCTCCAGGCGGATGTCGTAGCACAGGGGGCAGCGCAGGGCCATGTCGGCCATGCCCGCGCCCAGGGCGGCTACTCTCTCCAGCCAGGGACCGGGAAAAGCGGCGGCCTCGTCGTCCTGGTCCGCCAAAATGACCGGCGCGCCGAGCTTTTCCGCCACGGCCAGCAGCCCCTCGCGGCGGCGCAGATACTCGGACAGGGGGTGGATGTTCGGATTGTAGAAATACAGCGTGGGCGCAAGGCCCATGTCGCGCAGGCGCATGATGGACGTTATGCAGCACGGGCCGCAGCAGGCGTGCAGCAGAATCGCGTTTTCAGGCCGGGTGGTGTTCATGGTGTTGGCTTTGTCGGTATGGTGGGTTGCGCTTCCGTGGACGATGACGGCGGGCCAGGCATGCCTTCCGGCGGGCGCTCCCGGCCAGGCTCTCCGGAGGACAGGGCCTCGGAGAGCTTGCGGATGTCCGGCGAGCGTGGCGCAAGGAGCTTGAGCACCCGGGCCAGGCCCCAAAGGGCCACGAAAAACAGCAGGGTGGCCAGGGCTTCCACGATTCCTTCCCTTGCCGCCAGCCCCTGCCTCCGTCGCTACGGCAGCTTGGGGTCGACGACGATCTCCACGCGGCAGTCCACGCGCGCGCCCATTTCGGTGAGCAGCTCGCGCTTGTTGTTCAGCATGTAAATGGCCAGCTCCTGCCCCACGGGCACTTGCAGGGGGCTGGGGCAATTGGGGCGGCGCAGCAGGCGGTGGATGGTCTTCATGGCCTGCAGGGCCTGCCATTCCAGATTGCGGCGTATGCCCGTGCCGCCGCAGCAGGGGCAGGGTTCGGTGGAGACGCTGATGGCCGAGGAGCCCAGGCGCTGGCGCACCAGCTCCATGAGTCCGAAGGGCGAAATGCCGGACACGTCGGTGCGGGCGCGGTCGCTTTTGAGCGCCTGGCGCATGACCTTTTCCACCTCGCGCAGGTGCTTGTTGTCCTTCATCTCGATGTAGTCGATGATGATCTGGCCGCCGATGTCGCGCAGGCGCAGCTGGCGGGCTATCTCCTGGGCGGCTTCGGTGTTGGTCTTGAGCGCCATTTTGGCGAAGCTCTGCTCGCCGCCGATCTTGCCGGAGTTGATGTCCACACTGGTGAGGGCCTCGGTGTGGTCGAACACCAAACGCCCGCCGGAGGGCAAGGTGACCTCGCGGGAGTAGATCTGCTCCACCTGCTTGGTGAGGCCGAAGCGCTCCCAAAGGGTGCGCTCGTGCTCGGCGTGGACCTTGACCATGTTCGGGCTCTTGGGAAAGGCCAGCGACACGTACTCGCGGATCTGCTCGGCGGTGTCGGGGTCGTCCACCCATACCTCGGAGACGTCCGGGGTCAGGTAGTCGCGCGCGGCGCGCACGGAAAGCTCCATCTCCTTGTAGACCAGGGAGGGCGCCTTTTCGGTCTGCACCTTCTTGCGGATATCGCCCCAGAGGCGGTGCAGGTACTTGTAGTCGCGCATGAGCTCGGTCTTGGCCCGGCCTATGCCCGCCGTGCGCACGATGAGCCCCACGCCCTCGGGCGGGGAAATCTGGTCGATGACGCCCTTGAGGCGCTCGCGCTCTTTTTCGTCCTCGATCTTGCGGCTGACGCCCTGCTGGTCGCGGCCAAGGGTGTAGACGAAATACCGTCCCGGCAGGGACAGATAGCTGGTGACGAAGGCGCCCTTCTTGCCCGTGGGCTCCTTCACCACCTGCACAAGAACCTCCTGCCCGGGCCGCAGCACCTTCTGCATCAGCGGAAAGCGCGCGCCCTTCTTGAGCGGGTAGGAGCCCTGGTAGTATTCCGGGTGCACTTCGTCGATCTGCAGAAAGCCGTTGCGCTCGGCCCCGTAGTTGATGAAGGCGGCCTGGAGGGCGGAGTCGATGTTGTGGATGTAGCCTTTGTAGATGTTGCCCTTGGTTTTGGCCTGGTGCATCATCTCCACGTAATATTCCTGCACCGCGCCGTCCTCGGTGAGCACCACCTCGACCAGCTCGCCGGGCAGCACGCCGATGAACATCTTCTTGCGCTTCTTCTTGCATTCCTTGCCGGAGGCCGGGGCGTCGTCGCCCTGGTCCTCGCAGTATTCAGAAACGAGCCCCTCGGCGTCGTCATCCATGGCGTCTAGGGCGTCGGCCTGCCCGGCGGCGGCAGGGGCGACGGCATCCGGCTGGGCCTTAGCCTTGCCGGAACGGCGGCCCCGGCTGCGGGAGCGGCCCTTGGGCTTCGCGTCCTGGGCGTCCGCTTCGGGCTGGCTGGATTGCGCTTGTTCAAATTCAGGCTGGGCGTCAAAGCCGGTGTCCTGGCCGATGCCATAGGCGGCGTCGACGGCCTGGGCCTCGCCGCTGGCCGGTGCGGCGGGACGGTTTCCGGGCTGTCTCGAAGCCTGGGCTGAGGGCTGGCTTGGCGGCTGGTCGGAACCCTGCTCGGAAGCCTGGCCCGCGGGCTTGTCCTTGCGCCTGCGGCCACGGCCGCCGCGGCGTCCGCGCGAGCGCTTGGCCGGTTTGCCGTCTGCGCCCGTTTCTGCGCCAGCCTGCGCTTCTATCTGGGAATTGGCCGGAGCGGCCTGCGGGGCATCTGCCTGGCCCGAAGGCCGGTCGTCGTTTGCGTCAGTCATGAAAGATCCTCGATCCTAAGAAAATTAAAGAAATTTGGTCTGCGCGCACAATGCGGCAGCAGGTCCATCTGGGGGGAGCCGCCCGCAGCGCGGCGTTTCAGCCGCGCGCTTGATAAAAGACGATGCCGTCCGCGCCGTCCCGGCGGACTTCTTCCACCAGGCCCTGCGTCAGGAGTTCGGACAAGGCGCGCTCCACGTCGCCGGTGGATGCAAAAAGCGCGCTCGCGAGCTGCGCTGCTGTCTGCGGCCTGCGCGCCAAAGATGCCACTATGCGCGCGCGGACCTCGTCTTGGGCCATGCCCCCCGACTGTTCTTGCCTCTTTTCCGCGCGTCCTGCAAGTGCGGCCCGGTCGCTGGCGGCCTCTTTAGCCAAGCCCCCCAAACGCTCACGCCAACGCGCCAGCGTCTGCATGTCCACAGGCCGGGCCCAGGCCTCGGTGCCGGGACGCGAAAGGGTCACCACGTCCACGCGGTCTGGCCGCAGATTGCCGCAGTATTCCGCCAGGGCCTCGAAATTCCGCGCCGTATCGTTGACGCCCGCCACCAGCAGCACTTCCAGGTAAAGTCTGGCCGCGCTCTCCCGGCGGAAAGCCGCAATGCCCTCGGCAATGGTCCGCGGGTCCAGCGCCTTGTGGCCCCGGTTCACGCGGGAGAACTCCTCCGGCACCAGCGAGTCCAGGCTGGGCAGCACCATGTCGGCCAGGGCCAGCTCGGCGCGCACAGCCGGATAGGGCATCAGGCTTGCGTTGGTGAGCACGGCCACGGGCACGCCGGGCAAAATTTCCCGCGCTCCGGCGATGATCGCCGGCATGTCGCTGTTGAGGGTGGGCTCGCCCATGCCGCCCAGGGTCACCACATCCGGCAGGGGGTCGCCGCGCCGGACCCGGTCGGCCTCCCAGGCCCGCAGCTCCGCAAGCAGCGTCGCCGCCGTCACGTACGGTGCGCGGGTCATGGTCAGCCGCGTGAGCGGCCCGGCCTCGCAGTACACGCAGTTCATGGAGCAGATGCGCACACCGAGAAGGTCGAGCCCAAGGGACCGGCCCAGCCGCCCGGACAGCACCGGGCCAAACACATAGTGCAAGGCGTCTCGCTCCATCTCCGCTCCCTTGCCGCGCCCGCGTCCGGCTTGACGCCGGGCGGCGCGCCCTGTAGGCCCTGGTCAACGCATACGGCGGGGCCATTCTGCTCCCGCATCCACTCGGAGGAATCATGATCGAAGCCGGACAGCTTGTGCTGGTCATCAGCCCCAAGGGCAAACGCTTTATACAAGCCATGGATCCCGCCAAGGAGATCCACACCCATGACGGCCGCATCCTCATGTCCGACATCTCGGAAGCGGGCTTCGGCGGCATTGCGCGCTCGCATTTGGGCCACCCGTACCGCGTGCTCAAGCCCACGGTGTACGAACTCATCAAGGGCGTCAAGCGCCAGACCCAGATCATGTACCCCAAGGAGATCGGCTACCTGCTGCTCAAGCTGGGCGTCACCCCGGGCAGCCGCGTCATCGAGACCGGCACCGGCTCGGCCGGGCTCACCCTGGCGCTGGCCACCTATGTGGGCGACACCGGCATGGTCTACACCTACGAGCGCCGCGAGGAGTTCTACAAGCTCGCGCAGAAGAACCTGGCGCGCGTGGGCCTGTCGCACCGCGTCACCCAGCACCTGGCCGACATCGAAGAAACCGGCTTTGAGCAAACCGACGCCGACGCCCTGTTCCTCGACGTGCGCGTGCCCCAGGACTGCCTGCACCACATTCCCAAAGCCGTGCGCCCCGGAGCCATGTGCGGCTTCTTGCTGCCCACCTGCAATCAGGTGAGCGACCTGCTGCGCGGCCTGGAGCAAGGCCCCTTCACCGAGCTCGAAGCCCTTGAGATTCTGGTGCGCCGCTACAAGACCGTGCCCGACCGCCTGCGCCCCGAAGACCGCATGGTCGCCCACACGGGCTTTTTGGTGTTCGCGCGGTGCATGGAGAACCCGGAGCCCTTCACCCGCCCGGCCAAAGCGCCCGTGGGCGAAGCCGATCCCGACCTCGGCCCGGAGACCGACGGCCCGCTGGACCGGGAGACGGACGGCGGCGAGGAAGACACCGAAGCCACGGAGTAGGCGAACGCCCCTCGATTTTCCCGGCTGCGTCTCTCCCCCGGTGCGGCACCACCCAGCCATCCGATTCGCGGAGCGCTGGCCACCGCACAATCGCCATCCAGCCTTTCTTTCCTTTCCACGCAAAAGCGCCAGAGCCACACCCGGCCCTGGCGCTTTTGCTTTCAAATTCCCCCACTCTCCTTGCCCCGCCGCCCCCGCAATGCCTGTCTGCCCGCCGGGCCTGCCGGGCCTGCTTTGCGGAGCAGAAGGCCCGGCGCATGGGGAGTCCAGAGGGCGAATGCCCTCTGGCGGGGTCCAGGGGCGGCGCCCCTGGATTCTCCCTACGACGTCGACGGGGAGCCTGGAGGTGCCTCCGGCGGCCGGGGGCTGGCCGCCCCCGGGCCCGGCGAAATGGGGAGCGGAATTGTTCTGTTGATCGGAGGCAGGGGGCGGCGCCCCGGATTCTTTTACTTCTTGGCTTTTGTTCCGGCCTTCACGCCGGCTTTCACTCCGGCTTTGGCAGGAGCCGCCGCAGCCCCACCCTGCTGCCGGCCGAAAAACTCCAACACCAGCCCGGTGGCGTCCGGGCCGGCGCTCGGCGCATCGCAATAGCGAAAGCGCTCGCGCGCGCCGCCCGGCCAGGCGTGGCCGCCGTTCTTGACGATGACCACGCGCACCCGCCCGCCCGCCTTGGAAGAGCCATTGGCCGGGCCGTATTCCTCCACGCGCACGGCGGCGTTGGCGGCGTCGCGCACCTGTCCCTTGACGCTCAGGTCCATGCCGTTCACCCAATGGTCCACCTGGGCGCGGGCGGGGTGGTCCTCGCAAAAGCGCCCGGTCGCCGGGTGCGCCTTGGTGGGGGCCACGCGCGCCACGTTGTCCTGCGCGCCATGGATGATGAGCACGGGCAGGGGTTCGGCCGGACGCGGCGCATCACAGGGCAGATAGCCCGCGACAACGGCCAGGGCCGCCGCCGCGCCGGGACGCTCCAGGACGAAGCGGCTGGCGAGCATGGCGCCGTTGGAGAATCCCGCCAGATAGATGCGCCGGGGATCGGCGCCATAGTCCGTGCGCAAGCGGTTGATGAGCGCGGAGAGGAAGCCCACGTCGTCCACGCGCTGGTCGCGGGCGTAGCCGCAGCAGGTCCATGCGTTCCAGGTCTGGCCTTCGCCGTTGGCTTCAGCCGGGCCGAGCCCGTCCGGAAACACGGCCAGATACCCGGCGGCGGCGGCGCGCCCGGCCAGGCCGGTTTGACGCATGGCCTGGAGAGCGGAGCCCCCGGCCCCATGCAGAACGATGATGACGGGAGTTTTCGGCGCGGCCTGGCCCTTCTTGAGGGGTGCGCCCTTGGGCAGGGTCAAGAGGGCTCGGCGGTCCACGCCGTCGTGGCGCAGGGTCAAAACCTGCTGACGGGCCTGGTTTCTGGCCGGGGCCTGGGCGCGGCCCGCTTGGTTGGGTTGGTTAGGCTGGTTGGGCTGGGTTTGCCGGGCCGGGAAGGGGTCGGCTTCGCCCTTATTCATAGCGCCGGGCACTTGCGGCGCCTTGGGCTGCTGCGGCGCCACCGGGCCGCCCTGGGAAACGCCGTGGCCCTTGACGCGGGCATCCGGCGATTTGGTCAAGGAGTCGAGGGCGTCCTGCACCATGCCGCCCGCGCTTTGCCCGCACAAGGCCGGGGCCGGGCCAAGCAGAACGCAGAGGGCCAGCGCCGCCGCGGGCCAAAACCCGCGCACGGGCGTTGCGGCAAAATGCGGACGCACGCCCATGGCCGCGGCTAGGACTTGTTCTCCATGATCTTGCCGGTCATGGGGATGAAGAACACGCCCATGTCCTTGCGGGAATGGACCTTGCCGGACTTGTCCTTGGTGAACACGTAAAGCACCTGGCCCTTCTTGAAGGGCTGGCCGATGGGCACGATGAGCCGTCCCTGGGGCTTCAGCTGCTTCAGCAGCTCCGGCGAGACGTAGCGCGCGGCGCAGGTGACCATGATGATGTCGAAGCCGCCCTTGACCTCGGGCCAGCCGAAGTAGCCGTCGCCCACGCGGGTGTGCACGTTCTCAAGGCCAAGCGGCTTGTAGATCTTGGCGACCTCGCTGCCCAGGGGCTTGATGATCTCCACCGAGTAGACTTCCTTCACGATGCGCGACAACAACGAGCTCTGGAAGCCGGAGCCGGTGCCGACCTCGAGCACGGTGTCGCCGGGGCGGGGCTTGGCCAGCTGGGTCATATAGGCCTGGCCCAGATAATCGGAAAGGGCGGAGCCATAGCCGATGGCCCAGGGCTTGGGCGCGGGCTCGTAGCAGTTGGAGGCGAAGGGCTTCTTGCGCTGGTAGTCGTAGTGGTAATATTCGCGCGGCAGTTCGCGGAAGGCGCGCAGCACGTTCGGGTCGGATTTGCCGAAGCGCCGCTTCAGGTACTTGTCGATGGTGTCCATGGCCATGACCTTGCGCGACTGCAGCTCGGCGAAGTCCTTCTCCTGCAGCTCCACCTGGCGGCCGGACTGGCGCATGGACTCCTGGAAGGTCTTGAAGTTCCAGGCCGCGCCGGGGGTCCAAGCGGGCTGCACGGTGGGCGCGGGCGCGGCAAAGGCCACGGAGGCGGCTTTGGCCTCCGCGGCGCTAAAGGCCAAAAGACAACATAAAACAGCAAGCGCGCGCGCAAGGTGGCGCGGGATGATGATCGCCATGGATGAGACTCCTCAAAAATTCGTAATCCGTACCTGCTACCACGAGGCCGCGCGGATAGGAAGCCCCCCGCCCCCCGGCGCACCGCAGCCCTTGACCCGCGCCGCGCCGCGCTCTATTCATTGCAGAATGCCCGCCGGAACGCCCACGGCGGCGACCGGAGGACCCATGACCGACCCCACCTGCCACGCCCAGACCGATGCCCCCGAGGGCAAGACCGCCGCCGAGTCCGCTGTGACCATGACCCAGCAGGTGCTGCCCGAGGACGCCAACCCCGCAGGCAACGTGCACGGCGGCGTCATCCTGAAGCTCATCGACACTGCGGCCGGGGTTGTGGCCATGCGCCATGTGCGCGGCTGGGCCGTCACCGCCAGCATCGACCGCATGGACTTCCTCAAGCCCGTTTACGTGGGCGAGCTTGTGGTGCTCAAGGCCAGCCTGAACATGGTCGGCCGCACCAGCATGGAGATAGGCGTGCGCGTGGAGGCCGAGAATCTGCTCACCGGCGCGGTGCGCCACACCAACTCCGCCTACCTCACCTTTGTGGCCCTGGACGACAAGGGCTGCCCCCGGCCGGCCCCGCCCCTGCTCGTGGAGGGCGAGGTGGCCGAGCGGCGCTTCCGCCAAGCCCTGCGCCGCCGCGAGCTGCGCAGGCAGGCCATTGCCGAGGAGCGGCGCGGCTAGAGAAGACCGCCGCCGGAATCGCTCCAAACACGCAGATCCGCCAGCCCGCCGAGGCAGCTTGTTTAAAGCGCGCCCGGCGGGGCGCACTGTCCTTGCCATATGCGGGCAGGGCCATTATATGGGCCTCACCCCGTCAGACCGTTTCGGGGAAACCCGTATCTGGAGCAACACCGTTTGACAGCCCCCAAGGACAAGAGCGGCCACAAATCGCTGCACATGCTCAAGCGTTGCTTGGCGTATTTCATGCGCTACAAAGCCCGCGTGGGGTTGCCCATCGTCGGCATGATCGTTGTGGCGCCGTGCGCGGCGGCCAGCGCTTGGCTGGTCCAAAAAACCGTGGACGACGTCCTCATCAACAAGGACATCGTCGCCCTCAAGTTCGTCACCATCGGCATCGTGGTGCTCATGACGGGCAAGGGCATCTTCCGCTTCATGCAGAACTACTACAGGAACACGGCGGGCCGGCTCGCCGTCATTGTGGACCAGGGCAAGCACGCCAAGCTCTTGCAGCGTTGCGAAATCCACCGCACCCTTTACGAAATGCAGTTCGGCGCCGATTAGCGCCGGGAACCCCCATGCCGAGCCATCTTTCCTACCACATCAACGGTCTTGCCGAGCTGAAGCCACGGCGCATCCTCTGCTGCCAGTTGCGCCAGATTGGCGACGTGCTGATGCTGACCCCTAGCCTGGACATGCTGCACCGCCGCTATCCGGACGCGACCATCGACGTATTCACGGAGAAAAAGTGCGCGCCGGTGCTGGAGAACAACCCCAACGTCAACCACATTTGGCAGCTGGACCGCAGCAAGAGTGTGTTCGCCCACCTGCGCTTCTACCATGAGGTGGGCACCGGCGGCGACCACGGCCGCTACGACATGATCGTCGATTTCCAGCAGCTGCCGCGCATCCGCTGGGTGCTGGCTTTTTCCGACGCGCCGGTGCGGCTTTCCTACTCGCCGCCGTGGTACAACCGGCCGTTCTACACGCACTGGGCGCCGGTTTCCGGCCCCTATGCCGCCAAATGCAAGGCCGGGGTGCTCATGAACGCCCTGGGCCTGCCCTGGGTGAACGATCCGCCCAAGATATACCTCACCGAGGCCGAGCGGGAAAGCGCCCGCGCCGAGCTGGCCGCCTGGGGGCTCAAGCCGGACCAGCGGCTGGTCACCGTGGACCCCACGCACCGCCGCGCAACCCGTTTGTGGCCCTCGCGGCACTATGGCAAGCTGCTGGCCTTGGCCGCGGCGCAGCGCCCCGACATACGCTTTCTGCTGCTGTACGGCCCTGGCGAGCTTGAACTGGCCACCGAGGTGCAGACCCTGGCCCTGGCCGCCGGCCTGCCCCCAGGGCAGATCATATTGCCCCCGCGGCTGACCAGCCTGCGCGAGATGGCCGCCATGCAGGCCCAGGCCGTTCTGCACCTGGGCAACTGCTCCTCGCCGCGGCACTTTGCCGTGGCCGTGGGCACAAAAACCCTCACCGTGCGCGGCTCCACCAGCACGGCCTGGACCTTCCCCGGCCCCGGACACGAGGACATCGCCCTGGGCCTGCCCTGCCAGCCCTGCAGCGAAAACGGCTGCACCAAGGGCATCAAATGCCTGACCGACCTGGAGCCCGAAGCCGTGCTTCCGCGCCTGCTGGCCATGCTCGACAAATAGCGCCGCGCCCCGGCAAACGCGAAGGGCTCCTTCCGGTCATGTGCCGGAAGGAGCCCTTCGCGTTTGCCGCCCACCCGGGATTCCAAAAGGAATGCTTCCCTTGGCTGGGGGCATGGGGCGACGAACGCCCCTTATCTCTTACAGCACATCAGCTCTTACAGCACATCCCAGGCCTGGCCCTGCGGCGTGTCTTTCACCTCCACCTGCATGGCGGCAAGCTCGTCGCGGATGGCGTCGGACTTGGCGAAATCCTTGTTCTTGCGCGCTTCCAGGCGGTCGGCCAAAAGAGCCTCCACCTTGGCGGCCTCAATGCCCGCGCGCGCGGCGCGGCAGGTCTTGAGCTCGGCCAAAAACGTCTCCGGCTGCAGGCCAAACACGCCCAGCACGCCCGACCACTTGGCCACGCCGGCGCGGATGCGCGCCAAGAGGTCGCGCCCGGCCTCGGCCTTGCGCAGGGCCTTGTCCTCCAGCACGCGCCCGGCAAGGCGCACCATGCCGAATAGATGCCCCAAAGCCGCGGCGGTGTTCAGGTCGTCCTCAAAGGCGTCGGCAAAGCCCTGCTCATACCCGGCCAGCTCGTCCAGCATGTCCTGGGGCACGGGCGTCTTGGACCACTTGGTCCCGGCCAGGGCGGCGTCCACCTGGGCCAGGGCGGTGTAGATGCGGCGCACGCCCTTCTCGGCCTCTTCGAGGCTGTCAAAAGAGAAATCGAGCGGGCTTCTGTAGTGCATGGTCAGCAGGAAATAGCGCAGCACCTCGGGCAAAAATTTGGCCGTGATGTCCCGAATCGTGAAAAAATTTCCGAGGGACTTGGACATCTTCTCGGAGTTGATCTGCACAAAGCCGTTGTGCACCCAGAATTTGGCGAACTCCTTGCCGGTGGCCGCCTCGCTCTGGGCGATCTCGTTCTCGTGGTGCGGGAAGGAGAGATCCTGGCCGCCGCCGTGGATGTCCAGCGGCAGGGGCATGTACTTCTCGCTCATGGCGCTGCACTCCAGGTGCCAGCCCGGACGGCCCAGGCCCCACGGGCTTTCCCAGAAGGGCTCGCCCGGCTTGGCCGCCTTCCACAGGGCAAAGTCCAGCGGGTCGAGCTTTTCCTCGCCGGGCTCCACGCGCGCGCCGGAGACCAGGTCCTCGATGTTGCGGCCCGAGAGCTTGCCGTAGTCCGCGAAACTGCGCACCTTGAAGTACACGTCGCCGCTTGGCGTGGCGTAGGCATGGCCCTTCTCGATGAGCCCCTGGGTGAGGGCGATCATCTCCGCGATGTGCTCGGTGCACTTGGGCTCCACGTCGGCGCGCAGCACGTGCAGCGCGTCCATGTCCACGTAGAACTCGCCGATGAACTTCTCGGCGATCTCCTGGGAGCTGGCGCCCACTTCATTGGCGCGCTTGATGATCTTGTCGTCCACGTCGGTGAAGTTGCGGACAAAGGTGACATCATAGCCCTTGAAGCGCAGATAGCGCACCAGGACGTCGAAAACCACGGCGCTGCGCGCATGGCCGATATGGCAGTAGTCGTAGGCGGTGATGCCGCAGACGTACATGGACACCGCGTTGCCACGCAGCGGCGTAAATTCCTGCTTCACCCGGCCCATCGTATTGTACAGACGCATTCAAACTCCAAACGATCTACTGTTGGGGTTGTTCTCGGGGCGCACCCGGTCTTTGCCGCGGGCCTATCCGTCGCTAAACGCCGCCAGTGGAACGGGCCGCTACGGCGCATGCTTCCGCGCGCTGGCCCCCGTATAACGGGAAGCCTCGCATTTGTCCAAATCGCCCGCCGCCTATGCGCGCGGACACCAAGGGACATCAAATAAGACCGGAGCGCGCGCGGTCAAATCGGAAAAGCGCACCTGCGCTCAGATCAGGAAAGAAATGTAGGAATAGCCCGAGATTTCAAGGTGCTTCACGTCGCGGGCGTACTGCGCAAAAAGAACTAGCCCCAGTTGGTCCAGCTCGTCCGGCCTGGCCTGGAGCAGGGACTCCGGCAAGACGAAGTTGAGGGGCGCCACCATGTAGAACGGCGGCGTCTCGCCTGCGTCAAATTTCAGCTTGTCGCGTATCATCGCGCAGGCGCCCCGATTTCATGCGCGAGGTTCACTTCCAAGGAAGCTTGGCGCACGTCGGAGCGTGGGGGAAGGCCGGTCATGGAACGTCCAGGCCCTGCTCGCGGTATTCGTTCAGCTTGTTGCGCAGGGTGCGCACGGAGATGCCGAGCAGTTGGGCGGCCATGGTGCGGTTGCCGCTGGTCTCGTCCAGGCTCTTCAAAATGAGCTGCTTCTCCATCTCGTGCAAGGGCATGACGGACACGGCTTCCTTCAGGCTGGCCGGAGGCGCGGGCGAGACGCCCAGCCCGGTCATTTCCGCGCCGCCGCCGGAGCCGTTGCCAGGTCCGCCAGCGGTGGCGGAACCGCCGCCAGTCCCGTCGGCGCAAGTCGGCAGAACGTCGGCCTCGGGCACGTCGATGCCCCAGGTGTCGCCGTCGAGCAGGAAATGCCGCTGCTGGATGGGGCCGCCCTGGGCCAGCAGCACGGCGCGCTCCATGAGATTCTGCAGCTCGCGCACGTTGCCGGGCCAGTCGTAGGAGGCAAGCCAGCTGCGGGCGTCCTCGGCAAAGACCTGCGGGCCCATGCCGTAGGCGCTGGCGTACTTGCCCGCAAAATATTCGGCCAGGATGAGCACGTCGCCGCCGCGCTCGTTCAGGGCGGGCAGACGCAGGGGAATGACGTTCAGGCGGTAGAACAGGTCCTGGCGGAACTTGCCCTCGCGCACGGTCTGCTCGATGTCGCGGTTGGTGGTGGCCAGCACGCGCACGTCCACGCTGATGGTCTCCACGCCGCCCACGCGGTCGATCTCGCCC